>WUUC01043308.1_pt1 | contig 16916 bp, 12 predicted proteins | sample 6278441 | NCBI WGS metagenome assembly WUUC01 (sample SAMN13675441, study PRJNA597444) | soil metagenome | isolation source: soil | place: USA: Washington | collected 2017-10
CGCTCCATCGCCTATTGCGTGCGCTCACCTGCATCGGCGTCGTTGCCGAGCCCGAAACCGACCAGTTCGAACTCGCTCCCGGTGGGCAGCAACTGCGCGCCGACGTCCGCGACTCGGTCAGAGCCGCGGTGCTGCTGTTCACGTCGGACGAGGTGTGGCGGAGCTGGGGCCAACTCGAGTACTCCGTGCGCACCGGGAAGATCGCCTGGGACCACGTCGTGGGGACGAGCGTCTTCGAGTTCATGGCGCAGCATCCGGATCAGTCCGCCACGTTCAACGCCGCGATGGCCGATCGCACGAGGGTCGTGTCACCGCGGATCGTCTCCCATTATGACTTCTCCCGATTCGATACCGTGGTAGACGTCGGTGGGGGAGACGGCGAGTTGATTTCGACGATTCTGGCGGCCACACCAGGGCTGCACGGCATATTGTTCGACCGGCCGGCGGGTGTCATGGGCGCCGCCGCCACGCTACGCGAGGCCGGTGCGTCCGATCGGTGCGACGTCGTCACCGGCGACTTCTTCGTCGCGGTGCCGGACGGTGCCGATGCGTACCTGCTGAAAACCGTGCTCCACAACTGGGACGACGATCAGTGCATAGCGATCTTGCGCAACTGTCGCAAGGCGATTCGGGACAATGGGAAGCTGCTCGTGATCGAACGGATGCTCCCGCCTCGGATCGAGTCGTCCGCAGCCGGCCGGGTGGTGTTCATGGACATCAACATGCTGGTGAACACCCAGGGTCGAGAGCGGACGGAAGCCGAGTTCCGCTCGTTGTGCACCGCGGCGGGGTTCGAACCGACCGATGCCGTTGCCGTAGACCAGGACCCGGTCGGTTACCGGGTGCTCGTCGGAGTGCCGAGGTAACGGAGACCGTCAGGCCGCGCTGGTGTCCCATTGGATCGTTCCGAATGGGATGAAGCGCGACAACCGGCGCGCTGGTACCAGGCCAGGCAGGCAGATCTCCCACATGTCCGTGATGCGCTCGTGGATGTCCGCGTGTCCGGTGAGGACGCCCGACTGGTACTGGACGCCGAGGAACGCGCCGCCCAACCAGACGGCGACCCGTTCGGTGTCCAGTTCCTTACGGAGATCCCCGCGCGCTTGTGCGGCCTTGAGGACGTCCTCGATCAGCCCGTTCCACCGCCGATAGACCCCGGGCGCGGGCGCGGCGAAGTTCGCCTCACCCACGAGCCGGTTGCTGGCACGCACCCTGACGTTCTTCCAGAGGTTGTGCCCGAACGCATGGCTCATGTCGATCAGGGTCTGCAAGCCTGGGTCGCTGTAGTCGACGCCGGGCAGGTCAGTCCACTGCTCTTCGATGAGCGCCTGCGCAAGCTCTTCCTTCGAGGCGAAGTGGAAGTACAGCGCGCCCTTGGTGACACCGGCCTTGGCGAGGATGTCCGAAAGGCTCGCGCCGTTGAAGCCGCGCTTGTCGAACACCTCGGCGGCGGCGTTCAAGATGGCGTTTCGGGTGCGCTCCGCCCGATCCTGCCGTGCCAACGCCAGCACCTCCCTGTGATGACTCGGTCGCTTACAGCATGCCACTGGACGGCGGCTCGTGGTTGCACGACATCGTAGAACTTCAGCGATCCTCGACCTTCACTCCAGGGTAGCTCAAAATTCTGCCGGTAACCCCTCGAAAAAAAACCGGGTGGTAGGTATGGTTCCTGTGTGGCCTGCACCACAGTTCAACTGAACCGTCCTTGAGCGGCGACAACGACTTGATCCACGGGCGCGACCGCACATGATCAGCACTTGGGGAGCGCGCCGTCCCAGCCACGTGTCGCGGAAAGACCCTGTGACACAGACACCGAACTGGATCCTCCAATCGGACGAGGTTTGCGATGACCACCATGATCAACCCCCCAAGTGGGCGCTTATCTGACGGATTACCGAGCGCGGAGCCGGCTCTTTTCGAGCAGACCGTTCCACCGGAGCTGGTACACCGCGTAGCTGGCCAGGACGTCTTCGTCACCCAACTTCGGGTGCTCGGCCACAACACCTTCCAGGTGGACGTGCGGTTGCCGGGCTCGCACGTCTTCTATGGTCCGACCACCCCGGACACGCACGACCCGCTGTTGTTCCTGGAGAGTGTCCGGCAAGCGGGACTGCTCATCGCTCATGTCGCCTTCGGCATTCCCCGCGACTTCAAGTTCGTCATCCACGAGAACCAGTTCAGCGTGTCCCCCGCGGGTTTGCGCACCAACGGCCGTCAGCCGGTCGACCTGCAGCTGATCGTGACGGCGCACGATATCCGGCGGCGCGGCCGGGGATTCGCGGGGATGCGCTTCGAGTTCGCCTGCCTGCGGGACGGCGGGCAGGTCGCGTCCGCCGGGTACGTATGGAGCTGTGTCTCCGCAGCCGGCTATGACAAGTTGCGGGGCGCGTATCGGACAGCCATGCCTCCGTCGCGCGTCGGGTACGTGCTGGTGGAACCGCACCGGGTGGGTCGGCAGGACGAGGTCGACGTGATGCTCGCCGAGTCCCCCGACGAGGGCGTCTGGACGGCCTGCATCGCCCCTGACCATCCCTCGGTGTACGACCACCACTTTGACCACATGCCCGGCACCGGTGCCTTCGAGGTGGCCCGCCAGGCCGCGCTGCTGGTTCTCGGGCAGCCCGATGCGCTGCCCATTCGGGGCGAGTTCACCTTCCTGCACTACATCGAGTTCGACAAGCCGTGCCAGGTGCTCGCCAAGTCGGAACGGGTGGGTGCCGACCGCACCGCCACCGTTCGGATCGTCTTCGAGCAGGACGGGCACACCGCGGCCCAGGGCACCATCGAGTTGCTGGCGTGACGTCGAGACGCGGCGCGCTAGTTCGCGCGGCCCACCATCGTGCTGCCGCCGTTGGCGCATGACCCGCCCTCGGCGGCGCACCGCCCGCCCCACCAGACGCGCCGGGCTCGAGCCGACCGGCCAACCCGTGCCGCCGACCGGCCGTGTCTTTGCCAGCCGAATGGCCGCACATTTCCCGCTTGTTCTCCCTCTCACGAGGGATGGTTCTCCCTCTTGCGAACCAGGTGCTCTTCGCGACCTGGACGTTCACGATCGGTCGCCGGACGGATTGTCCGAGCATGACAACGGCGTCGACAATTGTGGTTTAGTTGCGTGGGGCCGGAGGTCGAGATGACGTTCAGAGACGACGAGATCGCCTTTCCTGGAAATCGCGAAATGATCGAGCGTGAGCTGAGCAAGTCGGTTGCCCAGGTGCTGCACCTGGTCCCCGGCCGGCTGCCCGGGCACCGCTCGCTCCAGGAGGTGGGAGTCGACATGGTCCTCTCGGTCGCCTTTGTCCGCGCCAGCCGGCCGGCCGCGTCCTCCTTCGCCGCCGACATCGCGGATGCCTGCTCCGGTGGCACGCCACGGCGGAACACGCCGGACGGGGTGCCGGAGGACATCGCCGACGACTACGCGCGCGCCAAGGCCGAGGTGAAGGCGATCCTGCGCCGTGACATGCCGGCGGAGGAGGCTGAGGTGGTCGCTAGGGAAGTGCTCTGAAGGTCACCTTCGGGGCGTTGAGCGTCCTCAAGGTGGCCTTCATGGCATTCCGACCTGCTGCTCGTGCACCATTTTCAGCAGCGCGGCTTGGCGCTCGGCCAGTGTGTTGATGCGACGCCGCAGAATGGCGAGCTCCTCGCTGAGCTCATTGGCGGTCACACCCATGGTCGAGGTTTGTTCGAGAATCGAGCGCAGGGTGTCACGCAGTGCCGGGCCGGGTTCCACGCTCAACTCCCGCAGCAGCCGGCGACGGGCCCGGTCGTAGACGCCGATCGCCTCGGACTGGCGGCCGGATCTGTGTAGCGCCACCATGAGCTGGCAGTAGAGGCGTTCACGCATCGGGTAGGCGGCGATGGACTCCTCCAACTCGCCGATGATCTCCTCATGCCGGTCGGCGCGCAGGCTCGCGTCGTAGACGGTTTCCAACGCGGCGAGCCGGTTCTCTTCCAGCACAACGGCTTCCGCCGCGCAGATGTCGCCGAGCACGCAGCCGTCGAACGCCGGACCACGCCAGAGGGCGAGCGCCGCACGGAGCAGCGGGATGGCCCTGTCCGGTTCGGTGACCGCGATCGCCTTGGCGCGCAACAGGTTCTCGGTGAACTCCTCGGCGTCCGACTCGCCCGGTTTGAGGGTCAGGCAGTAACCGGGGGAGCGCGTGACGATCCGGTCCGGCTCGCCGCAGGCCGAGGCGATCAGCCTGCGTAGCCGTTTGACGTGTGCCTGCAACGCGTTCGCCGCGTTGGCCGGCGGGTCGTCGCCCCACAACTCCTGGATCAGCCGGTCCATCGACACCGTGCGTCCGGCGCGCACTACCAGGGTGGCGAGCAGCGCTGGGCGTCCCCGCCCGCTCACCACTATCCGGCGGCCCCGATCCTCGTCGTGGATCTCCACCGGGCCAAGGACGCGCAGTCGCATGGTCATCCGCCGGTCGGGCGGGCGAGACCGGTGTCGAACGCGTAGATCACCGCGTGGATCCGGTTGCGCAACCCCAGTTTCGCGAGCAGGTTCTGGACGTGGGACTTGATCGTGTGCTCGGAGAGGGTCAGCTCGCCGGCGATCTCCGCGTTGGACATCCCCCGGGCGACCAGCTCCAGCACCTCGCACTCGCGCTCGGTCAACCCGTTGGCCAGTGCGACCGCGTGGCCGTCCACCGACCGCGCGCCACCGTGCGGTGCGCGGCTGAGCACGTAACCCGCGGCCGCCATCCGCACCGCGGCAACGACTTCCTCCGGGGACGCGCTCGCCGGCAGCAGCCCGCACATCCCGCCCACCGTGGACGACTCGGCTCGCGCGCCGATCGCCAGCACCCGGACCGACCGGCTGACCTTGCGGACCGCACACAGGGTCGGCGCCGCCTCGTCGCCGCTCAACCCATGCAGCAGCAACACATCGGGATCGGCGGAGAGCACCGCCGCGGCGACTCCTGGGCCGGGGCGGCGATCCCCGACGACAACCAGCCCCGGCTGGTCGTCGAGCGCGGCGAGCATGCCCCGCCTGGCCAGCACGTCGTCGCCGACCAACAGCACCCGGATGCCGCCTGGCCCAAGGTCTTCCGAGGGCTCGTGAACGTCCCGGTCAGTGCGGCGCAGCACTCGAAGGCTCCGCCCGGACACCGCGCGGAGAGTAGGCGCGTTGGCGCGGCTGAGCCACGTCGCCTCGTGCCACTGGTCCATCGTCCCGCCTTGCCTGCCCGAAGATGATCTGCGTCAACGGTAGCGACCGGGCTGCCGGGAAAGCCGATTCGTTGAGCCGCCTTCTATCCGCCACCGACGACCTTCCGAGCCGGCATTTGCGCAGGTGGCTGTGGGGTTGGGGCGGTCCACCCATACGAGGTCGCGGCCGTGCGGTAGAACTGGCGGCGTGACGACTGACCTGCGGGCGTGGTGGTGGCATCGGCAGGGCCTGGACGGCTCGCTGGCCGGTGCCGATCCAGCGGCCGTGCTGGCGTCCACCGGGTGGGCGCGCTCGGTTGGCGGCGCCAACCCGTACCTGACGTTGTTCGCGCGCACCGGAGTGTCCCGGGTTGAGGTAGACGCCGCGGTCGCCGACCTCGCCATCCACGAGCTGCCGTCGGCGCGCGGGTGCACCTATGTGGTGCCGGCCGCGGACTTCGGTCTGGCGCTGCAGGTCGGCCGGGGTGCGCCGGAGGCCGACGTGGCGCGGGTGGCCAAGCTCGGGGTGCCGCGCGCTGAGCTCGATCGGTTGTGTGCCGCCGTTCTCGAGGCGGTGGCCGACCGGCCGCTCGATCCGGCCGGGTTGAAGGACGTGCTCGGGGACGCGGTGCGCAACCTCGGTGAGGCCGGCAAGAAGGTCGGCGTGACCACGACTTTGCCGGTGGCGCTTGGGTTGTTGCAGGCGTCCGGTGAGCTTCGCCGGGTGCCGGTGGACGGGCGGCTCGATCAGCAGCGCTACTCCTACACGCGGTGGCGGGCGCCGGCCTCCGGGCTCACGGACGAGCAGGCCCGGGTGGAGTTGGTGCGGCGCTACCTCGGGTGGACCGGCGGGGCGACGCTCGCCCACGTGCGCTGGTTCACCGCGTTCTCCGCGCGCGACGCCAGGGCGGCGCTGGCCGAGCTGGAGTTGGTCGAGCTGGCCGACGGGGTGCTGGCGCTGCCCGAGGATGCCAAGGCGTACGCGGAGTTCAGCCCACCTCCCGCGCCGCATTACTCGCTGGTCGCCGGCATCGACGCGATCGTGCTGCTGCGCCGCGACCTGCCGTCGCTGCTCGATCCCGGTGACCTCGAGCGGGCGATTCCCGGTGAACGCCATGGCTTTGGTGCGCTGAAGGATCTGCCGGATCACGCGATCGTGGACCGGGGCCGGGTGATCGGGCTCTGGCAGTTCGATGTGGACGGTCAGCGGATCGCGTGGTGGTCGTTCGGCGCGGACGATGCCGCGCTCCGCTCAGAAGTCGAGCGAACCGAGGCCTACCTTCGGGACCAGCTCGGCGATGCGCGCAGCTTCAGCCTGGATTCGCCGAAGTCGCGGGCGCCGCGGATCGCCGCGTTGGATCAGGCCGTGACGAGCGCGAGGGCGAAGCCGTCGTAGCTCTTTCCGCCGACCGTCTGGATAGCGGTGGCGGACAGGCGTGGCTCGGCCGCGAGCAGCTCGAAGAGCTCCCGGGTACCCAGTATGGAGGGATCGTCGCTGGCGTCGTCGACCACGCAGCCACCCCGCACCACGTTGTCCACGATGATCAGACTGCCCACAGTGGACAGTCGTAGCGCCCACTCGACGTAGGCCGCGTTGTTCACCTTGTCGGCGTCGATGAAGAACAGGTCGAACGGGCCTTGCAGGGTCGGCAGCGTGTCCAGTGCCGCCCCGACCTTGACCTCCACCCGCTCCGCGAGCCCGGCCGAGGCGATGTTCGCCCGCGCCACCTCGGCATGCCCGGGGTTGAACTCCAAGCTGATCAGCCGTCCGTCCTCGGGCAGCGCCCTGGCCAGCCAGATCGTGCTGTACCCACCGAGCGTGCCGATCTCCAGGATCCGCCGCGCGCCCCTCAACCGGGCCAGCAGGTGCAGCAGCTTGCCCTGGTTGGGCGCAACCCCGATGTCCGGCAGCCCGGCCGCGTCGCTGGCCGCCAGCGCGGCCTCCAGCGCCGGATCCGCCTCTATCAGGTGATCAGCGAAGTACTGGTCCACCTCGGTCCACACCGCCTGCGTCATGGGTTCCAACCTAGTACTCCGATCACGGCGTGCCGGGAGCCTGGTCGGCGACGAGGATCCCTGAGCCGGGTTCGACCCGTCCTCGAGTTTTACTACCTAAACAGTCACGGTGAACAAACCCAGTGCGGACAGCGGACCGTGGATCCGCCGGTATCACCCCGCGCCGGAAAGTCCCACCCGGCTGGTACTTCTGCCGCACGCCGGCGGCTCGGCCAGCTTTTTCGTCCCGTTCTCCAGGGCGTTGTCCGCGCACACGGACGTGCTCTGCGTGCAGTACCCGGGCCGGCAGGACCGGCTGGCCGAGCACCGCATCGACGACCTCGGCGAGCTGGCCGACGAGGTGTTCACCGCGCTGCTGCCCTGGCTCGACCTTCCGATTGTCCTCTGTGGACATAGCCTCGGCGCGACGGTCGGCTTCGAGGTGGCCCGCCGGATGGAGCACGACAAGGGCCTGGTGCCAAGGAGTCTGATCGTCTCGGCGCGCCGCGCGCCGGCCGACGTGTGCGACGGCGGCGTGCACCGGCGCGACGACGACGGCATCCTCGCCGAGCTGACGGCGCTGTCCGGCACTGACGACCGGGTGCTCGCCAACTCCGCGCTGTGCCGGTTGATCCTGCCGGCGCTGCGGGCCGACTACCGGGCGGCGGAGACCTATGTGTACTCACCGGGGCCGCCGCTCAGCTGCCCGATCACCGCCCTGGTCGGCGACACCGACCCGAAGGTCTCGGTCGCCGACGCACGCCGTTGGGCCGGCTACACCACCGGCCCGTTCGCACTCGATGTCTTCCCCGGCGGGCATTTCTACCTCGCCGAACAACGCAAGGGCGTCGTCGCGTCGATCGCCCGATCGCTTCGCTGAGAAGGAGATCACCATGAGAAGTGGATTGTGGTCGCAGCTGTATCGCGGCCTGTGGCCGTGGATTCCCGGCGTGCTGCCCTGGCCGTCACGCCGGACCATGGAGGGATATGGGCGCCCGGCTGTCCGCGAGGTACCGGCTCGTCCGCTCCCCGTTTCACCGGCTCAAGGTGTTCGCGCACCTGACGCGGTGGTCGCCTGAGCCGGACTCAGCCGAGGCGGTACATCCCGAGGCCGAAGGTGGCCGCGGTGAGAACGGTCGCGGTGCCGGTGTTGGTGGCCTCGAGGTCGGAGATCGGAACCAGGGGCAGCCCGGTCCCGGCCGCTGTCCAGGTCGCGCCGTTGTCGACGGTGACGAAGACCCCGACGTCGGTGGCGGCGTAGAGGCGGGTGCGGTCGCGGGGGTCGATGACCAGATCGTTGACGGGGGCATCGGGGAGGTTGCCGGACATGTCCAGCCAGGTCGCACCGCCGTTCACGGTGCGGAAGACGTGGGCGAGGGGATCACCGTTGCGGAAGCCGGAAACCGAGACGTAGGCGAGGTTGGCGTCGGTCGGGTCGACGCTGACCCGGGTGATCCAGCGGGTGGGGAGGCCCGCGGTGATCTCGGTCCAGGTTCCGCCGGTGTCGCGTGTGATCCACATGCGGCCGTCGTCGGTGCCGACGTACAGGGTCGCGGGGCTCGACGGGGCGACGGCGTGGGTGGTGATGGTGCCGAACGGATAGCCGTCGATGCCGCCGGTGCCTCGGCTGAGGTCGGGGCTGATCACGGTCCACGTCGCGGCCCGGTTGACCGAGCGGTTCAGCCGGTTGCCACCGTAGTACATGATCGCCGGATTGCTCGAGTCGAAGCCGATCGGCGTCAGCCAGCCGCGCCGGTCCGACGTGGTGGCGCCGAACGCGGTCATCGAGGAACCGCCGTTGGTGGAACGGTTGCACACTCCGTACTGCGAGCAGGAGTAGACATTGTTGTGGTTGACCGGGTCGATCAGGTTGGCCAGGCCGTCGCCGCCGCCGATCGAGTTCCACTGCGTGGCGCCCCATGACCGCACCGAGCCGTTGTCCTGCAGGCCACCGCTGATCCGCGAAATGTCCTGTTTGGACACCGCGACGGTGTAGAACTGAAGGTTGGTCTGGGTGGTGGACTTGGTCCAGGTGCCGGTCAGCGAACCGTTCGCGGCGGAACGGTAGACGCCGCCGTCGTTGCCGAGGTAGACCCGGCCGGCGGTCAGCGGATCCCACGCCATCGCGTGCTGGTCCACATGGAACGACGAGGAGTTGCGCCGCCAGCTTCCGCCGGCGTCCAACGACTCCAGCATCGGCACGCCGGCCACGAACACGTGCCGTGCGTCGGCCGGGTCGATCCAGATCCGGCCGAACCACCAGCCGAACGTGGACTGGGAAGCGGACAGGAACGAGGTGTTCGTGATGCGGGTCCAGGTGTCGCCGCCGTTGGTCGACGTCCAGAAGCCGACGAAGTCCCCCGAGGTGTCGGCTGCGATGGCGTACAAGCGGTTGGCGTCGCTCCTGGCGACGGCCAGACCCATCCGGCCGAGGTTCGTGCCGGCCGCGGGTAGCCCGCCGGCCAGCCGGGTCCACGTCGCGCCGCCGTCCGAACTGCGGTATATCCCCGATCCGACGCCGCCGTAGACCCGGCCGTTCGGCTGGCGGTGGTGGTCCCACATGGCCGCGTAGACCCGGTTCGGGTTGGTCGGGCTGATCGCGACGTCGACCGCGCCGGTGGTGCCGTTCGCGCCGGCCAGTACCAACTGCCAGGTGGTGCCGCCGTCGACCGTGCGGTACAGGCCTCGCTGTCCACCTGGGACGAACAGGTTTCCCGCCGCGGCAACGAAAAGCCGGTTGGCGTTCGCCGGGTCGATGGCGATCCGGCCGATCCGGTCGGTACCGGTGAGCCCAAGTTGCTGCCAGCTCGCGCCACCGTCGGTGGAGCGGAAGACGCCGTCGCCGGGGAAGGTCACGCTGCCGCCGCCGGGGTTGGACTCGCCGGTCCCGGCGTAGAGGGTGCCAGCGGAGGTGATCGCGAGCGCGCCGATCGACGGCGTGATGGCCGGATTCCAGGCCGAGCTGAACGTGGCGCCGGCGTTGGTGCTCTTCCACACGCCACCCGTTGCCGCACCGGCGAAAACGGTGTTGGCCTGGGTCGGGTGCGCGACGAGATCGGTCACCCGCCCGCCGATGTTCGGTGGTCCCAACGCCTGCCAGGCGGCCTGGATGCCGGGCGCGGCGTTGATCGCCGACGCGGCCGCCTGCGCGTCGGCTTCCAGCGCGCCGATGTCGAGCGAGGAGAACGGATACATGCGCTGGGCGGCGAACCAGTGGTCGGCGCCGGCTGGTCCTGGCACGTTGTCCAACTCCGAGGCGGGTGCGTTTGCCCGGCGCAGCAACTGATCCGCCGAGTACTGGCCGGCCACCCGGTGCGGCTCACCGACGGTCAGGTCCTGAGCGGTGGTGGTGACCCCGGCCGCCGAGGTCCCCGCGGTGGCGATCAGCAGCAGGGCCAACAAGGATCTACTACCGTATTTCGCCATAAACCGGATGCTAATCAGCGCGCCATGGCGCGAATACATGCCGCTTGAGCATGCTTGCGGATAATCACCGATCTTCGAGGTTGCGCAGCAGGTGCTTGGGGATCTCAACGGGCGCCGAGGAACGCCGCAGGGCACGGGGGAGGGTCAGCGCGGCGAGGATGGTGGCCAACGTCCCGCCGGCACCGGCGATGATGAAGGTGACCGGTGCGTTGGTGGCGTCGAGGAGGAGGCCACCGGCGACGTAGGAGATGGCGGCGGCGATGCCGATCAAGCCGTAGAAGTTGCCGAAAACCCGTCCCAGCAAACGGGTTGGCACCAGTCGTTGCAGCAGGGTGTTGCTGGCGACGTCCATCGCGGCGATCCCGAGACCACGGACGGTCTGCAACGCGAACGCGGCGAAGACGGCCCACGCCCACCCGGTGAGCAGGTTGCCGACGCTGCTGATGGCGAACCCGGCCAGCATGAGCACCGCCATCGAGGCCCCCCGGCTGTAGCGGACCAGCAGGAGATAACCCACCAGCAGCCCGACCCCGACCCCGCCGAGCAGCAGACCGACCGCCGATTCGGGCGCGTGAAACGTATCCCGCACGAGGTACACCACGGCCACGTCGTCGATCCCGTTGAACGCCACGACAACGCAGAACGTCAACACGATGATCCGCACCGCCGGCACTGACCAGATGTAGCCCAGTCCGGCCTTCGCCTCACCCAGGAACGACGGCTTCTCCGCCGAGTCCGACGCGACCGGCGGCAGTGACCGAACCGTCGTCAACAGCAGCGCGGACAGCAGGAACGACGCGGCGTCCACCAGCAGCACCCCGCGCACACCGATCACCGGGAACAGTGCGGCCGCGATGAACGGGCCGATCGCCTCCGCGCCGTTGGTGCCGAATCCGATGGTGGAGTTGGCCGTCTCCAGTTCACGGCCGTTCACCAGCGCCGGGATCGCCGCCCGGGACGCGGGTTGGAAGGTCTGACCGATGGTGGAGCGGATGGCCACCAGCGCGAGCAGCAACGGCAACGGCGGCAGGGTCAACGCGATCAGCACCAGCAGCACGCCCTGGGCGAGCTCGCAGGTGATCATGACGTGCTTGAGGTTGAACCGGTCGCTGATCGCCCCGGTCAGCGGGCTGAACAGCGACGGGGCGAAGTCGCCAACCAGCAGCAGCAAGGAAACGGCGAGCGCTTGGCCGGTGGTGTCGGCGACGAAGAGGATCAGTGCGACCAGGCTGACCGAGTCGCCGACGAACGACACCACCCGCGAGATCGACAGCGACCGGAAGGCGGCGTTGGTGCGCAGTAACCGGAGCGCACGAACGTCCGGTTCCATCGCCGCTCCCTCAGCTATCGCTCGGCAGGCTCCACGAGCCTACGCAGCGACAGCGGGCGCATGTCTTCCCAGTTCACCTCGATCCAACTGAGACAGTCGCTCTTCGGCCCACGTGGACCGGCATCGTGCCAGCCGGGCGCGTGCTCCCGGTCGGCCGGCCAGATGGAGTACTGCTCCTCGTCGTTCACCACGACCTTGTACTCGACGTCCTCGGCGATCCCGTCCTGCACACCGGTTCGTGGCCGAACGTGTTCCATGGGCGCCGCCGCGGCCGCAGGATCGGCGCGGCCGAGGAACTCGATGACGCCGTCCGCCCGGTAGCGAGCAAGATCACCGGTGCGGTACATCCGATCGCCGGGCAGGCCGTACGGGTTGGGGAGAAACCGTCCCGCGGTGAGCGATGGACGGTTCAGGTAGCCGCGCGCGACGCCGTGCCCGGACAGGTACAGATCGCCGGTGACGCCGATCGGCACCGGCTGCAGGTGCTGGTCGAGGAGGTAGGCCCGGGCGCCGTGCACCGGTCGCCCGATCGGGATGTGGTCCTCGTCCGGGCCGACCGGATGCATGATGGCGTACCCGGTCGCCTCGGCCGGCCCGTAGCCGTTGATCACCGTGGTGCCGGTGAGCTTGCGAAGCTGGCCGACCGGCGTGGGCGAGAACGCCTCCCCGCCCAGGACCATTGTGTCCAGAGTGGACAGTGCGGGGATCGCGTCGGCGAGTAACCGGCTGGCGAACGACGGCGTGGTCTGCAGGTGGGTTACCCCGTGCCGCTCGATCGCCGAGGCGGCATCGCTGGAGGTCTCGTCGAGCAGCACCACCCGGTGGCCGGCCGAGAACGTCCAGATCAGCTCGAGCACGGAGATGTCGAACGCCGTGCTGGTCAATGCCATCCAGGTCTGTGGTCCTCGGCCGAACCGGGCGTCCATCGCGGCGAGAAAACCGGTCAGGTTTCCGTGGGTGACCGCCACGCCCTTGGGAGTTCCGGTGGAGCTGGAGGCGTAGAGCACATAGGCCAGGTTCGCCGCGGTCACGGCCGGCGCGCCCGCCGAGCCGGGGGACCGCGGGTCGGAGAACAGCACGACCGTCGCGTCGTGCGCCGGCAGGTCGGCCACAAGCTGTTGCTGGGTAAGGATGCTTGCCGGTCGGGCGTCGCCGAGAATGGCCGCCAGCCGCGCGCTCGGGTAGGTGGGGTCGAGCGGGAGGTAGGCGCCGCCGGCCCGCAGGATGGCCAGCAGCCCGATCACCAGGTCGGGGCCGCGAACCGCGCAGAGGCCGACCAGGGTGTCCGGACCGACGCCGAGCCCGCGCAGGTGCGCGGCCAGCGCGTCGACCTCGGCCACCAGTTCGGCGTAGGTCAGCTCCCGATCGCCGGTGACCAGTGCGACGGCGTCCGGCGCGGCCACCGCTTGCAACGCCACGAGGTCGGGCGCGAGCGAGCCGTCGCCAGGGGTGAGTGAGGCGTTCCAGACGTGCAGCTGCTGGTGCTGCTGCTCCCTGGTGAGCAGCCGAAGTGTACTCAGTGGACGGTCGGGCTCGGCCACGATCCGTTCGAGCAGCGTCTGGAAGTGCTCGGCGAACCGGACGATGGTCTCCTCGTCGAACAGCTCGCGCCGGTACTGCCAGCGGGCGCGCAGGTTGTCATCGTCGTCATGCTGGATGGTCAGGGTGAGGTCGAACTTCGCCACCTCGATGTCCAGCTCGCGCGGCACCGCCCGCAACAGGCCGCCGTCGCCGTCCGGCAGCTGGTAGCGCGGCAACCCGGTGTGTTGCAAGGTGAACAGCACCTCGAAGAGCGGATTATCCGCCCGGCCGAGGGATTCCACCAGGTGCTCGAACGGAAGGTCCTGATGCTGGTAGGCGGCGAGCGTGGTATCCCGCACCCGCGCCAGCAACGTCCGGAAGTCGGGGTCGTCCGACAGGTCGGCTCGCAGCGCGATCGTGTTGATGAACAAGCCGATCATCGGCTCGAGTGCGGCGTCCGGCCGGTTCGCGATCGGGGTGCCGAACACCACGTCCGACTGGCCGGACAGGCGCGCGAGCAGTCCGCAGAACACCGCCGCCAGCGTCATGAACAGCGTGGCGTCCGCCTCGCGAGCCATGGTGTGCAACGGATCGGTGAACGCGGTCGGCAGTACCTGGTGGTAGCTGCCGCCGGCGACGCCTGGCGTCGGTGACCGGTCGGTCGGCAGCCGCAGTGCCGGTGGTGCACCGTCGAGCTGCGTCCGCCAGTAGGAGAGCTGCCGGGTGTGCTCCGCCGTTCCGGTGAGCCATTCCCGTTGCCACAGCGTGTAGTCCGCGTACTGCACGGCCAGGGGTGTTGGCTGGTAAGGGGTTCCGCTGATCCGGCGCCGGTAGCTGGTGGCCAGCTCGTCCAGCATGACCGCCATCGACCAGCCGTCGCAGACGATGTGGTGCACGGTGACGATGAGCTCGTGCACGGTGCCGGACAGGCGCACCAGCCTGGCTCGCAGCAGCGGGCCCGATGCCAGGTCGAACGGCCGCTCGACCTGTTGGCGGGCAACGGTGATCGCCTGTTCGGCGGCTCGCTGCGCCCGGATGCCGGACAGGTCGGTCATCGGCAGCGGCACCCGTCCGGCGGGCAGCACCCGTTGCCGCGGCTCGCCGTCGTCGACAACCCTGAACACCGTGCGCAGCGCCTCATGCCTGGCCACGATCGCCGACAGGCTGGACTCGAGCGCCTCGCGGTCGAGCGTGCCGGTCAGCCGCACCGCACCGGCGACCGTGCACGCGCTGCCGAGTGCGCGCTGGTCGAGTAGCCACAACCGTTGCTGGGCAAAGGAAAGCGGCAGCTGTCCCGGGCGCGGCCGGGCGGTCAGAGCCGGCCGGTCGCCGGCGGTCAGGCGGGCGGCCAAGTCCTGGATGGTGCGCCCGGCCATCAGGTCGGAGACGGAGATGGTCAGGCCCATGGTGTCCTGGATGTGGTGCCGTAGGTTGATCGCGAGGATCGAGTCGAAGCCGAGGCTGATCAGCGACCGGTCCACCGGGATCCGATCCGGCTCAGTGTGCAGCAGTTTGGCCACCGCGGCCCGCAGGTGCCGCGGGAACGCCACGTCGGAGTCGGCGGTCTTTCGTGAATAAATGAACACATCCGCCCGATCAGGTTTCGCGGCTCCCACGGTGATGTCAAGATCAGACCGTAAGGCGCGCCGTTACCCGGCACCATACTTTGCTAGCCGCGCTCGAGCCGAGTTTGAGATTGAACGAGTCTCGACCGAGATTATGTTTGATCGGGTAGTGGACTACTGTTTCGAGCGGTCTTGACCCCAAAGCTGGGCATCAAGACGGCTCGATCAAGGCTTGAGCACGACCTTGCCCACGGTGGCGCGGGTTTCCAGCGCGCGGTGCGCGTCGCTCGCCTTGGCCAGCGGGAAAGCCTGGCCTACCAACGGAATCAGCCGTCCGCTCGCCGCCGCTGCCAGTGCCAGGGACTCGAGCTCGCGCAGCCCGCCGGGCCGGCGCAGCAGCTTCGGGCCGACCGCGACCCCGGCGGTCAGCCCGCGGGCGAACAGGTCCGTCGCGGACAGCGGGGTCGGCTTGCCGGACGCCCAGCCCAGCATCAGCAGCCGGCCACCGACCCCGATCAGCTCGAGCGCCGCCCGGCCAAGCTCGCCACCGATGCCGTCGATCGCGATCGTCACGTCACGGCCGTCCAGCGCCGCACGCACCTCATCGGACCACCCCGGCACGGAGTAGTCGACCGCCACGTCAGCCCCGAGCCGCCGCACGATGTCCACTTTGGACGAACCGCCGGCGACCGCTACCGCCACCGCGCCGAGGTTGCGTGCCTCCTGGACGATCAGGCTGCCGGTCCCACCGGCGGCCGCGGTGATCAGCACGACGTCGTCGGCGGTGAGCGCGGCCGTCTCCAGGATGCCCATCGTGGTGCGGCCGGTGCCGATCATGGCCACCGCCGCGTCGTCGGCGAGCCCGTCCGGCAGTTCGTGCAGTGCGCCGACGCCGGCGACCGACTTCTCCGCGTATCCGCCGCTCGCCTGACCGAGGTGGGCCACCACCCGCTTGCCGAGCCAGTCAGGGGAAACGCCGTCACCGACCGCGTCCACCACCCCGGCGACCTCCCGGCCGGGAGTCATCGGCAGGTCCGGCAACGGAAACGGCCCGCCGGAGGTACCGTCCCTGATCCTGGTGTCCAGCAGGTGGATGCCGGCCGATGCCACCGCGATCCGAACCTGGTCGGCACCGGGCGACGGGTCCGGCACCTCCTCGTACCGCAGGGTCTCCGCCGGGCCGAACTCGTGCTGCCGAATCGCGTACATGACTCAGAACGATAGAAGCTCTAGTTAACTCGAGGTCAAGATGACGGTGCCCCGGACCACGACGTGACCCGGGGCACCAAGCGAGTTCTACAAACCGTTGCGCATGGCGGTGATCAGCTCGCCATTGCTGGTGTCACCGGACAGCTCCCAGAAGAAGGCGCCGCCGAGACCCTGGTTACGGGTGTAGGTCATCTTTCCGCCGATGGTGCTCGGCGTGTCATAACTCCACCACTGGCCGCCGCAGAACGCGTACGCGGTGCCGGCGACGGTGCCGCTGGCCGGGCACCTGCCCTTGAGCACCTTGTAGTCCTCGATGCCCTGCTCGTAGGTGCCTGGTGCGGGGCCGCTCGCCGAGCCACCGGGCGCGCTCTGCGAGACGCCGGTCCAGCCCCGGCCGTAGAAACCGATGCCCAGCAACAGCTTGCTGGACGCGACGCCCTTGCTCTTCAGCTTCTGGATGGCCGCGTCCGCGTTGAATCCGGCCGTCGGAATGCCGGCGTAGGAGTTCAGCGGGGAGTGTGGGGCGGTCGGGCCCTGCGCGGCCCAGGCGCCGAAGAAGTCGTAGGTCATCACGTTGTACCAGTTGACCGATCCGGCGGCGCCGGCGTAGTCGGCGGCATCGATCTTGCCACCGCTGCTGCCGTCCGCCGTGATCGCGGCGGTGACCAGCGCCGAGGAACCGAACCGGGACCGCAGCGCGGACATCAAGCGCGGGA
>WUUC01061740.1_pt1 | contig 16916 bp, 13 predicted proteins | sample 6278441 | NCBI WGS metagenome assembly WUUC01 (sample SAMN13675441, study PRJNA597444) | soil metagenome | isolation source: soil | place: USA: Washington | collected 2017-10
CCTACCACGGCTACCCCTGGCTGATCCACCGCCTCACCTACCGGCGCACCAACCACCACAACATCCACGTGCGCGGATACAAGGAAGAAGGCACCACGACCACCCCGTTCGACATGCTCGTGCTCAACGACCTCGACCGCTACCGCCTGGTCATCGACGTGCTCGACCGGGTACCCCACCTCGGAACGCGCACCGCGATGGTCCGGCAACGGATGGCCGACCAGCGGGCCCGCCACCACCAATGGACCCGCGAACACGGCGAGGACCTGCCCGAGGTCCGCGACTGGGTGTGGCCCTACTGATGACCAACGTACTGGTCGTCAACGCGGGCTCGTCCAGCCTCAAACTGGCCCTGCTCGACGACCGCGACGAGGTCGTCGAGCAGATCACCCTGGAGCGGTGGTCGGGCGAGGACGAGACCGAGGACATCGCGCGGTTCGTGAAGCGGTGCCCGGCCGTGGACGCGGTCGGGCACCGGATAGTGCACGGCGGCGCCGAACTGACCGCACCGGCCCGGCTCGACAAAGAGGTCCGCGATCGTATTGCCGGGCTGACCGAGCTGGCGCCGCTGCACCAGCCACGCGGGGTGGCCGGCATCGACGCGGTCGGCACGGTCCTGCCGGACGTGCCCGCGGTCGTCTGCTTCGACACCGCGTTCCACCACGACCTGCCCGCCGCGGCCAGCACGTACGCGCTGCCGAGGGAGTGGAACGAGCGGTGGTCGCTGCGCCGGTACGGCTTCCACGGGCTCTCCCACGCCCACGTCGCGCGGCGGGTGGCCGAGCTGGTCGGGCCGGACCGGCGGATCGTGAGCTGCCACCTGGGGTCCGGGGCGTCGCTCGCGGCGATCCGCGGCACCCGCGCGGTGGACACGACCATGGGGTTCACCCCGCTGGCCGGACTGGTCATGGCCACCCGGCCGGGTGATGTGGACCCCGGGCTCGTGCTGTGGCTGCTGCACCACGGCGGCGTGACGGCCGACAAGCTATCCGACGTCCTCGAACACCGCAGCGGGCTCGCGGGCCTCACCGGCGGTACCGGCGACCTGCGCGACATCGTGGACGCGGCGAATGAGGACGCACGCCTCGCGCTGGACGTGTACCTGCACCGACTACGGCGGGAGATAGCTGCCATGGCCGCCGCCATGAACGGCCTTGACGTGCTGGTGTTCACCGGCGGCGTCGGCGAGCACCAGCCGACCGTGCGGGCGGCCGCGGCCGCCGGGCTCGCGTTCCTCGGCGTGGCCGTCGCAACCGAGGCGAACATGGCAGGTGATCTTGACATTACCGCGACCGGCGCCGAGGTCAGAACGCTCATCGTGCCTGCCCGCGAGGACGTCGAGATCGCACGGCAGGTGCGGTCGGTGCTGTAAGGACTTTGGTCCCTGGTGATCGATGACCACCTTCCAGGGCGCCGCGTTGCCGCTGGGCATACGGTGGGGTCAACGAGAGATGCAGCCGAGGAGGCAGTGGTGGCGGTTCGGGTCATGTTGGTGGACGACCACGAGATCGTGCGGCGGGGTATCGCCGACCTCATCGGCACCGCCGAGGACCTGGAGGTCGTCGGCGAAGCGTCGGGCGTCGCCGAGGCGCTGGCCCGGGTACCCCAGGTGAACCCGGACGTCGCGGTGCTGGACGTGCGCATGCCCGACGGCAACGGTATCGAGCTGTGCCGCGACCTCAAGTCGCAGCTGCCCGAGCTGAACTGCCTGATGCTCACCTCCTATGCCGACGACGACGCCCTGTTCGACGCGATCATGGCCGGTGCGTCCGGGTTCGTGCTCAAGCAGGTCCTGGGCCTGGACCTGATCAACGCCATCCGCACCGTCGGCGCGGGCGGCTCCCTGCTCGACGCCAGGACCACCGCCGCGTTGATGAACCGGATCCGCCATGAACGCGAGAACCAGAACCCGCTGAACGCGCTGACCGAGCAGGAACGCGCGGTCTTCGACCTGATCGGCGAGGGGCTGACGAACCGCCAGATCGGCGAGCGGCTCTTCCTGGCGGAGAAGACCATCAAGAACTACGTCTCTCACCTGCTGGGCAAGCTGGGCATGCAACGCAGGACCCAGGCCGCGGTCCTGGCCGCGGAACTCAGGAAGAGCAAGCGCCAGCAGGATCAGTAGCAGGGGTCAGAGAGCAGGCAGCGGCACTCGCCAGACCAAGCGGGTGCCACCGTCGGGGTTCGGGGACACACTGATGGTCCCGCCGCACTCCTGCGCTCGGCGTTCGAGGTTGAGCAGGCCGCTGCGGGCCACGTCCGGTGGCAGGCCCACACCGTTGTCGGTCACTCCGACCACCAGGTCCGCGCCGGCCTCGACCGTGACCACGATGTCGGAAGCGCGGGAGTGTCGGACCGCGTTGCTCACGCCTTCGTGGAGGGTCGCGAGGGCGTGTTCCGCGATGTTCGGTGGCACACGTGTGTCGACCGCACCCGAGATGCGCACCGCTGGCGACGTGTCGGTGTTCGCGCTGGCCTCCGCGACCAGGTCGAGCATGCGCCGCCGCAGGTTGGTCGAGTTCTCCTCGCCCGCGGTGTGCAGGTCGAAGATCGAGGTGCGGATCTCTCGCATTGTCTCGTCCAGCTGTGTCACCACGCGGCTGACGCGGGCCCGTGCCTCGGTGTCGCCGATGCGGCCGACGATGGCCTGCAGGCTCATTCCGGAGGCGAACAGGCGCTGGATGACGTGGTCGTGCAGGTCGCCTGCGATGCGGTCGCGGTCGGCGAGCAGGTCGAGCATCCGCTGCTGGTGCTGCTTGTCGGCCAGCTCCAGTGCGAGCGCGGCCTGCGCGGCGAACGACGCCAGCATCGGCAGCTGGTCCTGGCTGAACGGGTGGTCGCCCTTGTTCCGCAGCGCGAGCAGCAGCCCGGTGATCCCGGTCACCGAACCGAAGGGCACGGCATCGGCGGGACCGAACTCGCCGAACAGATCCGTCTCGGTCCCCAGCGCCTGCGCGAAGTCCGCATACACCGCGGGCCGGCCGTCGGTGATGACCGTGGCCAGCGCGGGAGTGGCCGCGGAGACGCTACGGCCAACCATCTCCTCCCCACGTCCGCCGGCACCGGACCGGACAGTCAGCGTCTCCCCTGTCTCGTCGGCGATGAGGATCAGCGCGCTGTCGGACCCGGAAAGCTCACACGTCCGCCCCGTGATCAGCCGCAGCGCCTCCTCGATCGACCCGCCGCCGAGCAGCAGCGCATTGACCTCGCCGGAGGCCTGCTGCCACCGTTCACGCAGCCGCGCCTGCTCGAACAGACGGGCGTTCTCGATCGCCACACCGGCGGCTGCGGCGAGGGCCTCGAGCACCACCACATCGTCGTCGTTGAACTCCGCCTCACCCTTCTTCTCGGTGAGGTAGAGGTTGCCGAACACCTCGTCCCGTACCCGCACCGGCGTGCCCATGAAGCTGCGCATCGGCGGGTGGTTGGCCGGGAAGCCGACCGACGACGGGTGCTCGGCCAGGTCCGGGAGCCGGATCGGGAACGGGTGTTCGATCAGATGCCCCAACAGGCCTTTGCCCTCCGGCAGATGACCCATCTGTGCCCGTGTCTCCGGGTCGATGCCCACGTACACGAACTCCGAAAGACCCTCGACATCGCTGAGCACGCCGAGCGCGCCGTAACGAGCATCCACCAGCTCCACCGCGGTCTGCACGATGCGCTGCAGGGTCCCGGCCAGCTCCAGGCCGGCTCCCACCGCGACTACGGCGTCGAGCAGTCCTTGGAGCCGGTCCCGCGTCTTACCGATCTCGGTCAGCCGGTCCTGCAGCTCGGTCAGTAGCTCGTCGAGCCGCAGACCGGCGAGTGAGACGGAGGGACGCTGTCTTCTGCTGTCCGGCATGTCCCTCACTCCACCTCAACCCAACGCCGTGACGTTGGAGCGCGACAACAGGTCGTGGTCAAGGTTCAGCCTATCTTTTTGCGCCTCCCACGTCAGGCGTGACCTGCGTCCGGCGTGGTGCGGACCACGGCGACCGCGCAGGGCGCGTGGTGGAGCAGGTGCTGGCTGGTCGAGCCGAGCAGCAGTCCTCGGAAACCGCCCCTGCCCCGGCTGCCGACCACGACGAGTTGAGCGTTCTCGGCGTACCGCAGCAGCGCCCGGCTGGCGCGTTCCCGGCTCACGTGACGGGTGACGGGCACTTCTGGGTATTTCTCCTGCCAGCCGGCGAGCCGTTCGCCGAGCAGTTCCTCGGCCTCCTGCGCCAGCGGGGTGAAGTCCAGAGCGGCGGCGCCACCCGCGAACGCGGTCTCCAGCAGCAGATCGGTCCACGTGTGCACTGCGACCAGGTCGACGCCTCGGGCCGACGCCTCGGCGAACGCGAACGCGATCGCGGCCTCCCCCACCGGTGTGCCGTCCACGCCGACGACCACCGAACCGTCACGATCGGCCCCGCGGACGACCACGACCGGGCAGTGCGCTCGCGCTGCCAGTTCGACGGCGGTCGACCCGATGACCAGTCCGGTGAAGCCGCCCAGTCCCCGGCTGCCGAGCACCAGCACGGCCGCCTGCGCCGACTCCCGGACGAGCGTCGGGACGGCTCCGGCCTTCACCTCGACGACCTCGACGGCCAACCCCGGCGCGGATTTCTCGGCCTCCTCGCGCGCGCGGGCGAGCCAGGCCTTCCCTTGCGCCACGAGAGCCTCGTGCAGGACGTGCCAGTCGACGAATCCCGGCGGGTAGCCGACGGGGATCTCGTAGGCGTGCACGATCCGAAGCTCGGTGTCGCGCCGGGCGGCCTGGTGAGCTGCCCAGCGCACCGCGTCCAGCGCGGCGTCGGAGCCGTCGACGCCGACTATGATCGGCGGGTGGATCTGGGTGTTCATCGTTCGTCCTCCTGGTATGAGGCGAATGCGGTGGCCCGGACGACGCCGGGAACTGCCTCGGCGAGGACCGTGGCCACGTGGCGGTCGGTCTCGACATCGCCCTGGTCACCGTCGAACTGGTCGCCGATGGTCACCATCCCGTCGTGCACCTCGACCTCCCAGCGCTGGTGGCCGCTGTAGATCTCGAGCCGGTGCCGGACGTCTTCGGCGATGGTGCGGTCGTCGCGGGCGATGACCCGGACGATGTCCCGCCGGGTCACGATGCCGACCAGCCGCGAGCCGTCCACGATGGGCATGCTGCGATAACCGGCATCGAGCAGGGTCTTCGCCAGCACAGCGACATCCGTGCCCGGCCCCATCGCGACCGCGGGGCTCGTCATCACCTCACCGACCGTGGTGGTGTCCACGGTGGCCAAGGCCTCGCCGGGGTGGCAACGGGCCCGGGGGTCGAGTGGGATCCGGTCGCGCACCAGGTCGGCTTCGGTGACGATGCCGACCAGCCGGTCGCCGTCGTCGATGACGGGCAGAGCGGTGAAGCCGTTGGCCGCGAGCACCGCGGCGGCCTCCTTGACGTGGACTTCGGGTCGTACCGCCGCCACCGGGGTGGTCATGATGTCGCGAGCACGCATTGTTCTCATCTCCGTTCTTCGGTTCAGGTGCGCAGTCGGCGCAGGAAGGGGTCGGCCGGCACGCGGGGCGCGAGCCGCACCCGTGCGTCCAGCACCTGGCAGCCGTCCGCACGCACCACGACGGGGTTGAGGTCGAGCTCGGTGACCTCCGGGACGATCTCGGCGAGCCTGCTGACGCGGGTGAGGACGTCCACCAGCCCATCCGTGGGGAGGGCGTCGCTGCCGCTGAACAGGGCGGGCGATGACCGCAGGCCCCGTACCATCCGCTCGGCATCCAGGTCGGTCAGCGGGGTGAGCCGGGCGACCCGGTCGGCAATCAGGTCGGTGTCGGTGCCGCCGAGACCGAACACGATCAGCGGGCCGAATGTCTCGTCGGCATCGATGCCGATGATCAGCTCACGGCCGGGCCGGGCCATCGGCTGAAGCAGTACGCCCTGCATGGCGCCACCGAAGCGGTCGTGGAACGCGTCGAAGGTCGCACGCAGTTCCGCCTCCGACGTCACGTTCAGCACCACGCCCCCGGCCCTGGCCTTGTGCAGGACCCCGGCGGCGGTCACCTTGACCGCGACCGGACCGCCCACCTCGTCCAAAGCCGCGACGGCGGAACCGATGTCAGCCGCTACGACGGAACGTGCAGCGGGGATGCCGAACAGGCCGAGGAGGCGCGTGGTGGTGTCGGGTGGCAGCCAGCCATCGCCACGTCGGTCTTCCAGGTACTCCCGTACCAACGTTCTGGCCTCGTCCAGGCCGATATCCAGCGGCTCGGTGACAGAACCGGCGGGCTCGCGGCACCACCGGGCATACGCCGAGACACGCCCCAGCGCTGCCGCCGCGGCCGCTGGATCGGCGAAGCTCGCCGTGGCGGGCCGGGAGCCGGTCCCGTCACCGAGCCCCACCACGGACGCGAGTTGTCCCGGACGGGCCACGAGCACCGTCTTGCGCCGCTCGTGGGCCAGGACGGCGGCCGAGGTGACGGGGTCGGCCAGCGCGGTCGGCACTCCCGCGGCGAGAACCGCGTCGACACCGTCATCGGCGAGCAGCACCGAGAGGCACGCGCCGAACGTGTCGGCGTCGACCCCGGCGGTCGTGTCGACCGGGTTGGCGACGCTCGCCTGCGCGGGAAGCAGACGGACGAGCGCCGCGCGGGTGCCCTCGGCGAGCGGTGGCACCATGAGTCCGCCGTGGACACATGCGTCGGCGGCCAGCACGCCGACACCGCCGGCGTTGGACAGGATCGCGACCCGGTTGCCCGCAGGCAGCGGCTGCCAGGCCAGAGTCGCGATAACGTCGGTCAGCTCGCTGACCGTGTCGACCGCGATCACGCCGGCCTGGGAGAACAGTGCGTCCCTGGTGACGGCCGGGGTGGCAGCCGCGGCGGTGTGCGAGGCGGCGGCCCGTTGCGCGACGTCGCTCTCCGCGGACCGGACCGCGAGGACCGGCTTGGTCCGTGCGAGTGAGCGGGCGAGGCGGCCGAACTTGCGCGGGTTGCCGAACGACTCCAGGTACAACACGGCTGCTGCGGTGCGCTCGTCGTGGCGCCACCACAGCAGCATGTCGTTGCCGCTCACGTCGTACTTGTCGCCGGTCGAGACCATCGTCGAGATGCCGAGGCCGAGCTGGCGCAGCAGTTCGACGAGCGCGATGCCCACTCCCCCGGACTGCGTCACGATGCCGATCCCGTCCTCCAGGCCGCCCTCGGGGATGTCGCCGCGGGTGAACGTCGCGTCCATGCGGACCGCCGGTTCGGTGTTGACCACGCCGACGCAGTTCGGTCCCACCAGGCGCATGCCGTGACGCCGCACGGAGCTGAGCACCTGGGTAGCGAGGTCCGTGCCGGATATGCCGGCGGAGATCACGCATACCGCCGGGACGCCGGCGCGCCCACAGTCCTCGACCGCGTCGGGAACAGCCGCCGCGGAAACACAAATCACGGCCAGCTCGGGTGTGTCGGTCAGCTCGGCGACCGATGGTCGGCATGGCACGCCCGCGATCTCGTCCGCGTGAGGGTTCACCGCGCTCAGCCGGCCGGTGAACCCGCCGTCGAGCAGGTTACGAAGGACGGCGTGTCCGACCGAGCCGGGCTTGCGGCCCGCGCCCACCACGACCACCGATGACGGGCGCAGTACGTGCGAGAGGCTCGCGATGTCGGACAAACGATCGCGCTCGTCGACCGCGGCGGCGAACCGCTCGTCCTCGGTGAGCGTGATCTCCACGTGCCGCTCCGGACCGTCGGTGGTCATGTGAAAGGGCAGGCCCGCGTCGGCGAAGACCTGGATCATCCGGCGGTTCTCGACCAGCACCTCCGCCACGAACCTGGTCAGGCCGCGATGTCGACCAACTGAGGCCAGGTGCTCCAGTAGCAACGTGCCGAGCCCTCGCGCCTGGACCGTGCCGTCGACGACCAGCGCTATCTCGGCAGTCGTGCTCCCGGGCAGCGCCTCGAAGTGGGCGACACCGACCAACTGGTCGTCGAGGTAGGCGCCGATGGCCGCGTGTTGCTGGTCCGGTGTCCGGGTGATCCGGCGGGTGATCATGTCGAGGACGCGGGTGCCGGTGCCGAAGAACCGTAGGTAACGGTCGTGCTCGGAGAGCCGTGTATGGAGTGCGAGCACCGTGTGAGCATCCGCCGTGGTGATGGAGCGGAGCATCACCACGCGGCCGTCAGCGAGCAGCGCCCGCACTCGGTCCGAGGTGACCGCCGTGCTCACCGGGCGCTCCCTGCGAGTTGCCTGCCCCGCCGTCGGGTGCATCGGGCGCTGTCGTTGAACACGTAGCCGAGCCGGTCGAGCACCTCGACCACGCCGGGCACGGCGCGGACCTGCTCGTCGACCGCGGCGAGCGAACTGCGCCATTCGACTCGGCCGAGCAGGAGCACAACACCGTCGCGCACGCTCACACCAAGAGGCGAACGTTGTTCCGGCAGCACGGTCAGCAGCGCCCGCTCGACCTGCTCCCGGATGATGTCGTCGTCGGTGAGGTAGCCCTTGAGCAGATCGCGGCGCGACAGCACACCGACCAGGCGACCGTGCTCGGTGACGAACAGGCGCCGGACACCGGCCTTAGTCAGCAGCCGGGTAGCCGTGGGCACGGTCGCGTCTTCGGCGACGGTGCGGATCGGGCTGGTCATCAGGTCCCCTGCAGTGCGCCCGTCGACGCCGAGCAGGTCGGCCTCCGACACGACGCCGACCGGGTTCCCGTGGCGGTCGACCACCGGAACCCCGCTGATCCGGTTGCCCGCCAGGACGGCGGCGACTGTCTCGAAGGGAGCGTGTGCCGGCACCGAGATCGGGCACCGGGTCATGACATCCCGAACCGTGGTGGTCATGGTTGGAGCACCACCCTCGCGGTCACGCGGGCGGCGAGGACGTCGTCGATGGCATGGTTGATCTCGTCGAGCTTGCGGACCTCGAGGTCGACCTTCGTGCGGCCGGCGGCGTGAAGGCGGAAGACCTCGGCGAGGTCGACCCGGGTGCCGACGATGGAGCCGATGACCGAGATGCCGCCGAGGACGGTCTCGAACACGGGCAGCCGCATGATGTTGTCCTTGGGGAGCGACACCAGCACCAGCCGGCCGCCGCGCCGCAGCGACGCGTGGGCCTGCTCGAGCACGACCGGGGTCGCGGCCAGCACGACGGCCACGTCGGCGCCGCCCAGCTCGCGGATCGCGGCGACCGGGTCGGTCTCGGCGGCGTTCACGGTGTGGTCCGCGCCGAGGTCGGCGGCGAGGCGCAGCTTGGCGTCGGTGACGTCGACGGCGATGGTCTCGGCGCCGAAGATCCGCGCGTACTGCAGCGCGAGGTGCCCGAGCCCACCGATGCCGAAGATCGCGGCTCGTTCGGTGGGCCGCAGCCCGGAGACCTTGATCGCTTTGTAGGTGGTGACGCCAGCGCAGGTCAGGGGCGCGGCGTCCAGGGAGCTGACCGCCTCGGGCACGCGCACCACGTGGTCGGCGTGCGCGACGGCGTACTCCGCGTGCGCGCCGTCGACGCCGTATCCGGTGTTGACCTGCGACTCGCACAAGGTCTCCCGGCCGTCGACACAGTACTCGCAGCGCCCGCAGGCGTACCCGAGCCACGGGATGGCCACCCTGTCCCCGACCGCGAGGGCGGTGACCCGCGCGCCGACCTGGTCCACGACACCCACACCCTCGTGCCCGGGGATGAACGGCGGGGTCGGCTTCACCGGCCAGTCTCCCCGCGCCGCGTGGATATCGGTGTGGCACAACCCGCTCGCCTCGATCCGGACCAGCACCTGGTCATCGCCAGGAACCGCCACCGCCCGCTCCACGATCTCCAACGGCCGGTCGAACCCCGTCACCACAGCTGCCTTCATCACGTCCTCCTCAGACGTCCGGACCCTCTGCCACCAGCTTTGTCGGACAGCGCGTTCGTGATCAGGGGCGGAAGGACCCGAGACGCCGTCCAAGGTCCCGCGACAGGTCCCCGTCAGTTCGGGACCTTCGGCCGTGGTCCCTCGGACGGAAAGGCTGAGTCACGTCGTCCCGGTCGCATTCGATGCCGCGTCGCCAGTGCCCAGAGTCGAAAGTCGTGACACTGAGGTCGGTCGTCTCTGGGCGGGACGCGAGGCTGGTGCCAGTCTCCAGGCATGGCCACCACCACTGCCAGTGACCGGCCTCGCGGAGGTCACCACGCACCACTCGTCAACCGCCTGCTGCTGCGCCTGCTCGGCTCTTCCGCCCGAGCACTCGTCGAGGGCGGGCTCTGCGCACTGCGCTACCACACCAGCGACGGCTCGCTGGTCACGTTCCCTGTGCAGTACGAACGAGACGGTGCCGGCGTCATCGTCCACTGCGGGCATGCCGATGGAAAGCGGTGGTGGCGCCACTTCCGGCGACCGGGCTCCGTGGACGTGTGGCTCGAAGGACGTTGGCAGACCGGCACGGCCTACGTCGCCGAGAAGGGCACCGACCTCGCCACTGTGCGGGTGGATGTCCACCCGACGCCGCTGACCGGGCAGCAGCTGTTCCGGGCGTGGTTACCTGTCGTGACGGTCGCGGAGCTGGCCGGGTTCACAGCGCCGGTGCTCGTCGGCGCGGTGACGGCCACCGCTCCGCCTGCCGTGGCCGTGATCGCGCTGGTGCTGGCCGGCGCCATCGAGGGCACGCTGCTGGGCTATGGACAGGCCAGTGTGCTGCGCCGGGCGCTGACTGGCTTTCCCACAGCTCACTGGGTTGCCTGCACCGCGGGCGGCGCGAGTCTGGCGTACCTGCTCGGGATGCTCCCGGCCACCGTGGGTGGTTCGTGGTGGCTGGCGGCGGTTCTCGCGGTCCCACTGCTCCTGTCGATCGGGCTCGCTCAGTGGCTCGTGCTGCGTGGTCGAGTCCGATGGGCACGTCGGTGGGTGGGGGCGACCGCTGCCGCGTGGCTGGCCGGACTCGCGATGTTCCTGGCGTTCGCGACACCGCTGTGGTGGTCTGGGCAGGCGCTTCTACTGACTGTCCTCGTCGGACTGGCAGGTGGGCTGCTTATGGCGATCACGGTGGCGGCGGTGACCGGTCTGGCTCTCCGCTCGTTCGTCCGCTGATCGAGCTGGATGTGCGTGCCCGTCTACCAGTCCATGTTCGCGTATTGGTCCTCCAGGCGCGCGGTTCCCTCGAGGAGCGCTTCGAACTCGTCATCACTTGACGTGGCGGCGGCGTAGGCGGCCACTGAGGCGGCGTCAAAGGAGACGTTCAACCCGGCAACGGCCCAACGAAGACCGTACGAGGGTGCCAGCCATGCGTCGAACTCGTCGAACGTTGCCCTGATGTGCTCGAAGTCGGTCTCGTCCACCGGAACCAGCTCGAAGTATGGTCGTCGGCGGCGGCCCTTGATGTCGGCGCGCAACGCCCCGGCAGAACAGTGAACGATGAGTCCGCCATGGTTCTTGTTGAACCCGCCGTGAACATGGGTGTTGCGGAACTCCTCAGCGATGGTCCGCAGACGCTGATGGAACCGCTGCCCCTCGACATCGCGGGCTGGTGAAATGATTCGTTTGTACTTCTCACCCCAACTGGATCCGATGAACGACACGACGCTCTCCTTCGACCCGTCGAAGCGCGAAAACGGTAACATGAGAACGAAGAGGTGCTCGAGGTAGCTGAAGTACGCGTTGACCATCGCGACCGTGGTGTAGAAACCTTCTGTCTGCGCCGGGAAGACCCACACTTCACGGCTCGACGGCAAGTCGGCCAACTTGCCCGCACCGGTGTGCACCGCCTCTGTTAGTTCCCGGAAGTACATGTACATCGCACGTAGGCGACTTAGCTGATTCTCCACGCCCACCGCGCCGACGTTCACCTGATCAGCAACGAAATCCTGGAACACGTGCCTTTCCACCAGTTTCGCGGCGTCGGCAAGCAGTTCGACCAGTTCCAGCAACAGGTTGTCCAGTTCAGAATCCGACATCTCAGCGGAGTATGCCTCGAGCCGGAGTCCGAACTTGCGGAAGGCCGTGACGCAGAACGCCCCTCGGTACCCGAACCGGATTTCCCATGCGGTCTTCTCCCCGCGACCGATGTTGCGGAGGCCGAGAATGTCCTCGAGCATCAGCTGCAGGAGCTGCGGTTGCTGGAATCGGTGATCGGACGACAGCGCCGCTCGGCGTCCGGGCCAGGAGATGTCCGCGTCGAGGACGGGAAGTTCGGAGCCGAGTTGCGCGAGCTTGCGCTGCACCATTGCCGCAACTCGCTCCGGAACGTCAGGCCAATGAGGTCGTGAGCTTCTGGCCTTCGACAATGAGCTTCTCCTTCCTGACAACGACCTCACCCTGCCTCGATGTACAGGTGAGCCGACCGAATGGCACAGACATCGTCAGCGACAGGAGTCGTGTTACACCGCTCAGTGGACGATGACGTCGCGATGGTTGAACAGCGGTAGCGCTGCGAGGGGAAAGACCACCGCGGGCAGTGCCAGCCACAGAAACGACAGTGGAAGACCAGCACCGAGTGGACCGACGGCAAGTGCCTGGTAGAAGGGAGAGACCGGCTGCCAGGGGGTTAACAGGTCGACGAGTGACCCCGCCGCGTACAGCAGGTACGCGGCAACGGCCAGCGCTGACGTGACCGCCACGGCGACCGTTCGCCGGCCGGTGATCGCGCTGAACGCGAGCGCCAACCCGCCGAACTCCACCCCGAGCAGCACCATGGCTAGTGAGCCCGTGGCCGCCGCACCGGCGCCGATGCCGAGGCCGAACGTCCCGGACGCCGCGACGACCGCGAGGAACAGCACGATGCCGAGCAGGGTCACCGCCGTCACGAGCGCCACGGCGTGGTGCAGCACGAGGCTGGCCGGCGAGACCCGGGTCGTCAACAGCACCTCGAGGGTCCCAGCTTCCTCCTCCCCCGCAATGGCTTTCGCACCTCGGCCGATCCCGTAGACCAGGAACAGGATGGGCAGCATCGCGCTGTACAGCTCGCCGTTGAGAAATCCTGTCGCGGTGGTGAACTGGTCCAGCTTGAACAGCGACTGCAACGCCTCCGGGTAGCCGCCCACGAACTCCTGCAGACCGCCCATGTCCCGCACCGACGGCCACAGCGCCGACTCGAGGAACACGACGGCGAACAACCCCACGCCCCAACCGACGAGGCCGCGGCGTTGGTCGCGCAGGGTCTTGAGGCAGACGTTGCTGAGCATGGCCATCACGCCTTCCCGTAGTAGGTGAGGAAGATCTCCTCGAGGTCGGGTTCGTGACCGACGACGCTCACGATCCGGTACGGCGCCGCGAACTCGAACAAGTCTGCCGCCGACCCCGTGACCTCGACCTGCACACCAGCTCCGTGCGCGCGGACCTCACCGACACCGCGGACGGCGCCGAGCTGCTCGATTGGCGGCTGTGTCTCGAACGTGATGTCCATCCTCCGCAGCGCTCTCGCCTTGAGGTCGGCCACCGACGCCACCTCGACGAGGCGGCCCTGGCGCAGGATGCCGACCATGTCCGCGACCGCTTCGACCTCCGACAACACGTGCGAACACAGGAATACCGTCCGGCCCGCGTCCCGAGCCTCCTGCATCATGCCCAGGAACTCGCGCTGCACCAGCGGGTCCAGCCCTTGTGTCGGCTCGTCGAGGATGAGCAACTCCGGGTCGTGTTGGAACGCCTGCACGATCCCGACCTTCTGCCGGTTGCCGTGGGACATCGCGCCGACCAGCTCGCCGAGGTTCAAGTCGAGGCGCTTCGCGAGTCGCCCGGTTGTGGCCTCGTCGACACCGCCGCGCAGGTTCCCGAGGTAGCGCAGGTACTCCGCCGCGGTGAGGTCGCTATAGGCGACGAAGCTGCCGGGCAGGTACCCGATGCGCCGCTGTACCTCTTCACGGTCGCGTACGACGTCGGTGCCGAGTACCGTGGCTCGTCCCCCAGTCGGCCGCAACAAGCCGGCGAGCAGGCGGATCGTCGTGGTCTTGCCAGCGCCGTTGGGTCCCAGGTAGCCGAACAACACGCCCGCGGGTACCTCGAGGTTCAGCCCGTCCAGTGCGAGCTTCCGGTGATAGCGCTTGGTCAGGCCCTCGGTGCGAATGGCCGGTTTCATCTCCGCCTCCTGTCTGGACCGCCAGTTCTGGACTTCGCGTCCAACCGCCACCCGGCGGTGTGGGTGACCGTCGTCGGGGCGGTATCGCGACGCCGCGCTCGTAGTCCCTTGTGGACGCTGTCGGTCAGCAGAACGGCGGGTACGGTCAGCAGCGCCATGCCCCAGCCGAGCCATGGCGGCACGAGGCCGCCGAGCAGCTCGGGCATTGGTGGCACGAGCAGGAACACCGCCAGCATGACAAGTTCGAAGCCCACCGCGTAGGTGAGCAGCCGGTTGCCGGTCAAGCCGACCCTGCCGATCCAGCGGGACTCGCTGCGGCATGCATAGGCGTTGGCGAGCTGCCCGAACACCACGGCCGCGAAGAGGGCGCCCGACGCCGTCGCGACGTCGTCCGACGCCGGTGTGCTGCCCCACGTCCAGCCGGACGCGAGCAGCACGACGACGAAGGCGAGCATCGACATCATGGCTTCGACCGGTCCCAGGACCCCGAACGCTCGCCGGACCAGCCCGGCGTCGATGAGCTTTGCGGCTTTCGCGGGGCCGCGCATGGTCTTCGGGTTCGCCGGCTCGGCGCCGAGCGCGAGCGCGGGCAACAGGTCCGTGCCGATATCGAGCGCGAGCACCTGCAGCACTGTGAGCCCCAGCGGAACGCTGCCGCCGGACAGCGCCCACACCGCGAACGGAGCGAGTTCGGCGACGTTGTCGGTGAGGTGGTAGGTCAGGAACCGGCGGATATTCGCGAACGTGGCCCGGCCCTGTTCGATCGCGTGAACGATCGTGCCGAAGTGGTCGTCGAGCAGCACCAGGTCGGCGGCCTCGCGAGCGACATCGGTGCCGGAGGCGCCCATGGCCACCCCGATGTCGGCGGCGCGCAGAGCAGGGCCGTCGTTGACGCCGTCCCCGGTCATCGCGACCACGTGCCCACGCGCCTGGAGTGCCCGCGCGATGCGCAGCTTCTCCTCCGGCGCCACGCGGGCGATCACCACGCCGTCCTGGTCGAGCAGTGCGCCGAGCTCGTGGTCGTCGGCCGGCAGGTCCTTGCCGTCAAGCACGATGTCGTGGTCGCCGAGCAACCCAACCGCGGCGGCGATCGAACGTGCGGTGCCGGGGTGGTCGCCGGTCACCATGGCCAACCGGATCCCCGCGGCGCGGCAGGCGCCGATCGCCTCCGCGACGTCAGGCCGAGGCGGATCCTGCAGACCGACCAGGCCGAGCAGCTCCAAGCCGACCTCGACCGCCTCCGGGTCGTCGGTACCGGACACGTCGATACGGCGGGCGACCGCGAGGACACGCAGGCCGCGTGCGCTCATCTCGTCGACCATCGCACTCGCTGCGTCGGTCACGCTCGCGCACAACGGCAGGACCGTGTCGGGGGCGCCGCACAGGTGTAGCCCGTCGCCGTCTACGACAGACGCGCGACGGCGCTGGGGATCGAACGGGTATCGTGCTGTGGTCTCCGGTGCCGGTGGCACCCCGGCCCGGGCGGCGAGCACGTGCAGTGCGACCTCCATCGGGTCGCCGACCGGCTGCCAGTGGTCGTGTGCCCGCGTTGCGTGCGAGTCCGGCGAGCAACGGGCCGCGGTGTCGGCCACCAGTGCCGCAGCGCTCACCGCGTCCGGTGTGCCGTGCAGCTCACCGTCCGGTGCGTAGCCCTCGCCGGTCACAATGACCGTGCCGTGCGGTGTCCACACCGTGACGACAGACATCTCGTTGCGGGTCAGGGTGCCGGTCTTGTCGGTACAGATGAAGGTCGTGGCACCGAGAGTCTCGACGGACTCGAGCCTGCGCACCAGCGCGTTGTGAGTGGCCATTCGCTGCCCGGCTCGGGCCAGGGACAGGGTGACCGTCGGCAGCAGTCCTTCCGGAACGAGCGCGACGGTGACCCCGATGGCGAACAGGAACCCTTCGCTCAGGTCGAGGCCCAGCAGGAGCGCGGTCGCGAAGAACAACACGCCGACGCCGACCGCGATCGTGGCGATCGTCTTCACCACGCGCTGCAGCTGGTTCGCGAGTGGACTGGGCGGGCGGTCGGCGTGTTCGGTGACGGCTGCGATCTCGGCGAGCCGGGTGTGGGCGCCGGTCGCGGTGACGACCGCGGCGCCGTGCCCCTCGACGACGTAGGTTCCCGCGTGGACCGAGCGGCCGGTCTCCGGGCGCACCGGTTTGCTCTCACCGGTGAGCATCGACTCGTCGACCGACAATCGGCTGCCCGGGAGCACGGTTGCGTCGGCGCACACCCGGTCCCCGGCTTCCAGCAGTACGACGTCGCTGACAACCAGATCTGCGGCGTCGACGACGGTGGCCCGGCCGTCGCGTCGCACGGTGGCGCGCACGGGCAGCAGCTCCCTCAGTCGCTCCGCGGCGCGGTCCGCCCGGTACTCCTGGGCGAACGAGAAGGCTCCGTTCAGCACCACGACCACGACGATCGCGATTGCGAGGGCAGGCATGCCGGCCAGCACTGCGAGCCCGGCGGCCACCCACAGCATGAGCGCGAAGAAGTGCACGAGCTGTGCCGCGAACACCAGCATCGGGTGCTTGCGTCGTGGACCGGGCAGGCGGTTGGGTCCGTCGGCACGCAACCGGTCCATCGCTTCCGCGGTGGTGAGACCGGTGTCCGCACGGACTGTTGCGATCTCGGTCATGTCGTCCTCCTGAACAGGTGCCGGAGCACCTTGTCCGCCTCGACCACGAGGAACGCGGTGGTGGCGGCGGCGAGGGCGCGCAGCCAGGAGTCGAGTCCGATGGGCGCGGTGCGGAACAGGGTGTTCATGAGCGGTAGGTAGGTGATCAGCAGCTGGAGTCCAACCGTGAGACCGATGCCCAATACGAGCATGGAGTTGCGGCCGGGGCGGGCGGTGAACAGCGCCCGGTCGAGTGAGCGGCAGCTGAACAGGTAGGCGATCTGCACGCAGACGAACACGTTCACCGCGGCGGTC
>WUUC01121066.1_pt1 | contig 16915 bp, 14 predicted proteins | sample 6278441 | NCBI WGS metagenome assembly WUUC01 (sample SAMN13675441, study PRJNA597444) | soil metagenome | isolation source: soil | place: USA: Washington | collected 2017-10
CTCGAACTCGCGACCCTCAGCTTGGGAAGCTGATGCTCTACCAACTGAGCTACTCCCGCTTTGGAATTTGCCAATGAACTGGTGTCAAGGTACTAAAAAGTACGCAGTCGTCAGGGGACGATTCGCCTTCGATTCAACAGCGCAAGCTAGTAGCTAGCTTGCAGCCGAGGAACTAACATCTCTGCCCTAAAAAATCCCCATTACCCGGAGATACTGGAGTAACATTATAGTTTTCCCATCCCTGATCTCCCCATTCTCCATCATCGTCCAGGCCTTCTCAAATGGTAACTCCAATACTTCGATGTCTTCTTCGTCCACGCCGCCGCCGTCCGCCACCTTCATTTCTTTGTCATATTCGCCAATAAAGAAGAAAAGAATTTCGGTTACTGATCCCGGCGACATATAAGCTTCGAAGATCTTTTTCACCTTCGATAGCTTGTAGCCGGTTTCCTCTTCGGTTTCGCGTCGTATTGCGTCTTCCGCATTGTCCTTATCCAGTAAGCCTGCGCAAGCTTCTATCAGCATCCCATCGGCGTTACCATTTACAAATGTCGGCAGCCGGAATTGGCGGGTCAGAATAACTGTTTTTGTTGCCGTGTTGTAGAGCAAGATTGTTGCTCCGTTGCCGCGATCATATGCTTCCCTGCTCGTCGTTACAACTTTTCCACTTTTTTGCTTACGCTCAAATGTTATTTTGTTCAGCGTGTACCAGTTGTTGGAGAGGACTTCGGTTTTGATGATTTTAACTCCGGAATTCAAGATTTTTGATTTTAGATGTGCGATTTGAGATTTGAGATCAGTGTTATGTAATCGTCCAGGCCCTTCCTGATTTCCTCAACAAAGATAAATTCATCTGCAGAATGAGACCTGGCGCTATCTCCAGGACCCATCTTGATCGAAGGAGCCGGGATCAACGCCTGGTCGGAAGTGGTGGGTGAGCCATATAGTTTTTTACCCATTTGTTTAGCCGACAATACAAGCGGATGAATATCAGGAATGCCCGATGGGCGCAATCGCATTGAGCGCGGCGCAACACTACACTTCACATTCTGTCTTATCACTTCCAAAATTTCTTCGAGCGTATAAACGTCCGTTACCCGTACGTCGACAACAAACTTACATTCCGGGGGCACCTGGTTGTGCGCCTGACCTGCCTGGAGAACTGTAACCGACATCTTGATGTTTCCCAATGTCTCAGAGACCTTTGCAAATGAGTGGGTCCTGAACCAATCAATATCAGGGATCGCTTCGTATATAGCGTTCACACCTTCTTCGCGCGCCGCGTGGCCAGCCCTGCCCTTTGCCACACAATCCAGTACCATCAATCCTTTTTCTGCAACTGCGATTTCTGTTAAAGTTGGTTCTCCAACAATTGCGCAATCGATCTGTGGCAGCAACGGCCAAAGCTTTTCGATACCATTGGTGCCGGAAACTTCTTCCTCTGCTGTTGCTGCAAGCACAAGGTTATACGGCAGATCGGTACGCGAATTAAAATGAACAAACGTGGAGATCAACGACACCAATGGTCCACCGGCATCGTTACTCCCAAGCCCATAAAGTTTCCCATCCTCGATCACAGGAGCAAATGGGTCACGCGTATATGCCGGATTAGGCTTTACAGTATCGTGATGTGAATTGAGAAGTAGTGTGGGCTTGTCCGGCGAAAAATGTTTATTCTTTGCCCAGACATTGTTCAGTTCCCGATCGACCTGAATTCCCTTTGAACCCAAAAAATTGGATATGATGTCTGCGGTTTTGTTTTCCTCACGACTAAAAGAAGGAACTGCGATCAGTTCTTGCAACAATGCAATGGCCTCTTCATATATACTTCCGGAGATGATAGACATGTGTTGCTACGGTGTATTGATCACCTTCGTGATCAGCGTTCCTTCCGTTTCCTGACCGGTATTCCTGGTGAGGTGAGTGGCATCGCCGATCAGCACTTCCTTTACGCCTGCATTGATCGCCGCAAATGCATTTTCCAGTTTCGGCAAAATGCCATCTGCAAATGAGCCAGTCTTCAGCAACCTGAGATAGCTCCCTTCATCCAGCTGACGGATGATCGAATTTTCATCACTCACATCACGCAGCACACCTTTTTTCTCAAAACAGAAAATCAACCTCACGTCAAAGTGCTTACTTAGGGAGATCGCCACCACCGAGGCAATCGTGTCGGCATTGGTATTCAACATGCTGCCGTCGGAGTGGGTGAGGGGAGCAAATACAGGGATCACATTCTGCTTCAGCAAGAAGTAAAGTAAAGTTGAGTTTACGCTGCTCACGCTGATGTCACCAACAAACCCATAGTCAACTTCTCTTACAGGACGTTTTACAGCTTTGATCATGTTTCCATCGGCGCCTGTTACGCCCATTGCGTTGCACCCGATCTGCTGAAGACGCGCAACAATTTGCTTGTTCACCAACCCTCCGTAAACCATTGTTACCAGGTCGAGTGTTTGCGCGTCTGTGACTCTGCGTCCTTTCACATAGTGTGACTTGATCCCCAACTGGTCTCCCAATCGTGTGGCGATCTTGCCACCACCATGGATCAGGATCTTCGGGGCCTGGATCGAAGCAAAGTCTTTGATGAATGCGCCCAAAGCCTCTTCATCGTCGAGTACGTTGCCGCCAATTTTGATGATGTACAACCTGTTCATAAGTGAGCGCTAAGTTACGGGAGTATTTTAATGAAGCTGCCTGCTTTTCAGCCAGCTTATCTTGCCGCCTGGTGTTTCAGTATTTCAGATAGCACAGCTTGCGCTGCCCAAACCCTGTTCGACGCCTGCTGCGTCACCACACTGTTCGGTCCATCAAGGACCTCGTCACTGAGTTCAACGTTGCGGCGAACGGGAAGACAATGCATCACTTTTGCGTTATTGGTGAGGCTTAACTTGCGGTTAGTGAGCATCCATCCCGGATCATTGGTGTATATCCGGCCATAGTCGTTGAAAGTGCTCCAGTTTTTCACGTAAACAATATCCGCATTGCGCAATGCTTCCTCCTGGTTGTGGATAATGGTGGCTCCCTGCGTGAACTGCTTGCTGAGATCGTAATCTTCCGGATGTGTGATAACAAAATCGGTTTCACCCCAATAGGTTACCCACTGTGCGAAACTGTTAGCAACGCACTGTGGAAGCGCCTTTACGTGAGGTGCCCAGGTCAGCACGATCTTCGGGCGTTTTATTTCTTTGAGCGTTTCGCGGATGGTTATCAGGTCAGTCAAACTTTGTAACGGATGGAGCGTGGCACTTTCAAGACTTACTACCGGTATTCCTGAATACCGGATGAATTGCTTGATGTATAATTCGCTGTAGTCTTCTTCTTTGTTCTTTAATGAGGGAAATGTCCGAATACCGAGGATGTCGAAATAGCTTCCGAGTATAGGCGCTGCATCCTTCACGTGTTCTACTGTGCTGCCGCTCATGATGGCTTCGTCTTCGAACTCGAGCGTCCACCCATCCTGTCCAACGTTAAACACAATAGCTTCCATTCCCAGGTTGCGCGCGGCCAGCTGTGTGCTAAGGCGCGTTCGCATGCTTGGATTGAGAAACAGCATTCCCATCGTTTTATTCTTGCCGAGGTGCTGATCTCGTAGCGGCGATTTTTTATAGGAGAGCGCTGAACTGACTAGTTCGTCGAGGTCTGTTATGTCACCGACAGAGAGAAAGTTTTTCATGAAGCAACTGGTACATTGAGTTCAACACCAATAGCCTCGATCAGCGCCACGGCTTCTTCCTTGCGAAGTGCCAGTGATGGTAACAGGCGCACTGTGTTAGGTTTAGCTTCGCCGGTAAAGATATGATGTTTATATAGCAGGTCTTTGCGGAGAGAGGCGTGCCGTTCGGGTAGATCGAAACCAATGATCAAGCCACGGCCACGTACAGCCAGAATGGACGGCATTGAACGCAAATGCGATAACCAATAGTTGCCGAGTACTTCCGCGTTGGCCATCAGATTTTCGTCGCGGATCACTTCGAGTACGGCAATACCAGCAACGCATGCAAGGTAGTTGCCTCCGAATGTAGTGCCCAGCATACCATGCCACGACCTTACGTCGGGATGAATGAGCAGGCCTCCGACAGGGAACCCGTTGCCCATGCCTTTTGCGGTCGTTACGAGGTCGGCCTGGATACCTGAGTATTGATGTGCAAAAAACTTACCCGTCCGGCCATAACCGGACTGGATCTCATCAAGGATAAGAAACACTCCCTTTGCCTTGGTCTTTTCGCGAATGAAACGGAGAAATGAATCTGCAGGTGCGTGTATGCCTGCCACGCCCTGAATGCCTTCAACGATCACCGCAGCCGTTGCGCTGTCAAGGGCGTCGATAAATGCCTGTTCATCATTGAGCGGAACAAACACCACTTCGTGATCGGCGTTGAACGGCGAAACGATCTTTGGATTGTCCGTAGCGGCAACAGCGCCCGACGTACGACCATGAAACGCTTTCTTAAAGGTGATGATCTTTTTTCTACCCGTAGCAAATGAAGCAAGCTTCAAGGCGTTCTCATTCGCTTCCGCCCCTGAATTGGAAAGGAACAGCGAGTAGTCATGATATCCTGAAACTTCACCAATGAGATTGGCGAGTTTTTCCTGTAAGGGGTTCTGCACACTGTTGGAGTAGAAGGAGATCTTACCCAACTGATCCTGCATTGCCTTTACATACCGTGGATGACTGTGGCCGATTGAGATCACAGCATGGCCACCGTAGAGATCGAGGTATTGCTGGCCACTCTTATCCCATAACAATGAACCCTGTGCACGCACCGGTTCGATCGGGAAAAGCGGATAAACGTCGAATAGCTTCATAGCCTATTTGCGGATGGTGTTGATCTTGTCGAATGAAGTGATGATGCCCTTGATCAGCGCCGAGCTCAGCCCCTGATGCTCCATTTCATTTAAACCGGCAATCGTACAGCCTTCCGGTGTCGTTACCTTGTCGATCTCCATTTCGGGATGCGATTCGTTGGCGAGCAGGAGAGAGGCAGCGCCTTTTGCAGTTTGTCCGGCGATCAATTGCGCTTCCTCAGCATCAAATCCTAACTGAATGCCACCCTGGCTTGCCGCCCGGATGTAACGCATAAAAAAAGCGATACCACTTGCAGCCAACACGGTTGCCGCCTTCATTAGTCGTTCTTCTATGATCATGGTTTGTCCTACGCTCTTAAACAACCTGGTCACTTCATTCAATTGTTGTTCGTTGGCATCGCGTGCGCAAATGCAGGTCATGGATTCGCCGATCGCAACGGCAGTGTTCGGCATAGCGCGTACGATGGCCATTTTTTTCTTCACCTGCGTTGCGATCTCATCCGTTGATACTCCCGTGATCACGGAAACGATGATCTGCTCACCCGTAAGCGCACCGGCAATTTCGTTGATCAACGCGTCGAGCTGTTTGGGTTGTACCGCGAGTATAACGACGGCCGCACCTTTCACCGCGGCGCTGTTGTCGGAGGTCACTTGAAACCCGTCGAACTTTAATTGCTCCAGCTTGGGCAGGTGCCGTCTTGTGATCGTAATATTAGAAGGCGTAGACAGTTTAGATTTCACCACGCCTCTCGCTATAGCTGCACCCAGGTTGCCGCCTCCAAGGATCGCCAGTTTCATGTTGCTCATAATCAGAATACAGTTGATTTTAATCGTAGGCCTGCCGCCTCATCGAAGCCAAACACGAGATTCATGTTCTGCACCGCCTGGCCGCTGGCACCTTTCAATAAATTATCCAAAGCTGAGTGAATCACCAGCTTGTTGCCCTCCTTTTCAAGAAAGATCACGCACTTATTCGTATTTACAACCTGTTTCAGGTCGATCATCGAAGAAGCAACATGAGTGAACGGGTGGTCTTTATAGAAGGAAGTGTACAAAGAGTTGAGTTGATCAAGGCCCAGATCGGTTGTCAACACCGAGCTCACGAATATACCGCGGGTGAAATCACCTCGCCATGGCACAAAGTGAATACCGGCCGTGAAGCCCGGTTGCAGCGCGTTAATGGTGCGACCGATCTCGCTCATGTGCTGGTGGGTGAGCGTCTTGTATGCTGAGATGTTATTGGCTCTCCAGGTAAAATGTGTTGTATCCTGCAGCTTTTGTCCTGCACCAGTTGAGCCTGTGATACCTGTACTGTGTACCTCCGCGAGCGCACCAGCTTTAGCAAGTGGCAGCAATCCTAGCTGAAGTGTAGTAGCAAAGCACCCAGGGTTGGCCACGTTGTTTGCTTTCTTAATAGCGTCGCGTTGAAACTCCGGAAGGCCGTAAACGAATTCACGGTCACCAGCTTTGTCGCCGAGGCGGAAATCGTTCCCCAGGTCGATCAGTTTCGCCGCCGCCGGGAATGATTTCCCAGCAAGCAACTTCTTACTTTCTCCATGACCAAGGCAAAGAAAGATCACATCCACATTCTCATATCCTTCAGAAAACCTTAATTCAGTTTCACCTAAAAGATCGGTGTGTGTTTCGTGCAAATACTTACCAGCCTGGCTGCGGCTTTGAACAAAGACGAGATCGGCATGAGGATGACGAAGCAACAACCGGATGGTTTCGCCACCGGTGTAACCGGCACCGCCGAAAATACCGACACTGATTTTCGAATTGCTCATCGACTAAAAATATTTTTGATTTAAGAGTTTAGATTTTTGATTTGGAGTATGGTTCATCATGGTATTATTACTGGGTCCCGGTTGATGAGAAACTAACTCCATAGTATGTGGATTCAATTAACTCGCTTGAAAAATCACAAATCATAAATCTAAAATCACAAATCACTTCTCGACTTCCGCTTTAACCTGATGATAAATGGCAGTTTGGTTGCCAAATATCTTTGTAAACCCTTTCACGTCTTCACCTGTCCAGCCAAGATTCATTTCTCCGTATTTGCCAAACTTCGCCGACATCAGATCGTAGCTCGACTGAATACCGTTGACGATGAAACGATACGGAAACAACGACACTGTAACTTCCCCAGTAACGTGCTGCTGCGAGTTGGTGAGGAAAGCCTCCATGTCCCGCATTACCGGGTCAAGATACTGACCTTCGTGCAACCAGTTACCGTAGAACTGCGAAAGTTGGTCTTTCCAGCTCAGCTGCCACTTGGTGAGCACGTGTTTCTCCAGCGCGTGATGCGACTTAATGATGATCACGGGCGCCGCTGCTTCAAAACCAACACGTCCTTTAATGCCGATGATCGTGTCGCCGATATGAATGTCGCGGCCAATTCCGTAGGGACCTGCAAGCGCTTGTAACTGTTGAATAGCTTCGGTCGGATGATTGAAACGCTTGCCGTTAACGGTCAACAGCTCTCCTTTTTCGAAGCCTAGCACAACAGTCTCTGTTCCATTCTTCGTTACCTGTGTGGGCCACGCTTCTTCTGGAAGCATACCCAGCGACTGAAGCGTCTCCCGTCCGCCCACGGATGTACCCCAGATGCCCTTGTTGATAGAGTACCTGGCTTTGTCGAAGTTCATCTGAACACCGTTGTTCCTGAGGTACTCGATCTCTGCTTCGCGGCTGAGTCGGAGGTCGCGGATGGGTGTGATGATCTCAAGTCCCGGTGCAAGTATCTGGATCACCATGTCGAAACGTACCTGGTCGTTGCCTGCGCCGGTGCTGCCGTGCGCAACTGCTGCCGCACCGATCTTGCGCGCATAACGTGCCGCTGCCAATGCCTGCGACATTCTTTCAGCACTGACGCTCAAAGGATAGGTGCCATTCTTCAATACGTTGCCGTACACGAGGAAGCGGATCACCTGGTCATAATAGTTACGGGTTTCATCGGCCGTTTGGTGCGACGTTACGCCCAGGCTCAATGCGCGTTTCTCTATCTCTTTCAATTCATCGGCAGAAAAGCCGCCGGTGTTAACGGTAAGCGTATGGACTTCGTAACCCAGATCGCGGGTGAGATACACAGCGCAATAGGAGGTGTCGAGACCTCCACTGAATGCGAGCACAACTTTTTTTTTCATTCGATAATAGTTAGGGAACAGCCTGCCACGCCGATGAGCGTGGCAGATTGTCTTCGCCGGAACACTCCGGCGGGCAAAACTAGTTAGTTATTTGGTTTACCAGAAGAAGAGCAGCCCGAGAATGCCTTTCTCCTGACCTTCGGCCGACTTCTTTCTCCAGCCCTTCAACAGCACAAACTGCTTGAAGCGTGTCCACCTTTCAAAGAGCCTGAAGTTTTCGGCAAACTGGCGCCTCTGCTGCCTTACGGGTGTACGGTTGCTGTTGATCGCAGGAAGCTCAACAGGCTCGCGTTTCTGATTTTCTTTTTCGGCAGGATCGTACAGCATGGCTGTACACATACAGTTCTTGCGACCCTTGCTCATCAGTATCTCGTAGTTCACACAGCTCTGGCAACCCTTCCAGAACTCTTCATCGTTGGTGAGCTCGGAGTAGGTAACAGGCTCGTAGCCGAGCTCTGAGTTGATCTTCATCACGGCCAAACCTGTGGTGAGTCCGAAGATCTTTGCGTCAGGGTATTTTTCACGCGAAAGCGCAAACACCCGTTGTTTGATCTTTGTGGCCACACCGGTCTTGCGAAACGCCGGCGCCACGATGAGGCCGGAATTCGCCACGTACTTGCCGTGTTCCCATGCTTCAACATAACAGAAACCCACCCATGTGCCGTCGGCCAGGTGTGCGATCACTGCTTTGCCTTCACCAACTTTCTGTTCGATGTATTGCGGCGAGCGCTTGGCGATACCAGTACCGCGGGCTTTTGCCGACTCTTCCATCTCTTTGGTGATGGTCTCAGCGTAATGTTTGTCTTCAGGGGTTGCCACCCTTACTATAATGTCTTGATCCAACTTCGTTGATAGTGTTTTAAAGTAACAATCAGAAAACCTGCGCAAAAAGCACAGAACGGCCTGCCTACCGGCAGACAGGCACATCAATCCTGGTTGATGTGCCACTCAGACAAAGTGCCCAAGTCTCAAATCCTGATTTGCCTTCGGAAACTTCTGATCACCACCGGGAGTGAGGTGAGCTGGCTGCGGAGCAAGCTTTCCTGAAAGCCTGTGAGCGCTACGAATGTGAAGTTGTTGTCCAATTTCGTTGTTCTGTTGTTAGTGGTTGTGGTATTGAAGAACAGCAAAAGTTATTTCTACAAAATTAAGCATGATTTATATCAATAAATCAAATTCCGCGCCTGTTTTTTTTCATTTCAAACGAAAATTGTTTTAAAAAGTTCAATGCATACCGTTGGTTGGGGAGTAAACAACCCTTTTCGACGTACACTTGTTTGGTAGATGATTGATCGACGGCCGTCGGGTGTATTCAAAATTTTTGGCGTGCCCTTCGCGCGAGTTAAACTTCAAGTTGAACACTGAGGTATCTCAGATCCGTCATCATCGAGGCGCTCAGGTCAGGCTGTACGCTACAAGTCCGCCCCTCGCGCGTGTCACGCATGCGGGCTTTTCGCTCCCATCCTTCACGCACGCTGTGCGAAGTCCGGTGCTCGATTAAGCTTAAAGTAAGTTGTACAGCTTCTCACCAAAAGCTTTTTCGCCAAATTCATAGAAGGTTGAGCCGACGCCAGCCTTAGTCGTTTCGCAGGTATTTCACCGGGTTGCCCATCGCAGCAGCAATGGATTGAAAACTCACCGTAACAGCTGTGATGAGACCGACCATCAGCAATGCTTTCACGAATGTCCACACTTCGAGGTCGATCCGGTAAGCGAACAGGTTGAGCCATTTTTCTGCGGCGTAGTAACTCACCGGAACGATGAGCAAAAACGCAATGCTGAGCAACAGGAAATAACGCCTGGTAAGTAACATAATGAGGCTGGAAATACTTGCTCCCATTACTTTCCTGATGCTGATCTCTTTTGTTTTCTGGTTTACACTGAATTCAACGAGGCCAAACAGACCAAGGCACGCCACGCCGATAGCGAGGTAAGTAAAAATAGAGAACAACGCTCCCAGCTTGACCTCCGATTTATACATCGCGTCAAAATTCTCGTCGAGGAAGGAATAGCTAAACGACCACTCCGGGTCGAGCGATTCAAAGGTCTGCTTAAAATGCGTTATTGTCTGTTCGGTTCCTTCCGGTTTAATTCTTAATGCAATCTTCCATGCTGCCCGGGGGAAGATCACCATCACCACCGGCGTCACTTTGTCCCTAAGACTTCGGAAATGAAAATCTTTAACGACACCAATCACATTCCCATTTCTGACGGTCGACTCGCGTGTCCATGACGACCAGTTCAGGCGACGACCAATAGCTTCATCGGCCGAGCCAAAACCAAATGCCTTTGCGGCGGTTTCGTTGATAATAAATGCCTGTGTGGAATCTGTTGCAAATTGGCTGGAGAAGGCACGGCCGCTTGCCATTTCCATTCCCAAAGTCTCGATGTAGTCATAGTCTACCAACAAAAGGTTCGACGGAAGGATCGCGCCTGTTTCGGGATTGATGACCTGGTCGCCGGCAATGATATCTCCGGGCAAGCCAAACCCTAAGGTGGCGCTAACCACGTTCGGATGTTGAGAATACAGACGTTTTGTTGTTTCATGATTGCGCAATTGCGGTTCACGCAACGGAATAACGACCACGTTGTCTTTTTTGAAACCGAGATTCTTCGTTTGCAACAGGTTGTTTTGTGACAAAACGATCCACGAACCTGTGATCAGGAAAATCGATAGCATGAATTGAAGTACCACCAATGACTGGCGAAGCACAGCGGTGCCACCTTGTGCATGGCTCTTTGTCGTTAATGCCATTGCAGGTCTGTAAGCCGACATCAACAATGCCGGGTATCCACCCGAAAGCAAACCGAGAACAACGCAGAAGCCCACACCGCCCAGAAATGTCAGCCAGGTGATCGGCATCGCAAGTTGTTTTCCTACCATCTCATTCAGGAAAGGTAAAGCCGTTTGCGAGAGGATGAGTGCCAGCACCAGCGATACCATCGTTACAAAGATCGCTTCGGCAACAAACTGGAAGACGAGTTGATGCTTGTGCGCACCGGCCGTTTTCCTGATGCCTACTTCTTTCATTCGCTTTACCGCCCGCGCGGTAGAAAGGTTAATGAAGTTAAGGGCGGCAATGAGAAGTATCATTGCCGACGTGACGATCAAAATGTAGACACTTTGCGCGTTACCACGCTGTGCGATTTCCCATTCGAAGTTGGATGAATGCAGGTGGATATCCTTGATGTTTTGCAGGTGAGGTACATAGGTAAACCCGAGCTTGGAGATCGCGGGGTACGCATTTGTCTCTACCCATGGAATCAGTTTGCGTTCAAATTCCAAGTGATCAACACCTTGCTTGAGTTTGATGTACGTGATCCATTCCTGCCGTTGCCAGTTGTTCTCGAAATTAGTTTTCAGCTGTTCTGAAAAAGAGAGGAGAAAGTTAATATTCAGGTGAAAATGTTGAGGCGGATCTACAAACACGCCTGTTATCTCACGATCCACACCATCCACCTTCATGACCTGTCCGACAGGATCGGAATTGCCGAAATATTTTTCAGCCAATGTTTTTGAGAGCACAATTTTCAGTTCCCTGTTCAGGGCAGTTGCTGCATCACCACTGATCAGCTGGAGCGACAACATATCGAATACGCCGCCTTCTGATGATATTCCCTGGGCTTCCAGTGTGCGCACGTCACCGCGTTCAAAAAGCAGCGACTCGTACGTATCCATTACGCGTACCGCATCCTCTACTTCAGGTAACTCGCGTTCAAGACTTGCCGCAAACGGAAAAGGCACGATAGGACGAGCACTTTCGTTACCGTCTATTGTGACAATATTATAGATCCTGAAAGTGCGATCACCGTCCACATGGTGACGATCGTAAGCCATTTCGTCGGCAACAAACAAGGCAATGAGGAGGCAACTTGCCAGGCTGATCGCCATGCCCGAAATATTGATGAGTGAGAATACTTTATGCTTCGCGAGATTTCTGAAGCCGATCAGAACATAGTTATAGAGCATTTTCTCAAAGGTTTGGCTCGGAATGCCAACAATCGGTCCAGAATAAAACGGCTCTTTCTCAAAAAATAGGAGGTTTCAGTGTCGTCGGCTCGAACGATTCTGGGCGGTGGTGTGCGAAGACGGTCAAAATATTTTTGAGTTGAGTCCCGATAGCCCATCGGGATAAGATTTTTGATTTTGATGCCGACCAAGCTGATCCAATAAGTTCTGTGACAAATGAGGTTGGAAATCTGCACGCTATTGCGTCAGCCAGGAACCATTGATTCAGTATAATCCTGGACAAATCACAAATCACAACTCTAAAATCTAAAATTTTTGAATCGGGATTTCTATGTCACCCACTAAGTACGTTCTCGCCTTTCCACTGATCAGCACCCTTTCATTATTGTTCAGACATATCAGCTGTCCGCCGCGCGGCGACAGTTGAGCCGCCCGAAGTTCTTTCTTCTTTAATTGGGCGGACCAGTAAGGAGTAAGTGTAGTGTGGGCCGATCCGGTAACGGGATCTTCATTGATCCCGGTTTGAGGGCCGAACCAACGCGACACAAAGTCGAGGTCATCTCCTTTTGAAGTGGCAATCACACCGCGGCAAGGTAAACTCCCGATAGCATGATAGTCGGGTTGAAGGCTTCTGATAATGGCTTCACTTTCGAATACATACATGATATCCGATTTGCCTTTGTAAATTTCAACAGGCCTGGATTGAAAAGCTGTTAGTAGTTCCGCCGTCGGTTGAAGAGGTTGAATTGTATCGGCAGGAAAATCGAGTGTAAGCAGGTTGCCGTTTCGCGTCACTTTCAGCACACCACTTTTCCCGGTGCTGAACCGGATCTCATCGCCGGTGTAGCCAAGATATTGATAGAGTACGTAAGCAGAAGCTAATGTCGCGTGGCCGCATAGGTCTACTTCAACATGAGGGGTGAACCACCTGATATGGTAATGATCACCTTCTTTGACAAAGTAAGCCGTCTCCGCCTGGTTGTTCTCCATGGCGATATTTTGCATCAAGGCGTCGGGTATCCATCGCTCTAATGGACAAACAGCCGCAGGGTTCCCGGTAAATGGTTGGTCGGAAAAGGCGTCGATGATGTAGACTTTCATGAATGTTTGAAAGTTGGTGAGTTTGAAAGTTTGAGCTCTAAAGTCTCTAAAGTCTCAAGTTGGTCCGGACTGACTTGAGACCTGAGACTTGAAACTTATTAATCTCCCGTCGGCCTTATCTTACTCGTCTCCACCATCAACATCACAGTTCTTTTCGGCGCCCGCGGCCTGTGCATTACGCCTTTGGAGATGGTTACACCTTGTCCAGGGTTGAGTTCTATCGTGCGGTCTTCCAGGTCGATGAGCAACTGGCCTTCGGTAACGAAAAAAAATTCGTCGTCATGGTCGTGCTTGTGCCAGTGGAATTCTCCTTCTACGATCCCCAACCTGATCACACTGTCATTCACCTGTGTCAACGTGCGGTTGGACCATTTCTCCTTGACCTGGCTTACGATCTCAGGTACGTCGATTCGTTCGAGGTGTGGGAACTGAACACTCAGGTCGATGTTGTATTTGTCGAATGTTGCGCTCATGGCTGACTGGCTATTTGATTGACGGACAATAACCTTAAATTTATCCATATAGTAAAATATCGCTTTTGTATCAATTCAATACCTTTTTTATATGGTTAATTTCCGACAACTCGAATATTTTAAAGCTGCAGCCACCGAGTTAAATTTCACAAAAGCCGCCGCAAGGTTACACATCGCGCAACCGCCGCTGAGTCGCCAGATCAAGCTTCTGGAGGAAGATCTCGGTGTTACACTTTTCAAACGCGGTAAGACCGGCGTCCAGCTCACAAACGAAGCGCTTTACTTACAAAAGGAGCTTGCGTTTGTTTTTGATCGTCTTGAGCGAATCCGGCAAACAATCGGTACCATCCATCGCGGACACGACGGCATCCTGTCTGTCGGGTACGTTGGTGCCGCCATGCATTCGCTGTTGCCCGCCATCCTTCACGATTTCAGTAAAGATTTTCCGAACGTTTCAGTTCAACTTCACGAAATGGATAACGGTCAGCAGGTGAATGCGCTCCTCAACGGAATAATTTCTGTGGGTTTTCTCCGATCGAAAGTCGATAACGATGAAATCGATTTCCACCTCATCAATGAAGAATCATTTTCACTGGTTACACCACGCGCGGTCAGAATCGACCGGAGATTGCGCAATCTTGCAGTTTTGAATGACCTTCCTTTCATTGCATTTCCATTGAACTGCGCGCCTGAAATGGTAACTGCGATTTATTCAGTACTGGACAAGATGAAGCTGAGGCCGTCGCGGATCCATGAATCAAGTCAGATCAATTCGATCGTGCGGATCGTCGATTCAGGAACGGGGTACAGCATCCTTCCATCGAGTGCGACGCGCGGGTACAAACTCAGTGTTAACACAGTCGATCTTGCAGGTTTCAAAGGGAGGGCGAGGTTGTATGCAGGCGCCTTGAAAGAAAACAACGAGCCGCAGGTGAGCAGGCTGATGAAATTGATCGTCAGTCGTTTTACCTGATGAGGATGTAGCCGTTTATTTTTGGTCCGTCATCTTTCAGATCAATAACGTAGTAATAAGTTCCGGCATTCAATCTGGCACCTGACTTCGAAATGCCACGGAAATTATTCTGATCATTATTGTATCCGGTAGTTTTAAAGATCTGATCGCCCCAACGGTTGAGTACCATCACCTCGCAGTCGGGATAGAATTCGATATTTCTGATTCGCATGAAATCATTCGCTCCATCGTCGTTAGGAGAGATCCCGTTATACACGAAGATACTTCTATCGCCGACCAGGGCGCCTGCGGCGAGGAATTGTCGCAATGGATCACTGCTCGCCAACCGGCCCGACGAGAACGAACCTGCAAACTCCGATTGCCCGAGTGAGCCGAACGTACCGGTCGGAGAAGTGCTTCCGGCAACAACGGCAAGTGCTGTGTTGGTTGTCAAGTCCTGCTCACCATGCAACGGAAGCACAACCTTGGCATCCCCGGGATCACCAGTTTCCCAGGCGAGTTCCCAATAACGTGTAGAAGAAATGGCTTCGAGTTCCGGCCCGGTAATCAAAGACTCGCCATTGGCGAGTTCGTGCAGCATGACTGTGGCTGCAGAAAGTGTTCCTGGTACATCTCTGACCATGAAGGGAAGATAGGTTGTGCCGTTGCCTCCTGGAAAGAGCCAATCACCGGGTCCACGGCGCGTGATGGGTCCCACAACATGTGATGTGTTACTTCCGCCTGTAACAACGGCGTTCGGCAACAGGATGATCCTTGCATTATTTTCCGAGATCAATACGCCGTCAACGAGATCCAGGGTCGTCTCAATAGTGATGTCGGCGAGAAATCTTTTTTCTCCGCCGCCACTGATGGTCAGGTGGCCGACGGATTGATGATTGTGATTGATAACCTGTGGCAGATTGTTGTCAAAATTGATCTGACCTGCGCCCGCCTGATACGTTCCCTGGTTAAGCCACGATCCCGCGATCCTGAGTTCGCCATTGTTGATCAGTGTGCCCGTATTCACCAGGCTGTCAGGTATCGATAACACTGTTTGGGGTGCCACACTGATCAAGGCCCCGCGGTTGTAGAAGCCTTGCGCTTCAGCTATCGAACTGATGGCGACGAGAAAAATACAAAGCGGAAATGTTTTCATGCTTGTTGCTTTTGGCTGCATGTTACTTCTTTCCAGATGCTTCCATTCCTAATGCCGCTTTGATCTTTTCCAGGTCTGCTTTCATTGCGGTGAGTTCCGTTCCTTTACCTTCAAGCTGCCTGATCGTTTCTTCCAGCGCTTTGATCTGCGCGTCCTGTTTAATGAGTTTTTCTTCCAGTTGGGCAAGATCCTTCTGTTGTTCCTGAACGGCATTTACCAGTGGCGCCACAAAGTCGGTGTAGCGTAAACCAAGTGTTCTGTCTTTGTCTTCGCCTATTGTCAACACAGCGTTTGTTGTACCAACCAATCCCTCGATATCCTGAGCAATAAATCCCCAGTTGGTTTTGCCGTCGTTGTGATCTTTCATTTGATAGCTCACTGGTTTCAAACTCATGATGAAGTCCAATCCCGCTTTCAAAGGTTGAATATTCTTCTTCAATCGCGCATCGGACGCGGCAGTGAAACCCACTTGCCCTTCGATTACACTAATTGCAGTATTTCCCAATCTTATTTTATTGCTGGCATTTACAATTGCGCGGTTTCCGATAGCCACCGAGTTGTGGATGTTATCAGCGGAAACGTCTGCGTTGTGTCCGACGATCGTAAGTAAAGTACCGGTTACATTCGTTGGCGCCACTATTGTTCCAATCAGTACGTTTTCAAAACCTGATAGCACGTTTTCTCCAGCACGTTCTCCGACCATAACGTTAGAGTTGCCTGTTGTACGTTGTCCGGCTTTTTCGCCGATCAGCGTGCTGATATGCGGATTGCCCAACTCTCCGGCCTGGGCACCAACCAATGTATTTCCCTGGTGAGTGGGGTGAACACGTCCAGCGGCCCAGCCTATAATCACATTGAGGTCTCCTGTGGTTTTATTTTGTGCGGCCTGCGATCCGACAAACACATTCCAGTTTCCGGAGTTGGCCGCCGCCACAATCTCTCCATAGGTCGTGTTGGAGCTTCCTCCAGTTGAAACAGAATTACCTGCCTGCAGGTTATTTGTGCCAGCATCGTTGATCAACGCTGCTCCAACAGCACCCCACTGAGGTATGCCGCCACCTGTTATCAACACCTGACCGTTTGTGCCTGCCTGTAGTTTCGAAACTTGTACTGCGGCCGCTGCATTGATATCCGCATTGACAATAGCACCATCATTAATTTCTGCGGAAGCAACTGCGTTGGCTGCGATCGTCGGGTTAGGATATGTTCCTGTTAGATCTCCGCCTGCAGTACCTGAGGCTGCCGGCACCGGTGCCCATGCTGTTCCACCAGCAGTAGACGTTAACACATGTGTAAGTGTTCCAG
>WUUC01167312.1_pt1 | contig 16912 bp, 4 predicted proteins | sample 6278441 | NCBI WGS metagenome assembly WUUC01 (sample SAMN13675441, study PRJNA597444) | soil metagenome | isolation source: soil | place: USA: Washington | collected 2017-10
TCGACGGCTCCGGCGGGAAGATCCACTCCTTCTGCGCGATGTACTCCTTGAGGATGTCCGTCTGGATCGTTCCGCGGAGCTCGGAGCGCTCGACGCCCTGCTGCTCGCCGACGCAGACGTAGAACGCGAGCAGCATCGCGGCCGGCGAGTTGATCGTCATCGACGTCGAGACCTCGCCCAGCGGGATGCCGGAGAAGAGCGTCTCCACGTCGGCCAGCGAGTCGATCGCAACGCCCTCGCGACCGACCTCGCCGAGCGAGCGCGCGTGGTCGGAGTCGTAGCCCATCAGCGTCGGCATGTCGAAGGCCGTCGAGAGGCCCGTCTGCCCGTGCTCGAGCAGGTAGCGGAAGCGCTCGTTCGTCTCCGCGGCCGTGCCGAAGCCGGCGAACTGGCGCATCGTCCAGAGCTTCCCTCGGTACATCGAGGGGTAGACGCCGCGCGTGAACGGATAGACGCCCGGGTAGCCGAGGTCGCGCTCGTAGTCGACGTCGACGTTCTCGGGCGAGTAGAGCGGCTCGTTGGGGAGGCCGGAGATCGTCGAGGAGAGCTCGCCGTCGCGTTCAGGCGTCGCGTCGTAGAGCTCGCGCTTCCACTCCTCCGCGCCGCCTTCGAGGCCGGTCTCGTCACGCGTGGTCGCCATGGGACGAATTCTAGGTGGCTGCGGGCACTCAATCTGAGGCCGCCGTCTGCCGATGAGAGTGGGCGCGGCGAAAGGTCCTCGCGCGCGCGTGAACAACCATGCCCAAACGCTCTCCGCGGCTCACACTCCGGATCGCCTCCTACACGGGAGTTGCCCTGCTGTTCGCAGCAGGCGCGATCCTTTGGTTCGTCGACCAGCGGGCAACCTCGCAGGCCGAGAGCCTCGCCGCTGGACGCGCGCACTTCATCGCCGACATCCTGCTGCGTGACCGGCTGACGGAGGCCGACTTCGCGAAGCCGGTCGACGCCAAGCGGCGCCGCGCGCTCGACAGCCTCTTCTACCGAACCGTCCGCACCGAAGGGGTCCGGCGCCTCAACCTGATCGCGCCGAACGGAGTGATCACCTATTCGACGGAGCGGTCGTTGATCGGCCAGACGGCACACGCCGATGCGGCGAACGTCACGGCGGCGCTCGCCGGCCGCGAGATTCGCTCGGTCGAGCGCATCGAGCTGGACGGCGGCCGGGTCAAGGTGCTGGAGACGTACCTGCCGGTTCGCTCGTCGGGCGCGGGAGGCGCACCGCTGGGGGTCTTCGAGCTCTACCAGGACTACGAGTCGCGAGTCGCCTCGCACGCGCGGCGCACGATCCTGCCGGTCGCCGGCTTCCTGGTCCTCGCACTGCTCGTGCTCTGCGCGATCCTCGTGCCGATCCTCAGGCGCGTGACGGCGGCGGTCGAGGTGCGCAACCAGCGGCTAGTCCAGCAGGCGGCCACGCTCGAGCGCTCACTCGCCGCCGCGCAGGAGGCCCGCAGCGAAGCCGAAGCCGCCCGCCGGGCCATGGCAGAGCAGAACAAGCGGCTCCTCGAGCTCGACCGGCTGAAGGACGAGTTCCTGTCCCTCGTCTCGCACGAGCTGCGAACGCCGCTGACGTCGATTCGGGGATATCTCGACCTCGTGCTCGACGAGGAGGCCGGCGAGCTGAACCACGAGCAGCGCCGGTTCCTGCAGGCCGTCGAGCGGAACTCCGGACGGCTGCTCCGCCTCGTGGGCGACCTCCTCTTCGTCGCCCAGGCGGACGCGGGCCGGCTGTCGCTCGAGCGCGCCAAGGTGGACCTTGCCGAGCTCGCCGCGCACTGCGTCGAGGGCGCCGCGCCGGCGGCGAGCGAGAAGTCCGTGACGCTCGTCCTCATGGCAAACCCGGTTCCCGCGCTCGTGGGTGATCGCGGCCGCCTGGCGCAGGTCCTCGACAACCTCGTCTCGAACGCGCTCAAGTTCACGCCGGAGGGCGGGACGGTCGAGGTTCGCACGTTTTCCGAAGGCGACGCAGCGATCCTCGAGGTCGAGGACACCGGGATCGGCATTCCGCCGGAGGACCAGCCCCGCCTCTTCGATCGATTCTTCCGTTCGTCCGTGGCCGAGGACCAGGCCATCCCCGGGACGGGGCTCGGCCTCGCGATCGTGAAGGCGATCGTCGAGGCTCACGAGGGCCGGATCTCGCTCGAGAGCCGCGAGGGCAAGGGGACGACGTTCCACGTTGACCTGCCGCTGCCTGCCGAGAGCGAGCTCCAAGACGTGGAAGCGGCCGCATGATCGAGCCTCGCCGCGCCGGGGGCCAGCTCCTGCTCGTCGCGGACGACGACGAGGACATCCTCCAGCTTCTGTCGTTCCGGCTCGAGCGGGCGGGCTACGAGGTCGTGCAGGCGCGGAACGGCGCTGACGCGCTCCGGCTGGCGATCGAATTGCGTCCCGCGCTCGCGGTGCTGGACGTGATGATGCCGGGCCTCAACGGCTACGAGGTCACCCGGGAGCTGCGCCGCAACGAGGAGACGCGCACGATGCCGATCATCCTTCTGACCGCCAAGGCTCAGGCGAGCGACGTCTCCCAGGGCATGGCCGCCGGAGCGGACGACTACGTGAAGAAGCCGTTCGACGCGCGCGACCTCAAGGAGCGAGTGGAGCGGCTCCTGCGCCCGCGCCTCGTCGCGTCCGCCGACGACTAATGTCGGGGTCAGACCCCGCTAATAAAGCGTGACAATTTCTCCACAGCCCGCTGGAGAAACCTCGTTCAGCGACCGCGACACCGTCCCTTCGAGCCGGCACTTGTGTAAGAGGGTCTGACCCCTTTCGGCAGGTAGTCGTCGTCGACACCTCGCGCTACGCTCGGCGCGAGCTGCTCGTCCGCGCCGAGAAGGCCGAGCGTCTGGAAGACGAGGACAAATCCGCGCCCAGCAGGTCGAGCTCGAAGCGGCCTCGGGAGTGCCGTTCCACGTCGATGACGAAATCGCTCCGCACGGTCCCGTGATCGCGGCGATCGCCGAGAGCGTGCAGGTCCTCTTACCGAGCTAGCGGCCGGCCGGCCTGAACCGGTAGCCGAACCCGCGGACGGTCTCGATCGGCGACTCGCCGTCGCGGGTCCCGAGCTTCTTCCGGAGGTAGCCGACGTAGAGCTTTACCTGGTCGCGCGACACCGCGTGCGGGTCCTCCCAGGCGAGCTCGAGCAGCTGGTCCTGGCTGAGGACCTGGTTCGGGTGCCGGACGAATGCCTCGAGGAGGTTGTACTGGGTCCTCGTCAGGGGGACGTCGCGGCCCTCGATCGAGAGCGTCCGCTGGACGAAGTCGACCTGCATGAACGAGTCCGTGTAGGAGACCGGCTCGTCCTCCCGCGGCGCGCGGCGGAGCAGGCCCTCGATCCTGGCGAGGAGCTCGTCGCGATCGAACGGCTTCGCCACGTAATCGTCGGCACCGCCGCGAAGCCCCCGGACCCGATCCGACTCCGAGTCGCGTGCGGTGAGCATCAGGACCGGCACCTCGCTCAGGTCCCGGATCCGGTCGAGGACCTCCCAGCCGTCGAGCTCGGGCATCGTCACGTCGAGGACCACGAGGTCGTGCCGGCCGTTGTGAAATGCCCGCAGCGCGGCGCGCCCGTCGGCCTGGTCGTCGACGTCGTAGCCGGCGCGCTCGAGCATGAGCCGCAAGAGGGCCCGGATGTCCTCGTCGTCGTCCACGACGAGCAACCGAGGCTTTGTATGAGCCGAACTCATCCGTTCGGGGTCACTCGGACGAGGGAAATCGACGCGTCATACGCGATTCATACCTCGCTCGCCACCGTGTTCCTACGCGTAAGGGCGATAACGCGATCAGGAAATGGCGAGTTTCCAGGATCTGCGGCCAGCGAGAGAATCGGCCCTCTCGCAAAATCGAGGACGGTCGTCCGTGCGGCAGACGACCGTCCTCGGTTTCGTTGCCTGCTTCCTGGCCTTCGGCGCCATGCTCGCGGTTCAGGCGATCGAGCAGCCGGCCGGGCGGGTTCCGGCACTGGTCTCCGCCCTCGGCCCGTCACAGCCGAACGCACCGCTGACGAGGCAGATGAACAAGTCCGTCGAGGCCCAGATCAACCGGTCGGGCTTCCAGGTGAAGGCTCCGAAGACACGAGTCGCACTGCACGGCGTCGACGGGGGCAACGGCCGCTGGACGCGATTCGCCCACGGCGTCAGCCGGCAGACCTCGTTCGGCAGCGAGACGATCCTCGTCAAGCCGCAGAAGACCGAGCAGTTCCTGACCGTCGAGCGCAAGCAAGGCCCGAGGACGTGGCGCTGGCGCCTCGATGCGCCGAAGCTCAGGCCTCGGCTCGGCGACGACGGCGCGATCGCTTTCGTCGACGACCACACGCTCGCGGGCCTCCACATCGAGCCCGTGGCCATCCTCGACGAGGCTGGTAGCGACGTCACCCCTGAGGGCCTCGAATGGTCGCTCGGACGCGACCGGCAGGGCTGGCTGCTCGAGCTCGACCTCGACGATTCCGAGCTGCCGACTCCCTATGTGATCGACCCCGCGATCGCCATCCACTACCTCGCGTCGATGGCCAATAACGGCGGCGGCGCGGCGAGCCTCAAGCTCTACAAGCCGATCGGCTCGCGGGCGAACGACTTCCTGCTCGCGATGATCAGCATCCAGGGCAACAGGACGATCACTGCGCCCGCCGGCTGGGCGTCGGTCCGCCGGACGACGCAGGGCGCCCCCGCGACGCTGACCCAGCAGATCTTCCGCAAGGTCGTGGGCGCCAACGAGCCCGGCTCCTACACCTTCACCTTCAGCGCCTCCGACAACGCGAGCGGCGGGATCATCCCTTACATCGGGGTCGACAACGCGAGCCCGATCGACGCCTCGACCGGCAACCCGAGCCCGGCGAACAGCACGGGCGTGACCGCGCTCTCGCTGAACACGACCGCCGCCAACCACCGCGTCGTCGGCTTCTTCGGCTCGAACTCGGCCAGCACGTTCACGCCGCCGGCCGGCATGACCGAGCGCTGGGACACCAGGTCGACCGTCAGCGCAACCTCAGTCGCGGATTACACGCAGGCCGCGGCGGGTCCGACCGGCAACAAGACCGCAACCGCCACCCTCAGCGCCGCGTGGATCGGCCAGCTCGTCGCGCTCAGGCTCGACGTGACGAACCCCACGCAGGCGCTGAGCGTGACCGAGGGCACGCGTCCAGACCTTCAGCACTTCGACTCCCCGACGAACACGATGTTCTACAACCCCGCGGCCGCGGGCGACTTCACCGTCACCAGCGCCGTCACCGACGCCGGGCCGATGGATGTCACCTTCCCGGCGATCTCCACGACCGGGTTCAGCCACAGCGCGGAGTACAGGAAGCAGGTGCTCGCCGACGAGCCTCTCGCCTACTGGCGGCTCGGCGAAAGCAGCGGAACGAGCGCCGCCGACGCCAGCGGAAACGGCCACACGGGCACATACACCGGCGGCCCGGCGCTCGGCGCCGCCGGAGCGATCGCCGGCGACAGCGACACGGCCGTCGGCTTCGACGGCGTCAACGACACCGTCAGCGTGCCCCACAACGCCGCGCTGAACCTGAACGAGAGCTTCGCGATCGAGTTTTGGGCGAAGCAGACTTCGTTCACGAACTCCTTTCCCGGGATCATCAACAAGGGCACGTCGTCCACGGCCAACGGCTTTCTGATCTTCGCCGGCAACACAGGCACGCTCACCTTCAAGCGAAACAACGTCTCGGTCACGACCACGGCTGGTGCGCTCACCTCGTCCTACAAGCATTTCGTCGTCATGTACGACGGTACGTACGTCGTGTGGTTCATCAACGGGGTCCAGGACAACTACGGCGTCGTCACCTTCCCGACGAACGGCTCGACGGCCGCGATATCGGTCGGCCTCGGCGACGCGGGGCAGTACGCCAACGACGCGATCGACGAGCTGGCGATCTACGACACGGCGCTCGGCCCGGACCGCATCATCGCGCACTACGACGCCGGGCTCACGGCCGGCGGCGACGACGTCGACTCGCAGGCACCGTTCACGTCGACCTCATACCGATTCGATACCTCGAACCCGAGCGCGCCGGCCGCGCAGAACGTCGTCGGCCTGGACGGCGCCGGGAACCAGGTCTCGACGGCGCTGACCTTCAGTCGCGACGTCACCGCCCCGACCAGCATGTCCGCCACGGTCACCGCCGGCTACTACACGAGCCTTTCGGTGCCGGTGACGCTCGCCAACGGAAGCGACACGGGCGCCGGCCTCGATGCCACGACCGGCATCGTGGAGCGAGACGAGGTGAACCTCGCGGCCAATGCATGCGCAGCATTTACCAGCAGCTGGACCACGGTCACGCTCTCCGGCGGAAACGACACGAGCGTCCAGTCGGGCAAGTGCTACCGCTACCGCTACAAGATCTCCGACCGCGTCGGCAACCAGGGCACGCAGGCCGGGACGAGCGCCACGGTGAAGATCGACACGTCTGCTCCGACCCCCGCTCCCACGCTCAGCTACGGCTCGTTCTCGAACGCCGCGGTCACGGGCAGCACGGTCTATTATCGGCCGAGCGCCGCGACCGGCCAGTTCGCAGTCACGGGCGCGGGCTCGAGCGACCCGCAGTCCGGCATCGCGGGCTACAACTTCCCGGCTGCCTCAGGCGGCTGGTCGCGGTCAGTCGTCGGCGCCACCGCCACGTACAGCCACACGGGCAGCGCCACCGACCCGGTGGAGCCCCTGAACGTCACCGCGTCGAACAACGCCGGCCTCTCCTCGGCGGCAACCGGCTACACGGTGACGCCCGATTCGAGCGCGCCCACCGGCCAATCGGTCGCGCTCTCGGGCGGCCCCTACTACACGACTCTCTCAGTCGGTCTGACCCCGACCGACGGTAGCGACACAGGCTCCGGCCTCGACACGTCCACGCGCGTGTACGAACGCGACGAGGGCACGCTCTCGGGCGGCAGCTGCTCCGGGTTCCCGGGCACGTACGCGACGACCGTCTCGAATCCGGACACGAGCGTGCAGTCGGGCAAGTGCTACCGCTACCGCTTGAAGATCTCCGACCGGGTCGGCAACCAGTCCGCAGCCTCGAGCCCGACGGCGGACGCGAAGGTCGACACGTCGGCGCCATCGGATCCAACCCTGAGCTTCGGCTCCTTCAGCGCGGCCAGCGCAACCGGCTCGACCGTCTACTACCGCCCGAGCGCCGCGACCGGTCAGTTCGCGGTCACCGGCAGCTCGGCCGACGCGGAGTCCGGCGTCGCGAGCTATTCGTTCCCCGCCGCGGCGGCCGGGTGGTCACGCTCGGTCGTCGGCGCGACCGCGACCTACAGCCACACGGGCAGCCCGGCCGACCCGGTCGAGCCGCTGAACGTCACCGCCTCGAACAACGCGGGTCTGAGCTCCGGGCCGACCGGCTACGCCGTGACACCGGACTCGAGCCTCCCGTCGAGCGCGATCCAGTGCGACGGCGCGCCCTGCTCCGCCGGCTGGTACACGACGTCCCCGGTCTCGATCACCCTCTCAGCGAACGACACTGGCTCCGGCGTCAGCCAGATCAAGTACACGACCGACGGCTCAGACCCGACGCTCGGGAATGGAACCGTCTACGCGGGCGCGTTCAACCTCGCCGCGACCGCGACCGTCAAGTACCGCGCCTGGGACAGCGTCGGCAACGCCGAGGCCGTGCAGGCGAAGCTCGTCCAGATCGACGCGACGGCGCCGACCGCGCCCAGCCTCTCGTTCTCGGCCCTGACGAACGCAGCGGCCACGGGCTCGACCGTCTACTTCCGGTCGGGCGCGGCGGGCAGCTTCACGGTCGGTGCTTCCTCGAGCGACCCGGAGTCCGGCGTCGCCTCGTACGCCTTCCCGGCCCTCGGCTCAGGGTGGAGCGGCAGCCAGGCGGGCGCGAGCTACACGTACAACTTCACGAACGCGGCCGCCGACCCGACCGAGCCGAACAACGTGACGGCGACGAACAACGCGGCTCTAACCTCGAGCCCGAGCTCGTTCACGGCCACGCCTGACGGCCTGGCGCCGACCACGTCGATCCTCTGCGACGGCGCCTCGTGCGTCGGCGGTTGGTACACGAGCGGAGTCTCGGTCAGCCTCCCCTCGAGCGACCCGGAGTCGGGCGTGCAGGAGATCAAGTACACGACCGACGGCTCCGATCCGAGCCCCGTCAACGGCAACGTCTACGCGGCTCCGTTCAGCGTGGCCGTGACGACGACGGTCAAGTTCCGCGCCTACGACCGGGTCGGGAACGAGGAGAACGTCGGCACGCAGCTCGTCCGGGTCGACACGAGCGCGCCGAGCGCCCCGACGTTCACGCTCACCGAGACTCCGGCCAGCGCGAACCAGCACGTCTCAGGGACGACGCTCTTCTACAACCCGCAGGGATCGAACGCCGGCACGTTCACCGTCAATGCCGCGACCAGCGACCCGCAGTCCGGGATCGAGAAGGTCACCTTCCCGGCGATTGTGGGCATGACCGGCGGCGGCGACGACCTGACGAGCCCCTACGAAGGCGTATACGACTGGACGAGCTCGGCGAGCGCCTCCGGCGCCCAGACGGCGACCGCGCGCAACAACGCGGGCCTGACCGCGAACGGCTCCTTCACCGTCACGCCCGACACGAGCGTGCCGACCGGGCAGACGGCGGCGCTCGTCGGCGGGCCGTACTACACGACGGCCTCGGTCGGGTTCACGACGGGCGACGGCAGCGACTCCGGCTCCGGTCTCGCCACGTCGACGCGGCTCGTCGAGCGCGCCTCTGCGACGTTCACGGGCGGTAACTGCGGCGGCTTCAGCGGCTTCGGCGGCTCGTACTCGAGCCCCGACACGAGCGTCGCGTCTGGGAACTGCTACCGCTACCGGTTCACGATCGCGGACAACGTCGGCAACGTGTCGGCGCCGGTCGTGACCGCCGACGCCAAGGTCGACACCTCGGCCCCGTCGGCGACGATGAACGACCCCGGCGCGAACCTGCGCGGCACGGTCACGCTGACGTCGGCCTCGAGCGACCCGGAGTCGGGCGTCGCGAGCGTCACGTATCAGCGCTCGCCGGCCGGCGCCGGCACGTGGACGACGATCCCGGCCGGCTGGGACACGACCTCCGTCGTGGACGGGCTCTACGACTTGCGGGTCGTCGTCACGAACGGCGCGGGCACGTCGACGAACTCGGCGATCGTCGCGAACCGCCGCGTCGACAACACGGCGCCCGCCGCGACCATGGACAACCCCGGCACGCCGCTCTCGGGCACCGTCACGCTGACCGCGACCGCGAGCGACGGCGGCTCGGGCCTCAACACGGCGACCTTCCAGTACTCGCTGAACGGCACCGGCCCGTGGACGACCATCGCAATCGACCCGAGCGCGCCGTTCAGCGTCAACTGGGACACGACGACGGTCGCCGACAGCCGCTACCACCTGCGCGTGATCGTCACCGACGTGGCGGGCAACACGACGACGTCGGCCCCGGTGCTGAACCGCCAGGTGCAGAACAACCCGCCGTTCGTCGACATCACCTCGCCCGGCAACTACATCAATGCAGGCTCGCCGAGCCCGTTCACGATCACCGCGAACGCGGTCGGCGACCCGAGCGTCGCCAACGTGGAGTTCTTCCGCTGCGACAACACGAGCGTCAACTGCTCGAGCGGCTCCTTCGTCTCGCTCGGCGTTGACACAACCGCGCCCTACTCGGCCTCCTGGACGCAGGCGTCGGAGCCCGAGGGCAACCGTGCCCTGAGGGCGGTCGTGACGGCCACCAACTTCACGACGAACTCCGACGTGCTGAACGTGACGATCGACCGCACGGCGCCGTCCGGCTCGATCACCACTCCGAGCGCCGGTGCCTACGTCGGCGGTGCGAGCGTCGCCGTCTCCTCCGATTCGGCGGACGGCCTCTCCGGGGTGGCACAGGTCGTCATCCAGCGCTCGCCGGCGGGCGCGGGGACGTGGACACCGATCGACACCGATACCGTCGCCCCCTACTCGGTCAACTGGAACACGACGGCCCTCTCCGACGGCGCGTACGACCTGCGCGCGGTGACGAGCGACCTGGCGGGGAACTCGTTCAACGGCCCGCTTCGCACGGTCAACGTCGACAACACGGGCCCGACGGCGACGCAGGACGACCCCGGCGCGAACCTGCGCGCGACCGTCACGCTGACTGGCTCGGCGGCGGATCCGGCCGGCATCGCCCAGGTCGTGTTCCAGCGCTCGCCGGCAGGAGCGGGGACGTGGACGACGATCGACACGGACACGAGCGCGCCCTACTCCGTGAGCTTCGACACGACGGCCGTCGCAGACGGGCTCTACGACTTCCGCGTCGTCGCGACCGACAGCCTCGGCAATCCCACGAGCTCGGCGCCGGTCAACAACCGCCGGGTCGACAACACGAGTCCGAGCGCGACCCAGGACGACCCGGGCGCGAACCTGCGCGCGACCGTCACGCCGACCGGCTCTGCTTCGGACCCGGGCGGCAGCGGCATCGCCCAGGTCGCCTTCCAGCGCTCGCCCGCCGGCGCCGGTACTTGGACGACGATCGACACCGACACGAGCGTGCCCTATTCGGCGAGCTTCGACACGACGGCCGTCTCCGACGGGCTCTACGACCTGCGCGTCGTCGCGACCGACGTCGCCGGCAACGTCACCAACTCGGCCCCGGTCGCGAACCGCCGCGTCGACAACACGCCTCCGAGCGCGACCATGAACGACCCGGGCGCGAATCTCAGCGGCACGGTGACCCTGACCTCCGTCACGAGTGACGGCGGCTCCGGCATCGCGAGCGTGACGTACCAGTACTCGCAGGCCGGCCAGAACACCTGGATCACGACTCCCGCGAGCTGGGACACGACGCTCGTCGGTGACGGCCTCTACGACCTACGCGTGATCGCCGTCGACCAGGCCGGGAACTCCACGACCTCGGCGCCGGTCGTCAACCGGCGGGTCGACAACGGCGCCCCGACCATCTCCATCTCGAGCCCGACGACGTACGTCAACGGCAGCGACCCCGACCCGTTCACGATCACGGCGACGAGCCCGGACACCGACCTGAGCGGGGTCGAGTTCTTCGCGTGCGACAACACGAGCACGGGTTGCTCGACCGGGAACTGGGTCTCGCTCGGCACTGATGGGACCGACCCGTACACGGCGTCTTGGACGCTTCCGGGCGCCGACGGCAACCGCGCGCTGCGCGCGGTCGCCACCGACTTCGCCTCGAACACGGGCCAGGCGATCGTCAACGTGACCATCGACCGGTCCTCGCCGAGCGGCGGCTCGATCTCCTACATCGACGGCTACGAGACGACCGGCTCGCTGACGATCACGACCACTGACGGGTCCGACTCCGGCACGGGCATCGACCCGGCCTCGCGCGTGATCCAGCGCGACTCCGCGCCCCTCGTGGCCGGCGCATGCGACCCGTTCCCCGGCTCGTGGACGCCCGTGACGAGCCCCGACTCGGTCGCGTCCGGCACCTGCGTCCGCTACCGCTACCGCCTCGCCGACTTCGCGGGCAACGTCGCCACGTACACCTCGAGCAGCGTCGCGAAGGTCGACACGTCCGCTCCGTCGGCACCGAGCTTCGGTTTCTCGGCCCTGACGAATGCCGTCGCGAGCGGACAGACCGTCTTCTTCCGTCCGGGCGTGGCCGGCGGCTTCAGGGTCACCTCCTCGTCGGCGGATCCTCAGTCCGGCGTCGCCTCATACCTCTTCCCGGCCCTCGGCTCGGGCTGGAGCGGCACGCAGAGCGGCGCCAACTACGACTACAGCTTCAGCGCGGCCGCGGCTGACCCGACGGAGCCGAACGACGCGACGGCGACGAACAACGCGGGCCTCACCTCCAACCCCAACTCGTTCACTGTCACGGCCGACGGCCTCGCGCCGGTCACCTCCATCCTCTGCGACGGCGCCTCGTGCGGGAGCGGCTGGTACACGACCACCGTCTCGATCAGCCTCTCGGCGAGCGACGCCGGCTCGGGCGTGCAGGAGATCCGGTACACGACCGACGGCTCGGACCCGTCGCCCTTCAACGGCAACGTCTACGCCGCGCCGTTCGACATCTCGGCGACGTCGACCGTCAAGTTCCGCGCGTACGACCTGATCGCCAACGAGGAGGCGGTCGGCTCCCAGTTGATCCGCTTCGACAACACGGCTCCTTCGGCGCCTGTGCTCACCCTCGCGGAGAGCCCGGCTAGCGCGAAGCAGCACGTCTCCGGGACGACCCTCTTCTACAACCCGCAGGGCTCGAACTCCGGCAGCTTCATCGTCGACGCTGCGACGAACGATCCCCAGTCCGGGATCGAGAAGGTCGCCTTCCCGGCGGTGGCTGGGATGGCGGGCGGCGGCGACGACCTGACGAGCCCCTACCAAGGCGCCTACAGCTGGACGAGCGCGAGCGGGGCCTCCGGCGCGCAGGCGGTGACCGCACACAACAACGCGGGGCTCACCGCAACGTCGAGCTTCACCGTCACGCCTGACCCGGCTGCTCCAGCCGGCGGCTCGGTCGACTATCCGAACGGGTACGTCGTCGGCCCGGTCACGATCACGACCGATGCCGGGAGCGACGCTCTCTCCGGTGTCGACGCGAGCTCCGGCCTCATCGAGCGCGACTCCGCCACCCTCAGCGCGGGTGCCTGCGGGCCGTTCGCCGACTCGTGGGTCGCAGTCTCCTCGCCCGACGGGACGATCGCCTCTGGGAAGTGCTACCGCTACCGGTTCAGCGCGTCCGACAACGTCGGCAACACCGTCCTCTACACGTCGCCGAACGTCGTCAAGGTCGCCACGGGCGGGCCCTCGACGCCGGTGCTGACGCTCAGCGAGACGCCTGCCGATCCGAACCAGCACATCTCGGACACGACGCTCTACTACAACCCGAGCGGCTCGAATGCGGGGACGTTCACCGTCACCGCCGTCTCGAGCGATCCCGAGTCGGGCATCGACCGGATCACCTTCCCGGCCATCGTCGGCATGACGGGCGGCGGGGACGACCTGACCAGCCCCTACGAGTCGAGCTACGACTGGACTGCGGCGACGAGCGCCTCGGGCGCACGCACGGTGACGGCCCGCAGCAACGGCGGCCTCACCGCGAGCGAGGACTTCACCATCACTCCGGACACGACGCCTCCGACGGGTCATAGCGTGGATATCGATGACGGGCCGTACTACACGACTCTCTCCGTTCCGCTCACGCTTCAAGACGGCTCCGACGCTGGCGCGGGCATCGACGCCTCCTCGGGCGTCGTCCAGCGCCAGTCGGCGACGCTCTCGAACGACGTGTGCGGCGGCTGGTCGGGCTGGACGGCGGTCACGCTCACCGGCGGCGCCGACGAGACGGTCGCGGCCGATCGCTGCTACCGCTACCGCTACTTCATCTCGGACAACGTCGGCAACCAGTCTCTCGCCTCGGCCGACAGCGGCATCGCCAAGGTCGACGTCGACGCTCCGGCGACGGCTGACGACGCGCCGGCCGGCTGGCGGAATGCCGACGTGACGGTGACCCTGACCCCGGCCGACACGGGCTCAGGCGTCCAGTCGACCGAGTACCGCCTCGACGGCGGCGTCTTCCAGAACGGCACCTCGATCGTTATCCCGGCTCCCGCCGACCACTCGAACGACGGCGTGCACACGATCGAGTACGGCTCGACCGACAACGCCGGCAACGCCGAGGTGCTCCGGACGGCGACGGTTCGGATCGACACGACGCTTCCCACGACTACCGACGACGCGCCGGCCGGCTGGTGCAGCTCGGACGTCACGGTGACGCTGACCCCAGCTGACGCGCTTTCGGGCATTGCATCCACTCAGTACCGCGTCGACGGCGGCGCGTTCCAGAACGGCACCTCGATCGCGATCCCGGCTCCGGCCGACCATTCGAACGACGGCGTGCACACGATCGAGTACGGCTCGACCGACAACGCCGGCAACGTCGAGCCGCTGCGGACGGCGACGGTTCGGATCGACACGCAGCTGCCGAGCGGCGGGGTGACGGCCCCCGCGGACGGCGCGCACGTGAACGGGAACGTCGCGATCTCCGCCGCGGCCAGCGATGTGCCGTCCGGAGTTGCCTCGGTCGAATTCCTGGTCCGGCCGAACGGCTCCGGCTCGTTCACCACGATCTCGACGGACACGACGGCCCCCTACGACGCCACCTGGGACTCGACTGGGGCGCCCGAGGGCAACGCCGAGCTCAAGGTCGTCGTCGTCGACAGCGCCGGGCTCTCGTTCACCTCTCCGCTCCGGACGATCGTCGTCGACAACCCACCGGTCCCGACGCTGGACGATCCGGGCGCGAACCTCTCCGGGATCGTGACGCTGACCGCGTCCTCGCACCCGGATACGGCGCAAGTCGTCTTCGAACGCAGCCCGGCAGGTGGAAGCACGTGGACACAGATCGCAACCGACACGAGCGCCCCGTTCTCGGCCGACTTCGACACGACGGCGGTCCCGGAGGGCAGCTACGACTTCCGCGCGGTCGCGACCGATCTCGGCGGGTTCAGCGGCACGAGCCCGATCCGCTCCGCGCTCGTCGACAACACGGCGCCGACCGTCTCCGTCAGCGAACCGGCGAGCGGAGCAGTCGTCGGCGGCGCGAACGTGCACATCGCCGCTCTGGCCTCGGACTCCGGCTCCGGCGTCGGTTCCGTCCGCTTCGAGCAGCGCCCGGCCGGCGCCAGCTCCTTCACGGTGATCGGCACCGACGCGAACGCCCCATACGAGACGAGCTGGGACGCCACCGGGCTCAACGGCGTCTACGAGCTGCGCGCGGTGGCCACCGACGCCGCCGGAAACGCGGCGAATGCAGCCCTCGTGACCGTCACCGTGGACTCGAGCGCCGCGAGCGTGACTCTCGACGATCCAGGCGCGCTCCTACGTGACGTCGTCAACCTGTCGGCAACTGCGCCGAGCCTCGCCGTGGCATCCGTCTCCTTCGAGCGTCGTCCCGCTGGGGGCAGCTGGACCCGAATCGCACTCGACACGGGCAGGCCATGGGGCGTGAGCTTCGACACGAAGGAGCTTCCGGACGGACTGTACGACCTGCGCGCTCAGGCACTCGGGGCCGGAGGGCAGGTCCTCGCGAACCATTCCCGCGAGGGCGTCAGGCTCGACAACACCGCGCCGGCCGTAGTGTCTTCGACGCCGCGGCGTGGCGCAAAGGTCGAATCGGCGACAAGCATCGTCCTGGTCGCAAGCGAGCCGGTCGCCGCCACACGCGGGATCCTGCTCGACGGGAACCCGGTTGTCGGCGACATCGTAGGCTCGAAGATCACGTTCTCCACGGGCAGTCTCAAGCCCGGCAGGCACGAGCTCACCGGCAGCCTCGTCGACGCGGCCGGGAACACCGGCGCCTTCGAGCTCGCCTTCACGGTTCAAGTCAAGGCGCAAGCCGTACTGGTGGTGCAGCTCGGCAAGCCGACGACCAAGACGCGCGGGGGTCAGAAGCTGTTCTCGGTGCCTCTCAACCTCTCGGCCCCAGCGCGGATCGAAGCCACACTGGTCGCGCCGTCGGGCCGCACGCTGCGCACCGTCCGGACGAGCCTTCCCGCCGGCAGGCACACGCTGCGATTCGCCGTTCCCGTCGGCTCGCTCCCGCCGGGTCGCTACACAATTATCGTCGTGGCCAGGGCCGCCGACGGGACGAGGGTCGTTCGCCGCGTCGCCGTGACGATTGGGAAGAAGGGCGTCGCTATGACACAAGGCGGACCAGGCGAGCCGGAGACGGCGGTCGTCGTCCCCGCGGCTCCTGCTCCCCCGAACGGCCCGGACAAGGTTTTGCCGGAGGCTGCCAAGCCCGTGGCGCCGGCTCCGAAAGCGGAGCCGGCGCCACGGGCGAAGCCAAAGCCGAAGAGCTCCGTCTCGGTCTCTCCTCCCCTCGAGGCGGCATCGGAGTACGTCAGCTCCGACCCGATGCGGACCGTGGGATTGATCATCCTGATCCTCGGGCTCGGCGGCGCCATCGCGTTCCTGATCAGGGTCGAGCTGGCCCGCATCCTCGCGTCGCCGCGCCGCTTCGGCTAGCCGCGCTTCCCTGACCGGCGACCCGCTCCCGCCCGGCGGAGCCGGGCTCCGCGGGCCGCCTCGCGCCGCTGACCGCCCTCCTGCGAGCGGCCCGTGTGGCTAACACTGTTCCGCTCGCATACGGACGCTCAGCGGCGCGTCAGGAAACCGCGGTCACTTCTCGAGTCCGCTCACCTCTAACCGACCAGCGCCTCAACGGCGAACGCGGCCGCGATCGCGAGCAAGGCCACGCCGATCGCACGGCGCAGCGCCAGCTCGGAGATCCTGCCGGTGATGCGGGCGCCGAACCAGGCTCCCGGCAGCGCCCCGGCGAGGCCGACGGCGAGGAGGTCCCACTCGACGTCGAGCCGGAACGCGTAGGCGAGGAAACCAGCGAGGCCAAGGAAGAACCCGACGATGAGGTTCGTCCCGACCGCCCTCCGCGCGTCGAGCCCGACCGCCCCCAGGAGCGCCGGCATGCGCAGCGTCCCGAGGATGACGCCGATCGCGCCCCCGACAAGGCCGATGACGAAGCCGAAGACGGCCGACGAGAAGAGCCGTGGCTCGGCTCGGGGCCGGGCGCGAAACGGCGCGATCAGCAGATCGAGGCCGTTCCACGCGAGCACGGCGGCAATGCCGGCGAAGAGCGCCCGGGTCGGGACGAGGTGGCCGGTGAGCGCACCGACGACGGCGCCGGCGATCGAGGTCGGCGCCATCCACGCGACAACCCGCCAGTCGACCCGGCCCTCGCGCGCGTGCCGGTAGCCACCGCTGGCCGCGGCCGCCGCGCTGATCGCGATGTTCGTGCCGGCCGCAGCGCTCGCGTCGCCCGCAGCGACGAGCATCGCCGGCAGCCGGAGCGTGCCCAGCACGAGGCCGACCGCCGACCCGAGGTAGCCCGCGACGAACGACGCCGCGAAAGCTAGGAGGACTTCCCAGGCTTCCAGAGGGGTTCGTCGCCGCCGGCGTTCGCGGTCCGGGCGAGGATGAA
>WUUC01121106.1_pt1 | contig 16911 bp, 14 predicted proteins | sample 6278441 | NCBI WGS metagenome assembly WUUC01 (sample SAMN13675441, study PRJNA597444) | soil metagenome | isolation source: soil | place: USA: Washington | collected 2017-10
AAAAAGATCCCAAACCCCTGCTTAACTTATACTGAATCCTGTCGATTATGAAAAAGAATATAAGCATCAACATCAGCGGCATCATCTTTCACATCGAGGAAGATGGTTACGAGATCCTGCGTAAGTACCTCGACTCGATCAACCGGTACTTTTCCTCATTCGAGGACAACAGCGAGATCCTGGCCGATATTGAGAGCCGTATTGCCGAGATACTTCTCTCGAAGCTGAGTGAAGGGAAACAGGTTGTAACCGCCGACGACGTCCACGCGGTAATGGCGACCATGGGTAGCGTGAGCGACTTCAAGGCTGCTGAAGAACAGGACATGGCTGGTTCGGCGACAGAAGCGGGAACTGGTTCCGGGCAAAAACAACAACGGCAGGAGTCAACAGGCACGGCGACGAACATTGCAGCCAAAAAGCTGTTTCGCGACAACCGCAGGAAGATACTTGGAGGTGTCGCCTCGGGCTTAGCGAACTACTTCGCCATCGATCCCGTGTGGCCGCGTTTATTACTGGTACTGTTGGCCTTCGCGACATACGGCGGACTTGTAGTGGCTTACATCATCCTGTGGATCATTATTCCTGCCTCCGATTCTCTTGAAGAAGAAAAAAGCACAAAAAAGATGTATCGCGATTCCGACAACCGCGTGGTTGGGGGTGTAGCGGCGGGTCTCGCAGCGTTCTGGGGCATCGACTCGACAGTAATAAGAGTGCTGTTCATCGGTATGAGCATCTTCGGTGGCCTTGGTGTGGTGGTCTATATAATAATGTGGATCGCCTTGCCTGAGGCCAGGACCATCACAGAAAAAATGAAGATGTCGGGGGAGCCCGTTACACTTTCCAACATTGAGTCGTCAGTAAAGAAAGGCCTCAATGAAAAGGATGGCACCGAGGAAAGTGTGTTTGCCAAGATCATTCTCTTCCCTTTCCGGCTTATCGCCGCAATTATTGACGGGCTCGCCAAAATACTCGGTCCAGTATTCCTCTTGCTGGTAGACGTTTTCCGGATCGGTATTGGTCTTTGCATTACGCTCACTGGTGCGCTGCTGATCTTCGCGTTGATCGTAGCATTCAGTATGGTATTCGGCCTTTTCTCGGTACCGGTCGACAGCATGTGGAACGATTGGTATGTGACTTCACCGAATCTTCCCCTGGATGTGATGCGTCGCAGTTTCCCCATGTGGCCTGCAATCTTCGCATTCATCGTAGTGTTTGTTCCCGCATTCATGATCTCGTTGCTCGGTGCTTCTATCATCGCCCGCAAGATCGTATTCAATTCATACGTCGGATGGACAATGTTCGTGCTGTTCTTCGTTAGCATAGGCGTGCTATCCTTCGCCATACCCAAGATCGTCATGGCTTACAAAGAAGATGGCGAATATAAAATCGAGCAGACGTTTCAGATCACAGGCACTCCTGTATTCAGGGTCAACGATATCGGCGATGGTGACTACCAGGTTACCGACATTTCAATCCGATCTTATGAAGGAAAAGAACTGAAACTCGTACAGAGATTCAGAGCCCAGGGAAAAACACACCAGGTGGCGAGAGAAAATGCACAGATGGTTACTTACAACGTATCTCAATCCGACAGCGTACTGACCTTCGATTCAAATATCATCTTCAAAGAAGATGCGATCTTCCGTGCACAACGCCTCGAAATGGATCTCTACGTACCAACGAACACACCATTTATTATGGAGGAAGGAATGTGGCGCTTTGTAGATAACCGTTGGGAAGGCAGACATTACAGCGACCGCGACGACACACAGACCTGGAAGGTCAACGAATATGGATCACTCGAATGCATCACCTGCTATAAGACCCGCAGCGATTCTGGCGACGATGCTGGAGACACATCAGGGTTCAGAGCGGGTGCATTCCGCGACGACCTGGGCCTGAGAGGTTTCAATGCAGTAGACCTCGAAGGAGCCTTTGACGTAACTATCGAACAGGGCGATGATTTTGCTGTAGAAGTGGATCACACAGCAAGGACCAGGGACCAATACAGGATCTATGTAAGTGGTGAAACGTTGGTCGTTGATTTCGAACACGACACCAGGAATTTTTGGAAACGACGAAACTGGGAAGATGAGGTGGTCAAAATACGCATCACCATGCCAGAACTTCGGGAAGTGGAAGCGGGCGGCGGCGGCAAGCTCCGCTTCCGCGGTTTTACCGAAGATGAGATGCTGATCAAACTTACTGGTGCCGTTATCGCGAATGCCGGTGTCGATGCACGTAACATGACGATCAAGTTAACCGGGGCTTCGTCGCTGGATCTTGCAGGCACTGGCCGCTGGCTGGAGGCCGACATCAACGGCGCCTCGAGCCTGAGCGCTTATGGCTATGAAGTGGTCGACGCTGAAATCGAAGCCCACGGAGCTTCGTCGGCAAAGGTGTACGTGACCGACAAATTAGAGATCTCAAAAGGTGTTGCGAGCTCAGTTTCGCACCGCGGCGACCCGGACCAGGTCCGTGAAAACGACTAACCAGGTCACAAGTCGCAAGCAGGTTGCAGGGCGCAAGGCACAGGTCACAAATCGCAGGTCACACGTCACACGTCACAAGGCACAGGTCACAGGTCGCAAGCTTGCGGGTTATCGGTAACACCCGGTGCCCGAAGCCTGCGACTTGTAGCCTGTGACCTGAAGCCTGCATCCTGCGACCTGCACCCTGCGACCTGCAGCTTTTTCATAAATTCCCTTCCTCCCATGCAACCCCCCTCCCTTAAGTTGCATCTTGCTATTGTTAACGTAAATGGGGTACCAGATTTACCACGGGATAGATAACGAACTGATCGACGGATGTCGGAAACAGGACCGCCACGCGCAACGGTTCCTATTCGAGCATTTCTCGGGAAGGATGCTGTCCCTGTGCTGCCGGTATGTAAAAGACCGGATGGATGCCGAAGACGTGATGGTGGTGGCTTTCACGAAGGTGTTCGACAGGATCAAGCAGTTCAAAGGCGACGGCAGCTTCGAAGGATGGGTGCGACGGATCATGGTAAACGAATCACTCACCTACTTACGTAAGAACAAAAGCATGTACCTGGAAACCGACATCGAGGCCGCTGATCGCGAACCGGATTATAACAAGATCAGTGGTGAACTCGAAGCCGAAGACCTGAGAAAACTGATTGCCGACCTGCCAACAGGATACAGAATTGTTTTCAACCTCTATGCTATCGATGGATTTTCCCACCAGGAAATCGCCGATCAGCTCGGAGTAAGTGAGAACACTTCAAAGTCACAACTCAGCCGCGCCAGGACACTGCTTCAGAAACGATTGATCGAAATGGAAGAGGGAGGAGATAATAAACCAAAGGGAAGACATGAACAGCAAAGTGGACAAGTTATTTAAGGAGAAAATGGAGACTCACACGCTCCAGCCATCCGCCCAGGCATGGGAAAAAGTCGAGTCACATCTGTCAAAAAAAAATAAGATGGTGGTGTGGCTTCGGATAGCGGCAGCTGTCGCGTTGCTTGGCCTGCTCACCTTTGCTGCATTGAACTGGGGAGTTTACAAGTCCCCGAAGATTGAGATGGTGAAAGAGCAGATCAACCCAGGGCAAATCAAACCGCAGGAACAACCGACAGTCGCTCCGGAACAGGAGAAGGAAGAAGAAAAGAAACAGGTGGCAGAAGCGCCGGTAAAAAAGAAGTTTCAAACGAAGAAAGTTTTAGTGCCAGTGGTGGTTGATGAACCGGAGATCACGGAGGAACAGGTGGCTGTCGTGGATGTACCCGAAGTTACACCTCTCACTGATCGCACTGGTAATGCAAATCAAATGGCTGAAAAAAAAGTTGAGAGATCTATCACGCTGACGTACTCGCTTCCTTCAATTAAGACAGAGCAGCCTGCTGAGCCCGCCGTCGCTGAGGTGACTGAGGTCAAGAAGACTGGATTTGAACGTGTACTCGAGATTGCAAAAGAAGTGAAGAATGCTGACAACCCGCTGGGCGAATTGCGTGAAGCAAAGGATGACATCCTCGCATTCGAATTCAAAAAAGACAGGGACAAAACGAAGAAAAACAATTAAGTGGATCTTATGAACAAAGTTTTTAAAGTGTTGATGATGTGTGTGGTTGCAGGCAGTCCGCTGTTTGCACAGAAGACCGACTCAGTTATTATCAATGTGGGCAATAAAAGCAAGGTGATCTTTGCCATTGGCGACAAAGCCGATCTGCAGACCCTGAAACAATACAATTTCCAGGCAGTGGTCGACGACCTGGTGGTGAAGCTGGAGCAAAAGGACTCTACTTCACTTGATAAACCTGCCGACAGTTATCTCAAGACGAATGAAAGTCCGGTTGAGGAGAGCACGACAACACGATCGGACGCTGATGAATGGAGATCAAGCAGGGACAGGGATCGTGATCGTGATGATAACTGGGACCGCTCTTGGGAAAACCGCCGGAACTATAGCAGCAGCAATACCCGGAAATACTACGGACGTCGTACCTATCATTCCTTCAACTTCGACCTGGGTACCAACAACTTCGTGGCACCCGACTACGCATTCCCGAATCAAAATAATGAAACGTACTCCGTACGTCCGTGGGGATCCTGGCATGTGGCTATCAATTCGATAGAACGCACCCGCCTCGCCCGGAAATTCTTCCTCGAATGGGGTGTTGGCGTAAGCTGGTATAATTTCAAATTCGAGAACGACAAGATCCGCATATCGAAAGATGCAGAAGGCGTGATATTCTCGGAAGACCAGAGAGACCTGGAGTTTAGTAAGAGCAAGCTGACCACCACCTACCTCAATGCATCGTTAGTACCCGTGATTGACTTTGGTGGTCGCAGCCGCAAGGCTATGTTCTTCAACGGCGACCATGGCGGATCGTTCCGGATCGGTATCGGCCCTTATGCCGGCTACCGTATCGCAAGCTATACCAAGTTGGTTTATAGGGACGACGACAATGACAAACGCCGCGAACGAGATCACGACAGCTATTATTTGAATAACATCCGGTACGGGCTGAGACTGCAGGTTGGAGTTCGTTCGACGGATCTGTTCTTCAACTATGATATGAACGAGCTGTTCGCCAATAACAAGGGACCGAAGCTGAATGCGTTTAGTTTTGGGATTACGTTCTAGGTGTTGTTCGTTGTTAGTTGTTCGCGGCGGAGGTGAGTGTTAGTTGTGTGCGCGCACGTGGGTGTTCTTCACCGACGTGATCCCTCAGGCTTCGAGCGTTGGTGAAAAACACCAACGCAGGCGTTTCACGGTTCCGTTATTCTGCAGGTTGTATCTCTATAGTCTTGACAAGCTGATCATACCACACCTGTCCATACTTCCTGACAAGAGGCTCCCTAAGAAACTTATACAACGGAACTTTCAGGGCCTTGCCATAAGAGCATGCGGCGGAGCAGATACTCCACTTGTGGTAATTGACTGCTTCGAAGTACACTTCTCCCGTTTTCTCTGCGAATCCCGGGGAAGGCATCTTTATCTTCTTCTTTTTGATGCGGATTGGATACAGGTGACAAGAAATGGGTTTGCGAAAGCCGATCTTTCCGTCGAGGTAGGCTTGTTCGATGCCACACTTAAGGACACCTTCTTTATCATAGTGGGCATAGGCGCACTCGCGACCGGCGATTGTCGGAGTTGAGTAGTCGCCATCTTCATCGAGGATGTATGGACCCTGCTTTTTAATTGCTTCGAGGCCGTCCTTCGTGAGATAGGGTTTCACCTGTTTCTGAATGTCCTTCATGGTCTGAAGTTCATCTTCTTCGAGTGGCGCGCCGAGGTCACCCTCGACACAACAGGCGCCTTTACATTTCTCGAGGTGACAGACAAACTCGACAGAGCGGATGTCATCAGAAACCAATACGTCTCCTACCTTAATCATGAGTCGAAAAGATCAAATTGAACATGGTGTGTTGCTTCTACGTCTTCCTGGATATCGCGGGTAGACAGACTTCGTGAATAGAACCCCATGTAGTATGCAGGAAGTTCCATGAGGCCTGAATCCAGTTTATGTACCGACATACTGCCGTTGAATCCCATGCCCAGGAGATTGCTCTGGTAGATCCTCACCAGCTTTTTATAAAAAATCATGTTACTGTCGACATCCTTCTCGATACGTTCGAGATTGTCGCTACCCAGGAATTTACGGAGCCGTTCGCGGCTTTCGACCAGGTAGAATTCATAATTCACCCGGTCGTTCAATGCGAACGTGAATGGTATCAGGAAAGAAAAACCCTTCTCGGCGAGTTGACGGACAGACTCGAATGACATCTCCAGGGAAAACGGATCGCAAAGACAAATAACGGCCGACTTGTAGTTGCCTTTTGTAGGGGGAACATACAGCTCCAGGCGGCTTACCAGATCTTCGGGCTTGCCGTCGAGAAGGATAACGTGTTTGTGGCGGAAATATTTGTTGACCCTGATCTTGAGTGCGCTCATGCGATCAGTGTCTTTTTCACAGAGGACGAACTTTGAAATAGGAACGTCAAGTGAAAGGGCTGTCAGTGCGGCGCTGGCGAAGAGTTCTTTGCGGGAGCCGATCGAATACAATCCGTTACCTGCGTAAAGGTCTACAAAGATGATGTCGTCAACTTTGCCGGCGAGTTGACCGGCGAATGAAGAAAGGTATTGTCCGATGGCCTGGATCTTAAGCCTGACCCAGCTTTCGGCTGCTGTTGAAGGCAGCCCGTCGTCAGGGAAGAGGCGTTCGTTGTGAAGGGGATCGGACAAAGTTAAACTTCGTTTTTCAAAGTTAATTCAATTATCGACTGTTGCATAACTCACAACAGATCAGACGTTTTTAAACTCTACTTAAACTTCAACATAAACTGCAACTCACTATTTGAATTAATTGTCAGGAAAATTGTTTTTAAATATTCCGATGACACCACCACTGAGAAGCTAAATTGCGAGGATGATTGATTTTCTGCAGAGTCTGAATGAGCCCCAGCGCGAAGGAGTGATCAACACGGAAGGCCCGTGTATGCTGATCGCCGGTGCGGGATCGGGCAAAACAAGAGTTCTGACATTAAGAATAGCGCAACTGATGTACAACCAGGGTATAGACCCGTTCAACATCATGGCGCTGACGTTTACCAATAAGGCAGCAAAGGAAATGCGTGACCGTATTGAAAAGATCGGCGGTCCCGAAGCCCGCAATCTTTGGATGGGAACGTTCCACTCGGTGTTCGCACGTATCCTGAGGTCCGATGCTCCGAGACTGGGTTATCCTAGCAACTTTACCATTTACGATACCGACGACTCCCGCTCACTCATCAAGTCTGTTGTGAAAGAGATGGGACTCGATGACACGCAATACAAAGCCAGCACAGTCCACAACAGGATCTCGGCAGCCAAGAACAGACTCATCTCGTGGCAGGATTATCAGCACAATGCTGTTTTGATCGCCGATGACGCTTCGAACATGCGTCCCGAGATGCATAATATCTATAAGAACTACGCGCAACGGTGTTTCAAATCGGGAGCGATGGATTTCGACGACCTCCTGTTCAACACCGACAAGCTCTTCAAGGAACACCTCGACGTTCTCAATAAATACCAGCACCGTTTCAAATATGTCCTGGTCGACGAGTTCCAGGACACCAACCTTTGCCAGTATGAGATCATACGTAAACTGGCTTCGGTTCACCGCAACATCTGTGTCGTCGGCGACGATGCCCAGAGTATCTATGCATTTCGCGGGGCAGATATTTCGAACATCCTGAACTTCGAGAAGGACTATTCCGACCTGCGGATCATCAAGCTTGAACAAAACTACCGGTCGACCAAGACGATCGTCGATGCCGCGAATTCTGTTATCGCAAAGAACAAAGCACAGCTGCCGAAGAATGTCTGGACAGCTAACGAAGATGGACAACTGGTTGAACTTATCAAGGCCGTATCGGACAACGAAGAAGGTAAACTGGTTGCGAGTTCGATCTTCGAAGAGAAGATGCAGTCGCAACTGAAGTTCAGTGACTTCGTGATCCTGTATCGCACTAATAGCCAATCGCGTGCAATAGAGGAAGCCCTCCGCCGGATGAACATTAAGTATAAAGTCGTCGGGGGACTTTCGTTTTATCAGCGTAAAGAGATCAAAGATTTGCTGGCGTGGCTCAGATATACTCTCAATCAGCAAGACGAAGCCTCGTTCCGCAGGATCATCAACCTGCCCAAGCGTGGTATCGGCGATTCGACCATCGACAAGATCGTGGTGGCTGCAAACGACCACGCCATTTCCATCTGGGAGGTCCTGGAAAACGCACCGCATTTCGTGGGTAACCGTGCTTCCGGGCCTATCGATGATTTCGTAAGCAAGATCAAACGCTTCCAGGTGGACATTCAGACCAAGGATGCGTACGAGTCGGCTGCAGATATCGCCAGGTCATCGGGGTTGCTGAAAGAACTTTATGAAGACAAGACTGTTGAGGGCCTGAGTCGCTACGAGAACGTACAGGAATTGCTGAATGCCGTGAGGGAATTTGTGGATAACCCTGACACTGAAGACAAAAGCCTGGGTGCATTCCTGCAGGCGGTATCACTGATGACAAGTACGGACGATGACAAGGACCACGATCCGGAAAAGGTTACCATGATGACCATACACATGGCCAAAGGGCTCGAGTTCAAATACGTTTACATCGTGGGCCTGGAGGAAGACCTGTTCCCCTCACAATTGATGTTGAGTTCACGGGCAGAGCTGGAGGAAGAACGCCGGTTGTTTTACGTGGCGATTACCAGGGCCCAGAAGAGGCTGTTCCTCTCCTACGCACTCACCCGGTATCGCTTTGGAAGGCTAAAGAACTGTGAGCCCAGCCGTTTCCTGGACGACGTGGACGCACGCCATATTAAGGTGAGTACAAAATTCGCGGGAATGGAGTCCGTGGCACCGAATCCGAACTACGCTAAGTCGTTCGTGACGGGGATGAAAAAGACTATTAGCTCCCAGCCTGTAAATAAGCCGACCAGCTATAAAGCGCCGGTAGATTTCACGCCCAGCGACACCGCCGGGTTGAAGGAGGGCATGAAGGTAGAGCACCCCAAGTTCGGGTTTGGGACTGTCCTGAAACTGGACGAGACCGGTGCCGACCGGAAGGCTAAGATCAATTTCGCGGATTTTGGAGAAAAGACATTATTACTTAGCTTTGCCAAGCTCAGAATTCATGAGAATTAGTGGCGGAGACGTGGTGCATACAATGCCGCAGACAACAAATCACATTATCTTTTTTTATTAATCAGAATCAATCCATTATGGAGTACAACACGCAACGTGGGCTCATTATTTTAAAAGAATACGGCCGAAACGTTCAGAAACTGGTAGACTATATCCGCGCGCAGCCCGACAAGAAGAAGAGGACGGACATGGCCTATACATTGATCGAGTTGATCAAACAACTTGCTCCCATCGCCAAAGAAGCTCCCGAAAATCCCCAACGCAATTGGGATGACCTTTATATCATTGCAGATTTCAACCTCGACCTCGACAGTCCGTACCCGATACCCGATCCGGAAGTGGTTTTCAAAAAACCGATCCGCATGACATATCCTCAGACCGACGTAAGATACAAGCACTATGGCAAGAACGTAGAGCGACTGATCAAAGAGGCTTCGAAGAAAGACGATCCGGAAGAACGTGAGGAGGCTATTATCTACCTCGGCAAACTGATGAAGACGTTCTACTCAAACTGGAACAAAGAAAGCCTCGATGACTCAGTGATCGTTAGGGACATCCGCGACATGTCGAAAGGCGCTCTTAACGTGAGCATCGAAAGGGTGAGAGAAGAAAATCTCTTCGAGAAACTCTATCGTGAGAAGAAGAAGCCGCACGGCCAGGGAGGCAACGGCGATCGTAACGAGAGAGGTGACCGCGGAGACAGGGGTGATAGAGGCGACCGCAAGCAACGTCACGGCGGGGGCGGGGGCGGAAGACCCTTCAACAAGAACAGAGGCCATAACCACCGCAGAAGGGATCAATGAGTTCGTTCCGTATCAAGGGAGGCCTTAGGCTCAAGGGTGACATTCATCCGCAAGGAGCCAAAAATGAAGCTCTCCAGGTGCTCTGCGCACCGCTCCTGACAGCACAGCCTGTTACCATTCACAATGTTCCCGACATCATCGATGTAAACAAGCTCATTGAGTTGCTGGGGGATCTTGGATGCAAAGTCGAAAAGCTTCAGCGTGGATCGTACCGGTTCACAGCTTCCAACGTCGACACAGAATATTTAAAATCGGAAGCCTATCGCAAGAAGGCTTCAGCCCTTCGTGGTTCGGTCATGTTGCTCGGCCCCATACTGGCCCGCTTCGGCTCTGCCAGCATTCCTAAACCCGGTGGCGACAAGATCGGCCGCCGTCGTCTCGACACACACTTTATCGGATTTCAGAACCTCGGTGCCAAGTTCAGGTATGAAAGCGAAGGCAACCTGTTTCACATAGATGCATCGCAACTCACAGGTCAATACATGTTGCTCGATGAGGCGTCAGTTACTGGTACTGCGAACATCCTGATGGCTGCCGTACTCGCCAAAGGAACGACCACCATTTTCAATGCAGCCTGCGAACCATACTTACAGCAGCTTTGCGCAATGCTCAACCGCATGGGCGCAAAGATCAGCGGTGTAGGGTCGAACAGGCTGATCATTGAAGGGGTGACAACTCTTAACGGCACAGAGCATACATGCCTGCCGGATATGATCGAGATCGGCAGCTTCATTGGCCTCGCAGCCATGACACAGTCGGAGATCACCATTCGCAATTGCCGTATCGATATGCTTGGACTTATCCCGGAGATCTTCCGCAGGTTGGGCATCAAGATGGAAATCCGTGGTGATGATATTTATATCCCCACCCAGGAACATTACGAGATCGAAACATTCATCGACGGGTCAATACTGACCGTGGCCGATGCTCCGTGGCCGGGCTTTACCCCCGACTTGCTGAGTATTGTGCTGGTGGTTGCCGTACAGGCCAAGGGTACCGTACTCATTCACCAGAAGATGTTCGAGAGCCGTTTGTTCTTTGTGGACAAACTGATCGACATGGGTGCGCAGATTATTCTCAATGATCCTCACCGTGCAACTGTCATTGGACTTGACCGTAAGTTCCAGCTTCGGGGTATCAAGATGTCGTCACCAGATATTCGCGCGGGTGTTGCCTTGCTGATCGCGGCGTTGTCGGCACAGGGAACGAGTGAGATCTCGAATATCGATCAGATTGACAGAGGGTATCAGGATATTGAAGGAAGACTTAAAGCTATCGGAGCAGAGATTGAACGCGTCGTTTAAATAGTTCTAGTTTGAAGTTTGAGGTTAACTCCCAACATCAAACTTCAAACTAGCAACATCAAACTTCCAACCGAAGTCCGACCGGACAATGATCTGATCCCATATACTGATCATACACTTCCGCACCCTTCACTTTATCAAGGAGATTTTTAGAAACAAGGAAGTAATCAATTCTCCATCCTACATTCTTCTCGCGGGCGAAGGTCACATAGTTCCAGTAAGAATATTTTACTTCTTTGGGTTTCAATAACCGGAAGGTATCGGTGAATCCAGTGTCCAACAGTCGCTGGAAGCCGTCGATCTCGCGTTGAGTATATCCCGCAGATTTATTGTAGTTCTCTTTGGGCCGTGCAATATCGATCTCGTTATGGGCAACATTGAGGTCACCACAAACAATCACCGGTTTTCTCTTGCCAAGCCAGTTCACATAATTACTGAAAGCTGCATCCCACTGTTCACGATAGTCGAGTCGGGCGAGGCCATCCCCGGCGTTGGGTGTGTAGACCGTAACCAGGAAGAATGTCAGATACTCGGCGGTGATTACCCTACCCTCCTGGTCATATTCTTCGAACCCGATATCGTAGGTAACATTGATAGGATCTTCTTTCGAGAGAATGGCAGTTCCGGAATAGCCCTTGCGTGCCTTCGATGAGTTCACGTAAACGTTATACCCGGGCAGCAGTTGCAGCGTACTCCCTACTTCGTCTTCAGCGCCTTTAGTCTCCTGAAGGCAGAGAATATCGGGATCCATTGCCTTTATGTCTTTCAGGAAATCCTTTTTGACAATCGAGCGGATACCATTGACGTTCCAGTTTACAAGGTGCAACGCAGCCATCGCAGGGGTTAGTATATATGTCTTACAAACGCCTCGATAGCTTCATACTCAGCAAAACCAAGTTGGTTGTATGCTTCCGCGGTCGCGTGATTACGGTCCTCCGCACGCATCCAGAATTCACGTTTGTCATTACCGGGGAACAACGCACTATCCTTCTGCGACTGGTGTTTGAAGATCGCCTTGCGCTTGCGCATGAGTTCTTCAGGACTGAGTGGCACTGCCATTTCGATCTCATCGATGTCCCACTCCTGCCATGCGCCGCGATACAGCCACACGTAGCAGTCTTTCATATATGGTTCGCCTTTCAGTTTTTCCAGAGCCGCAAAGATTGCCGTGAGACAAACGCGGTGTGTCCCGTGCGGATCAGAAAGGTCACCGGCAGCGTAGATCTGGTGAGGTTTTATCTCTTTGATCAGGTTGACGATGATGTTGACGTCCTCCTCGCTTAGCGGCTTCTTCTTGACCTTTCCGGTTTCATAGAAAGGCATGTCGAGGAAGTGCGCGAACTCGTCGGTAATTCCCGCAGACCGGCAGCCTGCTTTCGCTTCACCTCTCCGGATTAGTCCTTTGATCGCAAGCACTTCAGGGCTATCGATCTGCCCGGGAGTTTTCTCACGAAGCTCTTTCACCACACGCTGGTAAAATTTCTCGGCGTCGGCTCTGTTCAGGCCAAACTGGTCATTGAAGTCTCTCACGAAATCCGCAAAGCGTATCGCATCTTCATCGAACACGGCAATATTTCCGGAAGTCTGGTAGGCGACGTGTACTTCATGCCCCTGGTCGACCAGTCGGATGAACGTACCCCCCATCGAGATCACATCGTCGTCGGGGTGTGGACTGAAAATGACAACACGCTTGGGAAATGGCTTGGCACGTTCGGGACGGTTCGAGTCATCGGCGTTGGGCTTGCCACCGGGCCAACCGGTAATGGTATGCTGCAGCTCGTTGAATACTTTTATGTTGATCTGGTACGCGGAACCAAACTCGGTGACGATATCGCCCATGCCGTGTTCCATGTAGTCGTTGTTCGTTAGCTTGAGGATCGGCTTCTTGATGTACTGGCACAGCCAGACCACCGCACGACGAATGAGCTTTGGGCTCCAGTCGATACTGTCGACCAGCCATGGTGTCTTGATCTTTGTGAGCTGTGATGAAGCAGCATTGTCAACAACGACGATGGCGTTGGAATGATTTTGAAGAAAGGTAGCCGGTATCTGATCGGTGATAGGGCCTTCGAGAGTTTTCTTGATCACGCCTGCTTTTCCTTCGCCCCATGCCATCAGTATGATCTTCTTTGACTTCAAGATCGTACCTACACCCATCGTGACAGCTTTCTTGGGGACGTTGGCTTCGCTGAAAAAGTCGCTTGCCGCGTCGATCCGGGTAACCTGGTCGAGGGTGATCATACGGGTCGGAGACTTCTCCGAAGAACCTGGTTCGTTGAACCCGATGTGACCGGTACGGCCGATGCCCAGTATTTGCAAGTCGATCCCTCCGGCCTTGTCGATCTTCTCATCGTATTCCCGGGCAAAATTCGACACTTCAGTTTTCGGAAGCGTACCATCCGGGATGTTGATGTTCTGTTTCTGTATGTCGATATGATCGAAGAGATGTTCATTCATGAACCTGACGTAGCTCTGAAGCGAGTCTGGTGGCATGGGGAAATACTCATCGAGGTTGAAGGTGACGACGTTCTTAAAACTAAGGCCGTCTTTCTGGTGCATCCTTACCAGCTCGGCATAAACGCGTGTGGGCGTCGAGCCGGTAGCAAGACCAAGCACACAGTTTTTACCTTCCTTAGCCCGGGAGCGGATGAGACTGGCGATTTCTTTAGCCACGAACTCGGAAGCACTCTCCGATTTTTCAAAAATTTTGAGGGGAATTTTCTCAGGAGATACCTGTAACATGGTTGTAAACTTGAGCCCTGTCTACGTACCACTTCGACAGGCGAGGGCCGAAATTAGCAGGAATTACTTGGGAAACGAAACTTTGCCCATCGAAACCGAGGGTACCTTGTGGCGGTTTCCGAAGGTTGTTTTTCCGCCGGCAAGAGCCTCATTGGCGAGTACAACAAACAGTACGGCCTCCTTCGCATCACCGTCGATTCCAAGGCTGTTTGTAGTCGAGAAAATGCATCCCGGCAGAAGCTCTTTGATCGATCTGATCATAAGTGGGTTATGGGCTCCGCCACCGCTAAAAAAAATATGAGTTCCCTCCGCGTATCCTCCGCCTCTCCGCGTACCCGTCGCGACACGACCCGCGCCCTTATTTACCTTCCCTATCGCTTCACAAATCGTCTCTGCACTAAATCTTGTGAGGGTGGCGATGATATCGGGAACAGCTATAGTGGTTGTACCCGACTGCAGCTGTGCGGCACCGAGATAATGCATGTTGAATTGTTCCGGGCCGGTTGTTTTCGGGAACGGAAGGTCGAAAAAAGCATTGCCCTTCAACGCCGACAACAGTGCGGGGTTGACTGTCCCCGAGAGTCCTACACGGCCGTCTTTGTCGAATGACTTTCCCGGGAAATATTGACGCATGGCCTGGTCGATCATCGTGTTACCGGGGCCGGTATCGGTAACAAAGACCTTATCGGACCGAAGTGTTCCCGGCAGGTAAGTGAAATTTCCGATACCCCCGATGTTGAGCATGATGCGGTCTTCGTTCTTCTTTGAAAACAACAGGTAGTCGCCGTACACGGCAAGAGGAGCTCCTTCTCCCCCGGCAGCTATATGCTTTTGCCGGAAGTCACTTAGTGTAATGATGCCTGTAGCAACGGCCATGTGATCACCATCACCAATCTGCAACGTTGAATTAACCGACACTCCGGGCGTAATTGCCATCGGTGCATGAAAAACCGTTTGCCCATGTGAAGCGACGGCGTCTACCGAAGCTGGTTTGATCTTCCATTTTTTCAACGTCGAGTTGATCATTGCGGCGTGCTGGATCGCAAGCCAGGCATTGAGTTCCGAAAGGAGCTTGAATTCAATATTAGGCCTGGCAAAGACGCTTTGTATTCGTCGGCGCATCTCATCGTCGTAAGGAATAGTTGTGAACTTCTTTAGAGCCACTTTTGTGTTGAGGCCCGAACCGGCGATGGAACAGAGCGCGATATCGAGGCCGTCGAGTGACGTGCCGGACATGAGGCCGATGATGGTGCGGGTCTTTTTTGAAGAGATTTTATAAAGATTGCGGATATTGGAGTTCATAATAAGTTGCCTCTTACGGATCGCAAGGATATCAATACAGAAAGCATAAAATACGATGCAAGACTTCAGAACCTCACTCACTATAACTCCTGCGCCGCTGATTGATCATGGCACGAGGATCATGACGGTGGGTTCTTGTTTTGCGGATAATATCGGGCAAAAGCTTTCCGAAAACAAGTTCGTCACCATGGTGAACCCGCTCGGGGTCTGTTACAACCCGGTATCGATCCATAAAGGTTTTTTAATGACAGAGGCCACAGCAGATCACTACATTGAAAGCCAGGGGACGTGGAGGCACTTTGATTTTCATTCTCAGTTCTCCGGTCCGGATAAGTCAGAATTGACTGAAGACCTTTCAACGAAATTAAAGAACGTGCGAGCCTTTGAGCCGGATGTGCTGATGATCACCTATGGCACCGCGTGGGCATACCGGTATAAAAACAACATCGTTGCCAACTGTCACAAACGACCCGCTTCTGAATTTGATAAGATCCTGCTAACGCCGGAAGAGATTGTTACTTCATTTGAATCTCTGCGCAAGTCATTCAGGAAAAAGATCATCCTCACCCTGAGCCCGGTTCGGCATATAAAGGATACGCTCGAACTTAACAGTGTGAGCAAGTCGGTAGTCAGGCTGGCTATCCATGAGATACAGAAGAAGTTCCCGGATGTTGACTACTTTCCGGCCTATGAGATCATGATGGATGATCTGCGTGATTATCGTTTCTATGAAACCGATATGATCCATCCATCGGCTGTGGCTATAGATTATATCTGGAATAAATTCGGAGAAAGGTATTTTACGACTCCTGCGATCGATATAATGAACCGCTGGCAGAAACTGCGGATTTCGATCAATCACCGGGCATTTCACGCGGGGACAGCGCAGCATAAGGAGTTTCTGAGAACCCTACTTAGCGATCTTCAAAGCCTGGGAAAAGAACTTGATCTGTCAGCAGAGATCAATGAAGTCAGCCGCCGTTTAAAATAGTGCCGGGCGAATAAACTTGACGCCTGGTGCTGCGCGGGGGAAGACTGACTGAGATACCTGTATGTGATTTTGATGGCTTCTGCTTTACGGGGATGACTAATATCTCCTCGTCTAAAGCAGTTTCTATTGCAGTTAAAGTTCTGATAGTAAAATTATGATCGCCTGCCAGCCATTTGCTAATTTCTGGTTCGGTCTTGTTTAATTTTTTTGCCAACTCCTTTTGACTAATTCCCTTTCTACTCATTATTAAGTCCAATTGTCGGGCGATTGCCATCGTCTTTGACACAAACCGTTTGCTCTCTTCCGGTGCTTGCCTCAGTATCTCAAAAAAGATCGAGGCGTCCTCTCTGATTATTTTGTTTTTCATATTTCAATTTCAAATTGTTCTAATCCGATTAACTCTTTGTAGCCCAATGTTATTACCCTTTCTCTAAGGGCCTCATCTATCTTACGAGTAATCCGGTTTGCCAGATCAAAATGCCTTTTCCAGTTCTTACACTTTTGCGCCTCTTGCGCAGTTTTAAGGTCTCCGTTAAAGAGAATTACGGTAGAACTATTCAACCTTATACAATACAACCTTAGACCGTATTTGTTGTTGGGATATTCATCATCCCTCC
>WUUC01137593.1_pt1 | contig 16910 bp, 12 predicted proteins | sample 6278441 | NCBI WGS metagenome assembly WUUC01 (sample SAMN13675441, study PRJNA597444) | soil metagenome | isolation source: soil | place: USA: Washington | collected 2017-10
CGCCGAGCAGGAACACGGTCAGGTCGGACAGCTGCCCGAACCGTTGCACGGCAACGGTCCACCACGGGTAGCGCGCGTGGTCCGGCACGCGTTCCAGTGCGTAGTCGTCCGCACCCACCATCGTCAGCTCCCTATCCGCGCATCACGAAGGGCACCGTTGGTCGGCCGGTCGTCGATGACGCCTGGCCGCGGCGGTCCCTCGGCACGTGCCCGGAGTGCCACCGCCGGCTCGGCAAGGTAGCTCAGTGGTGTCTCCTCGATCTGCTTGGCCCTGGCGCGCCGTGGATCCGCGCCGGCACGGACCGCGGCGGCGCGGGCGGCCTCGCCGACGGCGTCGCGGGTCGCCGCGTCGTTGCCGCGCACCGGCACCACCCGCTCGGCCTCGCCGCCGACCGGTGCCGTCGCGACCCCGACGGCGGCGGCGGCCGCGGCCCACGGTGGGCAGCGCACGCCGAGCGTGCCGGTCAGCCGGAGCGGCAGGGCCATGGCGAGGTCGTCCGCGCCGGGGCCGCCGAGCAGCAGCGGCAGGTCCGCTGGCGCGGTCTTGGCGCGGTCGACGGCCTCGGCCATGGCGCGGACGTCGACCGTGCCGGCCCCGCCCGCCGACCTGGCCGGCACCTGCGCGATCACCCGCAGGCCGGTCGGCACGCCGGCGATCGTCGTGTGCCCGGAGGTCAGCCTCGGCTGGCCGGCCGTGACCGCGCAGACCGACGGCGTCCTGCCGTCCGCGCGGGTCAGCGCCACCAGCGCGTCCTGCTCGCCGGCGAGCCGGGCCGCGCCGCGGACCGTCGCCGCGGCCGCGCCGCCGTACAGCGTCAGCGGGTGCCGCGCGAGGTGGTCGATGGCCGCGATCGTGCCGTCGTTGCGGGCGAAGAAAACCTCGGCGTGCCCGAGGTCGTGCTCGGCCAGCATGCTCTGCACCCTGGCGGCGTCCCGCCCGGCCGGCACCGTCATCGCGGCCTGCAGCACGGTGGCGTTCTCACGCTCCAGCAGGCCGGTGCCGCCGATCTCGTGCGACATCACGATGGGCACCGCGCCGCCGAGCTCCCTCTCCAGGATCGCGGCCGCGGCCAGCTCGTGGTCGGGCGTGAGCGTGGCGAAGACGCCGGTGACCGCCACGGCCTCGACCCGGCCGGCGATCTCCCGCGCGAAGTCGACGAGACCGGCCTCGTCGAAGGGCTCCAGCTCGGTCCCGTCCAGCCGCGCGCCGCCCGCGACGCACGTGCTGGCCAGCACGACCTGCGCGCGCAGGTCCGGCGGCCACAGCGCGAGCGGGGGCACCGCGGTCGTTGCCGCGCCGAGCCGGACGACCGCCACCGAACCGAGCTCGGCGCTCCACGGCCGCCACTGGTCGGTGCTGGCCTGCGGGAACACCACGAGCTCGTCCACCTGACTGATGGCGAACGCGATCCGGTCGATCTTGCGCGCGGTGTTGTCGCTCACCAGGAGCGCGTACAGCACCGCGGTCAACGCGTCGTCGGGCGTCGGCCGGCCGGTCAGCTTCTGTGTCGTGACGGCGACGACGTCCCCGTCCTCGTCCGCCAGCGCGCCGGCGACCTGGTCGCGGTCCATCGAGACGCCGAGCCGGTAGCAACGGTCAGGCATGGTCCACCGCCAGGGGTGCGTAGTCGATCGCGAGCCCGAACGCGCGCGGGCCGACGAGCCGGAGGGCCTCCGGCGCCCGCCACAGCGGAGGGCAGGGGAGTGCGAGCACCACGACGCGGAGCCCGTACCGCAGCTCCCGCACCGGCACCGGCTCGCCGCTGTGGACGTCGAACACCGTGATGATGTCCGGCACCGTCGCGCGGACCTCGCCGTCCTCGATCACCGCGTGGTACTCGTGCCCGGCTTCGAGGCGCAGCCAGCGGCCGTCGTCGCGGTTGACGCCCTCCAGCAGCATCGTGCGGCGGGAGTTGGTGGCGAGGGTCGCGGTCGCCGCGTTCCTGATCGCCTGCACCCTGGTCACCCGGCACTCGGCGAGCCGGAGCCCGCCGAACTCCTCGGCGAGCCGGTCGACCGCGACCGTCGTGGACGCCCCGGCGCATTCCTCGAGAACGCGGCCGATGCGCGTGGCCGTGCTGATCGTCCCGGGGACCACGGCGCCGCCGGCCTGCTCGACGGTCATCACGTACTCGCTGCTCACCCCGCGGTCGCCGAACGCGGTCGTCACGTTGCGTGCCAGCCGTTCCAGCCACTCGCCGGACTCCGCCTGCACCATGACGACGCGTTCGTGCTCGTCCGCGAGCACCGACGGGCTGGCGGTGATCCCGGCGACCTGCATCGCGACCTGCTCGACGCCGGGGAACGCGCGGCCCATGCCGTCGGCGTCCAGCAGCGGCAGGCCGGCGTGCGCGGCGAACGCGACCGAACCGGGCCCGTTGAACCCGCCGACCTCGGTGCACATGAGTGCCGCGACGCGACGCCCGAAATGCGCCTCGACCTGGCGGCGGATGACGACCGACTCGCGCCCGGTGCCGATGCGCTCGACGAAGACCTCCGGTGCGCCGAGGGCGGCGCAGGGCATCACCAGCTCGTCGGCCGGCAGGTCGGACAACCCGACCACACGCACCGGTCCATGCTGGGCGACCGCGTGCATGGCCAGCGGCAACGCCTGTGCGGCCGGTCCACCACCGCCCGCGCCCAGCACGTCGCATCCTCGGGCGAACGCGGCGAGGTTGTCATTGTCGAAGTGCCCGTCGAACTGCACCCGGCAAGCCTAGTAGGCTGATCACGCAGCGTGGTTAACGTCGCACTATAGGAATCAGGTCGTGTTTATCGCACAACCACAAACCGCGGACCGGACGGGCACGGCGGCTGTCCGGGAACTCCTGTCCGCACCAGGCCTGTCCTCCCTCACGCTGCTCGCCGGGGACCCGGACCGGACCGTGCGGTCGGTACGCATCGTGACCGAGCAACGCGAGCTCAGGACACTGAATCCCGACGAGCTGGCGATCGTGTTGCCCATGGTGTTCCTGGACGCCCAGGGACACCAGTTCGACGTGGCACTCCGCGACACCGCCGCCACCGGCGCGGCCGCCGTGGTGCTGACCGGCGTCGACGCCGGCTCGGTGGAGCCGACCACCCGGCGGATCGCCGACCGCCACGCGCTCGCCCTGCTCATCGCGTCACCCGGCACCGAGCCGACCCGCCTCGTGATCGCCGTGGCCCGGGTCCTCTGCGGCGACGCGGACATCGCGCTGGCCCGCGTCGACACCGCCCGGCAGCGGATCGAGGAGGCCGTCTCCGCCGACGAGATCCTGACCGCCGCGGCGGCGGCCCTCGCCACCCGGGTCGAGCTCCGCGACCCCGGCCACGCCGAACCCGCCGCCGTCGTCGAGGTGGACGGCGTGGCGGACGGCTACGTCACCGCCGAGGTGCCCGAGGAGGCGTCCGGCGCCTGGGTGGTCGCGGCCCGCGCGGTCGTACGCCTCGCGGCCGACGCCTACGCGCGGGCCGTCGCGGAGGCGAGGAGAAGCGACCTGGCCCCCATCCACGACCGCGGCAGGCTGCTCGGCGAGCTGCTCCTGGCCCCGGAGTCGGAACGCGCCCCGCTGGTGGCGCGGGCCAGGGCCCTGGGCGTCGCGGTGGACGGCTGGCACCAGGTGCTGCGGTTCGAGCTGTCGTCCTCGCTGTCGTCGTCCCTGTCGGCACTGACCGAGGACCCGGCCAGCACGGCCCAGCTGGACGCGGTCGGCAACACCGCCCTGGACGCGGTCCGCGCCCACGAGGACAACGGCGACGCCAGCTGGCACAACACCCGCATCGGCGGCGACGTGCTGCTGGTGCACACGACGGGCGCCAACCCCGGCCGCACCGCCGCCCGCACGGCCAACAGAGCCGCCGTCGCCGCCCTGACCGCCGCGAGGGAGCGGTTCCCCGGCCTGGTCATCCGCTGCGGCATCGGCGGCACACACCGGCGCGCCGAGGGGCTGCGCACCTCCGCGACGGACGCCAGAGCGGCACTGGCCGCCACCCGCCAGACCGTGCCGCCACAGGACATCATCGCGATCGACGCACTCGGCCTGAACCCCATGCTGGTCGAGTGGTACGCCTCGGACACCACCCGCGCCTCGGTCGACGACCTGCTCGCCCCCCTCGCCGAACTGGGCTCCCAGCCCGCCGAGGACGCGATCCGCACACTGCAGTCATACCTCGACCACCAGAGCTCACCGGCCAAGGCGGCCAAGGACCTCAACGTCCACCCCCAGACCATCACCTACCGCCTCCGCAAGATCACCGGCCTGCTCCACGTCGACCTCAACGACCCGGAACAGCGGCTCGCCCTGCAACTCGCCTGTCGTGCCTGGTTGATGCGCTGAGGCGCCGGTCCGGGCCCCCGGCCCCGAGCCGAAGAGGGTGACGACGGTCACTGAAAGCGCATACAAAATCGCCGTGAAACCGGTGTGCCCGCCACCCGGACAGCCGTCGGAACGGACGTGGGGTGGTGGTGGGGCCACACCCCCGGAGTGGGCCGGACGGGCCGGCGCAGGGGCTTTTCCGGCGGGCGCGGGACGGCGCTGTGGGTGCGCCACCACTCGGGGGCCGAACTCGGGTCCGCGCGCATCTGGGCCTGGCGGCCGCCTCGCAGCAGGGTTGGCGGTGAATCCCGAAGGACCAACCGCCACGCGGAAAGGTGAAACCTCGTGACCAGCACTGTCGTCGATGCCGCCAAGTTACGCAGGCGGCCTGCGGGCCTGTCTGCCATAGCGGGACCCAACCACTACCTGCTCACCGAGCTGTGCACGGCGTTGTTCCAGTCACTGCCCCGTCGTGACCAGCGCAGGAAGGGCCTGGAGTACGTCCAGGGCCTGCTGGCGGCCCGCGGCCGCAAGTCGATCAGGAACATCGCGACGGTCATCGGCGGGCAGGCCGCCGAGCAGAGCCTGCACCACTTCGTCAGCAGCTCGACCTGGGACTGGGCGCCGGTGCGGCAGGCGCTGGCCCAGTACGTGGCGTTCGTCGCGCCGCCGCAGGCGTGGGTGATGCGCCCGATGGTCATCCCCAAGGCGGGGGAGCACTCCGTCGGTGTGGACCGCAGGTTCTTCTCCGACCTCGGCCAGGTCAGCAACGCCCAGCAGGGTGTCGGGATCTGGGCCGCGTCCGAGGAGCTGCGTGTCCCGGTGAACTGGCGCCTGCACCTGCCGGCGGCGTGGCTCGACGACAAGGAACGGCGCACCAGGGCCGAGATCCCCGAGGGCACCGCGCAGGAGACGATCGGCGACGGCGCGCTGGACGCCTACCTGGAGCTGGTGGAGCGCTGGGGACTGCCGGTCCGGCCGCTGGTCCTCGACGCGCGGGAGATGGACGTCAGCAACCTGGTCAACCGGCTCCGCGTGGCGCGGGTTCCCTTCCTGGCCAGGATCAGCAACACCACCCGGCTCGCGGTGGCGGACTCGGCGCTGACCGGACACGGCACGGACGTGTTGCCGGCGCAGCACATCATGCGTGCGACCAAGCATCTTCGCAGGCCGGTCGTGTGGCGCGACAGCGGCCCGGAGGCGACCCCGCACACCCGGCTGATGGCCTCGGCGCGGGTCAGGATGCCGGTTCCCCCCGGTACCTCCCCGATCGGCGGCCGGGCCGGTGAGCTCGCTCTGCTGGCGGCGTCGGAGGTCGGCCAGGGCTGGCCGGCCGAGATGTGGCTGAACAACATGCCGGGCATCGACCCCGCCTCGCTGCTGCGGTTGACCGGACTGCTCAGGAGTGTCGACGAGGACTTCGCGCGGGTGGCCGACCGGGTCGGCGTGCGTGACTTCACCGGCCGCTCCTTCAGCGGGTGGCACCGGCACGTCACGCTGGCCTCGGCGGCACACACGGTCACGGTGCTGGCCAACCGGTCCGTGCGCGAGGCCGCGTAGGCAGCCTAGGCATCGCTGGATGCCGGTCGGGAGCCGAGCAGGTGCCGCAGGCGGAACAGTCGCAGCGCGAGCTGGATGTCCAGCGACCGCTCCGACTGCTGCCAGCCGGGACCGAGCAGCTCGTTGACCCGTTCCAGGCGGCGGGCGACCGTGTTGGGGTGCACGTGCAGGCGTTCCGCCGAGTACGTCGGGCTGCCGCCGGTCTCGAAGTAGGCGTCCAGGGTGCGGACCAGCTCGGTGGACCGCTGGCGGTCGTAGTCGAGCACCGGGCCGATGGCCGCCTCGACGAAGCCGTCGACGTCCGGGCTGTCGGAGAGCAGCACCCCGAGGAACCCCAGCTCGCTCACCGACGCGGCACGTCCCTCGGCGCCGATCACGGTCATCGCGTCGAGGCAGCGCAGCGCCTCCAGGAAGCCGTGGACGACCGAGCCGGGGTCGGACACCGGTCCGGCGCCGCTCACCGTCACCGGCTGGCCGAGCAGCGGCGAGAGCTTCCGGTACACCGTCCGTGCCGCGGCGCCGGGATCGGCTCCCGGTAGCAGCAGCACGTTGCAGCCGTTCTTGACGGTGCTCAGCCCACCCATGTGGTGTGCGTAGGAGGAGGCCCACACCGCGCCCTTGGCGTAGGTCATGCCGTCGGACCTGGCCAGGATCACGACGTGCTCCGCGCCGAGGTCGACGCCGAGCCGGCGGGCGCGTTTCGCGAGCACCTGCGGCGGGCGTGGCGGGTCCGCCAGCAGGTCGTCCAGCAGCTCACCCCTGGTGCTCGCCTCCGCGCTGGTGGCCCTGCTGTCCAGCAGCAGCAACACGGCAGCGGTCTGCGTGACGAGCTGCAGCAGCTTCGTGGTCAGGTCGGTGAGCGGTTCCTCCGGGCAGTGCAGCAGGGTGCCGAGGTGCTCGTTGCCGGCGAAGACGGGGGTCGCCCACATGCCGCCCTCGAGCGGAACCGGTTCCTTGGCGGCGTGCGCGTCCATGGTGGCCACCAGGATCGCGTCGGCGCCGTCCGGCATGTCGCCGGCCTCGGCGAGGACCCGGCCGTCGCGTCCGCACAGCCGCACGGCGCCGTCCAGCCGCCTGCTGGCCTCCTCGGCGAGCGCCCGCACGTCGCCGCCGCCCAGCACCAGGTCGATCAGGTCGTCGTGGGTCTGGGCCAGCTCCGTCCGCCTGTGCAGGGCGCCCTCGGCCGACGCCGCGCGCCCCCGCAGGTGGGCGGCCTCGGTGGTGGCCTGCTCCACGTGGTGCGCCGCGTCGATCATCACGCTGGCGAGGTCGGCGAACGCGCTCAGCAGGGAGATCTCGTCCACCTTGAAGTGGCGCACGTTGCGGTCGGCCACGTAGAGGACCCCGAAAGTTTTGGCGCCTCGGGCGAGTGGCACCGCCATGATGGCGTGCAGGCCCTCGGTGCGGACCACCTCGTCGATCTTGGTGTTGTGCGCGAAGCGCTCGTCGGCGAGGTAGTCGGGTGTCCAGAACGGGCCGGAGTCGGACAGGATCACGCTGCCGACCCCACCGATCGCCGGTAATCGCAGGCCCACGCTGAGGGTCGAGGTGTGCCCGTCCGCGGCCCGGACGTACACGTCCCCCCGCTGCTCGTCCGGGAGGCTGACGTAGGCCATGTCGGTCCGCAGCAAGAGCCTGGCCCGCCGGCTCGTGGCGTTGAGCAGCGTGTCGAGGTCGTGCAGTCCGGCCAGCTCACGTGCGGTGTCGACGAGGGCGGTCAGTGCCGCCTCGCGCTGCTGGCGCCGGTCGGCCTGCGCACGCACCGTCAGGCCCAGCTGTTTGGCTCGTTCCAACTCCGCGAGCCGTGCTCCGGTGACACCGTTGTTGCGTGCCGCCGTAACTATCGCCTCGAACTGGTCCGTCGACTCTTCTCGAACCAGGAGCTCCAAGATGGCCAACTCTTCGGTCATCCGTACCCCTCCGTTTTGCGCGCTGAGTCTACCCGTCTGCCCAGCGTGTCTTCACCTTTTCGTTTTCTGGAACGCATCCAGGTTGTGACAAAGTCACCATCTCTGGTGTCAGGTCTGTCGTTCGACAACCTTCCCGGTGCGCGATTCCCCAGGAATGCTGTTCCCCGCAGCCTGATCCCCTACCCCTCATTGGAGCGAAAATGCTGGAGGCCAGGAACTACCTGCGTTCGCTGGAACGGAGCCGCCTGGCGCGATCGCGGACCGACCGGCCAGCGACATTTACCATGTACAATCGCGAGTGGGACCTGTTACCGGATGTGTTCGCGCCCATCTATTCGCCGTCGACGAGTACGGCGATGGCGTTGCTCGGCCTCGACGAATCGCCTGTCCTGCCGCGCACCGGGTCGTTGCTGGAGATCGGGTGCGGGACCGGCGTGATCGCCGTTTCCGCTGCTCTCGCCGGGTGCGACCGGGTAGTTGCGACCGATATCAATGCCGCGGCTGTCCGGAATGCGGCCATGAATGCGGTGCGTCACGGGGTGGACCAACGGTTCGCCGCCGTCCAGAGCAATCTGTTCGACCAGCTCGACGGACAAGAGCGCTTTGACACGATCTTCTGGAGTTCGAACTACGTGTTCGCGCCGTCCGGCTACGAATACCAGAACGCACACGAATACGCCTATGTGGACCCGGGCTACCAGGCACATCGCCGGTTCCTGGCCGAAGCGCCGCGCTGGCTCGCGCCCGGTGGTGCCATTCTGCTCCATTTCAGCACACGGGGTGATGTGGCCGGTCTGCTGCGGATCGCCGGCGAATGCGGACGCGGTCTGCACATGGTGGGCAACAAGGTGGTCAGCGAGGGCTCGATAGATGTCGAGCACATGTTGCTGCGGGTAACGGCGATCGACGAGCAGGTGAAGCCGCTTTGCGTACGCTCCTGATCGACAACTACGACTCGTTCACCTACAACCTCTTCCACTACCTGGCCGAGCTGAACGGGCGCGAACCCGAGGTCGTGGTCAACGACGATCCGCACTGGCGCCCCGCGCACCTGGCCGAGTTCGACAATGTCGTGCTCTCGCCGGGCCCGGGAAACCCGTTGCGCGACGGCGACTTCGGGATCTGCCGTGCGGTGCTGCGCGAGGCGGCGCTGCCGGTGCTCGGGATCTGCCTCGGCCACCAGGGCATCGCCGCCGCGCACGGCGGCAGCGTCGGCCTGGCGCCGGAGCCGTACCACGGCCGGGTGTCGCCGGTCGTTCACGCGGGGACCGGGCTGTTCGCCGGCCTGCCGTCACCGCTGGACGTCGTCCGGTACCACTCGCTCGCGGTGACCGGGCTGTCGCCGGAGCTCGAGGCGACGGCGTGGACCCGCGACGGCCTGGTCATGGCGCTGCGGCACCGGGACCTGCCGAGGTGGGGTGTGCAGTTCCACCCCGAGTCGATCGGCAGCTCGCACGGCCACCGGCTGCTCGCGAACTTCCTGGCGCTCGCCGAACCGCACACCCGTCGGCGGAGCGGCACGCGGTCACCCGTGCCCGCACCCCGCCGGCAGCCGGACCGGGAGCCGACTGCCAGGTCACTGCGGGTGTTGGCCGAGGCCGTGCCGACGACCTGGGACGACGAGGTCGTCTTCGACCGGCTGTTCCGCCGGGGCGAGCACCCCTACTGGCTGGACAGCAGCAGGCCGGACGGCGGGGTGGGCCGGTTCTCGGTCATGGGTGACGCCGGTGGCCCGCTCGGCCGGGTGGCCAGGGCGGACGTGTCCGACGGCACGGTGACGGTCACCTCGGCCGGCGCCACCGCCACCGTCGACAGCGAGTTCCTGACCTGGCTCGCGCGTGACCTGCGCACGACCCGCACCGACGTGCCCGACCTCCCGTTCGACTTCGCCCTCGGCTGGGTCGGCTACCTCGGCTACGAGCTGAAGGCCGAGTGCGGCGGCGACCGGGCACACCGCTCGACCGAACCGGACGCGATCATGGTGTTCAGCGACCGTGCGGTGGTGCTCGACCACGACACCGGCACCACCCACCTGCTCGCCCTCGCCGAGGACGGCGACGAGCGGGCGGCCAGGGACTGGCTCGTCGGCGTCGCGTCCCGTCTCGCCGGGCTGGCGGGGGAGCTGCCGGACCGGGTCCCGGTGACGGAACCGCTCGGCGCGCTTCGGCTGCGTCACGACCACGACACCTACCTGCGGCTGGTCGGCGAGTGCCAGCAGGAGATCGCCACCGGCGAGACCTACGAGGTCTGCCTGACGAACATCGTGGAGTCGGCGGGCTCGCTGGACCCGTGGCAGGGCTACCGCAGGCTGCGCCGGGTCAGCCCGACGCCGTTCGGCGCGTTCCTGGGCTTCGGCGACGTGTCGGTGCTCAGCACCTCGCCGGAACGGTTCGTCGCTCTCGGCCGGGACCGGGTCGTGGAGACCAAGCCCATCAAGGGGACGCGGCCGCGTGGCCGGACCAGGGAGCAGGACGCGCTGCTGGTCGCCGACCTGGCGTCCAGCGAGAAGGACCGCGCGGAGAACCTCATGATCGTGGACCTGGTCCGCAACGACCTGGGCCGCTGCGCCGAGGTCGGGACGGTCGAGGTGGCGAAGCTCTGCCACGTGGAGACCTACAGCAAGGCCCACCAGCTGGTCAGCACGGTCCGCGCGCGGCTTCGGGACGATCGCGACGCGGTCGACTGCGTCCGTGCCGCGTTCCCGCCCGGCTCCATGACCGGCGCGCCCAAGGTGCGCACCATGCGGATCCTCGACCGGCTCGAGGGCGGTGCCCGCGGCGTCTACTCCGGCGCGATCGGCTACTTCTCGCTGACCGGCGCCGCCGACCTGAGCGTGGTCATCCGCACGGTCGTGGTCACGCCGGGCCTGGTGCGCTACGGGGTGGGCGGCGCGGTCATCGCGCTGTCCGACCCGGAGGAGGAGTTCGCCGAGACCGCGGTGAAGGCCGCGCCCATGGTCGCGCTCACGGGCAGGGAGTTCCCCAGGCGGGTTCGGCATGGCGCGCTGAGAAGGTCAGGGTTCAGTGTCGCTCGCGGTCCGCAGTTCGTCGGCCACCCGGCTCCGCAGCGTCTGCCAGGTGTCGACCTGCCGGCGCGCGTTCTCGGCCTCGAGTCGGCCGGCCAGCTCCGCGGTGGAGATGCCTAGTCTTTCCAACGCTTCCACCACCCTGGTGGCCGCGAGGTGTTCGTCGGTCAGGGTGTCGCCGCGGAGGTTGCACTTCTGGCCGGCCGCCTCCAGCATGGACAGCGGCATCGCGTTGACCGTGCCCCAGGCGACGAACTCGTTGACATACCACATGATCGGGTAGGCCGGGTCGCACGTGGCGGTGCTCGTCCACATGAGACGGGGTGGATGGGCGCCTGCCTCGGCCAGGTCGCGCCACTGGCCGGTGCTGAGCCGCTGCTCGTAGAGCCGGTAGGCGAGGCGGGCGGTGGCCAGCGCGGCCTGGGCGTGCAGGGCACGGGCCTGCTCGGTGCCCTGCACGGCCAGCCGGGCGTCCACCGCGGCGTCGATCCGGCCGACGGGGAACGACGTCACCGCGGGGATCGCGGCGGGTCTCATACCGGCTTCGGTGGCCAGCGCCAGCCCGTCGACGTAGGCGTCGAGCACCTCACCGTAGCGGCGGAGGGAGAAGATGTCGTTGGCATGCACGCCGATCCCCGCCCCGACGCAGTCCCGGATGGCGCTGACGCCCTGTGTGGTGGCCGTTATCTTGACGAGGAGGTTCGGCCGGTGCACGAGCCGGAAGAGCTCGGTGGCCTCCCGCACGGTCGCCTCGGCGTCGCCGGCGAGCCGGGGGTCGAGGTCGACCGACACCAGGCCGTCCAGGCCGTTGGCCGACTCGAACACGTCGCGGAGCTCGGTGCAGGCACGGCGGATGTCGTGTGCGTGCAGCGACCGGATCGCCTCGTCGGTCGATGCGCCGCGCCTGGCCAGCTCGACCAGCCTGTCCCGGTAGTGCCAGTCGTCCGCCAGCGCGTCGACGAACATGTCCACATTGGACGTCGCGCCCCTGACGCCGATGTCCCTGATGAGGTGCGCGAACTGACCGGATGTGATCAGCTCCTGGCGCACGCCGTCCAGCCAGGGTGACACGCCCTCCGAGACGAGTTGGCGAAGCCCTCTGCCGACGCTGTTCGATGCCCCCGAATGGTCTGTCATGGCCGGCTGACGACTCCTCTCCGTGTTCGGACCGGATTATCAGACGGTAGTCCCGTTTTCCGTGGCGGTTCGACGAGCCACGGGAGTCTTTGTCACGTCGGGGTTGACCTGATGAAGTCCCACGGACCTGACGACTTGCGATCCGGGCGTTGGCGACGTCTCCGGCCCGCGGCACAGGATCACATGGTCCGACCGAAACCGGCCGGCAATTCTGGATAACCGATGTCTAGACATGTGAGGCTCACTGTGACGACGATGACGATGACCGGGCGGCGCGAGGACGGCACCGCCACGGTTCCGTTCGCTGCCACGGTGGCGACCATAGCGGTCGTCGGGATCGTGGTCGTCGGGCAGATGTTCGTGACGATCCCGATGATGCCGATGCTCGGCGCCGCGTGGCACACCACGCCGGAGGCGGCGACGTGGGCCACCACGGCGTTCGGCGTCGCCTACGCGCTGGGTTCGCTGCTCAGCGGCCGGCTGTCGGCGCGTTACGGCACGCGCACGGTGATGGTGGCCAACATCCTCGCGATGGCGGCGGTCACGCTGATCGTCCCTTTGGGAGCGAGCCTCGTCGCCGGTTCCCTGTTGCGGGCGGCACAGGGTCTGCTGGCCGGTGCGTTCGTGCCCCTGGCCTACGCCTACCTGAGCGCCCGGATCCCACCGGCACGGCTGCCGCTCGCGCTGACCATCGCGTCCTGCGCGATGAGCGGCACGGTGGTGTACGGCCAGGTCGAGGCCCAGCTGCTCGAGGCCGCGTTCGGCTGGCAGTCCGTCTTCCTCGTCACCGCGCCGCTCCTGGTGCTCTGCGCCGTGCTCGTCCGGCGGGTGCTGGTGCCGGACACCCTCGGGAGCCCCACGGGCGTGCCCGACGGGCGCCAGGGCACCGGCCGCGGCCGGCGGGTCCCGCTCTACCTGGTCACCCTGGGTGTCGCGGGCAGCGTGACCGCCATCTACACCGGCGTGCAGCTCTACGGACCCGCGGGACTGGCCGGCGACCACGACGCCATGCTGGCGCTGCGTGCCAGCGCCCTGCCCGGTCTGCTGGCCGCGGTCCTGTTGGCCTCGGTGCTCGGCGCCGTCGCGGCGACCCGGCGCGCCGCCGGCGGGTTCGTCGTGGCCGGAGTGGGACTGCTCGGCGCCGCCGTCCTGGCCGGCAACGTGTTCGGGCTCGGCGCGGCGCTGCTCCTCTTCGTGCTCGGGATCTCCTGCGTCGGCCCGGCACTGGTGCAGGCGGTCGGTGACGCGTCCGGTGGCGCGCGGTCCGCCGCGATAGCGAAGTACGGCTTCATGCTCAACCTCGGTGGCGGCCTCGGGGCCCAGCTCCCGACGCTGCTCCCCGATCTCACCAGTCTGGCGCTTCTCGTCGCTGGTCTCGTCGGAACCGGCGCCGCCGTCATCCTGATTTCGACCAGGCCATCGAGAAATGACAGGGAAATTGAATTCTAGTTCGGCACGCATTTATTTCGACTCATTTCAGTCACTGGCCCAGACCGCTATTGGAGAGATATCAGTGGACGCGCTAACCGACGTTCAGTTGAAGCCGGCTCCGCAGCAGCCGCAATGGGCAGACCAGGAACAGGTGCGGCAGATCCGCGACGAGCTGGCGACCAAGCCGGCCCTCGTCACCGCCGAGGACGTCCGCCGGTTACGGTGCCTGCTGGTCCGGGTCGCGGCCGGGGAAGCCCACGTGGTGCAGGCGGGCGACTGCGCGGAGGACCCCGCCGAGTGCACGGCGGGCTACGTCGCCCGCAAGACGGGGTTCATCGACGTGCTCGCTGGCACCATGAAGATGATCACCCACAAGCCGGTGGTCAAGGCGGCACGCATCGCGGGCCAGTTCGCCAAGCCGCGCTCCAAGCCGACCGAGTGGGTCGGTGGCCAGGAACTGCCGGTCTACCGCGGCCACATGGTCAACTGCCCGGAGCCCGACCCGGAGGGCCGCAAGCCGGACCCGCGCCGGCTGCTGGCCGGCTACCGGGCCGCCAGTGACGCCATGTACCACCTCGGCTGGTGGACCCCGCTGGCCCCGACCGGGATCGACACCCCGGTGTGGACCAGCCACGAGGCCCTGCTGCTGGACTACGAGATCCCCATGGTGCGCAGGGACGAGGAGGGGCGCAGGCTGCTCACCTCCACCCACTGGCCCTGGATCGGCGAGCGCACCCGGCAGATCGACGGCGCGCACGTGGCGCTGCTGGCCGAGGTGACCAACCCGGTGGCGTGCAAGGTCGGCCCGAGCATGACCGTCGACGACCTGCTCGCACTGTGCGAGCGGCTCGACCCCGGCCGCGAGCTGGGTCGGCTCTCGCTGATCGTGCGGATGGGCGCCGACACCGTCGGCGAACGGCTGCCCAGGCTGGTCGCCGCCGTGCGGGCCGAGGGACATCCGGTGATCTGGATGACCGATCCCATGCACGGCAACACGGTCAGCGCTCCGGACGGCTTCAAGACCCGGTACCTGGAGACCATCAGGCACGAGGTCGAGGACTTCCAGTGCGCCGTCCGGCGGGGCGGCGGCGTGCCGGGCGGGCTGCACCTGGAGACGACCCCCGACGACGTCACCGAATGCGTCCCGAACGAGTCGCACCTGTCCGAGGTCGGCAACAAGTACACGACGTTCTGCGACCCGCGGCTGAACCTGTCCCAGGCCGTCTCGGTGGTCTCGGCGTGGCGCGGATGACGGTGCACCCAGTACGTGAGGAGATCCAGATGGACGAGAAGGTCGCCGTCGTCACCGGCGCGGCGGGCGGAATCGGCGCCGCGGTCGTGCGTGCGCTCGGCGAGCGCGGCGCCGTGGTGGCCGCCGTCGACCGGGAGGCGCGGGGGCTGCGGGAAACCGTGGCCAAGCAGGTCGCGGACGGCCTGGCGGTGACGGCCTTCCCGGCCGACGTCACCAGCGCCGCGGGCGTCGAGGACCTGCTCGACGCGGTCGAGGACCGGCTGGGCCCGATCGACTTCCTGGTCAACGCGGCCGGGGTGCTGCGGCTCGGCGAGGCACGCACGTTCTCCGACGAGGAGTGGGACACCACCTTCGCGGTCAACGCGACCGGGGTCTTCCGCGTGTCCCGTGCCGCGGTGAACCGGATGGTGCCGCGCGGGTCCGGGGCGATCGTCACGGTCGCCTCCAACGCGGCCGGCACCGCCCGCATGCAGATGTCGGCCTACGCCGCGTCGAAGGCCGCCGCGACCGCGTTCACCAAGTGCCTCGGGCTCGAGGTGGCCAGGTACGGGATCCGGTGCAACCTCGTCGCACCGGGGTCGACCGACACCCCGATGCTCACCGGCATGTGGCGCGACGAGTCGGGCCGCCAGGCCACGATCGACGGCTGCCTCGACACCTACAAGGCCGGCATCCCGCTGCGCAAGCTGGCCCGCCCGTCCGACATCGCCGACGCCGTCGTGTTCCTGCTGTCCGACCAGGCCGCGCACATCACCATGCACGACCTGACCGTCGACGGCGGCGCCACCCTCGGCGTCTAGCGCGGCATTTCGTTCCACACCACAGAGGAGGTCCCGGTGGGCATACCCGCCATCGAGCCGTACCCGATGCCGACCGAGCGCGAGTTACCGAGCAACGTCGTGACGTGGACAGCGGACCCGGACCGGGCCGTGCTGCTCGTCCACGACATGCAGCGCTACTTCATGCAGGCGTTCCCCACCGGCGCGGAGCCGGGCACCACGCTCGTGCGGAACATCGCGCGACTGCTGCGGAGCGCCCGTCAGGCCGGCACACAGGTCGCCTACACCGCCCAGCCCGGCGGCATGACCGAGCGCCAACGCGGTCTGCTGAAGGACTTCTGGGGTCCCGGGATGCGGGTCGACCCCGCCGACCGGCAGGTCGTCACGCCGCTCGTCCCGGAGGCGAACGACTGGGTGTTCACCAAGTGGCGCTACAGCGCGTTCTTCCAGTCCGACCTGCTCGCCCGCATGCGGGCCGCCGGGCGTGACCAGCTGGTCGTCTGCGGGATCTACGCCCACGTCGGGGTGCTGGCCACCGCGATCGAGGCGTTCACCAACGACATCGAGACGTTCCTGGTCGCCGACGCGGTCGCCGACTTCTCGGCCGCCTACCACCGGCTGGCCGTCGACTACGCGGCGGCGCGCTGCGCGCGGGTCACCACCACCGACGTGTTGCTCGACCAGCTCGCCGGACCGGGGCTGCGGAGGAGTGCCTGATGAGTACCGACAACGCCCGCGAGCTGTTCGACCAGATCCTCGCCGGGGACGCGTCGGCGTTCGCCCTGCTGCACCGCCCGGAGACGACCGGGCCGAGGGCACTGGACGTCATCGTCGGCCAGGTGTCCACACACGAAGCACTGGCCGAGCTGCCGCTACCGACAACGACACAGTCGACACAGTCGGGTGAGTCGCCTGTGTCGGCTGTGTCGGCTGGGACCCGGCACGACGTGCTGGCGGTCATCCCGTACCGGCAGATCGCCGAACGCGGGTTCGCCTGTGCCGACGACGGGTCGCCGCTGGTGGCGATGACCGTCACCGGGCAGGGCGTGCTGCCGTTGGCCGAGGCGCTGCACCGGCTGCCCGACGAGCCGGTCACGTTGGCGGACGGGCATTTCGACGTCGACGACGACACCTACGCCGAGACCGTGCGCAAGATCATCGCGGCGGAGATCGGCTCCGGCGAGGGCTCCAACTTCGTCATCAAGCGGTCCTTCGTCGCCGAGGTCACCGGCTACACCCCGCACAGCGCGCTGACCATGTTCCGCAGGCTGCTGGAGAAGGAGACCGGCGCCTACTGGACCTTCGTGGTCCACACCGGCTGCCGCACCTTCGTCGGCGCGTCACCGGAGCGGCACATCAGCATGCGGGACGGCACCGCGGTGATGAACCCGATCAGCGGCACCTACCGCTACCCGCCGTCCGGGCCGAACCTGCCCGAGGTGATGACGTTCCTCGCCGACCGCAAGGAAGCCGACGAGCTGTACATGGTCGTCGACGAGGAGCTCAAGATGATGGCCA
>WUUC01129311.1_pt1 | contig 16906 bp, 13 predicted proteins | sample 6278441 | NCBI WGS metagenome assembly WUUC01 (sample SAMN13675441, study PRJNA597444) | soil metagenome | isolation source: soil | place: USA: Washington | collected 2017-10
CGAAGAACAACGACAACTGACCCCGCCAAAGGAGACTCGTGCCCAGCTCATAGCTCGCATGGCGGGGCTCGCCAAAGGAGACTCGTGCCCAGCTCATAGCTCGCATGGCGGGGCTCCGCCAAAGTTTGCTTTGCTATAACTTCCCCAATTGCATGGTGGGGCTGCCTGAATCTACCGCCAAAACAATTTGGATACGATCGCAAGGCCCTATTTGGCGGGAGGCTTTCGGGATCGGCGCCATTTAAATACCTTCCCAACAAATTTTCCCCGCGATGAAGTCATCCCTACCCTTATTGCTTTTATTATTAGTGACGGCAGCGCCTTCTGTGGCCCAGAAGAAATCCACCGCACCCGTTCAGAAAAAAGCACTTTCCCACACTGTCTACGATCGATGGAAAGAGATCTCATCGAAGGCGCTTACGCCCGACGGTAACTATGCAGTGATCGCCATCAATCCCCAGGACGGCGACGGAAAAGTTGTCTTCTATCACCTCAAGAGCGGGGTACAGGACTCCATAAAAAGAGGCGAAAACATTTCACTGACCCACGACAGCAAGTATGCCGTGCTCAAAGTGAGGCCTCCGCAGGAACTGGTGAAGGACTTCCGCCGGAAGAAAAAGAAGAAGGAAGACATGCCGAAGGACACTCTTGCATTGTATTCTTTCGCCTCCAGGAAAACTGAAAAGATCGCCGATGTACGGATGTATAAAGTACCGGAGAAGGCCGGTAACTGGGTAGCGTATACCCTCGAAGCAAAGAAGGAAGAGAAAAAGGAAGAAAAGAAAGCCGATGCACCGCAACCCGCGCCTGCAAAGAAGGCTAAGAAAGTAAAGAAGAACACCGACGACAACGGATACACACTCGTCATCCGGAATATCTCAGCCAACAACAGCATTCAGTACGGATACGTAAAGGACTTTACGTTCGCAAAATTCGGACAGGGCCTCCTGTTCACCACCACCGGCAACGACAGCACACTGAAAGCCGGGATGTACTGGTATGATCTTGCAGCGGGTCAGCTGAAGACGTTACACCAGGGATATCCGAAGTACAAATACAAGGGTCTCTCTATTAGCGAGGACGGTACACAGGCGGCGTTCATCGTGGATGCGGATACCATGAAGACTCCGGTCCGTCACCCGCAATTATTCCATTGGCAGAGCAGCGAGGCGAGTGCGAAGCAGTACGACATCGAACATTCCATGGCGTTGCCTTTGAACTGGCTGGTGAGCGACTCGCAAACACCACAGTTCTCGAAGGACGGAAAGAAGCTTTTCTTCGGAACCAATCCCACGCCGGTGCTGCAGGATACCATGAAGCTGGCTGAAGAGATCGTGAGCGTGGAGGTGTGGGGCAACAGCGATAACCTTATCTATCCCCAGCAGAACCGGCAGTTGGAATCGGAGCGCCGTAGGAGCTATCTCGCGGTGATGGATATCGGAGCAAAGGCAGTCACACAGGTTGCCACGAAAGACATACCCACCACGGAGATAGGAGATGAAGGCAACTCTTCCGTGATCTTGCTGGAGACCAACAGGCCTTACCAGCGGATGATCGTATATGATCCGGGAGCTTACAGCGACTTCTACCTTTTCGATATGAGCTCACGGTTACGGCTCGATATAGCAACGAAAGTAAAGGGCAACGCGCTGTTATCGCCAAAAGCGAACTACGTGTATTGGTACAGTCTAACAGATACCACCTGGTTTGTATACAGCGTAGCGGCCGACTCTGCGACCAGGTTGAAAGGCCTCACGAAGTTCGCAGATGAGGAAGACGACCACCCGGACTATCCTTCACAGTACGGTGCTGTCGGCTGGACTGTCAACGACGAAGCATTGTTATTGTATGATCGTTACGATATCTGGTCATTCGATCCCAATGGAAAAAAACAGCCTGTCAATCTTACGAAGGTCGGCCGGCAGGAGAAGACCGTGTTCAGGTACTTGAAGCTGGATCCCGAAGAACGGTCCATCGATCCCAATAATGAAATGATGCTATCGGCGTTCAACGAGACGACGAAACAATCGGGTTTCTACAAGCTTTCTTTGAGAGATGGAAAATTGACCAAATTGGTCATGGACAATTACCGGTTTATCGGGGCCATAAAAGCCACCCAGGCAAATCAGATCTTGTTCACACGCGAGACCTTCCGGGAGTTCCCCGACGTCTGGACTTCGGATACCAACATTACAGGGATGAAGAAGCTGACCGATGCCAATCCGCAGATGAAGAACTACAACTGGGGCACCGTAGAGCTTGTGACCTGGAATTCACTCGACAACGTTCCACTGGCGGGTATGCTGTACAAGCCCGAGGGTTTCGATCCGAAGAAAAAGTACCCGATGATCACTTACTTCTACGAGAAAGAGAGTGACAACATTCACGGCCACATTCCACCGACACCGTTGCGTTCGTCGATCAATCGTTCGACATACGTGAGTGATGGATATCTCGTTTTCGTTCCCGACATCGTATACAAAATCGGATTTCCCGGTGAGAGTGCTTACAACGCCATACTGCCGGGCGTCACTTCATTGATCGCGAAAGGTTTTGTAGACGAGAAGAACATCGGCATCCAGGGACACAGCTGGGGCGGATACCAGACCGCATACATCGTTACGCGGACGAACCTGTTCAAAGCAGGAGAGGCCGGGGCGATTGTTGCCAACATGATCAGCGCTTACGGCGGCATCCGTTGGGAGACGGGACTCAGCCGCATGTTCCAGTACGAACATTCGCAGAGCCGGATCGGCGGTACTTTGTGGGAGAAGCCGATGCACTACATCGAGAACTCACCGATCTTTTTTGCGGATAAGATCAAGACGCCGCTATTGCTGCTCCACAACGACGCCGACGGAGCCGTGCCCTGGTACCAGGGTATCGAGATGTACATGGCGCTTCGCAGACTTGAGAAGCCCGTATGGATGCTGAACTACAATGGAGAGCCGCACTGGCCGGTCAAACGCGAAAACAGGATGGACTTCCAGATCCGGATGAAGCAATACTTCGACTATTATTTAAAGGGCGCACCGATGCCGGCTTGGATGAAGGACGGTGTACCGGCGATTGAGAAAGGGATAAAGACAGGATATTGAAATGCAATTTCTCACGGAAAGCACGGAAACCACGGAAAAATGCAGGTGCTTTCAATGCTGCTCGGAAGTAGTTTGAGAGTGCTTCTGTTTTTCCGTGAGAGATGTATTGTATATTTCGTCGATGGGACTATTTGATCTAAAGAATAAGGTCGTAGCGATCACCGGCGCCGGCAGCGGCATCGGCCGGGCTATCGCCATTGTTTTTGCGAAGCAGGGTGCCATTGTCCATGTGCTGGATTTCAACGAGACGGCAGGCAAAGCGGTAGTCGAAGAGATCAACGGAAGATTCCACCAGTCAAACGTTTCTGTTCAACCGGAAGTAGATAAAGTGATCGAGGCGATTGTCGAGCAAGACGGACGTATCGATATTCTTGTGAACTCGGCCGGCATTGCCCAGATCGGAAATCTCGAGAACACCTCCGACACCGACATCGACAAGATCTACCAGGTGAACATCAAGGGCACCTACAACTCGATGCATGCTGTGGTGCCTTTCATGAAAAAACAAAAGAGGGGCGTGATACTGAACATAGCGTCGGTAGCGGGGTCGGTGGGTATATCCGACCGCTTTGCCTACAGCATGAGCAAGGGTGCCGTGATGAGCATGACGCTGTCTGTGGCAAAGGATTTTGTTAAAGACGGCATACGTGCCAACACCATTTCCCCTGGCCGTGTTCATACTCCTTTTGTCGATGGGTTCATCAAAGCCAACTATCCTGGAAGAGAACAGGAGATGTTTGAAAAGCTTTCGAAGACACAACCTATCGGACGAATGGCTACACCGGACGAGATCGCATACCTCGCGTTGTACTTATGTTCCGATGAGGCGTCGTTTATCACGGGGACGGATTATCCCATCGATGGAGGATTTATTAAGCTTAATAACTGATTCATGAAATTATTCAGGTTCGGAAACGACGGACAGGAAAAACCCGGCGTTGTGTTCAATGGTAAGAATGTCGAGGTTTCGTCGTTTGGTGAAGACTTTGGCGAAAAGTTTTTTGAAACCGACGGTCTCAACAGGCTTCAGAAATTTCTAACGGAGAAAGGATCTTCGTTGCCTGTCATTTCCAATATCACCCGTTACGGTTCACCCGTCCTTCGTCCTTCGAAGATCATTTGTATCGGCCTCAACTATGCCGACCACGCAAAGGAATCGAACATGGAGCTGCCGAAAGAGCCCATCGTTTTCTTTAAGTCCACCACAGCGCTTACAGGCCCTAACGATAAGCTTGTCATCCCGAAAGGAAGCTCGCAGACAGACTGGGAAGTGGAGCTTGCCGTGATCATCGGAAAGAAAGCCAGCTACGTTTCCGAAGCCGACGCTTCCAGGTACGTCGCCGGTTATGCGTTGCACAATGATTACAGTGAGCGTGAGTTCCAGCTGCACCGCGGAGGTCAGTGGGTGAAGGGTAAGAGCGCCGACAGCTTCGCACCCATCGGGCCGTACCTCGTTACACCCGACGAAGTGAAAGACATTGACAACACCAGGCTGTGGCTGAAGGTGAATGGAAAGACGATGCAGGACGGCACAACTGCCAATCTCGTTTTCAAGGTTCCGTTTCTCGTCAGCTACCTCAGCCAGTTCATGACACTGCTTCCCGGCGATGTGATCTCGACCGGAACACCCGCCGGCGTTGGCCTGGGCATGAAGCCTCCGCTCTATTTGAAACCGGGCGATGTCATCGAGCTGGGTATCGAAGGCATGGGCGAACAAAAGCAGACAGCTGTAGCCTATAGTGGCAAATAATGATCTGATCATGATCATCGATGCTCATCAGCATTTCTGGAGGTACAACCCAACCCGCCATGGGTGGATAAGCGATGACATGGCGGCCATCCGCCGCGACTTCCTCCCCAAAGAACTCGAACAGATCTATCGTCAGAACGACATCGACGGTTGTGTAGCCGTGCAGGCCGACCAGAACGAAGCGGAGAATGAGTTCATTCTCGCCTATGCGCGCAAGTACCCGTTCATCCGGGGAATAGTCGGCTGGGTCGATCTCCAGGCTCCGGACATCAAGGAACGGCTGGATTTCTACTCTTCGGAGAAGAGCATCAAGGGCTTCCGGCATATCGTCCAGGGTGAAGCCGACCCGAATTTTTTGTTGGGTCAGGACTTTTGCCGGGGCATCGGACATTTGAAGTCATATAATTTCACGTACGACATCCTGGTCTACCATTACCAGTTGGTTCAGGTGGAGCCGTTCATTTCAAAATTTCCGGCCCAGCAGTTTATCATCGACCACATTGCGAAGCCCGCCATTGCGAAGGGTGAGATCAATCAGTGGGAGAAATACATGCGGGCAATATCGAAGCATGAGAACGTGTATTGCAAGCTGTCGGGTATGGTGACCGAGGCTGATATCAAAAGCTGGACCTACGATGATCTCGCACCGTACCTGGACGTGGTGCTGGATTGCTTCGGACCTTCGAGGCTGATCTATGGCTCCGACTGGCCGGTGTGCCTGGTGGCGGCAACATACGAGGAGCAGTTTGGAGTGCTACAGAAGGCGATCGATCGTCTGTCGCCGGCAGAGAAGAAGCAGATACTTGGTGAAAATGCGATTCGATTTTATCATCTTTAACGAATGCAATTTCTCACGGAAAGCACGGAAGACACGGAAAAATGCAGGTGCTTTTCAATGCGACGCGGAACTAGTTTGAGAGCGTTTCCGTGGTTTCCGTGTTTTCCGTGAGAGCTTTTTATGGATCTTCATTTAAGTCAGAAAGTTTTCATAGTAACCGGCGGAGCTAAAGGCATCGGCCGCGCCATTTGCGAGTTGTTATCATCCGAAGGCGCAATCCCTGTTATCGCGGACAAAGATGAGACCGCAGGCAAAGAGCTTTCGAAGAAATTATCCCAATCACATTTTATTTCCGTTGATCTCAGCAGTAAAGATGCGTGCCGTCAGGCTGTCGAAGAGACTGTAAGCAAGTATGGCCACATCGATGGCATCGTGAACAACGCCGGACGTAACGACGGAGTCGGCCTCGAGAACGGCTCTCCGGAAAAATTCCTCCAGTCCATAGAAAATAACGTGGGTCATTTTTATTACATGGCTCACTATGCGCTGCCGCACCTGAAGAGCTCGAAGGGCGGCATCGTCAACATCGGGTCGAAGGTTTCACTATCAGGCCAGGGCAACACCAGCGGCTATGCTGCCGCAAAGGGTGCCGTGCTGGCACTGACGAGAGAATGGGCGGTCGAATTGCTTCCTTATTCTATTCGTGTGAACACCGTGCTGCCTGCGGAAGTCTGGACACCGTTGTATGAGTCGTGGATATCGACATTCAAGAATCCTGAAGCGAAAAAGAAGGAGATCGAAAGCAAGATCCCATTAGAAAAGAGAATGACGACGCCACAGGAGATCGCAGACACAGTTGTGTTTCTTTTGTCGGACCGGGCGAGTCATGTGACGGGTCAGTGGCTTTCGGTGGACGGGGGTTATTTACATTTGGATAGATCTATCAGCTGAAAAAATATTTATGGCGTCAATTCCTTCGGAAGTAAAAGTATCCGGTACAAACGCAGGTAAGTCGTATACGCTCGCATTTGTTCTGGTGACGAGCTTGTTCTTTCTCTGGGGGTTGGCCAATAGTTTGAATGGTACGTTAATAAAACACTTTCAAACGGCGCTTAGTCTCAACCGGGCACAGGCTGGAATTGTTGATTCGGCGTTCTACATCGGGTATTTTGTGATGGCTCTGCCCGCTGCATTTCTCATGAACCGGATCGGGTACAAGAAAGGTATTCTTATAGGGTTGTTTTTATATGCGTTGGGAGCGATACTGTTCTACCCGGCAGCAGAGACGAGAGTTTATAGTTTTTTTCTCTTTGGTCTTTTTGTGATCGCATGTGGGCTTGCATTTCTTGAAACCGCTGCCAACCCTTATGTAACTGTTTTGGGTGATCCCTCGGGAGCAGAAAGGCGCATCAACTTTGCGCAGTCTTTCAATGGAACAAGTATCATTCTCGGTCCCGTAATCGGAAGTCTTTTTATTTTTTCCGATGTCGAATACACCAACGAAATGCTGGACGCGATGGAACCTGTGCAGGCTGAGGCTATCCGGATTGCAGAGGCTCAATCAGTGCAGGGGCCATACCTTGTACTGGCTGGTGTGGTTCTTTTTGTTGCCATACTGTTTGCATTGGTGAAAATGCCGGAGATATCGGATCCCTCGGAAAAGACAGCGACATTCAAGGGGATCACCAGGCATCGGCATCTGATGTATGGAGTCGTTGCACAATTTTTTTATGTTGGAGCGCAGGCATCTGTCTGGGGTTACTACGTTGACCTGAAACTTCATTTCGCCGCCGACGAGCAAATGAGCATAGTTGCAGCCATCTACAGATTTTACGAGGGCATGACGCCAACTCAGATGGCAAGCTTTCACGCATCTTTCGCATTTGTATTGTTTATGGTCGGAAGGTTTGCAGGTACTTGGCTTCTCACAAAATTTGCAGCCAATAAACTGTTATCCGTTTATGCCGCTATCTCTGCAGCTTTAATGGTATTCGCATACGTAAGCGATGGAATGGCAGCCGTTGTCGCTATCAGCGCTTCCTACTTTTTTATGTCGATCATGTTCCCCACCATATTTGCGCTTTCAATAAAAAATCTTGGAGACCAGGTGAAAATTGGTTCCGGGCTTGTCATCATGGCCATTGTCGGAGGAGCCGTACTGCCTCCGATCACCGGCTATTTATCTCTCTTCGGCATTGAGAATGCCTTGATCGTTCCGTTGATCGCATTCATCGTAATATTGTTTTTTGGAATCAAAGGGTATAAGATTAAAACTACGTGAAACGATACTGCCTAGCACTGGATCTTAAAGACGATCCCACTCTCATCTCGGAATACGAAAAGCACCATCAGGAAGTATGGCCGGAGATCATCGAGAGCATAAAAAGTTCCGGCATCAACAGCATGGAGATCTACCGCGCCGGCAATCGCCTGTTCATGATCATGGAAACTGAAGACGACTTTTCACTGGATCACAAGGTGCTGGTCGACCAGTACAATCCCCGCGTACAGGAGTGGGAAACCCTGATGTGGAAATACCAGCAGGCACTGCCCTATGCAAAGCAAGGTGAAAAGTGGATGCAGATGACAAAGATATTCCAGCTATGAACGAGCCATTGCAGACCTTTCCGGCAAAGATGCTCGAAGATTTCTCCACGGAAACCTTCATGTATTTCGGTATTCCCGAAAAAGACGCCCGCCTCGCTGCAGAAGTTCTCAGCAAAGCCGACCGTCGCGGCATCGACTCACACGGTGTCGCGCGACTCCACACCTATTTCGATATGCTCACACTGGGACGGATCAACCCGACGCCCAATGTGAAGATCGCCCGCGAAAAGAAAAGTGTCGCAACCGTCGACGGTGACAATGGGCTCGGCCTCGTGGTCGGACCGAAAGCCAACGAGATCGCGATGGACAAAGCAAGCCAGCATGGCTCCGGGTGGGTAAGCGTCTTCAACACCAATCACTACGGCATCGCCGGATACTATGCGCTCAAAGCCCTCGAGCGCGACATGATCGGCTGGTCCATGACCAATTCCACAAAGCTCGTCGCGCCCTTATGGGGTGCCGAACGCATGCTTGGAACGAATCCCATCGGCATCGCCTTCCCCGGACTGAAAAATCCACCCATCGTGGTCGACCTCGCCACCAGCGCCGCAGCTTACGGCAAGATCGAGATCGCCAAACGCAAAGGTATTCCAGTACCCAAGGGATGGATCATCAACGACAAAGGAGAGATGACCACAGACCCAATGGACATGATCAACGGCGGAGCACTGCTTCCACTCGGCTCCGAACGCGAGCTCGGCGGACATAAAGGCTACGCACTCTCGGCCATGGTCGACATTCTCACCAGCGTCCTCAGCGGAGCCAACTGGGGACCGTTCGCGCCTCCGTTTGCCTTACGCCAGGAAATTCCTTCGAGGAGTGTAGGTAAAGGGATCGGCCACTTCTTCGGAGCCATGGAGATCGACGGGTTTATGGAGGTGGCGGAGTTTAAGAAGAGGATCGATGAGTGGATCGAAGTTTTCAGGAATACGAAAACGGCGGGGCCGGAGATTAAAGTGTTGATACCGGGAGATCCGGAGAGGGACGAAGAGATCAAGAGGGAGAAGAGTGGGATACCGGTGTTAGGACCGGTGGTGGAAGATTTGAAGGACATTTCGAAACAGACCGGCATCCGCTTCGCGGAACCGTAGAACAGCAGAATGGAGAATGTCGAAACCGCAGAAGGGGCGGTACCGAAATGATTTATTATGAGGGATCTGAGGAGTAGGCGATGTCGTTGTTTTGAAGCTGGTAGGCTACCGCGAGGCGCTCATCGAGGGTGGTGATGGAACTGAAAAGGGTTGAAGTCAGAATTTTCTTTTTGTACTTTTTTAATAGCTCTTGCTCTAACTCGGTATTGGTGATAGTGCGTGCGTCTTTTAGGATGTGAATGATATCGAAGCCGTTCTTTTTGAGGTCGACAGAGATCATGGAGAACCGGTGACATTCGAGCGGGTCGGCTTCGGCACACATGAGGGCAATCGTGAATCCCTTTTTTACTCCCTCTTTTAGTCGTTCGACACCGGAACGGAATTTCGGGGACTTACGCACCTTTTGAAAATCGGCTTTGCCATTGGTGAGTACCTCGGGCGAGGTCTGACGCGCTCCGAATTCATCGGGCATGTGGAGGTAGGTAATATCTGCCTCTTTTAATGAAGCCGAAAGTTTGTTTTTGTTGTATTGAGGATTGAACCGGCTTGCTGCCACACTTCGAACATCGACCACGCAATTGATCGACCGGGTCTTCAGCAAATCAATAAAATGCCCAATTCCGTGCTTTGAATGCCCTATCGTGTAAATCGTAAGCTTCATCTCCCACACCTTCTGCGGTTCTACATTCGGTGTTCGATATTCTGCGGTTCTATATCGCGGTTCAGTACTCCAGCGTCTCGCTACCCGTTTTTATCGTCAACTTCTTAGAATCACTCTTCTCGACTCTTCCCACAACCTTGGCTTCTACGCCAAAAGACATTGCTATGTCGATAACCCGCTGAGCAAACTTCTCCGGCAGGTAGATCTCCATGCGATGGCCCATATTGAAGACCTTATACATCTCCTTCATGTCGGTTCCGCTCGCACCGTATATCAATTTAAAAAGAGGAGGGATATCGAACAGGTCGTCTTTAATGACATGCAGACTATCGATAAAGTGAAGGACTTTGGTTTGTGCCCCGCCGCTGCAATGAATAATGCCATGAATGTGCTGACGAAGATCTTTCAGCACCGGGATGATGACAGGCGCGTAGGTTCGCGTAGGCGACAGCACCAATTTACCCATGTCAAGCGGTGACTCCGGCAACGTGTCGGTCAGCTTGTATTTTCCATTGTAGATAAGATCGCGCGAAACAGATGGATCGTAGCTCTCGGGATACTTGTCGCGATACTCCCGCGCGAACATATCGTGGCGCGCCGACGTCAGGCCGTTACTTCCCATCCCGCCGTTATATCCGGTTTCGTACGTGGCTTGTCCGTACGAAGAAAGTCCGACGATCACGTCTCCTGCAGCTATCTTTTTATTGTCGATCACGTCCGCACGTTTCATTCGGGCGGTCACGGTACTGTCGACAATGATCGTTCTCACAAGATCGCCTACGTCTGCCGTTTCGCCGCCGGTGCTGCTGATGTCCATGCCGTGCTTGCGAAGCATCTCCAGAACTTCTTCCGTGCCATTGATGATGGCCGAAAGAACCTCGCCGGGTATCAAAGCTTTGTTGCGTCCGATCGTAGAGGATAAAAGAATTGGACCGGTGGCGCCGACACACAACAGGTCATCGGTATTCATCACGATCGCGTCCTGTGCGATACCTTTCCAAACCGACAAGTCGCCGGTTTCTTTCCAGTAGATGTAGGCAAGTGATGATTTCGTTCCTGCGCCGTCGGCATGCATGATCGTGCAGTACTCTTTGTCGCCGCCGAGGAGGTCGGCAACCACCTTGCAGAACGCGCCGGGGAACAGGCCTTTATCGAGCTTACTGATCGCCTTGTGGACGTCTTCTTTCGATGCGGAAACGCCGCGCTGGTTGTAACGGTCGGAACTCAAGTAGTGAATGTTGAAAGGGCAAAGGTGAGAATTTTGTTGCTCACGGATCGCACGGATCACGCGGATATTTAATTCCGATCTGGGGCGCTCTATCCGTGCGATCCGTGTGATCCCCGCATCAAGTGCGGGGCAGGCCGTGAGAGACTTTCCGATATATCTCCCACACCACAATCCCCACGCACACTGAAATATTCAAAGAATGCTTGGTCCCGGACTGAGGTATTTCTATCGCCACATCCGCCAGTCCGATCACCTCATCGCTCACGCCATTGATCTCATTCCCGAATACCAGGCAAATTTTGTCTTCCGGCCCGGTTGAGAATTGTTGCAACTGCACACTATCGGTAGTCTGTTCTACCACCACGATTTTCCAACCCTCTGCTTTCAGCCCCGCAGCTGCCTGCCCCGCATTTTCATGATACGACCACGGAACCGATGCCGTGGCGCCGAGGGCGGTCTTTTCTATCTCTCTGTGGGGAGGGGTGCCCGTTATGCCCGTCAGAACCAACTTCTCGACACTGAATGCATCGCCGGTGCGAAATGCCGATCCAACATTGTGAAGGCTTCTGACGTTATCCAATAGGATACAGACGGGGATCTTTTTTGATGTTTTGAATTCATCTACAGAAAGACGGCCGAGCTCGTCGAGTTTTAACTTCTTCATAACAAATGATCCGTGCGACCCCGCATCAAGTGCTGGGCAGGCCCGTTGATCCGTGAGAGATTGAATTTAAATTCGAAATTAATGAAATCGCTAAGCTTCATATTCATTCTTTTTTTAGTGACACCTGCGTTTTCGCAGTCCGACGGTTACCTGAATGTCTACAAGGAATCGGAATGGAAAGCCCGCGACGCATGGCAGAAGGCCGATGAGATCATTAAAAAAATGAAGCTCAACAAAACCAGCACCGTGGCCGACATCGGGTGCCACGAAGGCTACATGACCTTCAAACTGTCAAACGTTGCTTCGAAGGTCTATGCCGTCGACGTCGACCAGTCGAAGCTTGACAAGCTCAAAAAACATATAAGTGATCGCAAAGTCTCGAATGTCGATGTCGTCAAAGGAGATTACGACAACCCCAAACTGCCCGGCAACACACTCGATGCCGTTGTTATACTCGACACCTATCATGAAATGGACGACCACGACAAGATCCTCCAGCATATCATGACCTCCTTAAAGAAAGGCGGCCGGCTGGTGATCTGTGAGCCCATCGCCGCCAGTCGTCGTGGTGAAGCCCGCGCGGACCAGGAGCGGAAGCATGAGCTCGAAATGAAGTTTGCGCTGGAAGATCTTGCGAAAGCAGGGTTTACCATCCAGGAGAAAACCGATCCTTTCGTCGACCGTGAAAAAGTAAAGGGCGATAAGATGTGGCTCATAGTCGCCATCAAGTAAGGAAAACCTGATAACGTCCACGTCCCCACGTTCCCACATCGTCACGGCACTACGTCCCCACGTTATTACGTCACTACGTTTCCTTTATATTTGCCAGCTATGGCCGGAGCAGGCGCAATGGATACACCCCTCATGAAGCAGTACAGTGTCATCAAGGCAAAGTACCCCGGTGCGCTCCTTCTTTTCCGTGTCGGCGACTTCTACGAGACTTTCGGGCAGGATGCCATCGCCGCCAGCAAGGTGCTGGAGATCGTGCTCACCAAACGCGGCAATGGGTCGGCCTCCGAAATAGAGCTCGCCGGATTTCCCCATCACTCCCTGGATACATATCTGCCGCGCCTCGTGCGTGCCGGCCACCGCGTTGCGATATGCGACCAGCTGGAAGATCCCCGCATGGTGAAAGGCATCGTGAAACGCGGTGTAACAGAGCTCGTAACACCCGGCGTCTCATTCAACGACACCGTCCTCGAACGCAAACAGAATAACTTTCTCTGCTCTGTATTTATCGGAAAAAACTCCTTCGGCGTCGCCTTTCTCGATATAAGTACCGGCGAGTTCTACTGCGCCCAGGGAACAGAACACTACGTCTTCAAGCTTGTACAAAGCCTTAATCCCGCCGAAGTCATCTTCTGTAAAGGACAACGCGAAAAGATCGAAAACCACCTCGGCGAAGGATACGCGAGTTTCGCCCTCGACGATTGGGTTTATGCTTTTGATTTTACGCACGACAAGCTCATCACTCAATTCAAGACGGCATCTCTGAAGGGCTACGGCATCGACGTATGGACCGATGCTGTGATCGCCGCCGGCGCCATTCTGCATTACCTCGAAGCAACCGAGCATAAGGATACCCATCATATCTCGTCGATCTCCCGCATCGACGAAGACAAATACGTGTGGATGGATAAGTTCACCATCCGTAACCTGGAGCTCGTTACATCGCAGAATGAAGGCGGTGTTCCGTTGTTAAACATCCTCGATCGCACCATCACCCCCATGGGATCACGGCAGCTTCGCAAGTGGATAATCCTTCCACTCAAAGAAAAGCAGGCCATCGAAGAACGCCTCCAGGTGGTCGACGAGTTTTACAAGAACGAGGACCTGTGCCTGAAAATCACAGAACAGCTCAAGCAGATCGCCGACCTCGAACGCCTGATCTCAAAAGTCGCGGTCGGACGGATCAATCCCCGGGAGCTGCAGCAACTCCGCCGTTCACTGATGGCCATCGTGCCGGTCAAAGACATTCTCGAAAGACAAACGTCACCGGAATTACAGAAGCTCGGAGCCCAGCTCGACAAGTGTGAATTCCTTCTTGAAAAGATCGGTAAGGAGCTGAGCGAAGAAGCTCCTATGCTGGTGCACCAGGGCGGCATCATCAAGAATGGTGTCGATGGCGAGCTCGACGAGCTGCGCTCGATTGCCTTCGCCGGCAAAGATTATCTCCTGCAGGTGCAAAAACGTGAAGTGGAACGGACCGGTATCAGTTCACTTAAGGTTTCCTTCAATAAAGTATTCGGTTACTATCTGGAAGTAAGTAATGCGAACAAGGACAAGGTTCCGCAGGACTGGATACGGAAACAGACACTCGTCAACGCCGAGCGATACATCACAGAAGAGCTGAAAGTGTATGAAGAGAAGATCCTTCATGCGGAAGAGAAGCTTTCGGTCATCGAGCAGCGACTATTTATGGAGCTCGTCCGAACCACTGCCGACTTCATCTCACAGATACAACAGAACGCCCGTGCTGTCGCAACACTCGACGCACTCTTGTCATTTGCCGTCGTTGCAAAAGCCAACCGGTATACGAAGCCGACCATCAACGACACCACTATTCTCGAGATCAAGGAAGGACGTCACCCGGTTATAGAAAAACAGCTGCGTCCGGGCGAAGCTTACGTACCGAACGATATCCTGCTCGACAACGATAAACAACAGATCCTTATCATCACCGGTCCGAACATGGCCGGCAAGTCGGCCTTGCTAAGGCAGACAGCTCTTATCGTCCTCATGGCCCAGACCGGCAGCTTCGTACCGGCCGGGTCGGCGAACGTCGGAATGATCGACAAGGTCTTCACCCGTGTCGGAGCCTCCGACAACCTTTCGCGCGGCGAGTCGACCTTCATGGTCGAAATGACGGAAACCGCGAGCATTCTCAACAACCTGAGCGATCGCAGTCTGATACTGATGGACGAGATCGGCCGCGGCACCAGTACATACGACGGCGTTTCGATTGCCTGGGCGATAGTGGAGTTTCTCCATAATCACAAAGACTTCAAGCCCAAGACCCTGTTCGCCACGCATTACCATGAGCTCAACCAGCTCGCGGAAGACAATGTGAGGGTGAAGAATTTCAACGTAAGCGTGAAAGAGGTTGGCGACAAGATCATCTTCATGCGAAAGTTGAAGGAAGGGGGCAGTGAGCACAGCTTCGGCATTCACGTAGCCCAGCTGGCGGGCATGCCGAACCGCATCGTCCTTCGCGCCAACGAGATCCTTCAGTTCCTGGAAAAGGACAAGCACAAGAACGAACGGAAGAAGAAGCTCGAGGAAATGCCGAAAGTGCAAATGAGTCTGTTCGAGCTCGATCCGAAGACGAAAGAAGTGCAGGAAATTCTCTCGAAGATCGATATCAACACGCTGAGTCCCGTGGAAGCGTTGTTGAAACTGAACGAGATATTGAGCATCTTGAAGAAGGCATAATTTCTCACGGAATGCACGGAAAACACGGAACCAGGTCGCGGGTAATACGTAAGGCTGTTACGGTTTTGCTCTTTGTAGCAGCCTTTCCCACAGGGTACACTGGCGGACTATCGAGCATCTTGAAGAAGGCATAATTTCTCACGGAATGCACGTAAAACACGGAACTAGGTCGCGGATAACGCGTAAGGCTGTTACTGTTTTGCTCTTCGTAGCAACGTTTGTCGCAGCGGAAGCGCAAGGTACGCTGGCGGATTATCGCCGGGCAGAAACTGCCGATACCGCTTATCTAAATAAAGTACACAACCTGGTTCTTGACTGGGACTGGTTACAAAACGATACCCGTTTCTGGTACGTCAAAGTCATCGCCGGCGGAAAAGAATTCATGCTCTCTGATCCCGCGAAGAAGACAAAAGTAAAAGCCTTCGATCATCAGAAGCTGGCGAAGGCACTTTCGGATAAAACGAAGAAGACGGTCAATCCGAAAAAACTACCGTTCGATGACATCACTTTCAAGGACAAAGGCACCGCCATCGAATTCGTATCCGACAGTGTTCGCTGGCAATGCAAGCTGTCATCGTATGATTGTAAGTTCGTCGAACGCCTGAAGCCGAGATCAAATCGTTATTGGGGCTCACGGCAGGATGAAAAGAGCGGCGGGCCCGTGGTTTCTCCCGACAGCACATCGGTGGCGATCATCAGGAGCGGAAATATTTACATCCGCAACATCAAGACCAAAGAAGAGTTTCGTCTCAGCTCCGATGGATCGGAGGGCGAATATTATTCGACCTACATGCGATGGTCGCCCGACAGCAAAAAGCTGATGGCCTACAAGGTACGACCAGGCGAAAGTCACCTGATCTATTTTGTCGAATCGTCTCCCGCAAACCAGGTGCAACCGAAATTACAGTCACGGGAATATTTGAAACCCGGCGATGCCTTGCCGATCCGCATGCCGCAGTTATTTCTGGTGGATGAAAGAAAACACGTGAAGGTCAGTCACGAACAGTTTGCAGACCAGTTTAACCTCGCCAACTTCGAATGGCGAAAGGACAGTAAGTCATTCATATTCGAGTACAACCAGCGTGGCCATCAACGCTACAAAGTGATCGAAGTAGCTGCTCCTTCGGGAGAGATCACCGTGCTGGTCGACGAACAGCCAAAGACATTCTTCGACTATTCAGGGAAGAAGTTCATGTACACGATGGAATTCAACGATGGCAGTGGGAACGAGATCGTCTGGATGTCGGAACGCGACGGGTGGAATCATCTTTACCTGTACGACGGGAAAGGCAATGTGAAAAACCAGATCACGAAAGGAGAGTGGGTGGTTCGTAGTGTGGTGCATGTCGATGCCGGCGCGAGACAGGTCACCTTCACAGCAAGCGGCATGGACGCCGGTATCGATCCATACCTGCGCGGCTTATTTCGTATCAATTTCGACGGCACCGGACTGACGAGGCTGACCGAACCCGGCGCGGATCATACAGTAACTTTTTCACCCGACAAAGCCTCGTTCTTCGACATATCGCAACGCTCCGATCTTCCACCCACCTACACCATCCGTCGTGCTTCCGATGGAGCCGAAGTGATGCAGATC
>WUUC01122997.1_pt1 | contig 16903 bp, 16 predicted proteins | sample 6278441 | NCBI WGS metagenome assembly WUUC01 (sample SAMN13675441, study PRJNA597444) | soil metagenome | isolation source: soil | place: USA: Washington | collected 2017-10
GCCGAAGCCGAGCCAGGACACCAGCTCGTTGAGCGGCGACGCCTCGGTGTTGAACAGGCCGTAGAACAGCAGGCTGGTCGACGCGAGCCCGACCGCGCTGGGCAGGAAGAAGATGGTGCGGAACGCGCCGACGGCGGGCCGGTCCCGCTGGACCAGCAACGCCAGTCCGAACGCGACGAGGCCGAGCACGATCGTGGTGACCACCGTGTACTTCAGCGTGAACCAGACCGCCCGCAGGAACAGCGGATCCCGCAGCGCCTGGTAGTTCGCCACCCCGTTGGGGCTGGACGCGCCGATCAGCGGCCAGTGGTTGACCGACATCCACAGCAGCAGCACCAGCGGGACGACGAACAGCACCACCACCAGCACTGCCATCGGAGCCGAGTACAGCAGGCCGAGCCGGCGCCGGCCGCGGTTCACCGACGCCCGCCTGCTGCGTGGCGCCGGCGCGCTCGATCTCCGCGCCGGCGCTCGTGGTGGCGACAGCGACACCACGGTCAGCCGCCGCTCGACAGCGAGTCGGTGATGGCCGAGTTGTGCCGGCGCAGCACCGCGGCCGGGTCGTCGCCGCCGAACACGACGTCGATCACCGCCGCCGTCCACGGTCCGTTGGGGTCGTTGTAGGTCTTGCCGAAGTTGACCGAGATCGGGGTCTGCCCCTCGCCGGCGAGCTTGTTGAACACACCGAGCCTCGGGTCCTGCTTCGCGTAGGTGTTGTCGGCGAGGTCGGACCGGACCGTGATGTTCTTGCTCTTCGCCACGACCTCGACCTGCGCCTCCTCCGACAGCGTCCAGGCGATGAAGTCCCACGCGGCCGCGGCGTGCTGGCTGCTGGCGCTGATGCCGAGCACGTCACCGCCGACGAACGACGAGCTGCCGCCGGTCAGCCCGGGGATCGGCGCGACCCCGACCTGCAGCTCCGGTGACTCCTCGATGCCCTGCAGGCCGGTCGCGCCCATCGGCTGGATGCCGACCTTGCCCTCGGCGAACAGCTGCGTCCAGGTCGTGCCCGACTCGTTCTTCGCCGACGCCGGGACCACGCCGTCGGCGTACAGCTGGCGGAGTTTGCCGTACACCTCGGCGGCTGTCGGGTTGTCGATCGTGGACGCCGTGCCCTCCTCGTTGAGGACCTCTCCGCCGGAGGCCCAGATCATCGGCCAGCTGGTGAACAGCTGGCAGCCGGGACAGGCGCCGCCGAAGAAGTAGCCGCTGACGTCCCCGCCCAGCGCCTTGATCCGCTTCGCGTAGTCGACCATCTCGTCCATTGTGGACGGCGGCTTCTCCGGGTCGAGGCCGGCGCGGGTGAACAGCACCTTGTTGTAGAACACCGCGGAGAGGTCGATGTCGTGCGGGACGCCGTAGTTCTTCCCTTCGTGGGTGGCCACCTTCATGTGCGCCGGCGCGAGCGTGTCCTTGAACGGCAGGTCGTTCACCCGGGCGGTGAGGTCGAGGTACACGCCTTTCGACGCGTAGTTGGGTGCGTAGACCACGTCGGCGGCGAGCACGTCGGGCAGCTGGTTCGCACCCGCGGCCGTGCCGACCTTCTGCTGGTAGGAGTCGGCGGGGAAGGCCGTCAGCTCCACCTTGTTCTTGTGGCCGGCGTTGTAGGCGTCGACCAGGGTCTGGCTGAACGTGGCGGTCGGTGACCGTGTCCACATGGTGATCGTCGTGCCGTCGTCCACGGCCCCGGTGTCACCGGCCGGCGCCGTCGAGGGACCGCTCTGGCACGCGGCCAGGACCAGTGACCCGGCCAGCAGAGCGATCGGCGTTCGGAAACCCATCGTGCCTCCCGACAACGTTGAACAGGAGTGACGAGGAAAATTCGGAAACCGGTTTCCGTCACGCTAGGCTTGCTCGCGCACCGGTGTCAAGGCTCCGTTGTGGCTGATCAAGAGGTGTGGCCGGGCTACCATGCGATGGTGCCACCCAGGAAAGTCGAGGAAAGCGCCAGGAAAACGGACCGGCCGGCCACGATCAGCGACGTGGCCAGCCTGGCCGGCGTCTCGGTCGGCACCGCGTCCAAGGCGCTCAACGGCCGCGGCTCACTGCGCGTGGAGACCCGCCGCCGGGTGCTGTCCGCGGCCGAGCAGCTCGGCTTCCAGGCGAACAAGGCCGCGGTGGCCCTCAACTCGGGCCGCACGTACACGGTCGGCATGATCACCACCGACACCATCGGCCGGTTCAGCATCCCGCTGTTGATGGGCGCCGAGGACGCACTGGGCGCCGGCGAGATGTCGGTCTTCCTGTGCGACGCCCGCGACGACCCCATCCGCGAGCAGTACTACCTGCGAACCCTGCTGAGCCGCCGGGTCGACGGCATCATCGTGACGGGCCGCCGCACCCAGGCCCGCCCCCCGATCGGCACGGACCTGCCCATCCCGGTGGTGTACGCGTTCATCAGCTCCGCGGGTGCCGGCGACTGCTCGGTCGTCCCGGACGAGGCGGGCGGTGCCCACAAGGCCGTCGACCACCTGGTAGGCGTGGGCCGGCAGCGGATTGCGCACATCACCGGCCCGGAACACCACCACTCCGCGGCCGTCCGCGCCGAGGCGGCCACGACCCGTCTGGCGTCGAACGGCCTGGACCTGGTGGCCCCACCCCTGTTCGGCGAGTGGAGCGAGGCATGGGGCCGCCAGGCGGTCCAGATCCTGCTCGGCGCCGACCGCCCGTTCGACGCGGTGTTCTGCGGCAGCGACCAGCTGGCCCGCGGCGCCGCCGACGCGTTACGAGCCACCGGCCGCCGAGTCCCCGACGACGTGGCCCTGGTCGGCTTCGACAACTGGGACGTGATGGCGCTGGCCTGCCAGCCCCCACTCACGAGCGTGGACATGGAACTGGAACAACTGGGCCGCACCGCCGCGAACCTGCTACTGGCCGCCATCAACGGCGAGCCCGCTCCTGGCACGCACACCCTCCCGTGCCGCCTGGTCATCCGCGACTCGACTGTGCTGTCCGTCGCCGGCCGGCCGAGGGGTTCCTGACGCTGAGGCGCGCTGGTGGCCTCCATGGCCGGACACAGTGGGCGGGTTGGTCGAGTGGGCACCTGCCGACCCAAGCGCCACGGGCACGGCCAGCCGAGCAAGCAGCCGGGGCACCAGGAGCTGAGCACACCCCGCCAGATACCGCTGGCCACGGGCCGGGCAGTGCGCTGCATGCCCGGCACCGACAGAGCGGCTCGGCTGGGCAGATGCCGCAAGTCGGGCGCTGCGCGCCCGACGCCCGCGAAGCGTGCACGGCCAAACGCACCACGAGCGAGGCAAGGTAGGCAGGAACTGCCAACTGCTGGGCAAGCGAGGCGGACGCCGCAGGTCACAGCAAGCCGAGCACCCCGAGCCGACACCCGCACGCCGAGCAGACCAGCCAGGCTCCGTCCAAGTCGGTTGTCGCTTGGCCGGTGCACGAGTGTCCCATTCCAGGGCCGGCGGGGAAATCCGCCGGCCGGGACTGCCGTGGACAATTCCTGCGATTTCCCGGGTCACCTGTGCCACGTTCTTCGCGTGGAATATGTTTCGCCCCATCGCCACGCTGGCCGCGCCGCTGCTCATCATTTCCCGGACCAGGGCGGACAGCTCCCCGGTGTCGGCCAGCGGCGCGCCGTCGGCGCCGTTGCGGGCGATCGTCTCGACGATGCGCCGCACCCGGTCCACCGAGCCGATCGGCCCGTCGGTGACCGAGTGGTCGATCGGCACGAGGAACAGACCGTCACCGCGGCACAACCGCCGCATCCGCACGCTCTTGCCGATCCCGGTGTCGGTCACCAACCCCATGGCAAAGCGCTCCCATCCCCGCGGCGGAAAGCGAAAGCAGACGAAACCCAGGCGATCGTCTCGCCTCCCCAGAATGCCGAGACCGTTCGCCAGGAATCAATGTCGCCCGCGTCAGGGTTGGCCAAATGTTCGTCAGTTTTTCGCAAGGCCGGACAGCGAAAACCCCGCCGGGGTGGGGGAATCCCGGCGGGGTCGAGCGATTTCCTAAGGCTAGCCCAGTGCGACCCTAGCCAGAATATGTGGCGCCATCAGTGCCGCCGGGTGCAGCCGCAGCCCCGCGACCCGCATGAAGGCACTGGACACCACCGGGTCGTGCGCGGCGACGCGTTGCAGCCGGCGCACGTACTTGTTGAGGAGTCGCATCGACAGGGGACGGTGGCCCTCGACCTCGGGCAGGGCGAGGTCACCGCCGGCGCCGAGCTGCCACGCCGGGGCGACGATCTTCGCCGCCTGGCGGAAGAAGCGGCGGGCGAGGTCGTGGTCGCCGGCCAGCAGGCACCGGCGCAGGGCGTCGGCCTCGAGGGCGGCGACCGTCATGCCCTGGCCGTAGATCGGGTTGAAGCCACAGATGGCGTCGCCGAACACCAGTAGCCCGGAAGGGAAGTCGCGCAGCCGCTCGTAGTGGCGCCAGACGCTGGCCGGGAACCGGTGCCGGTGCAACCCACCGGCCGGCTCGGCCGGCCGGGCTGCTTCAACGGCCGCCTGGACGTCCGGCGGCGCGGACCGGGCCACGAACTCGACGAGTCCCGCCTCGTCGGTCGGTGGGTGGTCGCCCGCCATGCCGACCGCCGTGAGCATCCAGCGGTCGCCCTCCTGTGCGGCCAGCGCGAAACCCGTCGGCCGGCCCGGCACCGGGCCGACCAGCACCATCCGGTCCCGTGGCCGAAGCTCCGGCGGAATGCGCACCAGGTGACTGACGTAGGCGATGTCGGCCTTGATCCGCTCCTCCGGCGGGACGGGCCGCCCCATCTCGGCCAGCCAGGTGGCGGTGCGGCCGGCACGGCCCATCGCGTCGACGACCAGGTCGGCCGGCAGGATCTCGGCGTGCCCGCCGCGGTGGGCGACGTGGACGCCGGTCACCTGCCCGGCCTCGGTGTGCGGGCCGACGGCGTCACAGGCGTCGACGATCTTCACGTTCGGGTGCGCGGCCAGGTGGTCACGCACGCTGGTCTCCAGCAGCGGCCGGGTCAGCTGCACGGTGTTGCCGGTGTCCGCGCGGCAGAGCTCGTGCCCGCCCAGGATCAGCCGCGCCTCGAGCAACAGGTTCGTCCGGTGCGCGCCCGCGTCGGTGAGCTCGTCGACCAGCCCGGGAAACAGCTGGTCGAGAATCTCCGCGCCACGCCGGAGAACCGTGTGGAAATGGTGCCCCTGCGGCACACCGCGACGGTGCCGCACACCGGCCACGAGCTGGTCACGCTCGATCACGGTCACCTGCTCGTAACGGTCGGCGAGAACCCGCGCGGCGAGCATGCCCGCCATGCTCCCGCCCAGCACAACCGCATGTTGGTTCACGCTCTCCAGCGTGACAACCACCCCCGCGTGCCGGCGTCTCCCACATTGCCGAACAACCGTTTTTTTCCCAGCGGTCGCATTTCAGGAGATTTCGCGCGGTCCGCATGGTCGTACTCTGCGTTATGAGACATGTACCGCGCACGGCGAATGTGAGCTGACAATGCGAGCTGAAATCAAAGTGCTCGGCGCACTGGAGGTGTCGCTCAACGGTAACTCGGTGGTGCCGACGGCGAGCAAACCACGCCAGCTGCTTGCCATGCTGGCCATGAACGTCGGTCAGCTCGTGACGAGCTCGACGCTCAAGGAGGAGCTGTGGGCGACCAACGCGCCGCGCAGCGCCACCACCACCCTGCACACCTACGTGATGCACGTGCGCAAGCTGATGCGGGACGCGCTGCCCGACGACCAGGCGGCCTGGTCGCGGAAGATCCTGGTGACCAGGCACTCCGGATACATGATGCAGGTCGAGCCGGAGTCGGTCGACGCGATCCGCTACCTCCGGCTCGCCACGTCCGGCCGGGCCGCGGGCATGGCCGGCGACCACGTGCGGTCCGAGCGGTTGCTCTCGGAGGCACTCGGGCTGTGGCGGGGACCCGTGCTGGTCGACGTCGCCACCGGGCCGCACCTGGAGATCGACTCGATGCAGCTGACGGAACGCCGGCTGACCGACCTCACGTTGCGCATCGACTCGGACCTCTACCTCGGCCGGCACCACCAGGTGCTCGGTGAGCTGGCCGCGCTGTGCGCCCGCCACCCGTACATGGAGAACTTCCGGGCGCAGTTCATGCTCGCGCTGTACCGCTCCGGGCGGCCGGGCCAGGCGCTCGAGGGCTACCACGAGATGGTGACGACGATCCGCGACCACCTCGGCGTCGACCCGGCGCAGCGGCTACGCGAGCTGCACCGGGCGATCCTCGTCGGCGACCCGGTCATCGACGACCCCCGGTTCCTGATCAACACCTGGACCGGGCACGCCATCGCCAGCTGACCCGGTCAGGGCGCCAGCTCGGCGGCGAACCGCTCGGCGGACGTGGCCACCGACTCGGTGGCCACGTCCAGTCCGTCTCCGGCGCCGACCACCAGCGAGACGAGCTGGCTCTCGAAGCACGCGTCCGCGGTCCACGGCTCGATGAGGTAGTCACCCAGCTCGAGGTTGACCAGGCCGTGCATGGCGAACCACATGTGGTGCGCGACCATGCCCGGGTCCGCGGGGCGGAACCGTCCCGCGTCGATGCACCGGCTCACACAGTCGACGATGCTGGCCAGCACGTACCTGCCGTGCTGCCGGTCGTCCTCGGTCAGCTCGAAGCCCGCCAGCGACTCCCCGCCGAACATGGTCGCGTACAGGTGGGAGTTCTCCAGGGCGTTGCCCCGGTACGCGCGCCCGTGCAGGCAGAGGTCGGCCACCGGGTCGTCGGTCTGCTTCACCTGGCTGAAGTAGTTCTGCAGCCTGGCGAACCCCTCGTACACGATCTCGCGGACCAGACCGCTCATGCCACCGAAGTGCGTGTAGACCGCCATCGTCGAGGTGTCCGCCTCGGCGGCGATCCGCCTCGTGGACAGCGCACGGGGGCCTTCGTCGGTGAGCAGGCGGGCAGCGACGTCGATCAAGGTGATCCGGACGTTCGGATCGGCTTTTCTCGGCACCTTGACATTGTTGCATAACAGCGCTAGCTTATTGGTGGTGCAACACTGTTATGCATCCTGAGGTGACGCGGGAAGGCAGGTGCGTCATGAACCGTCCCCTCGAGCCGGTCGGCAACACCAACCGTCCGCTGCTCCGCATGGACACCGGTATCGACGTGCTGGAGGAATGGGCGGACGGCGCGAACCAACAGGACAAGAACGCCGTCTACGCGGCACTCTTCGCGATGGCCGACCGCACGCTCCTCCGCTCCCACCGCGTCGTCGACGACGGGCTGCAGCTGGACGCGTTCTTCGTCCTGCTCTCCGGCGACCTCGTGCTCAAGATGCGCATGCACTGCTTCGACTCGTTCGGCATCGTCTACATCGGACCGCACGCGGGCGCGCCCGGCCTGACGAGCGCCCTCGGGAACGACCTGGCGGCCTGACTCCCCCCGGGCCTACGAGACCGCGACGAGGTTCTCCACCGGCTGGGTCGGCGGGGTGAACGGACCCCACGTGAACGCCGGCAGCCAGCGGTGCGAGTCGCGGCTCCAACCCAGGCGCGTGATCTGCTCATGTGTGCGCCGACCGGCGAGCGAGCGGTAGATGTCGTAGCGGTCCCCGGACAGGGTCGCGACCGGCTCGCCGATCCCGGCCTGCCACTCCCGCCCGTCGACCGCGACGAGCACCGCGGGCAGGTTGTGGGCGGCCACCTCGGCGGAGAACCCGTTCAGCACGATCTCGAACGCGCGCGGGAACGCCGAGTGGTCCTCCGGCAGCGGGGCGCCGACGGCATAGCGGAGATCGAGCTCGTGGGTGAAGGCGTCCATCACCATGAGGCTGCCGCGACGGCCGCCCCGCTCCGCGAGGAGGCGCTCCGCCTGCTCACCCATCCTGGCCCACTCGTCGAGCAGGCCGTCGACCCCCATCCCCGCCGAGGAACGCTCCACCTCGGCCCATCCGGACATCCGGCCGATCGCGAACGAGCAGATCCCCACGAGGTGCGCGACGAGGTCCCGGACCGTCCATTCAGGACAGGACGGGACCGGCAGGTCGTCGGATCCCGGGTATCCGGCCATCAGTGTCCGCACGTTGTGGATGGCCTTGTGGTAGGCCACATGGTTCGGCTCCATCGGACTCCCCTCCATCACGACGTGTGTGCCGCGGGCGTGCGGGCCGCGGCGCCCGCGGCCCGGTCAGAAAGGTGGCCGGCACGGTGCAGCCAGTGCACGGCGTCGGCGAAGGTCTCGGTCACCGGGCGGGCGGCGATCCCGTTGGTGCCGGCCCGCTCGTCCACCCGCACCGCGCAGGCGCACGTGTAGATCGCGCCGTACTCGGCCGGGATGTGCCACGGCCACACCCGCTGCACCAGGCCGGCGAGCAGGCCGACCGGCACCATGGCGCGGGCCGGCAGGTACACCGTCGGCAGCGACCGCCCGGTGACCTCCCGCAGCGTCCGCACGTACTCGCGGGTGGTCAGGTAGTGACCGGGGCCGAAGTGGCGGTTCACCGCGGGCTCGGCCGGGCCGAGCAGCGAGGCGAGCAGTGCGGCCGTGTCCCGCACGTCGCCGATCGGCAGCCCGCCGAGCGGCCAGATCGGCATCAGGCCGCGCAGGGCGTTGCGCAGCCGGGTGGTCTGGTCGCCCAGCCTGGGGTCGTGCGGCCCGAGCAGCGCCGGCGGGTAGGTGATCACGACCGGCGCACCGTCCTCCTGGTGCCGGCGGGCGACGACCTCGGCGGCGGCCTTGCTGGCCAGGTAGGTCTCGCGGGGCCTGCCGACCGGCGAGTCAGGGCCGATCACCCTGCGCGGGGCGGGGAACAACGCGCCGACGGTGGACACGTGCACGACGCGCCCGACACCGGCCCGGCGCGCGGCGTCCAGCACCAGCTCGGTGCCCGCCACGTTGACCTCGCGCATCTCACGGTGCCGCCGGCTGTCGAAGGAGTAGACCGAGGCGGCGTGCAGGACCGCGTCGGCGTCACGCACCAGCCGGTCCACACCGGACCGGTCGAGCACGTTCCCCTCGACCACGTCCAGCTCGCCGGCCTCGACACCGAACGGGGACAGCGCACGCTCCACAGTGGAGTGGTCCCGGACGAGCAACCGAACCCGGTGACCCGCCTGATGAAGCGCGGCGACCGTGTGGGCGCCGACGAAGCCGGTGCCGCCGGTCACGCTCACCAACATGGGACTCTCCCTGTCCGGATCAGGCGCTGCGCTGCGTCGGCATTCCCTGGTGGAAGCCGCCGCCGAAGAACAGCAACGCGTCGCCCGGCCTCCTCGCCGCGTCCAGCACGGTGCCGAGGAAGATCGAGTGGTCGCCGCCGTGGTAGACCTCGGCGAGCTCACATTCCAGCCAGGCGAGGGAACCCGCCAGCAGCGGCGCCCCGCTGCGGCGTGCCGGGAACCAGTCGACCTCGTCGAACTGGGCGATACCCCGGGGCCGGTTGCGGCTCGCGAAGTAGCGGGCCACGTCCTCCTGCTCCGCGCTGAGCACGTTCACACCGAAGTGGCGCGTGCGCAGGATGGCCTCGTGCATCTGCGCGGTGCGGGCGATGCAGCACAACACCATCGGCGGGTCCAGCGACACGGAGCTGAACGCGTTCGCGGTCATGCCGTGGCAGTGTTCCCCACCGGCGGTGAGCACGGTGATCCCGGTCGCGAAGCTGGACATGACGTCCCGCAGCACCTTCGGCGACGGGATCGCCGGCAGCTCGGGGGACGGCACCGCGGACAGGTGGCGCTCACTCGTCATGTCTGCCTCCCGCTCGCTGCCTGGGTCGCCTGTCCGGCGGTGTAGGGGGCGAGTGCCTCACGTAACGCGAGGGGTACCCGGGTCGGCACCGTGTCGTTGTTCGGGCCTCGCATGCACGCGATCCGCTGCTTGCCGCGGGCGACCACACTCTCTCGCCCTTCCTCGGTCAGCTGCACGTAGTCGAACGCGAACTGCACCTGAGTCTGCGTCAGCTCGTCCAAACGCATCCGCACCGACAACTCGTCGAACGCCGTGATCTCCGCGAAGAACTCGCACTCCGCCTTCAACGTGAACAGCTTCAGATCATCGTGCATGATCTCGGCCAACACCGTGGGTGCTTCCTCCACCAGGAAACGCTCCCGGCAATGACCTTGCCAGCGCAGGTAGTTCACGTAGTACACGTTCCCGACGAAGTTCGTCTCCTCGAACCCCACACGGTGCCGGAGCTCGTAGTACCCAGCCATAGTCACGCCCTCTTTGCTCGTAGCATCCGGCACTTTCAATCATGTCCCAGGGTGGGGTCTCCACCCACTCCGACCGTGCTTTGGCCAGCGACAACACGCTGAACAGCACGGGAGGACAACCGTGGCCGCCGTCCGTTGTAGACGGACAGCGGCCACGGGTCGGGCATCCGGGTCAGGCAGCGCGCTCGGCGCTCCCGGTCGCGCTCTCGTCGTAGCGCGGGGTGTTCTGGTAGGCGGCCAGCAGCCACTGGCCGTCCTGCTTGGTCACGAGCCAGGAGGCGCGGATCGCGCTGTCCTGCGTCGGCTCGGTCTCACCGGCGGACAGGACGCCGCCGAGGCTCAGCAGGATCGCCGTTTCCGGGCCGACGGAACGGATGCTGATCGGCTTGCCGGTCACCTGGGTGCCCTTGTAGCGGCCCTCGAACGCGTTCGCCATGTAGTCGCGGACCTCGTCGCGGCCGTTGCAGTACACGCCGGCCAGGATCATGGTGCCGTCTTCGGTGAACACGCTGGCGAACGTGTCCGCGTCGTGGTAAGCCCAGGCCGCCACGACCTTCTGTGTCAGGGCGGCGATCGCGGCCTTGTCCGCATCGGTGGTCATGCTGCTTCCCTTCTGGTGGTCGACGAACCGGGGGCTAGATGTAGAGGGTGTTGGGCTCGAGACCGCACAGCACCCGGCCGTAGAGCTCGAAGTTCGTGTTCGGGTGCATGAGCGCGTGCAGGTTGACCGCCTGCACGTCCCGGTTGATCCGCTGGATGGGGATCCCGCTGTAGATGGAGGACCCGCCGCTGGCCGTGGCGAGGATGTCCACCGCCTCCTTGGCCAGCCGGACCACCGCGCCGATGTCGGCCCGCGTCCTGGCGCGCTCCTCGAGCTTCCACTCGGTGCCCTCGTCGCTCTTGGTGTCCACCAGGCTCGCCAGGCGCTGCGCGTGGAACTCGGCCTGGTCGATCTTCAGCGTCGCCTCGGCCACCTGGAAGTGGGTGATGGGCGCCTCGCGCTGGCTCTCGTAGGCCGTGTAGGTGATCTTGCGGTCGGCCAGCCGGCCGAGGAAGAGCTCCTTGGCGCCCTTCGCCATGCCCACCAGGGTCCCGACCGCGGCCGCGGAGGCGACCGGCAGCAGGGGCGCGCGGTAGACGGTGGACGCCGCGTTGCGCTTGGAGGCGGTCTGGCCCTGCAGCACGACCGGCAGCGGCAGGACGCGCTCCTGCGGGATGAACAGGTCCTTGGCGACCGTGCTGACGCTGCCGGTGCCGCGCAGGCCCGAGGTGTGCCAGTCGTCGATGACCAGCAGGTCCGACAGCGGCACCAGGGCCAGGATCGGGTACGGCTCGCCGTCCGGCGGGACGAAGATCGCGATGATCTCCTGCCACTGCGCGTGGTGGGCGCCGCTGATGAAGCCCCACTTGCCGTTGACGACCACACCGCCGTCGACCGGCGTGGCCATCCCGGACGGGCTCAGCGTTCCGCACACCCGGACGTCCGGCGTGGCGAACACCTCGTCCTGCACGTGGTCCGGGAACAGGCAGGCCATCCAGGTGGGGATCCAGTACACCGAGGTGACCCACGAGGTGGACCCGCAGCCCTGGCCGAGCACGGAGCCGACCTCGACCAGCGTGCGGCTGTCCACCTCGTACCCGCCGAAGTGCTTGGGCCGCCGGAACTTGAACACGCCGGCGTCGGCCAGCGCCTCGATCGTCTCGTCGTGCAGCCTGCGGTTCTCCTCAGCCCAGGACGCGTGCTTTCGCAGCAGCGGGAGCAGATCCGACGCCTTGCGCACGAGCTCGTCGCGCGTTGGGATCGTGGTGGCCAAGATATCCTCCAAGCACAGGAAACGGACGGAGAACGAACACCAAGTCGCGCGAGGCTGGGCCGGCGTCCGCGGCTACTCGTTTCGAGACTGCCCTGGTAGCGCACCGAACGCATCTTCCGGCTTGCGGGTTCCGTGGCGGACACCGTGTGCGGACATGGCAAAGCGCCCTCCCACCCCGCGAGAGCCAGGCTCGTCGTGGGGTGGGAAGGCACTAGAGAGACGCCCCTGCTGTCAGGGCTGGATCTCCATCTGGGCCATCATGCCGAGGGAGGAGTGCTCCAGGAAGTGGCAGTGGAAGGCGTACTTGCCGGTGTAGCTGTCGAACGTGGCCTTGAGCTTGACCCGGTCGCCGGAGTCGAACCAGAAGGTGTCCTTGCGGCCCTGGTAGTCGATCCCGGGCGCGGCGCCGTTGACCTCCAGCACCTGGAACTGCACCAGGTGCATGTGGAAGGTGTGGAAGACGAACTGCGGGTCGTCGTTGGTGACGTTCCAGATCTCCGTGGTACCGCGCTTGACGAGGAAGTCGCTGCGCGCCGGGTCGTAGACCCGCCCGTTGACCAGACCGGTGGGGAGCGGCGTCGTGGTCAGGTCGAACGAGAACGACACGTCCCTGGTGACCGTCGCCGCCGGCAGGGCGGGCAGCGGCCGCAGCGTCGCCGGTACCCGGCTGGTGTCGGGGGCGGTCCGCGTGACGTCGAACCGGAGCACCGGGCCGAGCGTGGCGTCGTTGAGGACCAGCTGGGTGCCGACCGGGTAACGGGAGAAGTCGATGACGAGCTCGACCCGCTCCGCCGAGGAGAGCCGCACCGACCTGCGGACCACGGGCGCGGGCAGCAGGCCGCCGTCCGTCGCGATCTGGGTCATCTCCTGGTCGTTGCCGAGGGTCAGGCGGAAGGTCCGCTCGGTGCCCCCGTTGCACAGGCGGAAGCGGTACTTGCGCGCGGCGACCTGGAAGTACGGCGACGGCTTTCCGTTGGCCAGCACGGTGTCGCGCTCGGCGGGGTTGCCGCCGAAGACCAGCTTGCCGTTCGCGTCGAACAACGCGTCGCGGAGCATGATCGGCACGTCGTAGGCGCCCTTCGGCAGCCCGAGAGCGTCCTCGCTCGCGTCGTCGATGACGTGGAAGCCTTCCAGGCCGTGGTAAACGTGCTCGGCCTCGGTGTGGTGGCTGTGGTCGTGGTACCACAGTGTGCAGCCCTGCTGGGTGTTCGGGTAGTCGTACAGGCGCGACTGACCCGGCTGGATCACTTCCAGCGGGTGCCCGTCGTGGGCCGCCGCGACGTGCGCGCCGTGCAGGTGCACGTTGGCCGGGCGGTCGAGCTGGTTGCGGTAGACGACCTTCATGCGGCGGCCGGTCCTCGTCCGGAACGTCGGTCCGGTGAACGCGCCGTTGTAGGTGTAGGCCGGGGTCGTGACGCCGGGCAGGATCTCGACGTTGGCCGGCTTGATGTCCACCTGGTAGAAGTCGGTGCTCGACGTCGACGCGATCGGGCTCAGCTCGGGCAGCAGTGGCATCGGCACGGAGAACGGCGTCCCGGCCATGGGCGAGCGCGACACCCGGCGGCCGGTCGTGCCGACCTGGTGCGGGTGGTGGACGGGCGCGGACGCGGTGGCCGCGGGCCGGACACCCTCGGGGAGCAGCAGTGCCCCACCGGCGACGCCGCCCACCACGCCGCCGCCTAAAGCCAGTAACTTACGTCTGTTCAGCATTGGTGCCCCAATCAGTGCAACGCAGGAGAGACCCGCCTTGGGCGATGGTGGCACCGGGCGGTGGCCGGGGGCGTCTTCGACGATGCTCAGCGACGATCACCCCGACCGGCCGGTCGGCGGAGGCCGTTCCCGTCGGCATGCTGGAAGAAGCACGTCACAACGGGGTCGTTTACCGTTCCAGGGTATGACGGAGCAGACGAGCCAATTTCCGTTGTCCTTCAACCAGACGTTCCTGTGCGCCTTCGACCGGGGCGCCGAGCACGGCGCGTTCGGCGACAAACACACAGTGGTCTTCGGCTGCCTCGTCAACGGAGAGGTCGACGTCGAAGCCTTACAGGGCGCGCTCGACGACCTGGTCGAGCGGCACGAGGCGCTGCGCATCGAGATCGTCAGGAGCGATCCGGAGAACCAGTACCAGCTGGTGCACCCGGCGAGCCCGGTTCCGTTGGCGGTCACCGACTTCCCGGCCGACGACCCACGCCCGCGCGAGGAGCGGGCCGAGGAGTACCTCAACGAGCTGGACGCCGGTTCGTACAGTGTGGACCACATCCCGCACATCTGGGGGTTCCTGCGCAGGTTCGACGAGTCCGAGTCGGTGCTCGTGATGGCCGTGCACCACACCGCGACCGACGGGTGGTCGACACAGATCATCCTCCGGGACGTCGCCGCGTTCTACGCCGTCCGCCGAGGACTCGACGCGCCGGAGTTCCCCGAGGTGCACGGGTTCCCGGAGTTCACCGTGCACCAGTTGGAGAACGTGGAGAGCGAGCCGACGCGGCGCGGGCTGGAGTACTGGAACACCAAGCTGGGCGGCGCCCAGATCCTGCCGGTGAAGACCGACCGGGCGTTCGACGAGAACCTGGTCAACCGGTACGCGGCGCACCGCTACCTGTTCGACACCGAACTGACCTCGAGCGTGCTGAGGTTCGCCGCGGCGTCCAGGAGCAGCGCGTTCATGGTGCTGATGTCCGCGTACAACGTGTTGCTGCACAAGCTGACCGGCGCGACCGACGTGGTGGTGCCGACGTTCACGTCCGGCCGCGACGAAGAGCGGTTCATGACCACCGTCGGGCCGATCTTCAACTACGTGTTGCTGCGCACGGACATCTCCGACGACTCGACCTTCCGCGAGGTCGTGGCGAAGACCCGCACCACCTGCTTCGAGGCGTACACCCACGACATCCCGTTCGCCCTGGTGGCGCAACAGACGCCGGAGGTGCTCGCCCCGTTCCAGGACCCGACCGTCGCGGTGATCGCCTTCGAGGTGCTGCAGAGCCCGTCGGACATGACCGGGGAGCTGATCGGCGACCTCAGGTACACCGAGATCCGCCGGCGCGTGCGGCAGCACCCGCTGAGCTCGCACATCCCCAACGGCGCGCTGTGGGCGACCGACGTGCTGCCGTCCGGGGAAATGGTCGGCAGCCTCAAGTTCGACCTCAACCGGTTCGACGAGGCCACCGCGATCAAGCTCGTCGACGGTCTGCGCGAGATCCTGCAGAACGCCGTAGCCAACCCGGACGCACCGGTCTCCGAGCTGTAGCGCAACCCCCGGCAACCCGGGAGATGCGCACCGTCACGAGCACGTGTGACGCTGGAAAAGTCGCGAAGCGAGAGAATAGAAGGGCGCTGCAATGAGTGTGGCTCCGAGTGATCCTCAGAACGTCGTGCCGCTTCCTCCGGAGCCGCACCTGACTCCGGCCGAGGCGATAGCACGGGCCAAGGCGATCGCGTCGACCCTGGTCGAGCGGCAGGCCGAGACCGAGCAGCGCACGTTCTACGCTCAGGACACCCACGAGGAGTTCACCAAGGCCGGCTTCTACCGGCTGATGGTGCCGAGGCGGTACGGCGGCTACGAGTTCGGCCCGGACACGTTCCTGCGCGTCGCCGCCGAGATCGCCCGCGGCTGCCCGTCGACCGGCTGGATGTACCTTTTCGGTGCGGCGCACGCACTTCCGGTCGCCTCGCTGTTCGGGGCTCAGGCCCAGGCCGAGCTGTTCGCCGACGGCGACTTCATCTGCCCCGCGACGGTGGCCCCGGCCGGCAGCGCAGAGCGGGTCGAGGGCGGGTGGCGGATCTCCGGCGTCTGGTCCTACAGCTCCGGCGTGCCCTACTCCACGCACTACCTCGGCCACACGCTGATCGCGCCGCAGAACGAGGGCGAGCCGCCCGCGCCGCTGATGTTCATCCTCCCGCGCAGTGACTACAAGCGACTGGACGACTGGGGCACGCAGCTCGGGCTGCGCGGCAGCGGGTCGCACAGCGTGCAGATCGACAACGCGTTCGTGCCGGACCACTTCACCCTGCACGACCACCTGAGCCAGCTGTCGGTCACCGGCGGGACGCCGGGCCGCGTGCTGCACCGCAACACGATGTACGGTGGCGGACCGCTCAGCTTCATGCTGCTCGAGCTCGGCGCGCTGGCCGTCGGCATCTCCTACGGCGCACTGGACGCCTACGAGGAGCTGATGACGAGCCGGATGACGATCTACCCGCCGATCGTGCCGCGGACCGAGGACCCGGACTACCAGCTCCGCTACGGCGAGGCCACCGGAAAGCTCAGCACCGCCTCGGCGGCGCTGTACGGCGCCGTGCAGGAGTGGATCGAGCTGTCCGCTCAGGGCCCGGAGGCGTTCACCCGGGAGCAGGAGTGGCGGCTGTCCACGGTCAGCCGCGAGGTCGTCCGGCTGTGCTGGGACGCCGTCGCCAACCAGATCTTCCCGACCGCCGGCTCGTCCGCCATCCGGCGCGGCGCCCGGATCGAGCGGGTGTGGCGTGACCTCTCCATGCTGCACAGCCACGCCGGTTACGCGATCGCGCTCAGGACGATGGCGAACCGCGAGCTCACCAAGGCTCACTTCGGCATCGACTGAGGGAAGAGTCCCATGACAGACCGCCCGGACAACGCCCCCGACACCGAAGCTCCCCGAAAGACCCGACCACTCACCGGTGACGAGTACATCGAGAGCCTGCGCGACGATCGCGAGATCTTCATCTACGGCGACCGGGTCAAGGACCTCACCACGCACCCGGCGTTCCGCAACCCGGTGCGGATGACGGCCCGGCTGTACGACTCGCTGCACGACCCGGCGCAGCGCGGCATCATCACCAAGCCGACCGACACCGGCAGCGACGGCTACACGCACAGCTTCTACACCACGCCCCGCACGGTCGAGGACCTGGTCGCCGACCAGCGCGCGATCGCCGAGTGGGCGCGGATGAGCTACGGCTGGATGGGCCGCAGCCCCGACTACAAG
>WUUC01239159.1_pt1 | contig 16901 bp, 27 predicted proteins | sample 6278441 | NCBI WGS metagenome assembly WUUC01 (sample SAMN13675441, study PRJNA597444) | soil metagenome | isolation source: soil | place: USA: Washington | collected 2017-10
CTGCGCGGCGCGGCCGATGGTGCGCTTGACCGCCTGCTCGCTCTGCTTAAAGCTCGCCGCGTCCTTCGTCACGATCTGCACGTCAACCTGCTTGGTTTCTCCGGCCGACTCCAGCGCCCAGAACCAGTGGCCGACGATGACGCCCAGGCCGAAGGCGATGATTGGCCGGCGGCGAGACTCTTTTGCGACTACCTCCGAGATGGTGTCGCCCTCCTCTGGCGACGCCGCCGCGTACAGGTCATAGGCCACCAGCGCGGCGGTCGCGCCGAGGATGATTTTGGAGGTTAAAGTCATTTGCCATCCCCCTCAATTCTCGCGGCTGCTTCATAGCGGCGCGCCGTCTCGCGCACGGACTCCTGTACGTTGACCGGGCCGTCGTCCTGAATGATGGTCGCGCGCACGTCGCGCTCGTAGGTATCGACGGGTTCGACGATGCGCAGCACGCGGCCGACGACGATAAAGGCCGTCCGGCTGCCGCGACCGGAGAGCGTGACTTCAAAGGTTCTACTCATTGATTCTCCTTCGCCTTCGCAGCCTCTCTCGCCGCCCAATGCGAGGCGATGTTCGCCCACAGACTCATCAGAGCCACCCAGGCCACCGAGTTCCGCCACCACAGAAGCGTCGGGATTGCCAGCACTGCCCAGACAATCGTCAGGGTCGTGTGAACGGTGCTCGCCTTCATCCTGTTGACGATGGATTTCATAAAACTTCTACGTCGAGAGGCAAGTTGAGGCTTGCGCGTTACCCTCAGTTTCCAGACCCAGACAGTACCTTCGAACAATCTGCGCAATGGCAAGCCGTGCGGCGGCTTTTACCACCGCCTCTAGTGCCTGCCCGAAGGTTTGGGCGCTACTCACGGCCTTGAAGGCATCCCGCTTGATATAGCGGAGATATCGCTCCCAACTTAGCCGCGGGTCTGCCGCCATCCTTCTCCTCCTGTGATGCGTTCGCCATCTCGCCATTACTAGGGTCGCCCTCCGCCTATCCCGCCGCTCTTGGGTCGGGGAGTGTCGGGGCTCGCCGGGTAAACCCAAATCAGGCTTTCGCACTGAGGACATGTGACGGAGGCGAGCGGCTCATTTCGGTCGAACTGTTCATTTACCTTGTCGCCCGCCTCGACCTGTACTTCAGTGCCACAGTTCTTACAGGCACCGACCTTTCCGGCCCACCATTCTTTCTGCTTACCCTGCTTGAGTATCTTCACTTCCCATCTTCTCCTTCCATCTCGCTCCTCACGAACGGCGTCTGTTCCGCCCCTTCAACAGGCGACGCGGTAGCAGCCCACGCTTCACGCTTGCCTTGATCCCACTGGTTAGATCGAAGGTGGAGGAGCATCTCGCTCTTGGTGAAGTATTCGCGCGGGTCGTACTGGCCCGGCGCGTACTCTTGCTCGTAGGCGAGCATCCCTTCGAGGATAGGGCATCGGTAGAGGGGCTCAGTTCCCCCGGCTGACACGCGCTCGTCGGCGTAGCTCCACTGATGCCCGCACGCCTGACAGGTGTAGAACTTGCCGCAGTCGGGGTCGAAGTCGCTCACGCCCTGATAGTCGTCGCACGCGGGGCATTGAACCTTCATTCGATGACCCTCCATTCTTCACCCTTGAACACGAAACACTCGGAGTAGTCGTCGAGCGCGACGACGAAGCCCCACTGCCTGAGCGCGCGTGCCATCTCGGCTCTGTCCACCGTGCCGGCCTTGCCGGCGTGCGGGTGGTCGCCCCGGATGAGGACGCGCTTGCCGACGAACCGCGAGGCGAGCTTCTGCACCTCCGGCGGGATGGGCGTGCCGAACTTGTCGACCGCCGCCGCCTTCACCTCATGCTGCTTCTTTTCAAGCTTCGCGAGGTCTTTGATGGCCGCCTCCGTCGAGCCGTAGCGGTAGCTCTTGCCGTACTGCACGGCTGACTTCTTCGAACCCTTGCGCGGTCGCTTTGCCATGATGGTCGCCTATCGGGGTCGGGTTATAACGTTATAGGGCCGGGTCAGTGAGACACAGTCATCACGGCGGCGCGTGCCGCGTCGAGGAGTGAGGGCGCGCGTGCGCGCAGCTCCGCGCGCACGGTGTCGTCGACGTCGAGGCTTTGGATGAGCCCCTCTACGTCGGTCTGCGCGTTGACGTCGAGGACGGATTTGACGTGAAGCATCGCCTCGCGGAGCGTGACGCGGTGGCGGGTCGGCGCGCGCAGAGAAGTCTCGACCGCGGCGGGAGACTTGCGGCGGCGTGCTCGCTCGATCAAGTCGTCGTAGGTGCCGGCGGCGGAGACGTGTAGCCAGCCGTCCCCGAGGCCGTTCGCTTCGGCGTGAGCCGCCCGCTCGTCGAAGCAGAATCTGGAAGCATGCGGGGAGAGACACGCACACCCACGCGCCGCCGCGGGGGGGAGTGTGTGTGTCTGGTTAAGAGGGGTCTGGTTAAAGGAATCTAGTTCGGGTGCAAAATTTGCACTACCCTGGTGCATATTCTGCACTAGGGGTAGTGCATCGCTTGCACTAGGTAGTGCAGAATATGCACTAGGTATTTCAGGGTGGTGGTGCAAATTCTGCACTACCTCGGCCGCCTCTTTCGGGCGCTTTTTGACGGGGAGAATTCGGTAGGCGTTAGAGGTGGGTGCGCCGCTCTCGTTGGTGCGCGAGCGCTTGCCTACGACCTTCTCTTCGAGCAGGATTTTAACCCCCTTGATGGCGCTGTTCCGGGTAATGCCGAGCTTGTCGGCGATGGTCTGATACGACGGGAAAGAGGATGTGCCGTGCTTGTTCGCGTGCTTCACGAGCACGTTGTAGACGGCGACGCCGAGCGGGCCGAGCTTCGCCCCGTGCTCGTCGATGATCTCGTCGTCAACGATGTAGAAACCGCGCTCGCGCTTGTCGACGAGAGTATCCTGCGTGGATTCGTCGTCGGCACTCTGGGGTGGTTTTTCAGGCATGAATAGGCGCGCAGGGCACCGCTTGAAGATTCACCGCCGGGGAGTGGGAGGTAGAGCCCCGGCGGTGAGGTTGAAATGTTACAGTGCGTTATCAGATTCGGGCGGCGACACCTTCACCGTCGCCCGACGCGACGCACTCCCGCGGCGTCATCTCCACGACGTCGATGCGGTATGACCCGCCCGCCGCGTCGCGCGCCTCGACGTGACTCTCCGGCACGTCGAGCGCCTTCTTCAGCCTGAGCGTGAGCCCGGCTTCGAGCTGCGCGCGCGTCAGGCACTCCTCGCCCCCGAGTTCCTTCCACACCGCGCCGGGCTTGAGCAGCGCGACCCGGCACGGCAGCGCCGCGCGCGCCGACATCTCCGCGACCACCTCCGCGACGGCGTAGTCCAGACGGTCGGCCTCCGACCCTTCGGCTTCCCTCACCTCCAGCCCGTGACAGAGGCTCCGGCCGGCTTCGCCGAGATCGAGCTGGAGGACGGGGAGCGTCCACTCGGGACGCTCGACCTGGAGGCGGATCGGCAGGACGCGCACGCCTTTGGCGTGCAGGACGTACAGCTCGCCCGTGCGCGTGAGCATCTCCAGCTCTTCGGGCGTCGGCCGCCAGCGCGAGACGAGCGTTTCCTCGTCGAGAGACACCACGGGGATCGGCTCGAAGCCGGGGAAGCCGAAGCCGACGTCGAATCCTTCGAGGTGGTAGTTGTCGAGCGGCGGTTTCTCTGCTTTCATGTGAGCACCTTCGCGCTGAGCAGCGGGAAGATCATCCCCTCGACGTATTGACCCGTCTCCGAGAGGAGGAAAAAGCGCGCCCCCCACATGAGCGCGTCGGGCGGGGCTCCGTTGGCGGCCATGATCGGCAGCGCGAAGTCCGGCGCGAGCCGCGCCACCACCTCGCCGCTCTTCAGCCTCAGAGTTAACTCGCCTTTCTCGACGAGATTTTTCATGTCCTCACTCATCACGGCTCCTTTCAGCGCCGGGGCGACGACGGGACCCCCTCCCGTGGGTCGCCCCGGCTCCGGACGCGCACGCGGGGAGTCGTGCGCGAACGTCAAAATGGTAGCGGGTGCCGGAATTGAACCGACCTGCCTTGCGGCCGAGGCTTATGAGACCTCACAGCCCACCAGGGCTCGTCCCCGCATTAGAAACGTCGTCGGCGACGAAAATCTATCTCAAGGCCGTCCGCGCCCGGCATCTCGCCCTGCACGTAACACTCGGCAGTAATGAGCGTGTCACAGTGCGGACACTCTTCGCCCGCGAAAGTGAAGTACAGGCTCCGCATACAGCCGTGGACGCAGACGAAATAAGCGAACGGCCGCGGCGCTATCAGCAACGCCCGGAGCGCGCCCCTGCCCTGTGGCCTTCGCCTGTCGCTCATACAGCCCTCCCGCCCGCGCTCGCCTCGGCGATGAGGAAGTGACACCGCATCCCGCCCGACTCGCGCGCCACCAGCACGCCCAGCCTGACCTGCCGCTGCACCTCCTCGACCAGTGCGTCGTGAGACAGCCCCGTCGAGCCGAGAAGCTGGCCGTAGGTGCGGAAGCCCCGACCGACCGCCGCGAGCACGCGCTCCGCGGATGCGCCTGTTACGGGCGTGAGAGGGGGGGAGAGAGACGCAAGAACCGGTGCCGTCAGGGCGGCGATGGGCCGACCCTTGCGCTTCGCAGCGCCGGAACGGGCAGAGGCGAAGGCTTCGCGCAGCTCCGCGGAGTCGGCGAGTCTGTGGGAAAGGGTCTGCGCCGAGACGCCCAGGCCGGCGGCCACGTATGCGAGCGTCGGCCTGACGGTCGCCAGCTCCGCTACGAGATCGACGTTGATGGGGATTTGTGTTCTCGACATGAGAGTCTAAGAGGCTGTCGCTTGAAGATCGTCTAGGGACACCCCGTCAACTATTGACCAGATGTCAACCTTGTAGAGAACGCATGCCTTCGCAACCTTATCTGCCGAGAAGTTTTTAATCCCCTTCTCGACGGCGCTCAGGTGCGCGGTCGTGCATCCTAATGCCGCCGCCGCATCGGCTGGCTCGAACCCCGCCTTTTTACGTGCAGATGCAAGCTTGTCAGGGCTAATCCCGACGCCTGCGAGGTTGATTTCTTCTTCTACAAATCGCCTCACCATGCGCGGAAAGTAGCATTAGGCTTATCGCTTGTCAATCTAATAGATTAGACTTTGTAATCTATTAAGTAAATGAGGGACAACAAATTCTTGCGCGAGAATGCTTTAATGGAAACTTGGATGCGGAAAGCTTCGTAGTGAATTATTCCACGGGACGGCGAGATGCTATCTATTAGGTGGGGTTTTTTAATCTAACGGTTGACAGCGGGAATAAAGGGTATATACTCCCGCGCGTCATGGCTGATGAGACTCTCGGGCAGTTAATCTCCCGACGCATGCGAGAGCTGACCCTAACCAAGGCCGATCTTGCCCGGCTGACTAACCTATCTGACGGGTATTTGGGACGATTGGCTAACGATAAGGGGACTGCAAAAGGCTTGCAGATCATCCCATCTCCAGACACAGTCCAGCGCCTTGCCAAGCACCTTCAAATCTCCCGATTAGAAATAGTCATTGCGGTAGGATTTCTCGAACCGGAGACGCTCACGAACGTGGAAGAGGCACGCCTGCTTGAATTTTTTAGGGCGACCGACAGAGAGCACAGAGCCGATACTTTAGAGTATGCGGCAATGATTGCTGCTAGGCACGGCGTTAAAAAGCGCCGTAAGCCGAAAGTGCTTCCCCCAGGCGAAAGCGGCCCCCCGGTTTTATCAAACGTGGAACCGTACCCTAGAGGCCAAGAATCCGGAGAGGCGAAGGACGATAAAAAACTGCGCACTCATTTCGCCTGACCAATACTCCCCGCCAGTCGACAGACAAAGCTCCGCCCTCGCGCGGCAACTGCCCCCGCGCGAGATGCGGAACTAAAACACAACGCTCGGTGTTAGCCGAAAATCGCGATTAACACCGAAGTCACAGCCTCGCTAATTAAGACCGTCACAGTTGTATCCGTCTCGGTGTTTGGAATTTCACCGCCCGAAGGTTCGGTGCTTGTCGTATTCATCGAACTGGGCGGGGGTGGCGGCGGCTCATAGGTGTTAGGGATTTCGCCGCCCCATGCGTATGAAGTCGTGACGCAAAGAAGGGCGGCGGCGGCGATGAGCTGTCTGAAGGTTTTCATTTGTCTATCCTCTCGTTGCTAGGTGTGAATTGCAAAAAGCCGGCACGCATTTATTAGGATCATGAAAGCATTAACAAGCATCCGGCCTCACGTATCAGATACCCAGCATGCTGAAATTTCCGCCGTGGGGGCAGAAGTGCGAAGCCTTCTCCGCAATGGCAAAAGTGATGAGGCCGCGGCGGCGTTGTCCCCTTTCTACGTAGTTGGCACAACGCTTCAAGCGGGCGAGCTGTCGCCCGCTGAGCTGGCTGAACTCAACGTTCTCGCCGCGCTCGTCACGGGATTCGCATATATCCGGGGCAGCCGCGAGGAATTCTTCGGGTGCTTGGCGAGGGCGTTTATAGCTGACGCCATAGACCTGAACGTCTCTCTGGGAAGCCCTTTGGGGCTGGGCGAATGCTTCGCCTGTCTGGGCGAACTTGAATTTTATCAAGGAAATTACGATAAGGCAGAGCGCCTTTATGGGCGGGCCCTTGATTTAGTCAAGGGCGGCGGAGAGCCAGACCTTTTGCTTACGATTTATTACCGCTACGCTTTGGTCTACTGGAGGCGAGGGGCATTGCGGCGCGCCATTGGTCTACTCGAAGAGGCCGCGCCACATGCTCGCCTCTGTCGTGAACCGGCGGTCGCCGGTAATTATCATAGCACGTTCGCGCTCATCTACAGGAAACTAGGCTCACCGGACGAGGCCGACTACGGGTATTACGACCTATCTTATCTGGAGTATGAGGCCGCACTATACTCCTACGAACAGTCCGGCCACACCCGATACATCGCCTCGACGATCAATAATTTAGCTTACATCCAAATGAAGCGCAGCAGGTTTGCAGAGGCGCATTCCCTCATCGGTCGCGCAAGGGCCATCTACGTCGAGTTCGGCGAGCCGGTCTACGTGGCGCAGACGGACGAGACCAGGGCACAAATCCTTATAGCCGAAGGGAGATGGGGAGAAGCGCTTCCCATCATCGAGCGAGCCGTCAACGATCTCGATGCCGTGCGCGCGCCCTTTGCGTTCGCCGAGGCGGTTGGCACCAAAGGGATAGTCTTCGCACGCCTGGGCGAGTACGCGCTCGCGAGAGAGAGCTTCGACCAGAGCCTGAAAATCTCCAAAGAGTCCGGCGATTCCTTCTCCGAGGGCCGCACCATTCTCGACTACGCCGAGGCGTTCGCCGACCGGCTAACTCAAGAAGAGCTTTCGGAGCTGTGCGAGGAGGCCGTGCGCCTCCTCGCACACACTCAGCACGCAGAGGTCGGCTGTAAGCTAAAGGCGCTGAGGCGCAGGTTGCCCGGCATTTCCTACGAGAGAGTCTTGCCTTTCCGCAACATGCGCGCGGCTTCGCACAGGCAGAGCGACGGGGGTGAGTCTTTCTCTGTCATACCCGCGAGGGCGAAAGCACTCGGTGAATTCACTCTGGTAATCCCTGATAACACCTTGACTCACATCGGCTACGCCCAAGGCACCAGAATGATCTTCAGCGCCGACGCGAGCCCCGAACCCGGTGACATTGTAGCGGTTCACTGTCAGGGAAAGGTGTATGTGGGGATTCATACTGGTGGCAGCCATTTGGAAACAGCTACCGGCCGGAAATACCCATTTACCGATTTCTCGGTCATTGGAGTTGCTTAGTCATATTTTTTTGCTTACCTATTAATCTACTGGGTTGACTTTCTTACTCTATTAGATTACAGTGCGCGCTTGATGAGCGCCACACACTGCACGAACACAACCCGCCCAGTAGAACTTAAGACACTGAAGGGCTCAGAAGTTAAGGTTTGGGATTTGGCGCATTCGCTGCTCCACTTCAAGAGCCTGCATGGTGTTGAGATAACCGAAGACGGCGGCCACTACGATGCTGGCCGCAACCGCCAGTACGCCTATCACGATCCCCGCCTTCCGATTCTCCCGGCTGCTCATCAGCGCAATCTGGAGAATCTCGACGCCCTTAAAAACCACGTAGACGCACAGGAAATAGATGATGAGGGTCAGCATGGGCGGAACTGTATACAGAAAGCCTGAGAAAGGCAAGGTTTAGCCCGGAGAGGTTGAAGATGAGCTTTTCTGCCGGAAACAAATCTGTCATCGGCGCTCTCACCACTGCGGAGCGCGCCATCATCGACGAGCGCGACGGCTATCGCGACAAGTTCTTCGCGGCCGAGACCGAAGAGGAACAGGGCGCGTGGATGCAGAAGGTCAATGACGCCACCGCACGCTACGACGAGATTCGCGCGCGCCGCCGCGCGGCCGGGGAGATCGACTGATGAGCGCCCTACTCAAAGAGCAACGGGTCGCCCCGACCGATCCCGACAACGTCGAGATGGCCGAAGAAGCCCTCCGCGAACTGACCCGCCTCTTCGTCGAGGTCGATGCCCGACGCGGCCGCATAGAGCGCCGGATGAACGAGGTGCGCATGGGGGCGGTGGAGTTGCGCCGCCGGCGCGCCCGCACAGCGCTCGACGCCTACCTCCCGCCCTTGACATTTATCTCCATTGAGGACGGCCACGAGGCCACGCCGCCGAATCGCGGGCGGGGTGCAGTGACGTCGGGGCGGCGGGATGAGCTGAAGGCGCATGCGCGGGAGGTGGCGGCCCGTATCCGCTTTCGCGAGCAGCAAGCGACGCTTCGTCCGGTGCCGGTTACTGACGCCGACCCAGACGCGAGGGAGGCCGTGACATCTTCCGCGCGCATGGTCTGGCCGCGATATGTCCTCCACACTTTCCAGCGAGCGCACGTCATCCGCAATCCCGTCCGCCTCTACGACGACATCCCGCCCAACGTGGTCAGACCCGCCAGCCCAGTTAAAGGAAATCTCCGATGAAATATTTAGTGGCGGGCGAGGCCCTCGGGCACACCTTCGACAAGCCGCGCACCGTCGAGGTCGGCAAGACCTACGGCCACCAGGAGGTGCTCGAAGAGGTCGAGAAGTCGAAGGGGCATGACCGGCGCTGGCGGTGCCGATGCCTGAACGTCGTGGACGGGAAGACGTGCGGCCGCATCACGATCAAGCGGACGGGCGAGCTGACGAAGGACACCAAGTTTCGCGCCTGCCGTGAATGCACGGACGCTTACTTGCGCCAGACGCGCCAGCGCTGGAATAGAGGCGGGTAGTAAGGCGACGAGCGCCGCGCATTTCACTTCAATTAAATCCGACAACCACAGGAGTAACTATGAGTAGCACACCTAAGTCCGGCAATGCCGCCGCCAGCCTGAAAGACCTGGGTTGGGACTTACGCAGGGCGACCGCGGAAGATTTCACCGGCGGCGCGCCCCGCTCCCCGGAAGAGATTGAAGAATTCTGGGTACAGGAGAACTTGGGGGCCGGGCTGAAGACGCCCCCGCTTCCCAATCCGGGCGCGGCGCGGCTGGCCGCGCACAAGCTCCAGGAGGGGCGCGACAGCGGGCAGCTCGGCGACGTGGGCTGCGATGCTGCCGAGGCGGTCGCGGATACTCCGGCCGAGGATGAGGCTCACGCCGAGCTGGCGGACGCCGAGAGGCCGGAGGGCGACGGGGAAACCGCGGACGCCGACCAGACGCTCGACACACAGGTCTCCGAACCGCCCGCGCCCGGCGCGCCGCCTGCCACCGGTCAATTGCTCTTCGGCGACGGGCTGCCGTCCGCGTCCTACTCGCTGCGCAGGCAGGTTCACTCGTCGCGACTCACCACGCACCCGTCGCTGATGATGCGCGCCCGCGGCCTTGACGACGAGCACGTCGAGCGGCTGCGCGCCGCCATCCGCCGCGGCGAAACTTTGGAAGCTCTGGACGTCTTCGACGACGGCGCGACCCTTCTGGTCGCCGACGGTAACCACCGACACAAGGCGGCCGAGCTGGAGGGCGGGGCGATCCTCGACATCAACGTCCGCGCCGGCACACTCCGCGACGCCATCCGCCACGCCGTGCGCGCGAACGCCCGCCACGGCAAGCAGCGCAGCCACGACGACGCGCGCCTCGCCGTCGTCACCATCCTGCTCGACGAGGAGTGGAGCCGGAAGAGCGACAACCAGATCGCCGACATGGCTGACGTTTCGCAGCCCTTCGTCGGGAAGGTGCAGGGCTGGCTCGCGGCACTCCTCCCGCTGCTCGCGGCCGACCCGGACGGCGAGCTGAGCGACGAGGAGTTGGCCGACCAGTCCGACGCGCCCGACGGGTTTGTCTCTATCGTCAGGAGTTTGCCGGGCGGCGCTGACGCGCGCGCGTCACTCTCTTATAACGTTATAGCGCGCGCCGAATCACGGACGAGCGCGACCGGGAAAAGATTCATCGTCGAGCGTGCAGCCCCTGACGAGCCGCCACCGCTCCTAGCAGGCGTCGAGCCCGCGCCGGAGCCCGCCGTCGAGGTCGAGGTTCCCCCCATTGATCCGAATGCCGGGTGGACGATTTGCAGGTGCGGCGTCAAGTACGACGTGAACATACCCGAGGAGGTGGGGGCGCACGCTCAACACGAGCGCGCCCCGTTCGAGAGCACGATGCCGCGCGCAGAGGAGCAGAGCGAGCAGCTCACTCAGTTCCACCGCCTTACCGAACTCCTGAAGGCGCGGCCCGAGGGCGTCCACACCGACGAGCTGGTCGCCGCCGGCTTCAGCATGCACGAGATCGGCGAGGCCCGGCGCGCGCGCGTCATCGAGCGCCACGAAAACGGCAAGTGCTACCACGCCTGGAAGGCGGATGACGTCGTCGCGGCGCTTGGCGAGCACGGCGGGAGGCTCAGCCGCCGCGCGCTCGAAGAGCTGGGCTGCCAGTCCTACGCGCTGACCGTCGCCGTCGGCGACCCCCGCATCACCCAGCCCGAGGCCGGCATCTTCGCGCTCGCGAACACTTCGAGCGCGGAGTCGGTCTCCTCTCAGGCGAGTGCTTCCCCGGCCGTGCCCCGCCCCGACGCGCCGAAGGAGTCGGCCACCGATGTGAGGCGCGACGTCGAGCAGAATCGGCGCGAGCCCCAGCACGCCACGGTCGAGGAGATGCTCAAAGGACGCAAGGGTCTGATCTCCTTCAACTGGATTCCCGGCGTCAAGGGTCGCGTGCAAGTCACAGTCAGCGTCGACGGCGATGTCGCCGGGGCGACCCGCGAGCTCGTCGAGGAGCGCGAGCTGCGCCTCTCTGAGAAATTGCTCGGGATGGTGGAGAGGCAGTCTAAGGCCGCCGGGGCGACTCAGAAGGCAGTGCCTGCCCTGCCCGCGGCGGGGGCAACGAAGACGGCCACCAGGAAGTCCCCGGCAAAGTCGTCCTCAAAGAAGGCGGCAACATCCTCGTCGAAGAAGGCCGCGCCCGCGCGCGCCTCCAAGTCCGGCGCGAAGGGCGCGTCGAAGTCTGCCGCGAAGTCGGCGTCGAAAAGTTCAAAGGCCGGAGCCAAGGGCGGCCGGCGCACGCGGGCGTAACCCGCCAGACTAAGGAGCTATCAGCATGCCGTCGTCAGTCGTGTACGTCGATAACAAGCCCATCACGCTCGACTCGCAGATCGTGGCGCTGGGCAAGGAGGCGGTGCGCGCCGCGCTCGAAGGGAGCGTCCCCGGCATCGAGAACGCCGAGATCGTGATCGAGCAGCCGGCTACCGTCGGCGGCGCGCCCACGGTCAGGGTGGAGAAGCGGGCGGCACCGAAGTCGTCGCCCGCCGCGCCGGGGCCACACTCCGCGGTGATAGAGGTACTGGAGGCCGCGCCGGACTACGTCAACCCGGCGATCCTGCTCGCCGCGGCGGTCGCGGAGGCGGAGACGCGCGGCGACTCGGAGTTCTTCGTCCGCGCGGCGCGGCGCGGCGACGTCGACCGCGCGGAGGCCGAGGGGATGCGCGAGGGCAAGGCCGTGCATCGGTCACTCGCGGCGCTGGGGAGATCGAAGCCCGAGACGTCGAAGACCGTCCCCGTAGGGTTCTGAGATGGCCACACAATCACTTCAGACTGCGCCCGCGCGGGCGATGACGGAGGCGCTGCTCGCGGACAAGGGACGCCTGGGGCTCACCGACGCGCGCTTCTTCCTCGCCGCTCGCAGCCGCCTGCTCACGCCGCTCGGCGCGGCCGAGTACCTGAACGTCAAGCGGACGCACCCCCACGCGTGGGACGGGCGCGTCAAGGTCTGCCTCGACGTTATGGGCCTCTACCGCGAGATGTTCCCGAAGCAGTACGCCGCCTCCCGCTCGCCGCACTTCTCCACGGCGCGCGAGCACGAGTTCTACCGCCTCGTCAACGCGCACCTCTTCCCGCTCTGCGTGGGCGGCGACCTGCGGCGGGAAGAGCTGGAGGTGATGATCGCCCACGACCCGAGCTTCTTCCTGCCGGTCATCCCCGTCGCGGGCACGCAGCAGCACGACTGGCGGCGCGGCTGCTGCCCCTTCCAGAAGCTCCAGACCGTCTTCAAGCTCGCGCTCGTCCTCGCCGGACATCCGCTTGCGCGGCGGGAGGCGTTCGCCCGCGAGTACGAACTCGAAGAGGAGCCCAGCACAACGATTGGTATATGGGGCTGGCAGCAGTTCCTGGTCATGTGCGGCGTCCACGACGCCCCGCTCCGCTTTCTCCCGCTCGCCTTCGACCTGATCTGCTACTCGACGCAGACGCCGTGGCTCGACATCCCGCCGGACGCCGGCCCCGTAGGCTTCGAGTGGGGGCGGGAGCACGTCGCCAAGCTCTTCCTGGCGAGGCGGAAGGCGGAGAGCATCAACTCCCGTGTCCTTGCCCTCGACGGGTGGCTCGACGAGAGCCCGGCGGAGCGCGTCGGCCACGCCGTCAAACTCTGGAACGCGATGTCCTCGATGGAGGAGAGGTCGGGCTACGCGGGAATGTCCGCAATGGAAATCATGGAGGCTATGAGATGAGCGCAACGAGCACTGACGAAAATCCGCGACTGCTGATGCCGACGCAGGCGTACGAGGAGGCCCCGACCATCCGGTTCCTCGACGGGCAGTTCCTCTTCTCTATGGTCTCGCTCCAGGGCACGCGGATCGAGGCGTTCCGCTCCGAGGCGGCCGTGCGCGAGGCATTCACCGGCATCCCCGTCGACTCGGGCTGGCTCGCGCCGAACGTTGTCCGCTGGGGCGACGGCCGCAACGGCGAGTGGGCCGTCCTCCACGTCCCGCCCGCGCGCCACGTGCTTGAGCTGACGACCGACGACGCGGCCACTGCCGCGGGCGTCGTGCGCGTCACGGCACCGCTACCCGGCCTCGTCGTCTTCGGCGGCGGGTTGAAGTACTGGGTGTGGGCGCAGAAGTCGGCGAGGTTCGAGCCGCACCATGAGCTCTACCGTGCGCCGCTGCCGAACGTGATGCTTGACGCCGAAGTCTGCTGGGGCCCGCACAGGCCGCCGGCGTGCGCCGGCTCGACGATAGGGCGCGCGTGGGAGCTGTTCATCACCACGACCTTCGGCAACCACGTGGCAGCGGGCAAGTCGAAGAAGAACCGCGAGGACGTGCGCGAGGTGCTGAAGGGGCTGGCCAGTGGCGCGGCTGAGTCGTACCCCGTCGAAGACCTGGTGCGCTACGTCGACGGCGGGGGCATGACAATCGACAAGGTCATCACGGCCTTCACCAAGTCGGGCGCGCTGCCCGTCGAGGACTAACCCCGATGGCGACCGACCTGGTCACTCACCACTTCGCGACGCCCGGCTCCGAGCCCATGTCGGTGGACGAGTCGAAGCTGATCGAGTACCTGCACGGCTCCAACGGCATGCTCGCGCGCTCAAGGCGACCCGGACTGGAGGTGGGACTCCCGGCCGGGTGGACCACGCGCGAGCTGCCCGGCCTCTCGCCCGTCACCCCTTACGTCCACTGGGAGTTGCCGCGCGTCCCCGCGTCGCTCGTCCTGACCATGCTCAACGTCTCGCGCGCCGCCTGCACTCCGCGCCCGGCGGAGGCGCTCTTCTATCTGAGCCACGGCGCGCCCCCGGCGGACACGGGGCAGCTCGTCACCGAAGGCGGCTGGAACCTGGAGATGCCGCCCCAGCGCGCGACGGTCGAGTCGGTCGAGCCGCTGGAGACCGGCGCGGGCACCGCGACGGCGCGCGCTCTGATCGAGGTTCACAGTCACCACTCCATGAGCGCCGAATTCTCCCCCGGCGACGACGCCGACGAGCTGGGGTGGTTCAGGGTCTATGCGGTGCTGGGCGACATCTTCGGGCGCGCCGAGGTGCGTGCGCGCGTGGCGCTCTTCGGCCACGCCTGCGAGTGGCCGGCCGCCGAATTCTTCGAGCTGCCCGACGGGCTGAGGGACGCCCTCGGGTAGGTCTATAACGCGCGGGGACGCCCCGCAGAGAGGTCAACATGTCGAAGAGAGGTAAGAAGAAGCAGCCGCGCGGCCCGCAGCCGCGCCAGCCTCGGCAGGCGAGCCCCGAGGTGATGCCCGCCGCCGACACGGCCTTCTATCGGGCCGCGACCGTCATCACCCGTCCCTGGGAGTTCGTGCAGATCGTATTGGCGGGCGCGGGGGGCACGGGCTCCTACATGGCGCAGCACATCGGCCGCCTCATGCACTCGCTCTACCGGATGGACAAGGGCGTCCACCTGAGCATTGTCGACCCCGACGTCGTCAAAGAGGAGAACGAAGGGCGTCAGCTCTTTTGCCAGGCCGAGAGGGGCGTGCCGAAGGCCGAGGCGCTCGCTCGACGCTACGGCCACGCGTGGGGGCTCAACACCAGCTCCTACGTCGGCGAGTTCGACGAGAGCCTGATCCTCGGCCGCGACCTCACGGTCGTAGTCGGCTGCGTCGACAACGCGGCGGCGCGGGTCAAGCTCAACGAGGTGCTCTCACAGAACGAGGCGGGCGAGCCCCCGGCCTTCTACTGGCTCGACTGCGGCAACGTCAGAAACTTCGGCCGGGCGCTGCTCGGGTCGGCCGCGGAGGCGGAGGGGCTGCGGGGCGCGTTCTCGCAGGAGGAGTCGGGCACGTGCTCCGCGCTGCCGGGCCCGGCCATGCTCTATCCCGACCTGCTCACGCCGCTCCCCGAGGAGACGCCGGAGGCCGAGGGTGTGATGAGCTGCGCCCAGCGCGCCGCCGCCAACCTTCAGTCACTGAACATCAACGCGGTGATCGCGGCCCACGCCGCCGACTTCCTCACGCGCCTGCTCGTCACGCACGACCTGAAGAAGTTCGAGAGCGAGGTGAACCTGCGCACCGGGGACGTGCGGAGTAAGTACTGCCTCCCGGAGGAGTACGCCCGAGTGGCGCGCAAGCCCGAGGGTTACTTCATCAACGGTCGAGCGGCGGCCTCCGACCACGGCCTCGCCGGCATGCCGGACGCGTTCGCGGATGCGGCGACCGACCCCTTCGTCGGATTCAGACTCTAATAACGTTATAGGCATTGAAAGAGGGGAAGTATGAGCGCTGCAATCATGTCACGCCTACTCTCGGCAAAGGAGCTGGCCGACCTGCTTGGCTTTAAGGGCAAGCGCCCGGAGAAGGGCGTCTACGAGATGGTCGCGGACGGGCGCATCCCGAGCGAGTGCCTCGTCAAGATCAGCGGCCGTCGGTATAAGTTCCACCCCGCCCGGATAAAAGAAATGATTGACGCCGGCGGCTTCGTCGCACAATAATCCCCGCCCATGATTAAGAACCTCGGACGGAAGAAGTACCAGGTGCGCGTCTACGACGGGCGCGACGCGCAGGGCAAGCGCGTCTCCGTGTCGCAGGTGGTCTACGGTGGCCGCGACGTGGCCGAGCAGTGCGAGCTGGAGCTGCGCCAGAAGAAGAGTAAGGGGCAGCCGCTCTCGGAGACGCGGCTGACGATCTCCGCCTTCTTTAAGAGGTGGCACGCGGCCATCGCCGAGAGGATCAAAGAGCCCACTCACATCGCCTACGGGAATCAGTTCACCAATCACATCGGCCCCGCCCTCGGCCACATCCGGCTTGCCGCCCTGCGTCCGGGCGACGTCGAGGAGTTCTACGCCGCGAAGATGCGCGCGGGACTCTCGGGTCGCAGCGTCGAGTACCTGCATTCCATCCTCGCGTCGATGTACGCCGACGCCGCGCGCTGGCGCGACGTCGGCGAAAATCCGATGCGGTACGTGCGCGCTCCGAAGCGGAAGAAGAAGGAGATGCTGTGCTTCACGCCGGCGCAGGCGCAAGCCTTCCTCCGGGCGACCTACGCCGAGGAGTACGGCATCGCCCTCCGCTTCGCGTTGCAGACGGGGCTGCGACCGGAGGAGTACTGCGGGCTGAAGTGGTCGGACGTGGACTTCGAGTACCGCGACCGCGCGGGGCAGCACCGCGGCCGCGTGAACGTCAGGCGCACGGTGATCCAGGGGAAGCCGGGCGGCGGATGGTGGGATTCGGTCCCGAAGTCAGATGCCGGGTATCGTGAAGTGATCTTCCCGGCGGAGCTGCTGCGCGAGCTGCGCGAGCATCGGCAGCGGCAGCTCGCGCATCGGATGAAGCTCGGGGCCGCGTATGAGGATCATGACCTCGTCTTCGCCACGCCGGTGGGCACGCCGGTTGATGCGCGCGGCCTCTCGTTTCGATTCTTCAAGCGGACGCTCCGGGCGGCGGGGCTCTCCGAGAAGTTCCGCCTCTACGACCTGCGCCACACGTGGGTAACGCTCTCGATCATGGCCGGGGCTGACATCAAGACGGTGAGCCGGCAGGCGGGGCACGCTTCGGTGGCCTTCACGCTACAGACTTACGCGCACGTTTTGCCGGAGATGCGGGAAGCGGCGTCGGACAGGTTAGAGGCTCTTTTGAGGGCGGCGGCACAGTAACGGCACAGTGCCGGTGACGGGAGGCCGCGGGAGCCGCGTTTTCATTGGGTGCTGTTCACTTGTAAAAGTGATAGAGCATGACGTAGACGACGACGCCGGTGACCGAGACGTAGAGCCAGATGGGGTACGTCCAGCGCG
>WUUC01182487.1_pt1 | contig 16895 bp, 13 predicted proteins | sample 6278441 | NCBI WGS metagenome assembly WUUC01 (sample SAMN13675441, study PRJNA597444) | soil metagenome | isolation source: soil | place: USA: Washington | collected 2017-10
GCGCAGTCTGGTAGCGCACTCGGCTGGGGGCCGAGCGGTCGCAGGTTCAAATCCTGTCTCCCCGATATTCCAGAGCCTGCTTGGGAAGCGGCTCCAGTCGATTAGGTCCGGTTAGTTGATGTGAGGTCGGGGAGACTCGGCCCGACGATGCCGGGCAAGGACCTATGCCGTCGGATGCTCGAGGGTGACGCGAAGTCCCGGGCCCGTCAGTGGATAGTCAGCGTCGCCCGGTAGGTCGACGGTGAGGTCCCCGGTCCATCGACGGGAAGGCGGGGCGCCGCGGCGGTAGGTGGCGTGACCAGCGAACGGGGCGGGGGGCGAGAGGGTCGCGCTCCGTAGCCGGGAGTCGAACCGAAGGGCATCGGGTCCGGTTCGGACTTGGGTGGCGCGAGTGGTTTCTAATCCTTCGGGGCCTTCGTCGATCTGAACCCAGACCTCGGTCGCCGCTCCGCGGCGGAGCTGAGTCGCACTCAACGAGAGCTCATTTGACTCGGGCAGGCGGTGGACGTCGAGCCGTGCTCCGGGAAGGAACTTTCCGGCCGGGTGGCCACCCTCCGTGGCGCAGGCGAATTCCCTGAAGGTCCGATAGTCGAAGGGCGCACGCTCGGCTTCGACGTCGGTGAAGCCTTCCTCGCCATGGAATTCGATTACCCCTTTGTAGGCCACGGGAGCGAATTTCAAACGCTCCTTTCCGTCGCACGACCTGATCACGACAGGCTTGCGATCTCCGGGGACGGCTCTGACCGCAATCCTCCCCAGGGAACCGATCTCCGCGTTCACGGTCTTCGAGGTCACGGTCGCCGGAACTCGGTAGATGGCCGTCGACTGGGCGCTCGAAGCGAAGACGGCGACCTTTTCAAAGGCACGGTCGGCGAAGACGGTCACCTCATAGCCGTGCGACGCCCGAACCGTAAAGACCGCGAGGTCCGAGTCCGGAGGCGCGGGTCTCTCCGCGGCGGCTATCGATGGAGTCTCGAGTGTCGTCGCTAGCGCTATCCCGGCGAGTACCAGGACGGCTGACAATCCGACCGCGGCCCGTCGTCGGAGTTGAGAGCTCGCCAGCACACACGGAACTTACCCACCGATTGCTGGGGCAACCCTCGCTAGTCAGTTCGCTTCGCCGCAGCTGCCGTCATCGGCGGTGTGGTCGCGCCCCAATCGCGGCACTCGGTTCCACGAGACCTGCTCCAAAAGGCGCCCGACTCCTGCAATGGCTTGCCCGCGCGATGGAGTTCCGATTCAGTCGGCCTCGAAGCGGCCGTGCGAGGTGAGCGGCGTCTGCTGGATCACCTCGGGGAGGTACTCGTCGAGGAAGACCCTGGCGACGAGCTCCTGTCGCGAGGACACGTCGAGCTTCTCGAAGAGGCTCTTGACGTGGTCCTGGACGGTGTGGGGGGAAAGGACCAGGTCCTCCGCGATCTCCGGGTTGGTCAGGCCGCGGGAGATCAGGGTCGCGACCTCGCGCTCGCGCGCCGTCGCTCCGTGGGCCTCGAGCCGTACGGTCGCCGCGCGCGGGCCCCTGGCGGCTTCGATCACGATCGCGACCCGGTCTCCCGCCGGGTCCGGCTTCGAGCAATGGAGCGTGACCAGGCCGTCGCGGCCCGGGACCGTGACGACGTTGCCACCATCGGCCATCGAGCCGGTCTGGTTGCGAGCGAAGGCGGCGAGCGCGTGGACCCCGGAAGGCAGCTCGCCCTTCTCCAGGTCCAGGCCATCGGTCCCGATCGCGGTCAGCATCGGCAGGGCTGGCGGCGTGATCAGCTCGACCTCTCCGGCGCCGTCGATGACGACGAGCCCCGGCGCTTCGGCGCCGGCGACACGACGGGCGGCGTCGAAGCGCAGCGAGCCGCGGATCCCCTCGGAGATCGCCGGGATCACCTGCGCCAGGACGTCGGCATCGCGCTGGGTGAAGGCCCCGCTCGACTCGCGCCGGGCGACGTGGACCGCTCCCCAGACCCGCCCGCGCCTGACGAACGCCGCCCGCAGCTCGTGCGGGATCCCGGAGGGCTCGAGCAGGTCGCGGTAGCGCGCGCTGCGCTCCGGATTGCCGCGCGTCGCCTGCGAGAGGATGCCGACCGGGACCCGGCGCCCGGCGAGCTCGGCGAACGTGTTCGGGTCCTCGCTCATGTACTCGCTGCGGACCAGCACCTCGCCCGCGGCGGCCACCGTGTCGGGCGTGTAGATGCCCTGATCGACCAGCTCGCGGGGTTCGTCGCTGGTCAGCAGGCGGGTCTGCGGATCGAGCGTGTGCCAGCAGGTCGCGTCGCTGGGCAGAGCGCGGCGCAGCCGCGGCCCGAGTTCGGCGAAGTAGTCGCTGCGAGAGAGACCGCGGGTGCCCAGCAGCTCGATCTCGCTCTTCAGCCTCTCGACTGACCAGTTCGGCTGCTGCATCGGCGCATTATGACGCCGCCTACACGAAATATCCCCACTCCCGGGGGATGGGAGTCCGGGGCGCGTCGCGGGACCCTCCTTGGAGTCGTTTCAACTCGATCCGTTCGCAAGGAGAAGCCAAGATGAGCAGCAGCGCTGGCGCGGTCGCGCCGATCGTTTCCGGGCCGGGGGAGGGCGAGGCACTCTGGTTCCTCGGCATCCTCGCCACCGTCAAGTCCTCGGCGGAGACGACCGGGGGAGCCGTCGCCGTGATCGAGCACCAGGCGCCGCGGGGCGCAGGCTCGCCGCTCCACGTCCACAGCCGCGAGGACGAGTGGTTCTACGTGCTTGAGGGCGAGCTGACCTTCTGGGTCGGCGGCGAGGTCAGCGTCGCTCCGGCCGGGACCTTCGTCTTCGGGCCGAAGGGGATCCAGCACACGTTCATCGTCAACTCCGAGGAGGCCCGCTTCCTCCTCGTCACCGAGCCCGCCGGCTTCGAGCAGTTCATGCGTGAAGTGGGCGAGCCCGCCGCGCGTCTCGAGATCCCGCCGCCCGCGACCGAGCCCCCCGACGTCGCCGCCCTGATCGCCGCCGCGGCCAAGTACGGCATCGAGATCGTCGGCCCCCCCGGCATCCCGGCCTAACCACACACCCACTTGAACCCATGGAGAAGAAGATGAAGAAGACGAACGCGAAGATCGCCCGGACCACCACCGCGATCGTGGTGGCGCTGGTGGCACTCGGCGGGCTGATCGCCCCCGGTGCATCCGGCGCCGACTCGAAGCCGGCCGAGGCTCCGTTCTCCCCGGCGCTGCAGAAGAAGCTCGGCAAGGCCCTCGACTCGGCCTGGGGCGAAACGGTCGCGCCGGGTGCGATCGTCGGCGTCTGGGTCGACGGCCGTGGCTGGACCGCGACCCGTGGAACCACCCGCAAGGGCGCCAAGGACGCGCCGACCGTCGCCGACCACACCCGGATCGGCTCGATCACCAAGACCTTCACCGGGACTCTGATCATGCAGCTGGTCGCCGAAGGCAAGCTGAAGCTGAGCGACACGATCGACCGCTGGTTCCCCTGGGTCCCGAACGCGAGCCAGATCAGCATCCGCGAGCTCGGCGACATGAGCAGTGGGATCAACACCTACACCCAGGACCAGGCGATCCTCAAACGGTACTTCGGGGCGCCGCGGGCGATCTGGAAGCCGATCGAACTGATCAAGGGCGGCGTCTCCCTGGCGCCCAAATTCCCGGTCGGCGAGGGGTTCTTCTACTCGAACACCAACTTCCTGATGCTCGGGCAGATCGCCCAGAAGATCACCGGCGAGCCGATCGCCCGGCTGATGCGTGAACGGATCTTCGAGCCGCTGGGGATGACCGAGACCAGCTACCCGTACACGACGGCGCTCCCGGAGCCCTACTGGAACGGCTACACCAACCAGAACTTCGTCGGCACCGAGATCCACGACGCCACCCACTGGAGTCCGACCTTCTTCTCCTCCGCCGGGCAGATCGTCTCGACGCTCGGCGATATGAAGGTCTACGCGAAGGCCATCGGCACCGGCTCGTTGATCGGCAAGGCCGCCCAGCGGGAACGCCTGCAGCCCAATCCGGCGTCGGTTGCCGCCGGCCGCGAGTACGACTTCGCGATCGGCCGCGACCACGGCTGGATCACCCACAGTGGCGAGGTCCCCGGCTACAACACGCAGTTCGGCTACCTGCCGAAGCTCAAGGCCACGGTCGTCGTCCTGACCAACACCGACATCGAAAACCCCGGGCGCGTGGCGCCGGGGACGCTCCCGGCGCCGGCGCCGACCCTGCTCAGCGCCCTGGCCAAGGTGGTCGCTCCGCAAAACGTCCCGACCCCCTAGCCGGTACGCCCAGCCAGAAGAGAGAGGACCAACCGTGCGGCTTTTCGCCGACCCGCTCCACAACGAGTTTGCCGGCCTGGCCACCGGGTGGGTCACCTCGGGCGCCTCCGATTACGGCGAGATCGTGGCGATCGCCGAGGCGTTCCCGGATGACGGCGACGACGCCGCCTACTACGAGGCGTGGTCCGCCGCCGCCGGCCGCCACGTCGAGCGAGCCGACGCGGCCCTGCGGGCGGGGCACGAGCGCACTGCCCAGGGCCATCTCTTCCGGGCGGCGGCCTATTACGGCGTCGCGATCAAGCCCTGGTTCGGGACCCCGGTCGACCCGCGGATGACCTCGGGCTTCGAGAACTGCACGGCGGCGTTCGACCGCGCCATCGTCCTCGGGCCACGGCCGGCCGAGCGGCTGACCGTGCCGTTCGACGGCTACGAGCTACCGACCTGGTTCGTCCCCGCGGTCGGCAGCGCGCCGGGGGAGGCCCGTCCTGTCGTGATCGTCAGCAACGGCTACGACGGCACCCTGCCTGAGAACCACTTCGGGATCGGCAAAGCCGCCACTGAGCGGGGCTACCACGTCGTGCTGTTCGACGGGCCGGGCCAGGGGGCGACGCTCGTGCGCGACAGCATCCCCCTGATCGCCGACTGGGAGCGGGTGGTGGGCGCGGTCGTGGACGCGATCGTCGACCGCGACGACGTCGACCGCGATCGCATCGCCTTGCACGGCTGGAGCCTCGGGGGCTATCTCGCCCCGCGGGCCGCGACGGCCGAGCACAGGTTGGCGGCGGTCGTCGCCGATCCGGCGCTGTGGAGCATGATCGAGGGGATGCGGGGCCTGGTCTCCGCACTCGGCTCGCCGGAGCTGGCCGCCGGTCTGCCCGATCTGCCCGCCGACGCGGCGGCGCAGCTGCTGGAGAAGATCAGCGCTGACCGCGGCCTCGAGTGGAAGATCGTCAAGCGGGGCTTCTGGGTCCACGGGGTCGAGGATCTCGAGGGCTATATCCGCGCGGCCGACCTGTTCACGCTCAGCGGCCGGGCCGACGACATCCGCTGTCCGTTGCTCGGCACCACGAACGAGGGCGATCCGCTGTCATCGGGAGCCAAGGCCTTCGTCGACCAGCTCAGCTGCCCAACGACCCTGCTGGAGTTCACCGAGGCCGAAGGCGCGGCCGGGCACTGCGAGCTCCAGAACCGCTGGCTGCTCAACAGCAGCGTCCTCGACTGGCTCGACGTTACCCTTGGCGGTAACTCTTAGCCTGGGGGGAAGGACTTCGGACTCGCCGTGAACGAGAAGGTCCCGCCGGTACAGCCCGGTAGGCCCGAGGATTCCCCGGCCACGATCTTGCCCGTGAGGTGTCGAGGACCGGTGAAGGAGCCTTCCAGTTCCACCCCGCCGTTGGCTGGGTAGACGACACCGGCGAAATTCCCTGATTCATCGATGCTCAAGGTCACGTTGCGTTCATGGATGCTTGCCTTGCCGCAGATCGCATCCCTGTAGGTCAGTCGCACGTTGGTGAGCACCCGGCCTTCCCGGACCCCGAGGAATATCGATAGGCCCTGGGCCGTCTTTCCCTTCCAGCCGCCGATCGCCGGGTCCGCGCCGCCCGCACCGGCCTGGGGTACGCCGACGATCAAGGTGATCGTGCAGAACAGGAGGCTTGCGCTCCGAGCGTTCATCTCTTCTCCTTGGTCGATCGAGCGGGGCCGCGGCCTGCGGCGGACTGCCAGCGATCTGATCCTAGCCCGAGCTGCCGAGCGAACTGGCCGATTGCGCTGACGCCCGGCCGCGTCTAGGATCGCCCGATCGTTCGTCGCTCGTCCATCCCAGCCTTGCTCGCGGTCGTGGCGCTCTGTCTCTGCGGAGCGTTTGCCGCCACCGCCCAGGCCTTGCCGGTGAACCCGTTGATCGGCGACTGGTCGCTCGAATCCTCGAGCCCCGCCGGGGCTACCGAAACCACTGGAGACACGTCCGGCAACAACCTCTCGCTCGCCGGTCCGGCGGGCACGATGCATTTCGGGACCGACGCCGGCAAGTTCGGCGGCTACCTGGCGCCGGCCAGCGCGACGCCGATGCAGGTCACCTCGCCTCTGCTCGCTCCCCCGCAGCTGACCCTGCTGGCCTGGATAAAGCAGAGCGGCTACCCCGGGCTGCTGCGCTATATCGCCGGTCGCGGCAACGACGGGCCGACCTGCGGTGGGTCTTCCTACGCGCTGTACACCGGCTACAGCGCGGTTGCCGGGCTCCACTTCTACGTCCGCCAGCCGGACGCGGCGGCGACCGGGGTGCTCTCCGACTCGCCGCCGGACGCCGCGGTCTTCGACGGCAACTGGCACCTCGTCGCCGGCACCTACGACGGTGCCAACATCCACCTCTACGTCGACGGCGTCGAGGTCGGTACGCCGAAGCCGGCCTCGGGGATCGGCTACGCGGCCCCGATCAACGACCCCGCCTTCTACGTCGACGGTTACCCGCCGCAGGCCTCATGCCTCGACCAGTCCGACTTCCCCGGCCAGATCGACGAGGTCCGGGTCTACAACCGGGCGCTGACGGCGAGCGAGCTGCAGCGCCTTGCGGCGGCGCCCGGGCCGGTCCCTCCGGTCCTGGTGCCGGACGAATGCCTGCCCCCCGCGAAAGACACCGACAAAGACGGGACCTCCGACGCCTGCGACGAGGACCCCACGATCCCGGACACCTGCACCCTGCGCGTGGCTCGCTCCCGGGTCTTCGTCTACAAGTCCAAGCCCAAGGCCCGCCTCGTCGTCAAATACAAGACCCGCGCCCCGGCCAAGGTCACCACCACCTACAAAGCCAAGCTTGCCAACGGCAAAACGCTGCAGCTCGGCTCCGTCAAGAAGAACTTCAAAGCCGAGGGCATCTTCAAGCTCCCGGTCTCCCTCTCCGACGAGGATGCCGGCAAAGTTCGCTCCGCCAAGTCCTTCTCCGTCTCCTTCTCGATCCCCAAAACTCCCAAAGCCTGCGCCCGCGCCTACTCCAAGGCGCTGACCAAGAAGGCGAAGGTCGCCAAGCAGACGGTCTGGTTCCAGGCGGACGCGGTGCTGGGCGGACTCTTCTAGCCCGACATCGCCTTGTTCAGGTCGAGCATCAGGGCGTCGCAGGCGAACTCCGTATCGGGTTCCGGATCACGCACCCGGCAATCGACCGCGTAGAAGCGATAGGGCTTCGCGCTGGCTTTGATGTCGATCTCGACCTTCGCGGGGGACGTCGGATTGAAGAACGTGGCCATGCAGCTGAAGTGATCATCGGCCCTGATGCCGCAGCTCACCCCGGAGTAGTGATCGCTGAAGGTTCGCAACTGGTGCTCGACCTGCTCGGCCGTGAGCCGGTGTTCGGCGCGCCGCCGCAGAGCGGGCCACTGACAGGGCCGCCTTCCCGATAGCGAGCCCGGTGCTGGCGGCGGCAGGCGAGACGGCTCTGGCTGATGGACCTCGCGCAGCTGTCGCAGCGCGGCCTCGAGCAGCTTCGGATCCGATCCCCCTCCGATCGTGATCGTCGTCCGGCCGGTGAAGATTTCGACGCTGTCTTCCGGGGACGAGAAGCGTGCCTTCGCGCCCCGGAACGAGCGAAGTGGCGTGCCTTGGTTCAGACGGTTCGCCCAGCGCGAGCAGGTGCTGTAGTTGTGGATCTGGAACGGGGCACAGCCGCCCTCACCCTCGGGCGGGTTCTCGCAGCGCCCGTAGATGAAGACCCAGGCGCGCTCCTGGGGAGCCACCTCCGGTTGCCCGCCGAGGTCTCCGGTGAGCGGCCGCCCGAGAACTTCCTCGCCCGCGTAGTAGACCGGGTAGCCCTTGAACTTCCTCACTTCCGTGAGGCTCGGTGCGTCCTCCGCGCAGCCGCTCAGGGCAATGAGAGAGAGGCCAGCTACCCAGGCAAGAAGAAAAGCTCGGCGGAACGAACGTGGGGAGGAGGCGCCGCTCAAGTGGATCAGTTGCCCGCAGGCCTCTTGACCCAAACGGACGCGCCCTGGCGATGATGCAGGAGCATTCCTGACTCGAGCCGGCACCGAGACTTCTTGGTCGCCGTCGTGTCGAAGCAAGCGTGATGGGGGGAATGCGCCGGTGGCGTGACATGGGGCGACTCGTTCCGGCTGTGGTCGCGCTTGCTCTGGTCCTGGCGACGGCGGTCGCCGCCGCGGCGGATCCGACGGCGAGCAGCAGCCGCAGCTGGGCCGGGGCGCGGGCCGAGAGCCTTGGCACCCGCTTCGACCAGACCGGGTTCTTCCGCGTGGAGGCGCTGCCCGACGGCGGCCTGGTCGCGGAACGGGATGGAATGTTCGAGACCTACTCGGCCCTGGGTGCGAAGCTCTCCGTCGACCCGACGCCCGGGCCTGGCCGCAATTTCGGTGGGGAAGCCACCGCCGAGCTGCCCTCGGGCAAGGTGCTTCATGTCGGCTGTGAAACGTGGGCGAAAGGGGCCAGATATCTGTCGGTTCGACTGTTCAACGCCGACGGGAGCGTCGACAAGAGCTTCGGGCGAGACAGCGCCCTTCCGTTGGACCTGGGCGTAGAAGGTGCCTGTGTGTGGGAGATCGTGGTGGCTCCGGACGGGGGAAGCCTCGTCGTCGGGGGCAGTTACCTGCTCAAGCTGCTCCCCGATGTCACCCCTGACCCCGCCTTCGGTTCCGATGGTTCGGTGTTTACGCCGCCGAACCTCGTCAGTGCTCGCGTCCTCGCCGACGGTTCGATCGCCGCAGTAGGCTCGATCGGGAGCTGGGCGGACCGCGACTTCGTCCTCGCCCGCTACACCGCCGCGGGCGAGCCGGACCCGCGGTTCGGCCGGGGCGGCGTCGGCAAGTTCGACTTCGGCGCAAACGACGAAGCGCTTGTCGCCGCCTGGGGGGCGGACGGTTCCTTGATCGTCGGCGGGGTCAGCGAAGCGCTCGGTGAGTGCCATAAGACGCTCACCTGCAGGCAGACGCCGATCGTCGCCTCCTTCGACCCGAGCGGCGCCCTCGACACCGGCTTCGGGACCGGCGGGGTGCTGAGGCTGACCACGCTGACCGACGCTCCCGGGTACCGGGAAAGCAACGGCGTCATGGCCTTGGCGCGCCGTCCTGACGGCTCGATCGTCGCCGTCGGGACCGCGGCGCCGCGCGCGACGGTTGCTTTCATGGCCGCCTTCTCGGCGCGAGGGGAGCTGCTCCCCGGCTTCGGCGAACGCGGCCTGGTGCGCCTGCGCAAACCCGAACCCGCCCCTCTGGAAGTCGAAGGACTGGTCCCGCTGCCGAACGGGGACATGCTCGTCAGCGGCTACAGCTACGTCGACGGCCACAAGGGCCTGGCTCTCGCCCGGTTCGCCCCCGACGGCCGCCTCGTCCGCTCGTTCGGCGGCGGCAAGGGCTGGGTGTCGCTGGCGAACAGGGGACTCCTGGCTCTCGCGGCAAACGCTTCCGGGACGATCCTCTTCGGGGCCTACGACGGCCAGCCGGTCAGCAGCCTGGGGGAGTTGCGCGCCGCCGACGGCTCAGTGGTCAGCTCGTTCGGAAGGCGTGGCACCGTGACCCTGCCGGAAGGGGTCGGGCTGCAATCGCTCGGCGTCGACGAGGCGGGCGGGGCCGTCGTCGTTGGGACCGAGCTCGTCGAAGACGATTCCGAGTCGGGAGTCGTCCTGCGATATCGGCCGGACGGTAGGCCGGACGTGAGATTCGGGGGTGACGGGAAGGTCGGCCTCCGGCTCGGGCGCTGGCTGGTCAGGGCGAGGGTGTTCGGTGGCCTGGACCAAGGTCGAGCTCTCGTCGGCGGTCTCGTCGACAGATTCGGCGGTGACCGCTTCGCCCTCACCCGTCTGCTCCCGAACGGCAGGCCAGACCCGCGCTTCGGACTCCGCGGCTGGGCGGCTCCTTTCGCCGGGGGCGACGCCAAGTCGCTGACCGTGGCCAGGGTCGGCTCCCAGATCTACCTCGCCGGCGTCGTTCGCCGGGGTGAGAAGCGCCCGCGTGTGGTGCTGCTGCGGTTCGACCGCAACGGTCGCCTGGATCGCTCGTTCGGCCGGGCGGGGCGCCGCACCGGTCCCTATCCCAGGGGCGCGGCACCAGTCGCGATCGCCGCCTCGCGTCGTGGCGTCTTCGTCGTCCTCGACTCCGGGCCCCGGCCGCTGATCTGGTTCGGCGGCGACGGCAAGGTGCGCCGCCAGCGGGTCGGAGGACCCCGGCAGTCCATCGGCGATGTGTCGGCAGCGGTTTCCGGCGGCAGGCTGGGCCTCACCTGGGCGACCTTCTCGGGTGCCACTCGCAGTGTCGACTACATCAGCAGCCGGCCCCTTCGCCCTGCGGTTCCAGATGCGCGGATGCGGGGACGTGTAATGCCATGACGAAGCGAATGCGCCGGCGGCGCGGCTAGCCGCCTAACGGCGTGTAGGTAACGGCGCCAGGGCAGGGGAACCAATGACCGCGCCCCGGTTGGCGCCGGCGGGCTCGGTTCAAGGCGCACCCCGTGGATGTCGATGGTCGAGTGCCCGCGTCCTGCCGAGAGGAACTCCCTTGCCGAAGCCCGCCCGCCCCGCCCAGCACGAGCTTCGTCGTGCCTGTTTGGCTCTGGCGGCGCTCTGCACCGTCTTTGCCGTCCTCGTCCCCGCCGCCGGCGCCGCTCCATGGGGCCCGCCTGAAGAAATCTCGGCGCCGGGCGGCGGCGCCACCGGGAGTCAGGTCGGAATCGACGCCGCCGGCGACGCGACCGCGGTCTGGACCCGCAGCGACGGGTCGCAAATCTTCGCGCAGGCGGCGACCCGCCCCGTCGGCGGGAGCTGGGGCCCCGTGGCCGACCTCTCGGGCGCGCTCGGGAGCGCGGAAAGCCCCACCCTGGCGGTCAATGGCGCCGGCGATGTCGTCGCCGCCTGGAAGCAGCGGGGCGTGGGAAGCCACGCGATCGAAACCAGCTACCGGCCGGCCGGCGGGAGCTGGGAAGGGCCGGTTGCGGTCGCACTCGGCTCCGCGGTGGTCGAGACGCCCGCGGTCGCGATCGACGAAGCCGGCGACGTCGTCGTCATCTGGCGACAGGGAGCCGGTGCTAACCACGTGATCTTCGCCGCCTCGATGGCGGCGGGCGGTCTCTGGACGCCGCCGGTCGCGATCTCGAGCAGCGCTCTCAACGCCGAAGCGCCCGACGTGGCGATGAGCGCGAGTGGCACGGCTGCGGCCGTCTGGCAGTCCTCGAGCGGCGCCACCTCCGTGGTCGAATCGAACATCTTGCCGCTCGCCGGGTCATGGGGCGGCGAGTCGGCGATCTCCGCACCCGCGACCGTTACCGAACCACCCCATGTGGTGGCCGACGCCGCCGGTGGTTTCGCCGCGATCTGGTCGCGCAGCGGCGTCGGCCTGGTTGCCGAAGTCGCCTCGACCCCCGCCGCCGGCAGCTGGAGCTCGCCCGAAGCGATCTCCACCCCCGGGCTCGAAGCGCACGCGCCGCGCCTCGCCGTCGGCACCGCTGGCGATGCCGTTGCCGCCTGGTACCGGTTCGACGGCTCGGTCGGCTCGGTCGAAGGGACGAGCCGCGTCGCGGCCGGTCCTTGGACCTCACCGGTGAGGCTCTCGCCGATCGGGGCCGAAGCCGAAGCCCCCCAGCTCGCGCTGTCGAGCTCCGGCGTCGCCCAGGTGGTCTGGTCAGGCTGGAACGAAGCGACGCATAACTACGAGCTGCGCGGCGCTCAACAGAGGCTGGACGGCAGCTGGAAGCCCTCCGCCACGATCAGCCTCGAAGGCGAAGAAGCCTACGGCCCGCACGTCGCCCTCGGCCAGAGCGGCCACGCGGTGGTCGTCTGGAATGGCGAAGTCGCCCTCGGCGCCGAGATCAAGAGCACCTTCCGTGAGGAAACCGCGCCCCTGGTCGTCACCAGGTCGGGCTCAGGCTCGGGCACGGTGAGCAGCCAGCCGGCGGGGATCAACTGCGGCGCGACCTGCAGCGTTCGTCTCCCCGAAGAAAGCAGCGTCACCCTGACCACCGCCCCGGCTGCCGGCTCGCGCTTCGTCGGCTGGTCGGGAGCCTGCGCCGGATCGGCCGCCTGCACGGTGGAAATCGGCGCAGCCGCGACTTCGGTAGACGCCGAGTTCGAAGCGGTCGCGAGCGCTGGCGGCGGGACCAAGGACGGGACGAAGCCCCCCGCGGCCTGCGCCTTCGCGAGCCCGGCTTCCGTTGGCACCTTCGTCCCCACCCCGAAGCCCGGCAGTGTCGTCTCCGGGGTCCGGGCCAGAGTCGGCGTCAAGGGTCCCTCCTCGGTGAGCGTCACCGGGACCTTGACCTACGGTGCCGGTAAGGCGCGGCGGGTCGGCCTCGGCACCATCGCCTTCCACGCGACCGGCTTCCGCAACCTGCGCTTCACCCTCCCTGCCGGCCTGCGCTCGGAGTTGCCGCTCGGCTCCTCGGTCCGGGTGTCGCTTGCGGTCACGGCGAATGCGGATTCGGCAATGGGCTGTGAAACGCCTGGGGCCGCCACCCACAAGCTGAAACTGAAGGTGGTGAAGGTGCTCTCGGCCCGCCAGGCCGGGATCAGCTGAGGATCTTCGGCGTCAGCTCGGCGGCTGGCGGTCGCGCTCGCCGATCTCGCGGATGACCCGGGCGGGGTTGCCGTAGGCGACGACGCCGGCCGGCAGGTCGCGGGTGACGATCGCGCCGGCGCCGACGACCGTGTTCTCGCCGATCGAGACGCCGGGGCAGACGATCACCCCGGCCCCGAGCCAGACGCCGTCGGCGAGCGTGATCGGCAGCGCCTGTTCCCAGACGGCGCGGCGGGGAACGGGATCGATCGGGTGGGTGGCAGTGATCAGCTGGACACCGCTGGCCAGCAGGCACTCGTCCCCGATCGTGATCGGCGCCCCGTCGAGCATCGTGCAGTTGAAGTTGACGAAGGCCCTCGCGCCGATCCGGATCCCGTCGCCCCAGTCGCAGAAGAACGGCGACCTGACGAACGTCCCCGGGCCGATCGCGGCGAGCAGCTCCTCGAGCGCGGCGAAGCGTTCCTCCTGGCGCTCGTGGGTGGTCGCGTTGAGGGCGGCGACCATCGCCTGGCGGCGGGCGAGCTCCCGGTTCAGCTCAGGATCGTCGCCGGGGAAGAGCTCGCCGGCTCGCATCAGCTCCTTCGCGGTGCGCACGGGCCCATCGTAGAGCGGTCTGGTTCCGGTCCTGGACCGGTTCGGTCGAGATCGACGGATAGGATCGCGACCTCTGACGGGTTGGCCGCTCGGGCCACCGGATATCTCAAAGGAGTCGTATGTCTCGTCGTCGCAGTTTTGGCGCAGTTGCACTCGCCGCACTCGTATCCCTGGTCTTCGCCGTGCCCGCCCTCGCCGCCGGTCCGCCGCCGCCGAAGGCCGCCAACGGCAACGAGGTCGAAGTTGCCGGCACCGGCGTGCCGACGCCGACCGCTTTCGCCTTCACCGGCACCACCGTCTTCGCGGCCTCCGGCCCGAGTGAGAAAGGCGGCCCCGGCGGCCTCTTCACGCTCGCCGACGGCAAAGCGACGAAAGTCCCGAAGACGCCGCCGGTCATCTTCGGCCTCGCCTGGTACGAAGACCAGCTCTATGTCTCCGCCGGCACCTCGATCGTCGCCTACAGCGGCTGGAACGGGACCGCCTTCACCGGTTCGAAGACGATCTACTCCAACAAAGCCAAAGGCTTCCCCGGCTTCAACGGGCTCGCCTTCGGTCCCAACGGCCGCCTCTACGCCGGCTTGGCGCTGAACCCGAAATACGACCAGGCCAAGGACCCGTTCCCGCTCTCGCAGGCCGTGGTCTCGATGACCGCCGCCGGCAAGGGCCTGAAGGTCGTCGCCCGCGGCATGCGCCAGCCCTGGCAGCTGGTCTTCCCGGAAGGCTCGTCCAACCCCTACGTGACCGTGCTCGCGCAGGACAAAGGCAAGGCGCCGCGCGACCAGATCGTCGTCGTCAAACCCGGGCAGAACTACGGCTTCCCGACCTGCACCTGGGCCAACGCCGAGGTCTGCAAGGGCTATGACCGGCCGAAGATCTTCATGCCGCCGCACTCCTCCCCGATGGGGATCGGGTCGATCGGCAAGACGCTCTACGTGTCGCTGTTCAACGGGACCGGCAAGGGCCCGGAAGTGACCACGGTCTCGACCAAGGGCGGCAAGGCGAAGCCGTTCCTGACCGGCTTCGTCGCCCCGGTCGTCGGCCTCGGCGTCGACGCCGGCAACGTCTACGTCGGTGACCTCACCGGCACGATCTACAAGGTCGCCGCCAAGTAGCTGGACGTGCGCACCGTGCCTTGTCCCCCGCGGGTGGGGGACAAGGCACGGAGGGCGGCGCCGCCTTCCGTTAGAAGACGACGGTGGCGTCGGTGTACTGGGCGGAGCAGCGTTCGCCCTTGACCAGAGCGTTGCTGACGCTGGCCGATTCGAGGAGGAGCGAGTTCGGGCCGGTGTAGTGGCCCGTGACCGATGCGTAGGCCCCGTTCGCGGAGCTGGTGCCGGCGAAGTTGCCGAGGTCGCTGACCCCCATCTCGGTGACCGAGACCGTCACGCTGGGGTAGGGCGGCAGGCCTTTGCATGACACGTACCCGCTCGGGAAGACGATCTTCAGCGAGAGGAAGTGGCCGCCGGCGGCGTCGATCGAGGTGGTCGCGGTGACGCCGTCACTGCCCGGATAGGTGCCGGGGTTGGCGAAGACGTCGAGCCCCGGGGTCGGCGTCGTCTTCGCGGGCGCCTTGCGTTTCACGCATTTGCCGTTCTTCTTGCGGACGTAGCCCTTTTTGCACTTCGCGCCCTTGCCGGCGAGCGGGGTCGGGCCGCTCGGCGCGGTGCTGCCGGCGGCGAGAGATGCCGTGCTGGCGAGGACGGCGAGGGCAAGGAAGGCGACGAGGAAGCGTTTCATGCGGGCGAGGGTAGCCAAGGCCGGCGCCCAGCACCAATTCTTCGTGGGCGCTCCCTGGGGTGAACTTACGCAGAACCGTCCGCCGTGGGAGGGCGCCGGGTCGGGACCCGGCGCCCTCCGCGGGGGACGAGGCGGGCCGGATCAGTTCAGGTCGAAGCGATCCAGGTTCATCACCTTGTCCCAGGCGGCGACGAAGGCGGCGACGAACTTCTCACCGGCGTCGGCGCTCGCGTAGACCTCGGCGAGCGCTCGCAGCTCCGAGTTGGAGCCGAAGACGAGGTCGGCGCGGGTGCCGGTCCACTTCACCTCGCCGCTGGCCAGGTCGCGGCCCTCGAACGACGATTCGTCCTCGGAGGTCGACTTCCAGGCGGTGCCGAGGTCGAGCAGGTTGACGAAGAAGTCGTTCGTCAGCGAACCCGGCCGCTCGGTGAGGACGCCGGCCGTCGAACCCTGGGCGTTGGCCCCGAGCACGCGCAGGCCGCCGACCAGGACGGTCATCTCGGGCGCGGTCAGGGTCAGCAGGTTGGCCCGGTCGACCAGCAGGAACTCGGCCGGCAGCCGGTGGCCGTCGCGGAGGTAGTTGCGGAACCCGTCCGCGGTCGGCTCCAGCGGCTCGAAGGACTCCGCGTCGGTCTGCTCCGCCGTGGCGTCGGTGCGGCCCGGGGTGAACGGGACCGTGACCTCGTGGCCGCCGTCCTTGGCCGCCCGCTCGACCGCCGCGCAGCCGCCGAGCACGATCAGGTCGGCCAGCGAGACCTGCTTGCCGCCGCCGTTCGAACCGTTGAAGCTCGCCTGGATCTCCTCCAGCTTGCCCAGCACGCGCCCCAGCTGCTCGGGGTCGTTGACCTCCCAGCCGCTCTGCGGCTCCAGCCGGACCCGCGCTCCGTTGGCGCCGCCGCGTTTGTCGCCGCCGCGGAAGGTCGAGGCCGAGGCCCAGGCCGCCGAGACCAGCTCGGAGACCGAGAGGCCGGAGGCGAGGATCTGCTCCTTCAGCGCCGCCACGTCCTCGGCGCCGACCAGCTCGTGGTCGACCGCCGGCACCGGGTCCTGCCAGATCAGCTCCTCGCTCGGGACCTCCGGGCCGAGGTAGCGGGGGAGGGGGCCCATGTCGCGGTGGGTCAGCTTGAACCAGGCCCGCGCGAAGGCGTCTTCGAGCTGCTCGGGGTTTTCCAGGAAGCGGCGCGAGATCTGCTCGTAGACCGGGTCGATCCGCAGGGCCAGGTCGGTGGTCAGCATCGTCGCCGTGTGCTTGATCGCCGGGTCCTGGGCGTCGGGCACGTTCTGCTCGCCGTCGACCGGCTTCCACTGGTTGGCGCCCGCCGGGCTCTTCGAGAGCTCCCACTCGTTGCCGAAGAGGATTTCCAGGAAGCGGTTGTCCCAGCGCGCCGGGGTGTTGGTCCAGGCGCCCTCAAGACCGCTGGTGATCGTCGCGGTGCCGTTGCCGCTCTCGTACGAGTTCTTCCAGCCAAGACCCTGCTCGGCGAGCGGGGCGGCCTCGGGCTCGGGGCCGACGTACTCTTCCGGGTCGGCGGCGCCGTGGGTCTTGCCGAAGGTGTGGCCGCCGACGATCAGCGCCACCGTCTCCTCGTCGTTCATCGCCATCCGGCCGAACGTCTCGCGGATGTCACGGGCCGAGGCGAGCGGGTCCGGGTTGCCGTTCGGGCCCTCCGGGTTGACGTAGATCAGGCCCATCTGGACCGCGGCCAGGGGCTTCTCCAGCTCGCGGTCGCCCGTGTAGCGATCGTCGCCGAGCCAGGTGGTCTCGGGGCCCCAGTAGACGTCCTCGTCGGGCTCCCAGACGTCCTCGCGGCCGCCGGCGAAGCCGA
>WUUC01240690.1_pt1 | contig 16894 bp, 12 predicted proteins | sample 6278441 | NCBI WGS metagenome assembly WUUC01 (sample SAMN13675441, study PRJNA597444) | soil metagenome | isolation source: soil | place: USA: Washington | collected 2017-10
ACATGAAGAGACTTCTTTTCGCCCTCTTTACGAGCGTGGCGGTGCTGGTTGTGTCCCTGCCGGCCGCCCCTCCGTACTTTCCAGTGAGCCAGGTCAAGCCCGGGATGGTGGCGATAGGCCATACGGTCTGGCAGGGTGACAAGATTGAGGAGTTCAAGGTTCATATCCTGGGCGTCCTCCATAACGTCATCGGACCGCGGCGTGACCTCATCCTCGCGAGGCTCGAAGGAGGCCCACTCGCTCACACTGGCGTGATCGCCGGCATGAGTGGCAGTCCGGTATACATCGATGGTCAGCTCGTGGGCGCCATTTCGTATTCACTCGGGTCGTTTTCGAAAGAGCCTATTGCCGGGATTACGCCAATCGCCGAGATGGTCGATGCGGCGACCCTGGAAACGCCGCGTGCACCAATTGGCGTTCGCGCGCGACTCGAAATGCCGGTCACACGTGACAGCCTGGCAGCAGCGCTCCGTGCCTCGATGGCTTGGGCGCGGCCCTTCGCCGATCGTCCAAGCGACGTCCAGATCCTCGGCTCAGGGTTGAACAACGAGGTCGCAACCCTGCTGCGGCCTATCGCGACACCGCTCAATCTCGGAGGATTTTCCCCGGACATCGCCGAGATGCTTGGCGCGTCATTCCGCGACTATGGATTTATTCCCGTCGCCGGTGGTGCCGCTGCCGGGCAAATTCCGGCAAGCAGCAGCCTGTCGGTTCGGCCTGGCGATGCTGTAGGCATCAATATCGTCAGCGGTGACTTCAATATGGGCGCCACCGGGACCGTCACGGAAGTGATCGGCAACAAGGTGTATGCCTTCGGTCATCCATTCTTCAATCTCGGGCCGATTGCGTTCCCGATGACCAAGGCGTACGTCCACACGCTGTTGCCGAGCATGACCTCGTCGATGAAAATCGCCACGACCGGCGATGTCATCGGCACCGTTCATCAGGACCGCGCGACGACGATTGCCGGACTCATGGGCGACGCGCCGGCGACAATCCCGGTGAAGATTTCCCTCGAGTCAGAGCGCGGCTTCAAGAAAGAGTTCTCCTTCAGAGTCGTGAACGATCAACTCTTCACGCCGCTGTTCACCTACGCGTCCATCCTGAGCACGCTGACGTCCTACGAACGCGAGACCGGTGCGGCCACCTTCAGCATCAAAGGGACGATGAACGTCAGGTCGCATGGCGAAATCAAGATCGAGGATCTATTTTCGGGAAACAACGCGTCGCTCAGCGCAGCAGGCTCGGTGATGGCGCCGCTGACGTTCCTTCTCGGCAATGACTTCGAGCCGATCGAAATCGAGGCCGTGGATCTGACGATTCAATCCACTGAGCAGCCGCGTACGGCCACCATCGAGCGTGTGTGGCTCGACGGGGTGCGTGCCCGGGCCGGCCGAACCGTGCCGCTGAAGGTGCTCATGCGTACTTACCGTGGTGAGGAAGTCGTGCGCACCGTGCCGCTGGAGATTCCAGCGAATGCCACGGGGTCGTTGTCGGTGCTGGTATCGGACGGATCACGGCTCGCGCAATGGGAGCGGCGCGAAGTGCGTCAGCCCACCGAACCTCGCAGCGTGCCTCAATTGATGCGGGCGCTCAACACCCTCCGCAAGAACAATCGCCTGTATGTGAGGCTGCTCTCGTCGGATGCAGGAGCCGTCGTCAGTGGTGAGCCGCTGTCAGCGCTGCCGCCGTCCGTGCTGGGGGTCCTCGAAGCCGATCGGAGTACGGGCGATTTCATCCCGCTTCGTAATGCGACGCTCGGCGAGTGGAATCTTCCGATCGATCATGCGGTGGTCGGCTCGCGCATGCTGACAATCACGGTCGAATAAGAACTCGATGCGTTTTCCCCTGCGAAACATATTCGTTACCGCTCTCCTTGCGGCTGTCGGCACCACACTCCTCGCTTCGAAACCCATCTTTTGGCAGACGGCGACGCTGAACGACTTCCTGCGGGGCGAGGCTGAGAACCTCTCCATCGATGGCCACGGCCGCCTCGTGCTCGGGCCTGCGACGGAACTCGTCGCCGAAACAACTTCGCCGTTTCTGTGGACGATGGTCGTCGCGCCGGACGGCTCGCTGTACGTCGGCAGCGGAAATGAGGGCAAGGTCTTCAAAGTCGATCCCGCCGGCAAGACAACGACCTTCTACGATGCGACTGAACTCGAAGTGCACGCGCTTGCGCTCGCATCCGATGGGACTCTCTATGCCGCCACTTCACCGGATGGGCGCGTATACAAAATTGATCCGAGCGGGAAGGCGGTCACGTTCTTCGACCCCGAAGACAAGTACATCTGGAGTCTCGCGCTCGATTCGTCGGGAAACGTCTACGCCGGAACGGGCGAGAAGGGCCTGATCTACAAGATCACGCCCGAGGGAAAGGGCACCACGTTTTATCAGACGAGGGCGACACACGTGATCACCCTCGCATTCGAACCGGGTGGACAGCTGCTCGCCGGCACCGAAGCCCCGGGTCGCCTGTTTCGCGTTGACTCTGACGGGAAAGCGTTCCTGCTGCTCGATTCGACATTCCAGGAAATTCATGCGATCCGAATGGATCCGCAAAACAACATCTATCTTGCCGCGCTGAGCGGCCGCACGAGCAGCTCCCCCCCACCGCCACCGTCGCCGCCAGCCGAGACGACCTCGACGTCCGGCGGCCGCGAACCGATTCCTACGGTGACGACCGAAGTGACGGCCATCGCGGTCGTGGACGGGGGCGGTGCGTCGCTCGGACCCAGCGAAGCCCCGGCGCGTGAGGAGCGGCGAGGCGGGCGCGGCGCGATCTATCGAATCAAACCCGATGGATTGTGGGACATTCTGTGGGAATCGTCGGAAGACTCCCCATATGATCTGATGTTCGACAATCAGGGCGCCCTGGTCGTCGGCACGGGTCGCAATGGCAAGCTCTACAGCCTCAGCGGAGATCCGACCACCGCCACACTTCTCATGCAGGCGACTGCGCAGCAGGTGACGGGATTCGCGCGCGATGCCAAGGGCAACGTGTATTACGCGACCTCGAATCCTGGAAAGATTTTCAGGCTTGCTCCCCAGCGTGCCGTCGAAGGGACGTACATGTCGCTCGTCCGCGACGCCCAGACAGTCGCCGACTGGGGCACGTTGAGCTGGCGGGCGTCAGTACCTGCGGGCGGCCGCGTCGATATCTTCACTCGATCCGGAAATACAGGCACGCCGGACGATACCTGGAGTGCTTGGACCGGCCCTTACAACAACGCGCTGGGTGAAGAGATCAAAAGCCCGAATGCCCGCTACCTTCAATGGAAGGCCGTGATGGCCGGAAAACAGGCCACGCCGGTGCTGACATCGGTGTCGGCCGCCTACGTGCAGCGGAACCTGCGGCCAAAAGTGACGAGTCTGACCGTACACCCGACGGGGACGGTCTTTCAGAAACCATATCCCACCGGCGATCCCGACATTGCCGGGTTCGACGATCAGGCTCCAGACCGCCGGATTCTGAGCTCCTCGGGGAATCCGGGCAGCAACACTTCATCGCTCGGACGCCGTGCATATCAACGCGGCTTGCAGACCTTCGTCTGGCGCGCCGAGGATGCGAACGATGACGAGCTGCGCTACGAGATTCTCTATCGACGCGAGGGAGAGACGACGTGGAAGTCGTTGAAAGATGATTTGGCCGAAGCGATCTTCGTATGGGATACGACATCCGTGCCGAACGGCACCTACCTGGTCAAGGTCGTCGCATCCGACGGAACATCGAACACACCGGGAGCTGCCCTGGAGGGCGAGCTCGAAAGTTCCGCGTTCGACATCGACAACGCGCCGCCAGTCGTGGTCGTCACTAGTCCGCGCACCGTCGATGGCCGCACCACCATCCAGTTCGAAGTCCGCGACGAGTGGTCGTCGATTTCAAAAGTCGAGTACTCGCTCGATGCTCAGCGCTGGCAGGTCGTGCATCCCCGTGACGGCATCTTCGATTCACGCAATGAACAGTTCGAGGTTCAGCTCGACAGCGCCGCCGCGGCCCGCGGCCTGATCATCAGAGCGTTCGACGCGAAGAATAACTCGGCGACGGCACGAGGGGACGTACCGTCGCCTCGCTGAGGACGAAAAGGCAAACGAAAGCGGAATCCGTTTTTCCTTCTGAGTGTCAGAGGGTTTTCCACCCGTCGACCCGCACATGCACATACGCGCGGAGCGGTGCGCGTACTGTCGTATGCGCAACCAACCAGACGACGTTGAACGAGACGGGTGAGCCGGCGACGCGGGCGGGCTCGAAGCGCGCCGTCGCGACCGCGTTGAGCAGTTGCGAGAGTTGTTCGTGGGTTGCTGGCTGCGATCGGCGTCCCCGCGAGCGCTCTCCGAGATATTCCAAGTCTTCCAGATGGCCATCGGCCGTCACCAGCGCGGAGAACGCCACTTCCTCGCCGCGATCGCGATTGACGACGGTCGCCGGCATGACCGCATCAACATCTGCTCGAGGGAGCTCGAACGACGCCTCTGGCAAGTCGATGTCGACGGTTCGCGAGCGCTCACTCTGCGTCATCACCGCCTTGAGCGACTCGGGATGGCGGATGGGGCTTTGAGCTAACACGAAGGCGCCAAGCGCGAGACACAGCGACGCCACAATGGATACGCCCAAACTCGCCGAGGCACGCGTGGGGTCGTCGAACAGATCTCGAACGGTGCGGCCGAGCGACGCCTTCTCTTCGGCATCCCAGCGCTCCAGAATGTCGGTCTGCAAACGATTCAGCCCCGGCATCCACGCGACATCGTCGGTCCGGGCGGAGGCGTGGAGCGCCTGACTGATGGCGGCGAGATCGCTCGCTTCCAGGCGACATCCCGCGCACTGGCTGAGGTGATCGGCGATCGCGATGCGATCCTCAACCGGCAGCTCTTCGTCATGAAATGCCGAAAGCTCGCCGCGCACCTGCAGGCAGCGCAGCGTCAGCATCGCAGATCTCCGAGCTCCTCACGCAGCGCCTGGCGCGCGCGAGTCAGTCGCGATTTCACGGTGCCCACCGGCAGCCCAAGCGAGAAGGCGATTTCCTCATAGCGCAATCCTTCAATCTCCCGAAGCACCAGCGCGGTGCGTTGCTCAAACGGCAGGTGTTGAATGGCCGTCTTCAATCGCGAGCCGAGCTCCTTTCGCGTCAACTCCTGCTCGGGCGTGCACGCGTCGGCGCCCAAAACCATCTCGCCGTGATCGCGAATGTGCTCGTCGAGCGATACCTGATTCGACCGCTGCCGCCGCCGCCACCACCGCTGCCTGTTGCGAACCTGATTGACGACGATGCGAAAGATCCAGGTGCGGAGCGCCGACTGGCCGCGGAATCGATGGAGGGTGCGGAACACGCGCAAGAAAACCTCCTGTGACAAGTCGAGCGCCTCTTCGCGGTCCCCCAGGAGGTGGGTCGCGAGGCCGAGGACAAGCCGGTGATGCTCTAACACGAGCGCGGCGTGGGCTGTTTCGTCGCCCGCCAGGCACCGCTGAATCAGGGCAGCTTCGCCGCTTGCGACGTCAGACCACCCGATTGCTTCGGCCGGTTTTACGGTGTGTCCTGCCACGTGGGTCCTCCACCGAATATAGCAGGTTCTTCTACATTGGAACCCACCGGTGCCGGAAAGTTCCTTTCCAGGGATTGGGGGGGTCCGGGAATCGCTGTTACCATCAATACCGGTGAAAAAGCTCGTTGCAGTCATCGTGGCGGTGGCTGGCCTGGCAGCGGCCGGCATCCTTGCCGATCAGGCGGTCGAGCGTGACCGCGAATACCGCCGCCTGATTGTGCAAGGCGACGAAGCACTCGGCCGCGGGCAGATGTTCGTGGCGATCGAGGCCTACAGCGGCGCTATCGCACTCAAACGCGGCTCCATGCTCGCGTATCTCAAACGAGGTGAAGCCCATCAGCGCCGCGGCGCGACGCCGGAAACGCTCGTCGCCGCGCTTCGTGATCTACGCACCGCGGCCGGGCTAGATTCGGGCGCCACACGGACGCTGGAAAAGCTCGGCGACGTGAATTTTCAGCTTCGCCGCTATGACAACGCAGCACAAACTTACGAGGCGTATCTCCGCCTCGACGATCATTCCGCCGCCGTTTTCTACAAGCTTGGTTTGGCATCCCGGGGCGCGGGCCGCCTGACGCGCGCCATCTCGGCGCTGCAGCAGGCGGTGAAGCTCAATCCCGCGTTTCACGAGGCCCATTACGTGCTGGGACTCTGTCTCAAAGATCGCGAGCAGCTCGGCGAAGCTCGCGCCGCGTTCGAGCATGCGATCCGCGTCTCACCCGCCTTCATCCCGGCACGCGAGGAGCTCGCCGAGCTGCATCGACTTCAGGATCGATCCCGGAACGAGATTGATGAGCTCGATGCTCTGGCCGCGCTCGACCCGACAAAGCCCGACCGGCTGATTGCGCTCGGGCTGTCCTATTTGCGAGGAGGCAACCGGCAGCACGCAGTGACAACTTTAGGCAAGGCCGCGGATCGTTTCCCAGAACATCCAGGTGTATACACGGCCCTCGGTCAAGTGTGGGTCGAAGCGGCCGAAGACAGCGGCGACCCGAGCGACGTGCGCAAGGCGCTTGAAGCCTTGGAGCCTGTCGCCACTCAGTTGACGGCGGGCAGCGAGACGCTTGCTCTTTATGGGCGAGCGCTCATGCTCGCGGGCGAACATGTTCAGGCCGAGCAGGCCTTCAGGCTCGCTTCGCAGCGGTTTCCAACTGATCCCGAGGTGCTGCCGCATTATGCAGCTGTCGCCCAACAGCTCGGCCATCTCGGAGAAGCGCGTCAGGCGCTCGTTCGCTATTCCATCCTTGTCGACGATGATCCCCGTGAAGCCGCACATGCCGCACGGATAGCGGATTTATCGGTACAGCTGAACGATGCGACGGCGGCTGTCGCGTGGTATCGAAAAACTGAGTCGCTCACAGATCCGGACGCTTCGCTCCTCGCACGTCTGGCCGATGCGCAGGCGAAAGCCGGGCTACTTGAAGACGCCCGTGCCACGTTACAGCGCGCCGTCGGGAAGGATCCAACCAATTCCGTGGCGCTTGCCGTCGCTGGCCGGCTTGGGGTGCCATAGCGGATTGCGTCCTCCTAAACGTCGAGCTGTAATCGGTGCATGAGTTTCGCAAGACCCTGGCGGCTGAGTCCCAGCGCCGCTGCAGTGTGGCCGCGATGACCGGCCGCGCGGGCCAACGCCGCGCGCACAAACCGCTGTTCGAACTCGAGTCGCGCCGTCTCGAGCGAATCGTGTGATGCGGGCGATACAGCGCGAGCGATCGCGGCCGGCATATGTGAAGCGCCCACCATGCCACGCGATGGAGCAGCTACGACCAGCGCGGTCAACACATTCTGAAGCTCTCGAACGTTTCCGGGCCAATCGTATCGCGCAAGCGCCGCAAACGCGCTCTGACCGAGGACAGCTTTACTGCCAATGCGCTCTGCTGATTGTCGCCAGAAGCGGGTGGCCAGCAGCGGAATGTCCTCGACGCGTTCGCGCAACGGAGGGACAAGGATGCGGATTACGTCCAGGCGATATAACAGGTCCTGGCGAAACCGTCCGGCGTCGGCTTCCGCACGAAGTGAGCGATTGGTCGCTGCAACCAGGCGAGCATCGAACGGGCGGGCAAAGTTTTCGCCGATGCGCCGAACCTCCGCTTCCTGCAGGACGCGGAGGACCTTCGCCTGTGCGCGAGCCGACAACTCTCCGACTTCGTCGAGAAACACAGTGCCTCCGTCCGCGCTTTCAAATAAGCCCAGCCGTTCGGCAGCGGCTCCGGTGAACGCACCTTTGGCATGGCCAAACAGCTCGGCATCCACGAGATCTTCCGGCATCGCGGCACAATTGAACGCACAGAACCGGCGTTCACGACGACACCCGGCCCGATGGATGGCGCGGGCGACAAGCTCCTTTCCCGACCCGCTCTCCCCTTCGATCAAAACGGTGAAGGGAGCGCTCGCGGCGCGCGCGACAGCCCGACGCACTTCCTCCATTGGTGCGCTGACGCCCACAAGATCGAAGGACGCATCATCTCGCGCCGGTGCAGACCGACGCTCCAGAACGACGTAGACCATCGGTGCGCAGGCAGCGGCGGCTGCCGAGCAGAACGCCATCGCACGCTCGGCGTCCTCGGGACCATCGCGTGACCAGCGAAGCGCCACCGCGCCTATCACCCGCCCTAAATATCGCATGGGGACGGCACCCTCGATTCCGCCGGCGCACGCCTCGGGTCCGATGGAGATTCCCGCCTCGTACGAGCGACCCGCAATTGCGGAGCCCGTACGGGTCGTCGCCCCGGCGGCACCGGCCTTTGGGCCTGTCGAGAAGAACAATTGTGGATTGCCATTGGCGCAGCCCAGAATTCCAGCGCTGATCGCGTGGGTATGCTTCCGAATCGAGGCTGCGGCGCGCGTCAGCGCTTCGCTTTCATTTTCGAACTGGTGTGACAGCGACAGGATCTCTCTGACGCCGTCGAGATCGGCGATGCTTCCTGCGGCCTGAAAAAATGCCGCAGACTCATGGACACGAGCGGTCGACACATTCCGCACAGGCGCGGGTGGAAGGCAAACCGTATCGGTAGCTCCATCGACCCTCGCAAGCGTCCGTTCAATCTGCTGTTTCAACAATGGAGGAATCGAAGTTTGCGAGACCCGGCGTAGACGCGCGCCGACGACGCGGACGCGGCTGAGCAGGCCTGCCTGGACAAGCCCTTCAACCAACGTCAGTCTCAGCTGTAGCGCGCGCAACGGCAGGTGCGCCGTTCGCGCGGCAGCAAGCCCAGCTCGTACGTGAATCGCCATGGCTTCGGCATCGCCTAACCGAGCCTGCACCGCAGCCTCCCATCTTCGAACCAGAGATTCAATGGCTGGCATACAGACCGGGACCGCAGATCGCGCTTGCGCCAGGGCGCGGCGCGCGTCGGTGAAGCCATTTCCAAGGATCGAGAGCCTCGCGACGAGGCACCAATACCGTGCACATGTTTCAGGATCGCTGCCAGGTGGAACAGAGTCGAGCACGTCGCGCGCCTCCCCGTACCGCTCCTGCCAGAAGAGTGTGCGCGCGAGTCCGATCGTCGATAACGCTGTCACGCCCGCATCGGTCAGCGCTGCTGATGCAGAATGCGCAGCGCGGCAGGAGCGCTCGGCGTCACCTAAGAGCCCCAAATCAGTTTCCGACATGCCGAGCATGACCATCGCGGTGATGGCCGGGATCGCCGCTCCTGCGCGCTGAAAGCGATCGTGCGCACTCTCAAACATCGCACGAGCGCTCGACGCCCGCCCGCGCGCGAGAAGGAGCCTTCCCAACATCATTTCGGTATCGGCGGCGCGCCTCGTGTCACTCCGCCTATCGAAGGCGGCACCCGCCGCGCGCAGCGCGCGCTCGGCTCCGGCATGCCTCCCCGCCTTGAGGAGCCGTTCGCCTTCGGCCAACATTGCGCCGGCACGACCGTCGACGATTGGTAGCCGCAGCTCATATCTTGCGCGCCCTTCTGCCGCGTTCTCGATGGTGCGGGCGGCGTCGACAGGCCGCGATAGCGCATACACCTCCCTGACGTTGGCGCGTCGCAGTTTCAGCAGCGCAAGCGAAAGATGCGCAGGCGCGCTGCCCACATCCAGAAGGACGACTGATCGGCCCTCGAGGAGCGGCCAGACGTTGGTCAACTCTCGGTCTGCCAACAGCGGCAACGCAACCGGCACAAAACCATGTAGTCGCAACTCTCGAGGGTCCGGGTGATCGCGCAGACGCAAGATCCGCGTGGAGGACGGCCTGGGGCTCTCGAGCCACTCGACGACCGCGGTGGGTTCCGTGAACGATAGGCTTCTGCTACAAGCGTCGACTTGGGCGGTGGCTTCGAATCGGGATTCCTCGCCGACGAAACCAAAATCCTCGAGCGTGCCGTCGCTGTGCGCACGCGTGCACGACTCCACCCACGCCTGCTGATCACGACGGCTACCCGCTGGATCCAAACGCAACCGGCCATGTTGCCCCGTAGCGAGATCCAGTCCGTCGAAGTAGGTGACGGGGCAGGCTTGTGCGCCGTCGCGCGAAGCGCTCCAACGCGAGAGAGTGCGGCACACAAAACGATCTGCGACCAAAGTCAGCATCGACAGCGGATTTTGCAATCCGCTCGCCCGCGGGAAATGCGCCTGATCGCGCGGTACACCCGCCGAAGAGTGCAGAAAATTCGTATAGAATGACGTGGCAATGCTGCGTTTTCTCACCGCAGGTGAGTCGCATGGCAAAGGCCTCGTGGTTATTCTTGAAGGAATGCCGGCCGGCCTCCGGTTAGATTTCGACGCGATCACCGAGCAACTCAAGCGCCGACAAGGTGGCTACGGTCGTGGCCGCCGGATGGCGATCGAATCCGATCGCGCTGAGATGCTCTCGGGCGTACGCGGTGGCGAAACGCTCGGCTCCCCGATAGCGATGTTGATTCGCAACAAAGACTGGGAGAACTGGCAGCAAACAATGCATGCGGAAGAGGAGGCGCCGGCTGGAGCAACAGGCGCGATACGTCCTGCAGTCACCCGCCCCCGGCCCGGGCATGCCGACCTCGCCGGCGTCATCAAGTACGACCGCACGGACATACGCGACGTACTCGAACGCGCAAGCGCCCGCGAGACCGCCGCGCGCGTGGCGGCGGGCGCGATTGCTCGCCAATTGCTCGGGCGTTTCGATGTCGAGATCGTCAGCCACGTGTATCAGGTCAACGGGGTCGGCCTCGACATGCCGCTGCGCGTCACATTCGAGGCCGCGCGCGATATCGGGTTCGACTCAGCCCTTCGGTCTGCTGACGGCGACGCCGAAGTCAAGATGATCGCGGAAATCGATCGCTGTCGCGAAGCGGGCGACACTGCGGGCGGCGCGTTCGAAGTGATCGTACGCGGGCTGCCCGTTGGTCTTGGCAGCTACGTCCAGTGGGACCGTAAGCTGGACGGGCGTCTCGCGCAGGCGATGATGTCCGTCCCGGCCATCAAAGGCGTGGGCATCGGGATCGGGCCAAGGGCCGCCTCTGTGCCGGGGTCGCAGATGCACGACGAGATCGTCCCCGCTCCTGGACGAACCAGGCCGCCTATCGGCGTCGCGCGACCGACCAACAACGCCGGTGGGCTCGAAGGCGGCGTGACCAATGGCGAAGACTTGAGAATTTCCGGGTTCATGAAACCGATTGCCACGCTCATGAAACCGCTCCGATCGGTCGATCTCGACGTCATGGAAGAAGCCCCGGCGGTCATTGAACGCAGCGATGTATGCGCGATCTCAGCGGCTGCAGTGGTTGGCGAAGCCGTCGTCAGCCTCGTGCTCGCGGATGCGTTCCTCGAAAAATTCAGCGGCGACTCGCTCGGCGAGATCCAGCGCAACTACGCTAGCGGCACCGATCGGCTGCAGGCGAGGTTCAACACGCGACGATCGTGATTCGTCCGATCCTGAAGTTCGGAGAGGCGCCACTCCACGATCCCGCAGCGGAAGTCCGCGAGCTCACCGACGACATCCAGACGCTCATCAACGACATGATCGATACGATGTATGCCGCGCCCGGCATCGGCCTCGCCGCGCCGCAAGTCGGCGTGCCTCTGAGGATCTTCGTGGTCGACCTGTCCGTCGGTCTCAGCGCTGGCGAGTTGATGGTTTTCGTCAATCCGGTCTTCGTGGAGCTCGACGGCGTGCAACTCGAAGAAGAAGGGTGCTTGAGCGTACCGGGGTTTAACGCGACCGTGGCGCGTCCGAGCCGCGCCGTGATCAAAGGGCTCGATCGCGCGGGCGTCGAGCGAACGGTTGAAGGAAAGGATCTACTGGCGCGCGCGTTTCAGCACGAGATGGATCACCTCGATGGGAAGCTGTTTCTCGATCGTGTCCGCGGCATCAAGCGCGATCTGATCGTCAAAAAAATCCGGAAACTGGCTCGTGCCGGGAAATGGTGACGACGGCTCGGCTTCGCATCGTGTTCTTCGGCACCCCTGATTTCGCCGTTCCCACTCTCCAGGCACTTCACGATTCGCAACATACGGTCGTCGGCGTTGTCACGCAACCCGATCGCGCCCGCGGGCGAGGTCATCGCGCTCAACCAGGCGCAGTCAAACAGCTTGCGCAGCGGATTGGATTGACAATTGTGCAACCCGAACGATTGCGCGACGAGGCCTTCCTTCACTCCCTCCGAACGTTTGACGCCGACCTCGGCGTCGTCGCCGCCTACGGGAGAATCCTCACCGATGCTGTGCTCGCTATCCCGCGGCTCGGCCTCATCAACGTTCACGCTTCACTGTTGCCGAAATACCGAGGCGCCGCGCCGATTCACCGGGCGGTGATGGCCGGTGAGGCGAAGACCGGCGTGACAATCATGCGCGTCGTCAAAGCACTCGACGCCGGTCCGATGATCGCCACGGTATCCCGGCCGATTCACCCTGAAGAAACGAGCAGCGAAGTCGAGCGCGACCTCGCGCGTCTTGGCGCGAAAGCGCTCGTAGACACCGCCGACGCGATGGCCGAAGAACGCGCCATCGAGACACCTCAAGACGACTCGCAGGCGACCTACGCTCCAAAGCTCGAAAAAGCCGACGGCATCATTGTCTGGTCAAGATCCGCGATTGAGATTCACGACCAGATTCGCGGGCTGCATCCTTGGCCACACGCCTTCACTGATTTGGCGGGTGAACGGACGATTTTGTTGAAATCGCAAGCGGAACGACACCAGCCGGCAACCGGCGCACCACCGGGCACGATTCTCGAGGCTCAGGCCGACCAGCTCATAGTACAGACCGGCGATGGCGTGCTTCGCGTGCTCATGCTCCAACGCGAAGGACGGCGTCCGGTCTCTGCCCGCGAATTTCTGGCTGGGCGCCGCATTCCCCCGGGTGCGAGGTTCGTGGACTCTCAACCGCCGCCATGATCGCGCCCGCGCGTACGGCAGCGTTCAAGGCGCTTGCCGATATCAACGCCGGCCGGCTCGATCTGCCGGCTGCCCTCGCGCAGGTTCGACCTACGCTGCAGGATGAGCGCGATCGCGCGCTAGCCACCGACCTCGTGACGGGCACCCTACGGTGGCAGCGACAACTCGACCATCTGATTACCGAGTTCGCGAGTCGCCCGTTGGCCAGGCTCGATTTCGATGTTCTTCAGATCCTGCGTCTCGCCGCGTACCAACTGATTCACCTCGACCGTGTTCCAGCTGCCGCGGCCGTCAACGACGCGGTCGCGATGACGCGCCGCGCGCGAAAAACAAGCGCAGCCGGCCTCGTCAATGCCGTCTTACGCGGCCTCTCGCGAAATCGCCATCGTCTACCGCTCCCCGTGCGTCCACCGGTGGGCGAAGCACTTTCCTATCTTGAAATCTCGCTCTCACATCCCCGCTGGCTCGCGGACCGTTGGCTGAGGCGCTATGGCTTCGAGGGCGCTGAACGCTGGGAAACCTTCAACAACACCCCTGCACCACTGACGATCCGCGTCAATCGCCTTAAAACGACAGCAGACGCGCTCGTCCGGTCGCTGAACGACCACGGCGTCGACGTAGAACCGGCACGGTACGCCCCCGATGGATTGATCGTGAGATCCGGCAACCCGCTGCGCACTCCGCTCGCCGGCTCCGGCTTGTTCTTTCTCCAAGACGAAGCTTCTCAGCTCGTCGCGCTGCTCGGCGCCGCAAAGGCAGGCATGCGCGTGCTCGACGCGTGCGCGTCACCTGGTGGCAAGACCACGGCAATGGCCGCGATGGCAGACGATCGGGCCGAGATCGTCGCAACAGACGTGCGCAACGCTCGCGTGCAACTGCTGAAGGACACGGTCATCGCCAGTGGAACGACCGGCGTCCGGATCGTCCAAGCCGACCTCGAAGTCGGACTCCCGTTCAATTCCGCCTTTGATATCGTGTTTGTGGACGCACCATGTTCCGGCCTTGGAACCGTGCGCCGCGATCCAGATATCCGCTGGCGTCGATCCGAATCGGACTTGCCGCCTCTCGCAACGGCGCAGCTCACGATGCTTCGCCACGCCGCAGCAGCCGTCGGGTCAGGGGGCCGATTGATCTACTCGACCTGCTCCAGCGAGCCGGAAGAAAATGACGCCGTGGTTGCCGAATTCCTGAAAGCGAATGGCCAGTTTCGTTACGTTGATCTACGCGTCGAGAGGCCGGCCCTCTTTCACGCGATCGAACCCGTACTGGACGAAGGCGGTTCCTTGCGGACGACGCCACACGAGCACGGCCTCGAGGCGTTCTTCGGTGCCGTGATGCGGCGTGTAGAATAAAGGGGTACGTGGTGAGGGGTGTCCCTTTCCCCTTGCCCCTTCTCTGATGCAGCTAAGAACCCGTGTCTGGAGCGCCGGCAGGCTTTTCGCCATTGCGGCCTGCCTGGTGATCACATACCTGTTGTTCGCAGTGACCGCCATGCGCGTAGCGCTCAGGGTACGCGAGGTACCTGTGCCGGACCTGCGGAATCGTACTGTTGCCGAAGCGACGGCAATGCTCCTCGATGAAGGTCTGATGTTGAACGTGGACGAGAGCGGCCGGCTCGATCCCAAGATCCCCGCTGGACGCATCGCCCTGCAGGAACCGGCGCCCGGTACGATCATGCGCCGGCAGCGCAGCATGCGCGTCTGGGTGAGTCAAGGCCCCAGGATCACCGTCATTCCGACATTAACGGGAGAAACCGAGCGGGCCGCACAAATGCGGCTGCAGCAGGATGGACTGTCAGTATCTTCGGTCGCCGAAGTCCGTTCAGCAGATTTCCCGAGCGGCACCGTCATCGCGCAGGAACCGCCTGGCGACGCACGCGGGATTGAGGTCGCGCTCCTCGTCAATCGGGGCGAGCAGAGCCATCGTTACGTGATGCCGGATCTCATTGGTGTGCCTGGACCACGCGCTGTTGACCTGCTTCGCACCCGCGGTTTCCGGGTCACGGTTGTCGGCGAGCTGCCATATCCCGGTGTGCCACCGGGCATCGTCTTACGGCAGTTTCCCTCGGCCGGATTTCAGATTGCCGCAGGCGATCCGATATCCTTCGAGGTCAGCCAGTGAGGCATATCCGCATCGCGCCGTCCATCCTCTCTGCAGATTTCGCGGCGCTCGGAGCGGCGATCGCCGCCGCTGAAAGGGGTGGCGCAGATCTCATCCACGTCGATGTCATGGACGGCCACTTCGTTCCAAACATCACCATCGGCCCCCCTGTTGTGAAAGCGATTAAGCGGGTGGCTCGCGTCCCCCTGGATGTGCACTTGATGATCACCGACCCTGACCGGTATGCGGAAGCGTTCGTCGACGCCGGAGCCGACATGCTGTCGGTGCACGTCGAGGTACTTCCGCATCTTCATCGCAGCGTCGCGTTCATCAAAAGCCTCGGGGTCAAGGCCGGCGTCGTGTTGAATCCGTCGACCCCCGTCCTGGCTCTCGAAGAGATCGCAGGAGACATCGACTTCGTGCTTGTCATGTCGGTGAACCCCGGGTTTGGCGGTCAGAAGTTCATTCCGAAAAGCCTGCAGAAAGTCGCCGCCGTCCGCGCCCTGCTCGATCGCACCGGCAATCGAGCGCCGATCGAAATCGACGGGGGCATCGATCTCTCCAACATCGCGCGGGTTGTGGATGCCGGTGTGGAGATCGTTGTCGCGGGATCTGCTATTTTCAATACGCCAGACCCGGCGGCAGCGACCAAGGCACTCAGGGATGCCGCGGCGGCCGTCGCCTCCTGATGAGCGACAAAACTCCACAAACAACCCCGATCCGTGTTCGCTATGCCGAAACCGACAAGATGGGTGTGGTCTATCACGCGAATTACTTCATGTGGTTCGAAATTGGGCGCTGCGAGCTTCTCCGCACAATAGGGCGAAGCTATCGGGAAATGGAAGCCGCTGGCATCGGGCTGCCGGTCATCGAAGCCCATTGCGAATACAGGTCCCCGGCGCGCTACGACGACGAACTCGAGGTCAGGACGTGGGGCAGGCTGTTGTCCCTGGCGCGGGTGGAGTTCGACTATGAAATCAGCCGGCCGGCGGACGCCACGGTCAATGCAATCGGCCGAACGGTCCATGCGGCTGTCGACACGGCCGGACGTCCGTGCCGGCTGCCGGACTATATTCGAGAGCTCCTTCAATGAAAGCCCTAGTCACCGGCGCCGCCGGGTTCATCGGGTCCCATCTGTCCGGAGCGCTATTGGATGCGGGCGCCGCCGTAACCGGCCTTGATTGTTTCACCGACTATTACCCGCGGCGCCTGAAAGAGGCAAACCTCGCAACGGTCCAGGGACGCGGCGGCTTCACATTTATCGAGGCTGCGCTTCAAGACGTTGAGCTAAAACCCGTATTGTCCGGAGTTACTCACGTCTTTCACTTGGCGGCTCAGGCCGGGGTGCGGAAAAGCTGGGGACGCGACTTCGACGTCTATACGAGGAACAACGTCGACGCGACGCAACGCCTCCTCGAGGCGCTGGTCGGAGTGCCCATCCAAAAATACGTTTATGCGTCGAGTTCATCGGTGTACGGCGACAACGTGCCGTTGCCGATGCGGGAGGACACGTATCTGCAACCCCTGTCGCCATATGGCGTGTCGAAGCTGGCAGCCGAGCATCTTGGACATCTCTATTGGGCCAATTACGGGGTTCCAGCTGTATCGCTTCGATATTTCACCGTGTTCGGCCCACGGCAGCGGCCTGATATGGGATTCCAGCGGTTTCTGACGGCCGTCAAGGAGGGCAAGCCCATTACGGTCTACGGAGACGGTGACCAGACGCGAGACTTCACGTTCGTGTCGGATATCGTGGACGCGAACCTCGCGGCGGCCGAACGAGGGGTGCCGGGCCGCGTATACAATATTGGTGGTGGGTCACGGGTCACGCTGAATCACGTGCTGGAGTTGGTTCGACAGGTGACGGGCAAGGGAGTCACCGTTCAACGAGAGCCGGACCAAAAAGGCGACATGCGCCACACCTACGCCGATAC
>WUUC01150444.1_pt1 | contig 16890 bp, 12 predicted proteins | sample 6278441 | NCBI WGS metagenome assembly WUUC01 (sample SAMN13675441, study PRJNA597444) | soil metagenome | isolation source: soil | place: USA: Washington | collected 2017-10
CGCAAATGAGAACTGACCGTTTTGAGCTGCCCGGTTGCCTGGTTTATAGGCGACTGACAAACGTGGATCAACTGCTGATGAACCTTCGAGACTGTTATGCTCCGCACGCGCGCCTACCTTCGCGACAAACCGGTTGCTGGCATATGCTTCAACTTCCGCAAATGCGGCTGGTATGAGCTCACTGAATGCCAATAATTGTGCTGAAGGGTTCAATGCCGTGTAGTCGCGTTGCAGTAATTCAGCACCCAACCGTAATTCCACATGACTTGAGATCGAATTCTCAGCAACGAACTTCGCATGAACGCCTCTCTCTGTTTCGTCCATTGGTGCACCTTCTACTTTAAGACCATTGCGATTGTAGGTAGCCGACGCACCGCCACGTATGTTCCAGTTAGCATTAAGCACCTTTCGATATGATGCATTTCCATAATAATAATCGTTGGCGAGATCGTACTGTTGCTTTATCGCTGGTTGCGCGATGTCGTGATTGTACATCGACAGCCTGGACTGGTTGACGTTGCCGAAAAACTTGAGCAAGCCATCTTTTCCAAATTCACGACGGTAAGCCGCAGAACCTTCCATCGATCTCGGTGCAAACTTCCAGTCCACAACCTGGTTGATCAATCCGAAGTAAGGGGCAACATTGGTGTACTGCGCTTTCGCGGAAAGCGACGAGCGCTCCCAAACCTGTGTGTGCGCAACATCAGCCCCCACCGACAGGAGGCCGATGTCGGTCTGATTCATTTCGGCTTTATCTTTTGAATCAAGGATCAAGGCAGACGAAAGTGCCTGACCATATTCCGCAGAGTATCCACCGGTGCTGAAGCTGGTACCTTTAAACATGAACGGAAGAAAGCGTCCGCGTGAAGGAGTGTTTGGTGCAGCAGCGCCGTAGGGGTTCATGACGGCGATACCATCGATGAAAGTGCGTGCTTCATTGTCATCACCTCCACGAACGAATAGCCGCCCGCTTTCACCGACTTTCTGAGTTCCGGGCAAAGTGTTCAATGCGCCGGCAATGTCGGCAGTGGCGCCGGCGGTAGTGGCGATGTCGACCGCTTTCAGAACGGTTCTGCGTTTCTCCTCGCCTGCCGTGAACGATCCGGCAGAGATCACAACGGCCTCCAACTCGTTGATGGTCTCTCGAAGCCGGGCCGTTATGGTGACAGGCTTTCCATCCAGTCCGACTTGCTGTGCAAAAGTTTTGTAACCGATGAACGTGATCACAACAACATGCGCACCTGTTTCCGTGGTCACGAACTGAAATGTTCCATCCAAACCGGAACTCGTACCGTCGTAGGTGTCTTTTATGACGATGTTGGCGCCGGGGATGGGTTCGCCTTTCTCGTCGGATACTTTCCCGGTGAGCGTTGTTTGCGCGAGTGATATTGAAACAATGAAGATGAGTAAGGAGGTAAAGAAAGATTTCATAGCCGCGGGTTTACCGATTACACGGTAAAGGAGCACCTTAAAGGGACTTTTTACGAAAGAGAAGTACTGAAGTGTCGTGCGGGATGGACAGAGTGTCGAAATTCCAAACGCGGAGGGGCACGGAGGTTAACGCGCAGTTAAAAAGACAAAAAATGCAAAAACGCAAAGTTTGAAAAGGTGGCGCAAAGATCGCTAAGAATGAGCGCGAGCCGTCGCCCGCATCATTACGCAGAGCCATTTTTTTGTTTCACGTTTTTGTCAGGAAAACCAGACAGAACGACCATGGTTTTTTAACAAAGATTCTTACTCATTACAACTCTTTTATTACACAACATTTATGTCTAAAATAGACTTGACGCCAGAAATAATCAATGCAGCAATTGAAGTTCATAGCACATTGGGTCCAGGGCTACTGGAGTCAACTTATCGCAAATGTTTGCATTATGAACTGACCATTCGTGGATTAAGGGTGGTCGAGGAAAAACCCATACAACTTCGTTACAAGAACGTGTTTCTGGAACACGGATTCAGACTTGATCTATTGGTCGAAGATTCAGTTGTCATTGAATTAAAAGCTGTTGACTCACTTACAGACGCGTATGGCCAGCAAGTCCTTACGTACCTTCGACTGGGAAATTACCCGTACGGTTTATTAATGAATTTTAATGAGGTTCTTTTGAAATACGGCCTAAAACGATTTATCAATTCAAAAGCGTTGTGAGTATATAAAGTCGTTCATGGTTGAGATTGGCAAGTGACTCATAACTCTTCGTGTTCTTTGCGCCACCTTCGTGAACTTTGCGATCCTGCATTCCTTTTCCATCCTCTGCATTGCTCCGCGAAACTCTCCACAACCTCACCCGAATTCACTACTTTTGTGGTCCAAATTTTCATCACGACTGCAATGTCCGAGTACTCCAAAGACGAAATCAAAAAAATCGAAGCAAAATGGCGCCAGACCTGGGCCGACACAGGTGCATACCAGGTTAACAACGACTCATCAAAACCTAAGTTCTATGCGCTCGACATGTTTCCTTATCCTTCCGGGGCAGGCCTTCACGTTGGACACCCGCTCGGCTACATCGCCACAGATATCCTTGCACGATATAAAAGATTGAAAGGGTTCAACGTGCTGCACCCTATGGGCTTTGATGCGTTTGGCTTACCGGCCGAACAGTACGCGATCGAGCACGGTGTGAATCCAAAAGATTCTACCAGCAACAACATCGCCACCTTCAAGCGACAACTGGGTCGGATCGGATTTAGCTACGACTGGAGCCGGGAAGTACAAACCTGCGATCCGGATTATTACAAGTGGACACAATGGATCTTCCTGCAGATCTTTGATAGCTGGTTCAACAGGAAAAAACAGAAGGCCGAACGGATTGCGGAGTTGATCAAGATCTTTGAAGCTGAAGGGAACGATCAACATCCATTCCCCAACACGAAGTACAAATTGCCATCAACGAATGCGATGTCGTTTACTGCGGCACAATGGAAGGGTTTTGATGAGCGCGAAAAGCAGGAAGTGCTGATGCAATACAGGTTGGCTTACCTTGCCTTTACCGATGTGAACTGGTGTGAGGCCCTTGGTACAGTGCTCGCTAACGACGAGGTGATCAACGGTGTAAGTTACCGTGGCGGTTACCCGGTAGTGAAACGGCAGATGCGGCAGTGGAGCCTGCGCATCACTGAATTTGCCGAACGTTTACTGGAAGGTCTGGATCGCATCGACTTCAGTGAGTCGATGAAAGAAATTCAACGAAACTGGATCGGGAAGAGCATTGGTGCCCGAATCACATTTCCCTTAAAAAGTGAGAAAAACACGGTGAAAGAGTTAACTGTGTTCACCACCAGGCCTGACACAATTTTCGGAGTTGACTTTATGGTCGTCGCTCCGGAACACGAGATGGTGAAAGAGATCACCAGTGCGTTGCAGCAACCGGAAGTGGAAAAGTATCTGAAATACACCGAGAGCCGTTCGGAAATTGACCGGATGGCGGAAGTAAAAAAAGTTACAGGTGTATTTACCGGTGCATATGCGATCAATCCTTTCAACGAGCGACAAGTACCTGTGTGGATCAGCGAGTATGTGCTTGCCGGTTACGGAACCGGTGCCATTATGGCGGTGCCTTGCGGCGACGAACGTGACCACAAGTTTGCCAGGCATTTCAACTTGCCAATCACCAATATAATCGGCGACGATTACACGGGTGAAGAAGCCAACCCTACTTACGATGCTACGTTGGTCAATTCCGGTTTCATGAACGGATTGAGAATGAAGGATGCCGTGGATGTGGCGGTAAAAAAAATTGAAGAACTGGGGATCGGCAAACGCCAGGTGAATTACAAAATGCGCGATGCGGGCTGGAGCCGTCAGCGCTATTGGGGTGAACCATTCCCTATCGAGTTCCGCGATGACATACCGTATGCGATGAGCGAGAAAGACCTTCCACTCACGCTGCCACCGACGGATAACTTTAAACCATCGGGTACAGGTGAAGGTCCGCTGGCCAACCTGAAAGATTGGATCGACTTTGCACCAGGAAAAAAACGGGACTCCAACACGATGCCGACGCATGCCGGCGCGGCCTGGTATTTTCTGCGCTACATGGATCCTCATAACAAAAATGCTTTCGCAGATAAGAAAGCTTTGGATTACTGGGGACAGGTGGATGTGTACATCGGTGGCTCAGAACATGCTGTCGCTCATTTGTTATATGCAAGGCTGTGGATCAAAGTCCTGCACGACCTCGGTTATCTCAACTTTGATGAGCCGTTTAAAAAGCTGATCAACCAGGGAAAGATTACCGGGGAAACAAGGTTCGTGTACCGGGTAAGAAATACAAACAAGTATGTTTCGGTTGGATTCACCAGTCAATATGAAACGGATCAACTCCGCGTTGACATCAGCCTGACGAATGGATTAGAACTGGATACTGAAGCCTTGAAAAGGTGGAAACCAGATTTCGCGAATGCGGAATTCGTATTGGAGAATGGAAAGTATATCTGTGGTACTGCCGTCGAGAAAATGTCGAAGTCGTACTTCAACGTTGTTAACCCCGACGACATCTGCGACAACTACGGCGCTGATACATTGCGTATGTATGAGATGTTTCTTGGTCCGTTGGAACAATCCAAACCCTGGAATACGAATGGCATCGACGGTGTATACAAATTCCTGAGAAAGGTTTGGAACCTGGTGCACGATAACACCGGTACGTTAAAAGTGAGCGATGCCGAACCTACGCGCGAAGAGTGGAAGACTCTTCACAAGGCGATCAAAAAGATCGGCCAGGACATTGAGAATTTTTCTTTCAACACCTGCGTAAGTGAATTCATGATCTGCGTGAATGAGTTAACGTCGTTGAAAACCAACAAGCGAAAGATTGTTGAACCGCTGATTGTATCGCTTACGCCGTTTGCACCGCACATCTGTGCTGAGCTTTGGTCGGTGCTAGGCCACAAGGATCCGGTTCTCGACGCAACGTTCCCGGTATACAACGATCAATACCTTGTAGAGACCTCTTTCAATTACCCCATCTCGATAAATGGAAAAGTCCGCGCCGAGATGAGCTTTGCGCTTGATATACCAAAGGAAGACATTGAGAGGCAAGTGCTCGCATCGGACATCGTGCAGAAGTGGACGGAAGGAAAGCCGCCTAAGAAGGTGATTGTGGTGCAGGGAAGAATCGTAAATGTAGTCCTCTAGAGTTATTAAGAAGCTATTACACAGAGTTTCACTGAGTTTCACTGAGTTTTCGCTGAGTTCTCGCTGAGTTACGCAGCGGGTTTTCAAAAACAAGCATCCAAATATCAATGGCGCTCGGGTAGTTGCGCATCAATACTTTCGGATTAATACACAGCACAGCAAAACGCTGTGCAACTCTGTGAAACTCTGTGTAATAGCTTTTGTCGCTTGCCAAACCTGCCGGTTGGTAAAAGCATCTACAACTCCCGGAAAGACATCCTGTTCAGCGGAAGGCCAAACCCCTTGAATTCAAAAGTAGATTGAAAGCGCGGCCCTCGCGGTGCTACTAACAAAAATTCGGGAACCGGTTTCGTCAACGGGTTGGTGAAAAAATTTGGTGTGTATACGCGCTCCGCAAGTTCACGATAGGTGTACACTACTTTTTTCTGGCGGATAGCGCGCACGTCGATCAGCAATGTTCTACCTCCGCGACCATTGAAAAGGTAATTCCAATTGGGATGGTTGCTGAGGTTGATACTAATGAACGTGAGGCCGCGGTTTTCCATTTTCCGGAGCTTCCGGTTAATGATGAAGTCATTGCGCAATGTTACCTGCCCGGCCACCTCAGTAGTCAGCGCCAGTGCGACCAGCAATGGGATAATGCGCTTCATATGCCTAAAATAATCAAAATCAGGTTAGGGCTCAAGGGTATGCTTTCGGATTGTTCACCGCCGTCGAGCGCATTTCGTCAGCAATTTCTTCGTGCCTTCGTGCCTTCGTGTGCTATTCCGGGTCATTCCGCTAACTTACCGGACTAAATTGTTCTGCATGCCCTCAGCCCGGATCACTGGCCTCGGCCACCACCTTCCTGACACCGTTATTACCAATCAATATCTTTCGTCATTGATGGAAACTACCAACGACTGGATTGTGGAGCGCACGGGTATCCACGAAAGGCGTTGGATCGACCCGGCAAAAGATACCGTCGCCAACATGGCGGCAAAGGCAACGCGCATGGCGCTGGAACGTGCAAAGCTTACCGAAAAAGATATCGAGTTCATTGTTTTCGCAACCATCACGCCAGACTATTTCTTTCCCGGCTCCGGCGTATTGTTACAGCGTGAACTTGGCCTCGGCGGCATTGCTGCGCTGGACGTCCGAAACGCTTGCTCAGGATTTATCTATGCTTTGTCAGTTGCCGATCAGTTTATTAAAGCGGGAGTTTACAAAACGGTCCTTGTTATCGGCGCGGAAATCCAATCCACTGCGCTCGACATTACCACGCGAGGCCGTAACACGGCGGTGATCTTTGGCGATGGAGCTGGCGCGGCGATCCTGCAGGCATCAGATAAACCCGGGATACTCTCCACCCACCTTCACGCTGACGGAACTTATGCCGAGGAGTTGTATCTCAAAGACCCTGGTAGCAGCCGGCCGCATAGCGAGCGTCAACCAGACCAGATACTCGACACAACATCCTACAAGCTGGTCATGAATGGCAACCAGGTATTCAAGCATGCAGTTGTTCGCTTTATGGAGGTGATCAACGAAGCATTGACGGCAAACAAGATGACAAAGGAACAGATCGACCTGCTTGTTCCGCACCAGGCCAACCTGAGGATCAGCCAATACATACAGGAGAAAATGAGTCTGCGCGACGATCAGGTCTACAACAATATCATGCGATACGGCAATACAACCGCCGCATCCATCCCAATAGCGATGAGTGAAGCATGGGCAGAAGGAAGAATCAAGGAAAATGACTTAATTTGTTTGGCTGCGTTTGGTAGCGGATTCACATGGGCATCCGCACTAATCCGTTGGTAGTCGATGCTATCACAAAAAACGATTTACTAAGAACTAACAACCAAGAACGAATAACTGAATGAAGACCGTTTCTTACAATCCAAGTTCCCTCGAAGTTGACTTTGCCAATGCCTTGATCATTCTCCAATCAGAAATTCAAAAGCATCTCCAGGGCAATCAGATCACTAACGTGGAGAGTCATATTCAACGCGACAACCCAATGGTGAAATTTAACCTGGTGGATAAAGACGGAGATCCGCACGAAATTGTGGTGCGCATCATCCAAATACCCGACAAGTTCTAATCAGTTCATCTCCCTTCACCCTGCACGGGACATGTCTATCCTGACCGTCATTTTTTGCATCATTATTCTTATCCTGCTCATCTCGTGGGGTAAAGTCAACGCTTTTCTTTCCTTCCTGATCGTCTCTATCCTTGCCGGGCTTCTCCTGGGTATTGCCCCCGCAGCGATTGGTGGAAGTTTACAGAAAGGCGTCGGCGATATGCTTGGATCATTGGCGATCGTGGTGTTTGCCGGCTCGATGCTTGGTAAGCTAGTGGCCGAGTCTGGCGCGGCACAGCAGATATCGAGCGGGTTGATGCGCATCTTTGGAGAAAAATACCTACAGATCGCATTCATGATCACCGGTTTTGTGATCGGTGTTCCTTTGTTTTACAATGTCGGTTTCATTCTCGTATTTCCGCTCATAGCGTCGGTGGTTTATCGCTACAAACTACCCGCGGTTTATGTGGGATTGCCGATGGCAGCATCATTGTCCGTTACTCATGGCTTTCTTCCCCCACACCCATCACCCGTTGGCCTGGTGTCGCAGTTTCATGCCGACATGGGTCTAACATTGATGTACGGTATCGTGGTCGCTATTCCCACTGTCATCATTGCAGGTCCGCTCTTCTCACGCACACTCAAAAATCTTAATGCGTCGATCCTGAAATCATTCCAGGTAGAAGGATTGCCTGAAGACAAATTGCCAAGCCTGGGCAACAGCATCTTTACCGCTCTTCTTCCGGTAATGCTTCTCGCGGCGACTACGGTTGCTAATATTTTCGTGACAGAACCTTCGCCATTAAAAAGTGCATTACTTTTCTTCAGTGACGCGAACATCGTTATGCTGGTTTCCCTCGCGGCCGCCACCTACACATTGGGTCTCGCCAGGGGAACAAAGATGACGAAGGTGATGGACATCTACCTCGATGCAGTGAAAGACGTGGCCATGATCGTACTCATCATGGGCGGCGCAGGCGGCCTGAAGCAGATCCTGGTCGACAGTGGCGTAAGCCAGGAAATAGGCGGTATGCTCGATGGGCTGAACATGCACCCGTTGGTTCTTGGCTGGCTGATAGCCTGTATCATTCGCGTGTGCGTTGGGTCGGCGACCGTGGCAGGACTAACCGCAGCGGGGATCGTGGCCCCTTTACTGCTCAGTCATCCCGAAGTTGATCCCAACCTGATGGTGCTTGCCGTTGGCGCCGGTAGCCTCATGTTCTCTCACCTGAACGACTCCGGGTTCTGGTTATTCAAAGAATATTATAACCTCAGTATCAAGGATACCATAAAATCATGGTCGTTAATGGAAACCATTGTGGCGATTTGCGGTATCATTGGTGTGATGATACTGGATGTGTTTATTTAATTGGTTATTGGTTATTGGTTATTGGTTATTGGTTATTTCGTAATAAATAATTTTTTGTGATTGATAAGCTTACCCCCGACGATCGCTTCAAACAATTAGGTTTGTCGCTTCCACCTCCTCCTAAACCGCTTGGTGTTTACAAACCTTTTTTAATTGCTGGAAACTACGTTTATGTTTCCGGACATGGAACAGTAAAAGACGATGGCGGGCTGATCATCGGAAAAGTTGGTATCGACATGGATAAGGACGAAGCTAAACTGGCCGCACGCCAGGTGGGGCTTGCTATCCTCGCGACATTAAAAAGCAACCTCGGGTCGTTCAACAACATCAAGCGCGTGATCAAAGTCCTGGGCATGGTCAATGCGACTCCCGATTTTGAACGTCACCCCTACGTGATCAATGGCTGCAGCGAATTATTCGCTCATGTGTGGGGTGATGACAATGGCATTGGCGTTCGCAGCGCAGTGGGTATGGGTTCGTTACCCGACAACATTCCCGTTGAGATAGAGGCGGTGTTTGAGTTGTATTGAAATTTCACACAAAGGCACAAAGCCACGCGTTGCGTGCTGATGCATTGGCGAAAATTAATCAATGTTTGACATGAGTGAGTGGTATGTCGTCAGTAACATCGATGAAATCGATTCGCCAGGATTGTTGATCTACCCCGAGCGGGCACAACATAACATCGATATACTAAAGTCGTTTGTCAACGACGTAACGCGGCTCCGGCCTCATGTAAAGACCAACAAGTCGCCCGACATTGCGAAGATGCACCTTGCAGCCGGTATCAATAAGTTCAAATGCGCAACCATCGCTGAAGCGGAAATGCTTGCTGGTGTTCATGCTGCCGATGTACTGGTCGCCCATCAACCTGTAGGTCCAAAAGGAAAACGCCTGGCAGACCTCATCAAAAAATTTCCAGGTACAACGTTTTCGTGCATCGTCGACGACAAGGCGAACGCAGTTGCCCTCTCGAAAACGTTTGAGCACGCCGGACTCGTTGTTCCTGTTTATATCGACATCAACGTTGGTATGAACCGCTCCGGTATACTACCCGGAAATGCGATGGAACTCATTCAACACTGCAGCTCGTTAAAAGGAATTAAAGTTATTGGCCTTCATGCCTACGACGGGCACCTCAGAGAACCTGACCTCGCCGTGCGAACAAAACAGTGTGACGAGGGCTTTGCACCAGTGATTGCACTTCGCGATCAGGCCGGCAAGGCGTGGGGGATGAAGATGTCTGTTGTTGCGGGGGGCACACCTTCGTTCCCGATCCATGCAAAACGCGCTGATGTAGAATGTAGTCCCGGCACCTATATATATTGGGATAAAGGGTACCAGCAGATATTAAAAGAGCAACCATTCGAGTTCGCAGCACTGGTGATCACGCGTGTGATATCCACACCAGATGAAAATACGATCTGTGCCGACCTGGGGCACAAAGCAATTGCATCTGAAAATCCCCTCGCGAGCAGGGTTCATTTTTTGAATGCCCCCGAACTTACTCCTGTTGGCCATAGTGAAGAGCATCTCGTACTGAAGACGGATGGCAAAAAGCAATACAAAGTTGGTGATGTCCTTTATGGTGTGCCACATCATGTATGTCCTACGGTGGCATTGCATGACAGTGCAAACGTGGTTAAGAATGGAAGATTCACTGGTACCTGGGAAACTGTTTCCCGAAAACGAAAAATTTCTGTCTGATGCTGAATGTCGACGCTCATCTTGATCTGAGTATGAATGCTCTGGAATGGAACAGGGATCTCAGTCAATCCGTAAGCACCATCCGCGATCGCGAAAAAGGAATGACAGATAAACCTGATCGCGGAAAGGGAACCGTGTCGTTCGAGGAACTGCGTAAGGGAAATTTTGGATTGGTGGTCGCAACGCAGATCGCTCGTTATGTAGCTCCCGACAATCCATTGCCGGGGTGGAATTCGCCGCAGCAGGCGTGGGCGCAAACACAGGGGCAACTTGCTTGGTACAAGGAAATGGAACGTGAAGGTGAACTCACTCCCATCACGAACCTTCAATTATTGGAAAAACATCTGGCCGGGTGGAACAACACTAAGAAACATCCCATCGGGTATATCCTAAGTCTCGAAGGCGCTGACTCTATAGTAACCCTTCAACACCTGGAGATCGCGTACAACTATGGACTCCGTGCGATGGGCCCCGCGCATTATGGACCTGGTCGCTATGCCTTTGGTACTGATTCGACTGGACCAATGGGCAAAAAAGGTATTGCATTGCTGAAAGAAATGGAACGGTTGAACATCATTCTCGATGCAACACATTTGTGTGATGAGAGCTTCCGCGAAGGGATGGATAATTTCAACGGTCACGTTTGGGCAAGCCATCACAACTGTCGCGCGTTGGTGAACCACAACCGCCAGTTCAACGACGATCAATTGAAAGAGTTAATATCACGTGGCGCTGTGATCGGCGCACCGATGGATGCCTGGATGATCGTTCCTGACTGGGTGCGCGGTAAATCGATACCAAAAGACAGGGGCGTGAATCTCGAACGGGTGATCGATCACATGGATCACATCTGCCAGATTGCAGGCAACGCTAATCACATTGGCATCGGTTCCGACCTCGATGGCGGATTTGGGAGAGAGCAATGCCCGTATGATATTGAAACGATCTCGGACCTCACTAAGATCTCTGGTTTGCTATTTAAGAGAGGGTACAATCAAAAGGATGTGGAGGGTGTGATGGGCGGAAACTGGTTGAGGTTTCTCAGGCGGGCATGGAGTTGAGTTTCTAATCCTTTCATTCTGGTTCATAGTTCTTAGTTCCTGGTCCTGGAGCCTTCCTCTAGCTGCTTTCCATTCTCAAAGACAACTATTTTACTCCATTTGCCTGAAACTTTCACAAAAACAAACTGCACATCACCAAAATTCAGATAGAACTTTGTTTCTGATTCCGGAAGAAGTTCGGCACTAAAATCACCGTCTTTAATCTGCAGTAACGCTCCTCCTCTTGAGATCTCCACTACTCTGTCAGGTGCCATCTGGTATTTCCCAACATACTGATCCAACACTTTATCAGAAAGTTTCACCATCGCCACTGGCTCATGATCATAGCTGATCACACGCGATAGCTTCCAGCCTGTTCCTTGTTGCTGCCAAAGGTTCGTAAATTTTGCTTGTTCGATCAATTTTTCCTTTCCGTCGGGCAATACCAGGTAGAAGCGATGCCGACCGGTTTCCACCGCGCCAAACTCCTTGATGGGACTGACATCAGCAGTTTCCTTGATCAACACGCGTTTTATTTTTTGTCTCTCGCGTTGTTCACCGCAAAAGGAAGACATTGATTTCATCTCCGCTTCTTTTGATTTGGTGAAGCCGCCTTTGTCGTGATAGAATTCAAAGTCGTCGGTGAGAAATGATTCATAATCAGCCAGGTTGCAGTCGTTCATTGATTGGAAAAAGGCGCTGTCGGCAAGCATAATATCGGTAAAAAGAGATGGCGGCTCGGCGGTTTGACCGTTGGTGGAAAATATGATCAATGTGAAAAGAAAAATGAAGGAGCGATTCATGGCTTTAGCTCATGAATTCCTGATCTCATCCACCGGATTGGCGCGTGCGGCGCGCAAGGTTTGTACGCTCAATGTCAGCGCAGCTATGATCGCCACTATGGCAAGCGCGATCGCGAAAATCCAACCATCGATCGAGATCTTGTTGGCGAAGGTGGCGAGCCATTGATTCATGAAGTAATAGCTAACCGGAGCGGCAATCAGGAATGCGATCAGAATCCGTCGTGAGAACGCCACTGTAAGAAGGGCGAGCACATCTGCGATTGATGCGCCAAAAACTTTACGTATGCTCATCTCTTTCGAACGCCCTTGCGTTACTGCCCATGAAAGTGCGAACAAACCAAAACAAGAAAGCGCAATGGTGATCACCGCCATGGTAAACACAATACGATACAGGAACCGGTCATCTTTGTACTTATTCATCAGGTCGTCCTGGATGATCTTATACCTGAAAGTTTCGTCAGGGAAAATGCCGTCCCATGCCAACTCCAACTGCGGTAACAACCGAGACAAGTTCTGATCATTTTTTCCCGCATAACTAACGAGCAATGAACTCGCGTCACCACTAAATGAAATAACAACCGGCGGTATCTCATTCTTGAACGAGCTGCAGGTAAAGTCACTGACCACACCGATAATCAGGTCTTCTGATCCGGGCAGTTTTGACCCAACTGGGTTCGTCATTTGAAATTGGCGTACGAGCGTTTCGTTCACCACCTTGCCCTGACGGTTGTGAGTTGGTAACTCTCCTTCAATAAGATTGAGGCCGAGGGTTTTGAACAAGTCGTCGTCACCATTAAACAAATATGGTGTATAGAACGAGTTGTCGGGAAGGTCGTAACGCGCGATCATGTTGGCGGAAATCGGGTTGCCGCTGCTTAATGCTGCATGATCAACATTTGCGATTTGTAGCACAGCCTCTTTTAGCGCAGGCATCAAGCTGCGTTGCGCACTGCCAGGATTGTCGATTTGCACAATGTGCCGGTTGAATCCGAGTGGTGCACTTTCAAGGTACCGCATTTGCATCGTCACCGTTACAGCAGCGATAACCAGGGAAGCCGACACGAGAAATTGCGTGACGAACAACGTATCATTGGCTTTGTAGCCTTTCGCATTTCCGTTCAATTGCAACATCGCTTTTACTGACTGTTGTTTCAGCGCGGTGATCGTTGCAACCACCACGACGACCAAAGTGGCAACCCCGGCTATAGTTACTAACACTTTCGTGTTCAGTAAATATCGAATATCGATGTTGCCGTCGAATGTCGTATTGACCAACGGAAGTACTGCAAGGATAACAGCAAGCGACAAGGGAAAAGCTATTGCAAGATACAGGAGAGATTCGGTAGTGGAGAACCTCCAGAAGTAGCTACGCGACACGCCCAAGGTTTTTCTTATACCAATGCTCCGTTGACGTTTTTGCCAGAACAGCAGAACAAGATTAACAAAGTTGAATGCTGCAATGGAAAGTACTAATGCACAGGCAACATATCCTACCATCAAAAATGTCCGGCTTCGGTATTTAGTATAGGGCAGTTTGTTTTCCGTGTTAAAGTATGCATCTGTCAACGGTACAAACTTGTAGTCTGCTTTGGCAGGGCCGAGCAAGCTGGGGCGCAGTGAGTCGGCATTGATCTTTGCTAACAGTTCATCCCTACCCGCGGATGAGTTCAATTGAAGATAAACCGCACCTCCGTTAAAACGGTCAATGGCATCGCGATCGATAAGCATATCAAACCGGAGGTGACTATTATGACCCGATTTTTTGATAATCGCTGAGATCTCCATCATCATCGTTGTGGAATCACTATCGGTGATCTCAAGAAGATTGCCGATCACATCCGTGCTACCGAACAACGCCAATGCTCGTTCTTCGGATAGAACTACCCGGTTTGTGCCAAGCAATTGCTTGTTATCAGGCGATGTTGTTGAAAAGTTGAATAGATTAAAAAACGATTGATCCGCGGCTACGACAACCGGTATTTTATGACGGTCGCCATCTATCACAACGTTCACGTTCCCAATGAGACTCATGTGGCATTTGTCTTCCACTTCGCCAAACTTGCTTACGAAATCGCTAAAACCCGGAAGCACATAGGCAGTCATTTTTTCTTTATCGAAGGGGTCCGTACTCATCACCTGTACGATCCTGTCTTTTTTAGTGTGAAACGAGTCGGTATCCGTCTCTGAGATCAGGAACGACATGAAAAGGGCAGTGCAGGTGAAGGCGGCCGTGAGGCTGAGGATAATCACGCTGCTGTACACTTTGTTGCCCAGCATTGATCGCAGGATGAACTTAAGATCGTGTCGCATAAAAAAAGGATCAGTCCTGAAGTTAATTATTCCTGGTTGGTATGCGAACGGGATCGCTGTCAATGGGTGATTTTTGGGGGTATCGGTAGAATTTGACCAGAATAACCGGCGCGGATTATCGTTATCTGCCCATAAAATACCAATTTCGTTACGAACTAAACCGGTGATTTCATCGTAAAACAAGGGATATGAGCAGACGGATTTTCTTCGGCGTGGCCGTCATCGGGATGATGATCGCCATGTCCTTCACCAGGCCGGCAGAACGGTACTTCGAAATAGCAAAGAACCTCGACATTTTTGCCTCTCTTTTTAAAGAAGTCAACGCTCTCTACGTTGACGAGGTTAACCCGAATACATTGATGCGAACCGGAATCGATGCGATGCTTAACTCGCTCGATCCGTATACCAATTACATCCCGGAAGATGAAGTAGAAAACTTCCGCACGATGAATACCGGGCAATACGGCGGTATCGGCGCTATCACCAGGGAAATAGGAAATCGCACAATTGTAACGATGATCTATGAAGGTTATCCCGCCGAGAAAAATGGACTTCGTGTCGGTGATGAAGTGGTAAAGATGGACGGTGTTGAACTTTCAAGGCTCACCCTCGAAGAAGCTAACCATCTCATGCGCGGTCAGATCGGCACGACAGTGAAACTTGCAGTGAGAAGGCCGGGAGTTAATGACCTGGTCAACCTGGAATTCAAACGGGAACGAATAAAAGTCAGTAATGTGCCGTACTTCGGCATGGTGTCATCCGATGTTGGCTTTGTACAACTGGCTGACTTTACGCCTGACGCAGGCAAAGAAGTTCGCAATGCCGTAGTAGCTCTGAAAGAAAAAGGTGCTAAGGCGATCATCCTCGACCTTCGTGGTAACCCGGGCGGGTTGCTGTTCGAAGCAGTTAACGTTTGTAACATCTTCTTACCGAAAGGAAAAAAAGTTGTGAGCACGCTTGGCAAAGTCGAAGACAATAACATCACTTACGAAACCCTGAATCCGCCAGTAGACACAGAGATGCCCGTTACTGTTCTTATCAATCGTGGCAGCGCATCTGCATCGGAAATTGTAGCCGGGACGTTGCAAGACTATGACCGCGCGGTGGTGATAGGCGAAAAGTCGTTCGGTAAGGGCCTCGTGCAATTAAGCCGCCCATTGTCGTACAATTCACAGATCAAGATCACCACAGCAAAATACTACACGCCTACCGGCAGATGCATACAGGTGCTGGACTATACTCATCGCCGCCAGGATGGCAGCGTTGGCTCTGTACCTGATTCCCTTAAAAAAGTGTTTACTACAACCAACGGCAGAAAAGTTCATGATGGCGGTGGCATCGATCCCGATGTGGTTACGATCAGTGCAGAAGCTTCTGCGGTCACGCAGGCCTTATACGCGAACGGATACCTGTTCGATTTCGCATCGGGTTACTACGCGAAACATCCAACGATTGCTTCAGCTAAAGATTTCAAGCTGACTGATCAGGAGTACAACGAGTTTACCAACTGGATGAAGTCGAAGGTATACAATTACCGGTCGCCGATAGAAGTACACCTGGCGATGTTGACAGCCGAGGCAAAAAAAGAGCGTACCTATGACGATCTCAAGCCCCAGTTGGATCAGTTGAAAAACCGGTTGGAGGACAGCCGGAAAAATGATCTCATCACATTCAAAGATGAGATCAAATCACTTCTTGAAGAAGATATTGCAGCACACTATTACCTGGAAAGGGGAGCAATTGAAGTTGGATTCAAAGAAGACCAGGACATCAACAAATCGAAAGAACTTTTCAGTAACCTTCCGGCTTACCGCAAGATCCTGAACCTTCAGTAAATTACAGCCATGATCTGGCGACGTATACTGGCCCGTACTTCAATGCTGACAGCAGCCGTGATGACGGGCCTTCTTCTTTTGATGGATGGGTGTATGCAATTCCGCAGCACCGAAAAGGAACTCAAGCAACACTTCGCCGAACATAAAGTTGATTACGAAACACATTCTTACTACCACGGCAGGCAGAAGATCAACTATGTTCAAACTGGCACCGACTCGCTTGCGCTTGTCCTCTTCATCCATGGATCACCCGGTTCGTTAGACGCATTCTTTCACTTCCTGGTCGACAGCACGCTGCATCCAAAAGCACAACTGATTTCAGTCGATCGCCCAGGCTTCGGCGCATCCAACTTTGGTTATGCCGAACCATCACTTGAAAAGCAGGCAGCTCAACTGAAACCTATTCTTGAAAAACACCGACATCAAAGACCTATTGTGCTCGTTGGCCACTCACTCGGTGGGCCGCTCATCGCCCGCATGGCAATCGACTATCCAGAACTGGTCGACGGTCTGATCTTCGTTGCCGGCTCCGTCGATCCCGACCTCGAGCCTAACGAATGGTTCCGCGCGCCGTTGGCGACACCATTCCTGAAATGGATCCTGCCCCGCTCGATG
>WUUC01121754.1_pt1 | contig 16886 bp, 16 predicted proteins | sample 6278441 | NCBI WGS metagenome assembly WUUC01 (sample SAMN13675441, study PRJNA597444) | soil metagenome | isolation source: soil | place: USA: Washington | collected 2017-10
GCGCCGATAAGTACTACGTACCGCACGGCAGCCCGTGGCCGATCTTCGGTTCCGTGGCTTTGTTCGTCACCGTTGGCGGCGCTGCAATGATGCTGAACGAGTCGAATCTCGGCTTGTACACGCTGATCGCCGGCTTGCTGCTGGTAGGCGTGATGTTCTTCGGCTGGTTCGGCACCGTCATCGCGGAAAGCGAAGGCCGTCTCTACAACGCGGCGGTCGACAAGTCTTTCCGGATGGGCATGATGTGGTTCATCTTCTCGGAAGTCATGTTCTTCGCCGCCTTCTTCGGCGCGCTCTTTTACGCTCGCGCGTACTCGATTCCCTGGCTCGGCGGCGAAGGCGTCAAAATCTCTACGAACCTGGAACTGTGGCGCAATTTCGAATCTGCGTGGCCCACCAACGGCCCTGCGAATGTGGGCGGCGATTTCGAGACGATTCCGTGGACTGGCGTGCCGCTGTGGAACACCATCATCCTGTTGACCTCCGGCGTCACGATCACGATTGCGCATCACGCTCTGAAAGCCGGCCATCGCATGCTGCTCAACATCACGCTGGCAATGACGTGGATGCTCGGCTTCTACTTCGTGTACGAACAGGCGCACGAATACATGGAAGCGTATAACCACTTGAATCTCACGATGGGCAGCGGCATCTACGGCTCAACGTTCTTCATGTTGACGGGCTTCCACGGCTTCCACGTAACGATGGGGGCGCTCATGATCACCATCATCTGGTTGCGCTGCCTCAAAGGACACTTCACGCCGACACACCACTTCGCATTTGAAGGCGTGGCTTGGTACTGGCACTTCGTCGACGTGGTATGGCTTGGCTTGTTTATCTTCGTGTACGTTATCTAACGGACGCGATTGGCTTACAGAAAACGCCGGGGTGCCGAAGGGCATTCCGGCGTTTTTCTTTTGGAAACATGGATGCAAGCACTATCGCCCTGCCAATTCTCGTTAATCGTCGTGCCAGAGCCTCTCAATTGTGAGACGTCCAGTATGTCCCTAGTCTTCCGATCGTTTCTTTAGCCTGGGCGTGATTGAACTGCAGTTGCAGCCGACACGTAGGCTGCCCTTCGTCGTTGCCATCGCATCTCAGGCCATGATGTCGCCACCAAAGGCCGAATGCGGGTGGAGGTTGAGATGCCGCAGCGCGTTCGTCCAGCGGTTAAGTGAATGAAGGTCCACTTATCCGGGCACAGTCTCGCTGTGTCGTACTACCGCGCAGTCAAAACAGGTAGGCGACGGCGAAGGGTGGGCTGCGGGGCGGCGGTCTAGTCGCATCGATCTCGACGCACACCTGCAAGTGACCCCGTCGTGCGACGCCGATCAGGCCGTGACCAGGCCGGCATCAGCGCAAGTCCTATTTCCCGAGCCCCTGAGGATGAATCCATCCCTGCCACCACGCGATCACCAGGAAGGCGAATAGACACAGCGACAGGATGATTCGAACGGTCAGCGCTCTAACCATTTTCTTCGACTCGCCCTTATCGCTGACCAAGTGGAACAATCCGGTGCCGAGACTGGCGACGATGCCGATGAGGCAGGCGACGATCACGAATTTGATAACATCTGGGCTCATGACAAAACTCTCTGAAAAGTAAAACGTCCCGCCAATCGGCAGTATATGCGCATCGCCAATCGACCGTTTAGACCTACGCTCGCGGGCACTTTGGCGGTCCTCGCGCTGCTGCCCGTCCTATTGAGCTTAGGATTCTGGCAGCTGCGGCGCGCCGATGAAAAACGGACCATCATCGATCAATTCGCCGGCGGCGCCACCACCACTCAACTGCTGACCGCTGCCAATGTCACTGAATTGCCCTATCTCCAGCACGTAATGATTCAAGGCAAATTCGATTCCGCTCGCCAAGTATTGCTCGACAACATGCCATCATCGCGAGATGCGGCCGGCTTCGGCAAGCCCGGTTTTCGTGTATTGACGCCGCTACTGATCGATGGAGGACAATGGGTGTTGGTCGATCGCGGTTGGGTGCCATTGGGACGAACGCGGGCTGAATTACCCGATGTCACAGTGAGCGGCGCAGACCGCTCAGTGCGTGGCCGATTGGCGGAGTTGCCCCGCGCCGGCATTCGCATGCAAGGCGAGCCCTCGCCGCAAACTTGGCCTCGTGTACTGAATTTTCCCACCCTGCCGGAACTCAAGGCGCTGTACAACGCCGAGATACTGCCGCGCATCGTGCTACTGGACGACACCGAACCCGATGGCTTCAAACGCGATTGGTCAACGCGTTACAGTATCGGTGAGTTTGGCCCCGACAAACATATCGGTTACGCCGTGCAGTGGTTTGGGCTGTCACTGGCGTTGCTGGTGATCTATTTCGTCATCGCTCTTCGAACTCCGGATAAAGCCGACGCACCATGACTTCGCCGCTGTCACCCGATTCCATCGCCAAGTCTCGCAGCCGATTGTTGTGGCTCGCATTGATATTTTTTGCCCCGCTCGCGATTGCGTTTCTACTTTACTACGGCGATCTCTGGCGGCCGCAAGGCAGCACCAACAAAGGGGTGCTGATCACGCCGGCGCGTCCTCTGCCTGAAGCTCCCCTGACGCTGGCCGATGGCAGCGCGTCGCCAGCCGATGTCTTGCGCGGCAAGTGGAGTTGGATCTACATCGGCGACGGCCAATGCGACGCGCGCTGCAAGACGGCGCTCACGGATATCCGGCAGGCTCGCTTGCTGCTCGCTGAAAAAATTGATCGGGTGCAGCGCATCTTCTTAACGACCGGCAGCTGTTGCGATAGCGCCTACTTGCAGAGCGAGCATCCTGGATTGGTAGTTGCGCAATTGTCACCTGAATGGTCGTCAATCTTCACGGTGAACGACGTTCCCCCGGAAGCCGCCGGCCGACTGTACTTGGTGGACCCACTCGGCAACTTGATGATGAGTTACGCTGCCGATGCGCCGAGCATGGGATTGCTCGAAGACATCAAGAAGTTGTTGAAACTCTCGCATATCGGATAAGCATGGCACCTGCAAATCGCTTGCTCCTCTTTCGGCGTCTGGCGCTGTTTGGCGTTGCGCTGACATTGGTTGTTGTGGTGATGGGCGCGTGGGTGCGCCTGAGTGCGGCGGGCTTAGGTTGCCCGGATTGGCCGGGTTGTTACGGTCATGTCACTGCTGGCGCAGCGGGCGAGAATCTCGAGCGCATCAGCCAAGCATTTCCGGAACGGCCGTTCGAGTATCAAAAAGCCGTCAAGGAAATGATTCATCGTTACTTTGCGAGCACGCTGGGTTTCTTGTGTTTGGTGTTAGCCGCGATTGCTATCGTCAACCGAAAGCATGCCGGCCAACCGGTGATCCTGCCGATTTTTCTGGTGGGCCTGGTGATCTTCCAAGGATTGCTTGGCATGTGGACTGTGACGCTGCTGCTCAAACCGTTAATCGTCACGCTGCATCTGCTTGGCGGACTCAGTACTTTGTCGGTTTTGGCGTGGCTTGCTATGAGTCACCATGTGTCGAATTCTGCACCGAGAAGATTGCATTCGCTCGCCATCGCCTCTTTGCTGGTACTCGGCTTGCAAATTACGTTGGGCGGATGGACGAGCTCCAACTACGCTGCACTCGCGTGCCCGGATTTCCCCACCTGCCAGAATTCATATTGGCCGCAAATGGACGTCAAGGATGCGTTCGTCTTGTGGCGTGGATTGGGAATCGACTACGAAGGAGGCGTGCTCGATCATCCAGCGCGCGTCGCCATTCACTTCGTTCATCGACTCGGCGCGATAGTCACCGCATTTTTGCTGGGATTCACGGCATTTGCCGCCTGGCGGACGGGTATTCCCGCAGTCAAGACCGCAGGGGCACTGATCGGCGGCGTCTTGATCGCACAACTAATCCTAGGGCCAATGATGGTGATGCAGGCCTTACCGCTGTCTTTGGCAACCGCCCATAACGGCGTGGCAGCACTCTTGTTATTGGCCGTTGTGCGCTTAAATCGGCTCTCCACATAATTCTTCGCACTGGAACGATGGGGTCGGCAGGAAAGCCTTAACGATTCGGTTGTAGCATCCGAGCCGGTTCCGCCCTTTCCGAGGTCTATGTGTCCGTCTCGCGATTCAGCACTCACCGTCGACACTTCCTGCTGCAAACGGGCGCCACCGTGCTGACTGCCGCTCTGCCAGCGCGGCTGCTACGGGCGTCGGAGGCACCCTATAAAACCAATCCGTTTCCTTTAGGCGTGGCTTCCGGCTATCCCACCAGCGATGGGTTGGTGCTATGGACGCGCCTGTTGTTGCGCCGTGACGATGGATCGGATGCACTGGCGGACACCGCCGTTTCCGTCTCGCTGCAAATCGCGACAGACGAAAGCATGAAGACCGTCGTCCATACGAGCTCACACGTGGCGACCGGCGAATGGGCGCATTCGGTACACGCAGAAGTGAAAGGGCTCAAGCCTGGGCGCGACTACTGGTATCGCTTCACTGCCGGAGGGATGCAAAGTCGAATAGGTCGGACGCGCACGGCGCCATCAGCCGCCGACAAACCGGACACAATGCGCATAGCCGTCGCCTGTTGTCAGAAATATGAGAACGGCTATTTCGTTGCGTATCGGCATTTGTTGGACGACAACCCGGATCTGGTCGTGCATGTCGGCGATTACATCTATGAATATGGCAGCAGTCCCGACGGCAACAATATGCGGGGTGACAGCTCCGGCGAAACGCAGACGCTGGCCGACTACCGACAGCGGCACGCTTTGTATAAGACCGATCCAGATCTGCAAGCTGCGCATGCTGCACATCCGTGGTTGGTGACGTGGGACGATCACGAAGTTACCAACGACTATGCCGGCGACAGCACTTACGACGCCTCCGGTGAAAGCGTTTTGCGACGGCGGGCGGCGGCCTATCGTGCTTATTACGAGCACATGCCCTTGCCTCGCAGCGCCAGACCCAATGGCGCCACCATGAGGCTGTATGCCGACAATACGTTCGGCAATTTGGTACACATTCAAATGCTCGATACACGCCAGTATCGTTCACCGCTTGGCTGTTTGGGCGAAGAAGACACCGGCGGACCCGGCGCGCGATGCGCCGCGCTCTTTAATGAGGCGCGCACCAAGGTCGGCAGGGAACAAGAGTCGTGGATGAATCGCAGCCTGGCGAACAGCAAGGCGCGATGGAATATCGTCGCGCAAGGCACACCGATGGCGCATGTGGATCTCGACTACGGTACGGGCATCGCCTATCGACGCGATGGCTGGGATGGCTACCCGGCGGCGCGGCAGCGCGTTCTCGACATGTTCGCCGATCACAAGGTGAGCAATCCCGTGGTTGTCGATGGCGACATCCATGCCTTCCAGGTTGCCAACCTCAATCGTTACGCGGACAAGTTGGACTCCCCGATCATCGCTAGTGAGTTCACGGCAGATTCGATCACCTCGGGTGGCGGCGGGCCGGGCAGGCTTGAGCAGAATCGACTCAACAATCCAAACCTGCTATTCAACGACAATCGCTTGCGCGGCTACTTGACGCTGGAATTCAATGCAAAGGAGTTGCGCGCCAATTTGGTCAACGTCGAATCGATTCGACAGCCGGACGCCGCGCGCAGCTTGCTAGCAAGCTTTATCGTCGAGCATGGCAAGCCAGGACCCGTGAAGTCGTGACGCCACGAGCGACAACCCAGGTTCGGCGATTGCATTGGTAGAAGAAGGCTAAAGCCCAACCGGCATTTCTACGGAGCAACCCGCTTCCTTCGGAGCGCTAGGGCGAGGATCGACAGCGTCAATATCAGCCCGGCGATGAAGCCGACTGCGTGTCCCGTTTTGATCGTGCCGCTTGCGTACAGATCCAGGGCAATCTGGACGACGACAATGAATCCCGCCATCGCTCTGATCGTGTTCGATTTGACGAACAGCGCCGCAGCGCACAGCGCCATCAAGGCTTGCGATGCGCCGGAACTGACCAGCGAGGGGTAGGCAAACACGCTGGCCAGCTGACCTGACGTTCCGCCTACCAAGCAGAGAATCAATAACGTGCCAGTCCCGCGCTGGTATTCGATTTGTGCACCCAACATCAGAATGCAGCCCACGTTGAACAGCATGTGCGGCCAGTGCACATGCAGGAACTGAGAAGCCACCAGACGCCACCATTCATGCGTGACGAGCACGGAGCCGTTGACGGCACCGATGCCCAGCAGCTGAGAGGAACGCTGCGTAGCAAAAGGCGACTGTTGCAACACAACCGCTGCAATCAGCCAGCAGCAAAGGATCGCGCCACAGAGCGCGACGGTGGCCGGAATCTGTTTGAGACGAATCGTCAGAGGATCGACCTGATCGGCAACAACTGCCAGAACCGCACTTGAGTGCGTTTGCCGAATGACACATGTTGGTCCGGGTCGTCGGTCGCGGCGTTCCAGCTATTGTCCGCGTCCATGTCCGTTTCGATTGCTGCAGCTACTTTGCTGGCGACTCGCGCGTCATGGATAACCACACCCACCTCCGTGTTCAGATTTTCCGAGCGCGGGTCGAGATTGAACGTGCCGATAAAGGCGACCGCCGAATCGATCACCAATGTTTTGGCGTGCAGGCCGAAGATCGTTTCCTCTCCTGCGGCGGGCAAACCCGCGACGATGGCCGCGCTTCGCAGCTGCGCCTGCGCTTGGGCATCCGGCCGATATTCGAATATTTCGATGCCCATCTCGAGCAGCTGTTCGCGCTGATTGCGATACCCCGCGAAAGCCTGCAGGTTGTCGGTAGAGGCCAGCGAGTTCGTGCTGATGCGGATACGTACGCCACGTGCCAGTGTGCGCTTGAAGAGTGCCAATGCATTATCGGAAAGGATGAGATAGGGAGATTGAATCAACACTACCTGCTTCGCATTGTTGACCAAGTCAGTCAATGCCGCAGTGCTCGCCCCGCCGCCGCCCAGCGTATCGGTGTCGTTTTTCCCCGGTGTGTCGCTGACGAAGTCGACTCGACCCCACACGGCTTCTTCGGATAGGCGAGCGAAGGTATTGGGTGCATCCGCAATGGCGCGCCGAACTTCCGGCGCAAAATTCTCCGGCAAGGCTGCGTAAGCATGCAGTTCGGCATAGATCGCTCGAATGGCCGGGGCATCGACGGTCACTTCGGGCTGCATCAGGTCGAGATCGCCGTAGATCGACTCGATGCGCTTCGAGAGCGGACTGTCCCAGAAGTGTTCGAAGCTCGCCTGCATGGCACTCACTACGGTGCCCCCAATCAACACATCGCGGTCGCGAAAGTTGTAGTCATGATGGTAGTCGTAATACTCCGCCGCCATGTTGCGACCGCCGGTGACCGCGACCTTGCCATCCACAATGAATGTTTTGTCGTGCATGCGTTGATTGATACCGCGGAAATCCGTCAGCGCATTCCAGATTTTGCGATACAGCGGCACGCCCACGGAGCTGTTGGGGTTATAGATACGAATATCGATGTTCGGATGCTTGGCGAGCGCCAGGAGAGAACGGTCCGGTGCGTCGACCAACAGGTCATCGACGATGACTCGCACTTTGACGCCCCGATCCGCGGCGCGCAGCAGCGCTTGCGCCGCCAGTATGCCGATGTTGTCGGTGCTCCAGATGAAGTACTGCGCTTCGATCGTGCGTTGTGCGTTCTCAGTCAGCCAAGCCCGCGCGATCAAGGCTTCCTCACCGGTGTCGAGTACGTACGCGCCGCTTTTGCCCGCGTGCGCCGCGAGTTGTGCATCGACGAATGGCAGAGAAGTGTCGCGTCGGACGGGTGGCGCGGCTGTCGAGACGAAAGCAAGCAGCAGACCGCCGATCGTGTATGCAGCGAGAGCGCCAACCTTCATGAGGAGTAGGTCGACACAGCGTTCAGGCAAATCGCAAAATTGTTTTTGCCATCCGATTTTGCCTGGTACAGGGCGGTGTCGGCGCGGCGATACATGGCGTCGAAATCGGCGTTCAGATGCTTTTCGACACTGATTCCGATCGACACCGTGTAGTTCACATCGTCTGTCTTGTCGGCGCGCACGGCCGCCAACAGTCGCTCGGCAATTTCACGCGCGCCATTCAAATCGCAATCGGGCGCGAAAATCATGAATTCGTCGCCGCCCAATCGCGCACATATATCGCCTGCGCGGATGCAGTGATTGATGCTTTCTGCCAATCGCGCGATGACGGCGTCGCCGGCGGCATGGCCGTACGTATCGTTGATGTGCTTGAAGCTGTCGATGTCGACAAGCAGGGTTGCATGCGACGTGGCTTTGCGGCGCGCCAAAGCAGTGGCCACCGCGGCCAACGCACCCCGCCTATTGAACAGCGCGGTCAATTCATCGCGCAGCGACGACTGATAGTGACGCTGCATTTGCGCATACAAGGCGTATTGGTAGCGGGACACAAGATAGCCCAGTACGACTGCGATCACGAGCGCCGCAATCATGCTGGTATACGCAATCGCTCGGAATCGCGCCTCTTGCGCCAAGTAGTACTGCAGGTTGAAATCCACGCCGACGAAGCCCGCGTAACCGCCGCGACTGTCGTAGATGGGCGCATGACCGGTCAGGAAGTTGCCGAAGTCATCTTGTTGAAAGGTGGGAGTGACCCAGGTTTTGCCGGCAGCGATCTGGTGCAGCCAATCGCTTTCGTACTCTTTGCGCAGTTCGAAAGGCTCGAGGTATGCGGAAGCCTGCAGCCGGCGAGTGGTGACAAGGTCTTTCGAAGTCGCCGTGTCGAGCACGAACGACGTTTTACCGTCGCGCTCCACCATCGTGTACAGATAGAAGATATCCGGGCTCGAGGAATGCAGTTTCACGAGCGGCGCCAGTGCGCGGTTATAGGCCGCTTCGTTGAAGTTGACGGGATCGATCAGCTGCGCATGCAAATCACCGTCCACGGCGCTGGCCGCAATCCGCGCGATCTGGCCCACATTTGCCCGCAGCACTTCCATGCGCGCTTCCCGCGAAAACCATTGCGGGATAGCGATGATGGCAAGCAGCACCAACGCGAGTGCGAGCGTGACCAGCAAAAAGATGCGTGGCTGAAATCCTAGTCGGGCGGACGTCATAGCGCGGCTAAAGCCACAGCTCTATAAAAAAGGGGTCCGCATTGTCGCACATGCCGGGCGGCGGAATGGCGCGACGCGGACAACAGGAAAATCAGGCGTAGGAAATCGGGGATCGATCAGCGGAAATCGAAAGTAATGCCGCCGTTGAAACCCTGCAGTCCCGCGTCCAGATCCGAAGCGTAGCGACTAGGCTCAATTTCCTGCGACCGGGAGTAGTACCCCGCCTTCAAGGTCAGTCCGGACACCGGCCGAAGCAGCATTGAAAAGTTGGTGCCGAAAACGCCGCTTCTCTTGAAATCCGTGCCGGCACTGATCCGCGCCTCAATGCCCACATACTTGTTCAAGTTAAAGCGCGGCGTCACGGCGACCAGGGCACCCCATCGCTCAACCACCTCTGTCAGTAGTGGCGATCCAGGCGCGCTGCCCTGCGCGGTCATCGTCATTCGATCGAATGAAAGCCCTAGCATGGGTTCGAATTCGTAGAATCTGCCGAATTTCAAAAGGTGGTTAAAGCCGATGTGGCCATGATCGATCTTGACCCGCGTCGTCGCAGTCTGCGGGCCGCTGATCTCGACGTTATCCAACAACAGATAGTGATTGCGATCTACTTCCTGAGTGTCTTCGCCTCGATAGCGTTCATAGGCCGCCTCGAATCCGCCGCGATGGCCCCTTCTGCCATACGCCAAAGATTCAGGCCGGATGTACACCGCGCCCGTGTACGACGCTGCGCCATCATCCTTTAACTGCACTTCCTCCAACGTTCGGTGAGTCGTACAGCCTGCGGTCAGCGCTACGACGACTGCGGTGGCCCCGGCGAGGACGAGTCTGAATCGCGCGAGCGATTGGGTTGCAAAAGGCATGCGAACTCCATGTGTCGGGAATGGCTTGCGTCCTGGCGCAAGCCTTCGCGCACCCTATTGGCCAATCGCTACTGCGACAACATCAATGCAGTGAGTCTTGAAATGCGCGACTCCGAGACTTGAGTCCCGGACCGGAGAACTGGAATGCTCCCGGGAAGACAGCGGAGAGCGCGACCCTAAAGCGCGCGGATAGCGCCTATCAAGCTACCGAACACCAACGGTAATAGAGCCAAAGTGCCGAGAATCGAGCCAAACTCCCGCTTCTTCGGATCGCGAATGTAGCCAATGGCATACGGTATACGAGCGACGACAACCACGGCGCCCAACCCCGCGCCCCAGGTAGGATTCACAAAGAACGCAAACAACCAAAGCGAAGGCAGAAATACGATCCACTGCTCGAGCGTGTTGTAGTGCACGCGGAAGTGTCGCTCGAACACCGGATCGCCGGTGGTGGCCGGCGCTGCAACTTTATACTTGCCTCGCGCGTATCCCACCAGTGCAGCGAACGTCATGAACTCGATCAATGCGAGCGCAGTGACAATGGCAACGAGAGGCATACTCTGCATGACGGCTCCTAATCAACGAGGACTTAAACGGACGATCGCTTTGTTTTGAGTTGCTTGTGGTTTCGGACGATTGTCCGCATTCTTAAGCGTGGGTTTGGCGATCCCGAGGAACGCATCATGACAGGTTTTCTCATTCGCGGCGCCCTGGTGGCGCTGGGCTTATGGTTGTCGACTCAGCTGTTCAAGGGATTATCGTTCGACGAAATCACGACCTTGATTGCGGCCGCGTTGCTGCTCGGTATCGTGAACGCTGTGATCCGGCCCTTAGTGCTGCTCTTAACCTTACCGATCACGCTGTTCACGCTGGGCCTGTTCTTGTTGGTCATCAACGCAGGCATGGTTGGCTTGGTGGCATTGCTCCTCGAGGGCTTTCGCGTTGCAAATTTCTGGACGGCGCTCGGCACGTCGCTCGTCGTGAGCATCACGGCGTGGGTCGGATCCACGCTTGTCGGCAACAACGGCAAGATTGAATTTTATTCCTCGCGAAGGCGGGAGGAGTGAGCAATTGGCCGGCTGGCATGCCGGCTAGGTGGCCAGATAGGAATCTGATGCTTTCGATTCCGACCAGCTGGCCAGCTTGCCAGCCGGCCAGCCAGCCGCAGCGACTGCTGCTTACCAGCCGCAGCTCTGCCCTTTATTCTGCTCCTTCAGCCAGCCCATCAACGGATCGAAGTATTCGATGATGGCGGACGCATCCATCTCGCGCTTGCCGGTCAGCTCTGCCAGCGTGTCCTGCCATGGCTGGCTCGCGCCATGCGCCAACATGGCTTGGAAACGCTTGCCGGCTTCCTTGTTGCCGTAGATCGAGCATTCATGCAGCGGACCTTTGAATCCTGCGGCCTCACACAGCGACTTATGGAATTGGAACTGCAGGATGAACGCTAGGAAGTAACGCGTGTACGGCACATTCGCAGGAATGTGGTACTTGGCGCCCGGATCGAAATTCTCCTCGCCCCGCGCGATGGGCGGCACGATGCCTTGGTATTGCTCGCGGATTTTCCACCAGCTTGCGTTGTAGTCGGCGGGCTTGATCTCGCCGGCGAATACGCGCCAGCGCCACTCGTCGATCATCTTGCCGAATGGCAGGAACGCGATCTTGTCCAGCGCGACTTTCATCTGGCTGTTGATCGTCGCTTCCTTGCTCGCCTTTGCGGGACCTGCGAGGCCAACTTGATGCAGATACGCAGGCGTCATCGACAGATTGATGGTGTCGCCGATCGCCTCGTGCACGCCGTCATGCGCGCCATTCTGAAAAATGTACGGCTGAATCTTGTACGAGAGATCGTAAAAGATATGCCCAAGCTCATGATAGGCGGTAAATAGTTCTTCTTGATTCGGCTCGATGCATTGCTTGATACGCACATCGTCCGCACCGTCCATCTGCCAAGCACTCGCATGACATTGCACATCGCGATCGCGCGGTTGCTTCAGCAAAGAGCGCTCCCAAAATGTCTGGGGCAACGCCTGGAAGCCCAGCGACGTGTAAAACGATTCCGCCTGCTTGGCGACTTTCACTGCATCGTACTTTTGTTTCTGCAGCGCCGCGGTCACGTCCAGATCGCTGACGCCCTTGTATGGCTCAACCAATGGGTAAATTTCCGCCCAGGTCTGCGACCACATATTGCCGAGCAGATGCGCCGGAATCGGCTTGCCGGCCGGCACCTTGTCCGCGCCGTAGGTCTTTTGCAGTTGTGTGCGCGTGTAGCAATGCAGCTCGTTGTAGAGCGGCTTCACCTGATCCCAAAGGCCGGTCGCTACTTTCGAGAACTCGTCGGCAGGCATGTCGTAACCGGAGCGCCACAGCACGCCGACATCCTTGAAACCAATCTCGCTGGCGCCTTCATTCGCGAGCTGCACGACGCGCGTGTAATCGTCTTTCATTTCGCGCGACGTGTTGTGCCAGCCCGTCCAGGCATCCAGCAGCTCATCGTACTTCCTGCTCTTCGCCATGATATTCACGAGCTGGCCTTGGTCGAGGCAGGACTCGGGACCTTTGGGGCAATACTTTGCTGAACCGTAGATGCCCTCGAGCTTCGCCGCCAACTTGGAGAGCTCAGACCGCTTGGCTGCATCGTTCGGCGCCGGCATCGGCTGGCTGAGCCGTATCAGGTCGATAGCACGGCGGGTGGCAGGCTTCAATTCCTGGCCGTCGTAACGCTTCGACTCTTCGATCATCTTTGTCGTGAATTCTTTGGTGCGCTCATCGGCCTTCGCCGCGAGCAACTCCGTATCCATCGTGATGTAGGTGGCGTAGGCCCATTGCGCCGCGGCCGTTTCTTTGCCGATTTCCAGCGCTTCCTTATTCAGCCGTTCCACGAATTGATCGGCAGTTTCTTTACCGTCGGCTGCCGCACTTGAGCGCTCCGTCGCGCCTTCCGACGCCGGACGGCTGCATGCAGCCAATGTTGCGGCCACAATCAACGTCAAAGCGATTGAATGCTTCATAGCCCTACCCCGTGCCAAATTATCTAATGGAACGATCAATGAACTCCGTGCATACCGCGTCGCAAGAACGGCGACAACAGCAGCATGAACAGTCCGACCCCGACGCCAATCCATAACAGCTTACCGAACAGATCCGAATATGTTGCTAGTGCAGCGGCCATATCGGTCACTGCGCCTGCGTCGGTCTTGATGGCGGCCAACTTGGAAATCTGCGTTGCGACCAGTTCCGCGTAAGCCGTGGCCAGAAACCATGCACCCATCATGACACCGACCACTTTCGGCACAGCCAACTTGGTGACAGCGGACAGACCCACCGGCGACAAACACAACTCACCCATCGTGTGCAGTAGGTAAGCAAGCACCATCCAGATCATGGCGACTTTGCCAGCATCATCTGGAAATTGAGCGCCCACGACCAAGGCGCCGAAGCCCAATCCTGCTTGAACGATGCCGAGCGCGAATTTGACCGGCGTTGAAGGTTCCCAACCGCGCTTCGCCAGCGCCAGCCACAACCATGCGAACAACGGCGCGATCAGCATGATGAACAGCGCATTGAGCGATCCGACTTGTGCGGCAGTCACCTCAACGCTGCCTAGGTTGCGATCGACAATGCGGTCGGCAAACAAAGTCATCGAAGCAGACGATTGCTCAAACAACGCCCAGAAAACAACTGTGCTTGCTGTGAGAACAATCAACACGATCATGCGATGCCGCTCTTCGGGCGTGCAGTGCACGGCCAGGAAGTACGCCAGCCCCAAGAGCACTACGATTGAAAGGCCAACCAAGATGTCATGCACCAACCAATTGAACTGCACCAAGCGCCAGACCAACAGCAAACTGACGATTGCGCCCAGATAGATGAGCCACTCGCGCTGGATGCCGAAGACCTTTTCTTTGAGCTTGGCTGGCTCCGCAGGTTCGGCCTTGCCATGCAGAAACTTTTGACCCCACGTGAAGGTGATCAACCCCAACACCATGCCAATGCCCGCCGCGCCGAAACCATAGCGCCAGCCGTAACGTTCACCCAACCAGCCGCAAAGGATGGTTGCGAAGAACGAACCGATATTGATGCCCATGTAAAAAATCGTGAATCCGCTGTCGCGTCGCGGGTCCTTCTCGGCATAGAGGCGGCCCACGATCGTCGAGATGTTCGGCTTCAAGAATCCGACGCCCATGATGATCAGCGACAGGGAGAAATAGAAAATCTGGATCGCACCTTCATCGCGCACGACTTGGCCGTTCTGCATCACGGCTTGCGTGCCTTCGACGGCCATGCCGAGGTGTCCGAGCACCAATAAGATGCCGCCGAACGTGACTGCTTTGCGCATGCCGAGATACCGATCGGCGAGCATGCCGCCGATCACGGGCATTGCGTAGACCAATCCGGCATACGCGCCCAAGACGTCGAGACCGTCTTCATCGCTGAACAAGTGATACTTCGTGAGATACAGCAGAAGCAGATACTTCATGCCGTAAAAGGAGAATCGCTCCCAGAGCTCGGTCGCGAAACAGACGTATAGGCCCTTGGGATGGCCTAGAAAAGTATCGCCGCTTCCACCCGCTACCGCTTCGACATTGGCGCTCATCTATTTCCCCTGCGTGACCGGCGGATGGACGTTGTCGCGACCTCAGCCGGCAGTGCTTTCTTCTCGAGCTTTCTCGGCCTGTTCGGCCAATTTATCTTTAAGCATTAAACGTGCCGCGAGTATGCCCACTTCATAAAGTAAGTACATCGGAACGGCCATGAGCAGCATGGAGATCGCGTCCGGCGGCGTAATCAGCGCGGCCACGACGGAGATGCCGATTAAAACGTAGCCGCGGTTTTTGGTCACGGCTTCGAAGCTGACGATGCCGGTCCAAAGCAAGAGAATGGTGGCAATCGGAATTTCGAACGCTGCGCCGAACGCGATGAACATCCACGTCGCGAAGTCCAAGTACTGCGACATGTCCGTCATCATCTGCACGCCCACCGGACTCACCGCGACCAAGAACTTGAACGCCAGCGGGAATACCAGGAAGTAGGCGAATGCCACACCGCAATAGAACAACAAAATGCTGGAAACCAAGAGCGGCACAGCGAAGTGTTTTTCTTTGCGATACAAACCTGGGGACACGAAAGCCCAGAGTTGGTACAGGATTACCGGCATCGCCAGCACCACTGCGGACAAGATTGCGAGCTTCACCGGCACCATGAACGGCGCGATGACACTGGTTGAAATCATCGACGTGCCCTTCGGCATCTTCTCCATCAAGGGCGTCGCGATCAACGTGAACAGATCATTGCGAAAGTACGCGCACGGCGCGAAAAAAATGACGACCGCCAACGACGCCTTCATCAGGCGCGTCCGCAGTTCAAGCAGGTGCGAAATCAACGTGCCTTCGGCAAGTTGTTCGGGCTGGCCTTCGCTCATTTAGGCTTGTTTGACTTGGTTCGACGGAGGAGGAGGCGCGCCGGCCGCATGACTGACCTTTGGCTCGGTCTCCTGTTCGGCATGGCGCGGATCGGCACTTGAGGGGTTATCGCTTGCGTTGGCTTCCGGGCTGACTTCAATACTGGGATGCGTATTGGGACTGCTCGGATGGATACTTGGATGACTGGTCGGCTGAATGGCTGGATGCGAATTCTGATTCGAGAAATCGCCGGCGACCAGCGCGTCGAGATCCACATCGCCTGTTGGGCCTGTTGGGGTTGGCTGGCTGAGATCCCCATGACCCGAACCATTTGCTGCGCCAGGATCGATTTCGTCCATCACCGACTTCTGCGCGTCGGTCACTGTTTGGCTCATTGCTGTCAGCGGGGCGCTGGCTGCGTCGATGCTGCTTTTCACCGCATCTTCGAGTTCCTTGCGTTGCTTTTGCAATTCGCCGGTGGCGATTTCCTGCTCAAGTTGCGAGCGGAAGTGCCGCGCCATGGCGCGTGCCTGTCCGGTCCAGCGTCCGAGCTGTTGCGCCAATCGCGGCAGTTTCTCGGGACCGAGCACGATCAAACACAGCGCGAACAGGAGAGCCAGCTTGCCAAAGCTTAAATCGAACATGGCCGCGCACTCGCCCTTCGCAGGTTACGACTTGTGCTCGGACTTCTCGCCCTGAGAAGCGGACTGCGAGGTGGAGTTGAAGTCTGCGTCCTTCTGACCGAGCAGCTGCTTGGTTTCTTTCGCTTCGCTATCTTCCATCGACTTCTTGAAGCCCTTGACCGCCGAACCCAGATCGGAGCCGATGCTCTTCAGCTTGCTGGTGCCGAACACCAACAACACAACCACTAACACGATGATCCAATGGGTGACGCTCATGGAAATCTCCGCGGCTTCTGCCGCCTGAACTGCCTTAAAACCTGTGTCCGCTGATCGAATTCAACCGGTACGAATCGCAGCTTCTTAAACCCTTGTCTGACAACCATTTCTGGTTGGACGCGTCGATCGCCTGCGGGCTCCAATCAGTGCGTACTTCGGCCTTAAACACTTAACGATGGGAACAACTATCGGACGTTGATGATACGACATTGCCCCCCGAACGGCCGAATATACGAGGGTCAAGTTGTCATTACGTGACTGTCCGCCCGCTCTGGCAGGCCGTTACGCTGCGCCCGGACCCACCTGTAGCCAGAAGGTGACGGGTCCGTTGTTGACCAAACTCACCTGCATATCGGCCCCAAATCGGCCGGTCGCCACCGGCTGATGGCGACGTTGAGCCCTCTCGACGAAGTATGCGAACAGTCTCCGCCCCTCCTCGGGCACGGCGGCACTGCTGAACCCGGGTCGGTTACCTTTCCGAGTATCGGCGGCCAAGGTGAATTGGGGCACCAACAACAACCCACCCTTCATCTCTTGGACACTCAGATTCATCCGATCGTTCGCATCCCCAAACACCCGGTAATTCAGCAACCTGTCGAGCAGCCGGTCCGCCTGGGTTTCGGTGTCGCCTCGTTCGACACCCATTAGGACCGCCAGGCCGGCGCCGATTTCGCCGACGGTTTCTCCGGCCACAGTGACTTTTGCGCCGGTCA
>WUUC01179565.1_pt1 | contig 16885 bp, 10 predicted proteins | sample 6278441 | NCBI WGS metagenome assembly WUUC01 (sample SAMN13675441, study PRJNA597444) | soil metagenome | isolation source: soil | place: USA: Washington | collected 2017-10
TCGGCTTCTGCCTCGCCCTCCTCGGTTTCCCCGGGCGAGGTCGCGGCCGTGCTTTCAGCAGGCTCTTCCTCGGGAGGTGCCGAAGCGGCAGGGGCGGCGGGGACCGGAGCAGGCGAAGCCGTCGGCGTGTCAGGCGACGCAGGACCCGTGCTCTCCGGAGGGGAGGGGCTCGGTGTGCTCGCTTGCGGAGAGGTTGGTGTCGGCGAACCCGGTTCGGAAGGCGTAGCGGTGGGTGCTGTGGGTGCCGGCGGGGCAGGAGGAGGCACGACCGTTGGCGGCGTCATGACCGGGAGCTGGAGCGGCGCGGCCTGGGGGCTTGGCGGCGGTGCGGCGACCGAGGGCGGAGGTCCGGGTTGGGCTGAGGAGCTTGGCGTCGCGGAACCGGGGGCGGGCGGCGAGGTGGTCACGGAGCCCGACGTCGGAAGTGCAGCCAGGGGCCCCATGAATTTTTCGATCGGCGCCATCCTGTCGTTGAGCGCCGCAAGCTGCGTCGATACTTCGCTCAGGCGCGATTTGAGGTTCACGATTTCGCTGTCTTTGGCCCCGATGGTCCGCTCGAGAGCGGCAATCTGGTCCGCATAGGACGTCGCGGGCTCGGTTGCGTTGGCTTCCTTGGGAGGAGGCTCTTTTTCGGCCGGGGCAAGAAAGGCTAACCCGCCCTTGTTCAGGGTCCCTCCGGTCGCGGAGAGATAAAGATAAAAAACCGAGGCGGCGGCGAGCAGGACCCAAAAGACGGCAAGGAGCCACGGGATCGAGCTGCGTAAGGCCGTTTGTCGTTCTGCGGCCATGGGACTCGCAATGCCTCCGGTAAGACTCTAGGCCCAAAAGCGCCGTCAATGTGGCTGCTGAAGGCCTCACCAACGGACGCGAGAAGATGACTCGGCTGAAAAATTAGGTCAATTTCGCCCGCCGGTCTCCATAAAAGAAACGCGCCTTGCAGCCCTCGTATCGCCTCGACTACACAAACTCCTTGAGAGCAATGCCACTTCCAAGCCTCGGAGCGAGACCTTGCCAGCTAGCCTTAGTTCCTCGGTAATCCGATTCGCATGAGCACAGTCTCTTCTCTCGCTATCGTTCTTGCTGCGGGCAAGGGCACCAGGATGAAATCCGACCTGGCGAAGGTGATGCACCCGCTCGCAGGAGCGCCGCTGATCGCGCATGTGCTCGCTGCCGCAAGCGGCGCGGGGATCGCTCACATCTGTACCGTGGTGGGTCCCGAGGCGAACGGGGTTGCCGACGCCGCTCGGACGCTCGATCCCAAGGTCGAGATTGCGGTTCAGGAGCGGCAGTTGGGAACGGCTGATGCCGTCAAGGCAGCGGCAAATGCCCTGAAGGACCAACCGGGGCCCGTGCTCGTGATCTATGGCGATACGCCCCTGCTCCGGAGCGAGACTCTGGTCGAGCTTCGCAGCGCCCTTGAAAGCGGGGTCGATCTCACCGTTATCGGCTTCGAAACAGCGAACCCGACCGGCTACGGCAGGCTACTTCTCGATGAGCGCGGAAATCTCATTGGCATCCGCGAGGAGAAGGATGCGAATGAGGGTGAGCGCGCGATCACGCTCTGCAATTCCGGCATCATGGGTTTTCGGAGCGGCGAGATCCTCGGCTCGCTTCTTGCCCGCATCGGCAATGACAACGCCAAGGGCGAATATTACCTGACCGATGCCGTTGCGATCGCGCGCGCTGACGGGCTCCGAACCGGCATGCTCCGCGCAGAGGCACGAGAGGTGCTCGGCGTGAATTCGAGGGCGGAACTCGCCGAGGCCGAGGCGGCAATGCAAGCCCGCCTCAGGGCAGCGGCGATGGCTGGTGGAGCGACCCTGATTGCGCCGGACACGGTGTTCTTCGGCCATGACACGACAGTGGGCCGGGATGTTCTGATCGAGCCGAACGTGTTCTTCGGCCCCGGCGTCACGATCGAGGACGGCGTCACAATCAGAGGCTTTTGCCACATCGTTGGTGCCCGCATCGGCAAGGGCGCGGTAGTGGGACCATTCGCGCGGCTTCGGCCGGGTGCGGTCATCGGTTCCGGCGCTCACATCGGGAATTTTGTCGAGATCAAACAAGCAGAGATCGCCGAAGGGGCGAAGGTCAATCACCTGACCTATATAGGCGATGCAAGCGTCGGCCCGGGCGCCAATATCGGCGCGGGCACCATCACGTGCAATTATGACGGCTTCGGCAAGCACCGCACCGAGATCGGCGCTCGCGCTTTCGTCGGATCGAACAGCTCGCTCGTCGCGCCGGTGAAGATCGGGGAGGGTGCCTATATCGGCTCGGGCAGTGTCATCTCGAAGGACGTGCCTGCGGATGCGCTCGCGCTGACACGCGCGCCCCAGGAGGAGCGTCCCGGCTGGGCGGCACGCCGCCGCTCCCGCACATCGCGAAGCTCTGACAGCGGAAACAAAAAGACATAGCATATGAATTGCCGCCGCAGACCCGCGCGGCTAGCTAGCGCGGTCGGGACTGGAGTGACGAGGGATGTGCGGGATTGTTGGTATTCTCGGCCGCGGGCCGGTCGCCGAACAGCTTGTTGATGCGCTGAAGCGGCTCGAATATCGAGGCTATGATTCAGCTGGTGTCGCCACGGTCGAGAACGGCGCGCTTGGGCGGCGGCGGGCGGAAGGGAAGCTCCGCAATCTGGAGGACCGGCTTCGCGCCGCTCCGCTCCTCGGCGAAACCGGCATCGGTCACACCCGGTGGGCGACGCACGGAAAGCCGACGGAGGCGAATGCCCATCCTCACATGACCGACGACGTCTCGGTCGTGCATAACGGCATCATCGAGAATTTTCGCGAGCTCAAGCACGAGCTTGTCGCCGACGGCGCCACGTTCTCGAGCGACACCGATACCGAAGTGATCGCGCATCTGATCACGAAAGAGCTGCACATCGGCAAAAATCCGACGCAGGCGGTTTCCAATGCGCTGAAGCGGCTGGAAGGGGCTTTTGCCCTTGCGATGATTTTTCGCGGGCACGACAACCTCATGATCGTCGCGCGACAGGGAAGCCCGCTCGCCATCGGCCACGGCGACGGCGAAATGTTCGTCGGCTCCGATGCGCTTGCACTCGCGCCCTTCACCAACACGATTTGCTACCTCGAAGACGGCGATTGGGCGGTGCTGACGCGCGAAGGCGCCGACATTCGCGATCGCAGCGGGCGCGGTACCGACAGGCAGGTTACCCGCTCGCTCGCGACCGCTTTTCTCGTCGATCGCGGCAATTACCGCCACTTCATGGCGAAGGAGATTCACGAGCAGCCGGAGGTCGTCGCCCGCACGCTTGCGAGTCTCGTCGATCTTTCGGTCAATCGCGTGGAGATGCCGAAGCTGCCCTTCGACTTTGCGACGCTGCCGCGACTTTCCATCTCAGCCTGCGGAACCGCCTTCTATGCCGGCGTCGTTGCAAAGTACTGGTTCGAGCGCTTCGCTCATCTGCCCGTCGACGTCGATATTGCCTCCGAGTTTCGTTACCGCCAAGGCGGGCTCGTTCCGGGTGGCGGCGCGCTGTTCATCTCGCAATCCGGCGAGACGGCGGACACGCTTGCCACGCTTCGCTATTGCCGCGAGGCGGGACAGAGCACGCTCTCGGTGGTGAATGTGCGGGAATCCTCGATTGCGCGGGAGTCGGATGGAATCCTGCCGACGCTTGCAGGTCCCGAGATCGGCGTCGCCTCGACCAAGGCCTTCACCTGTCAACTCACCGTCATCGCCTGCCTGGCGATTGCGGCGGGAAAGGCGCGGGGCGTGATCGATGCCGCCCTCGAGGCGGAGCTCGTGCAGGCGCTTGCCGAGGTTCCGCGGCACATGGCGTCCGTGCTGAGGAACGAAAGCACTTACGAGACACTTGCACAGAAATTGTCAAAGGCGCGGGACGTCCTCTATCTCGGCCGCGGTTGCAGCTATCCGATCGCGCTCGAAGGTGCGTTAAAGCTGAAGGAAATCTCCTACATTCACGCCGAAGGATATGCTGCCGGCGAGTTGAAGCACGGGCCGATCGCCCTGATCGACGAGAATTTGCCGGTCATCGTCATAGCTCCGCAGGACGATCTTTACGAGAAGACCGTGTCGAACATGCAGGAAGTGGCGGCGCGCGGCGGCCAGATCGTACTTGTGAGCGACGCCGAAGGCGCAAGCACGGGCTGTGCCGTCCACACACATCTTCAGATGCCGCAGCTCAACCGTTTCGTCACGCCGCTCGTCTATGCGCTTCCCGTGCAGTTGATCGCCTACCACACCGCGGTGTTCATGGGGACAGACGTGGATCAGCCGCGCAATCTGGCAAAGTCGGTGACCGTGGAGTAAGCCTTGGGCCTCGGATTCGCCTGATTTTTTTGATTGAGCAGTAAGATGGCGGTTCATCGGAAACGCCCGGTGCCGCGCACCCCCGTTTTTGGCAAGCGCCTGCGCCGGCCTGTCATTTGCCTCAGCACGGTTCTCGTCCTTATGGGCGCGTCCCTTGTTGCTTATGCGCAAGAGGGCGGGTCGCTCAGCGCCGGCGCCGCGTCTTTCGAGGCGGGAAAATACGACGCGGCCGCTCGGCAGTTTACGAGTGCCCTCAACGGCGGAAACCTCGAGCCTAACGAAGCAGCGAAGGCGCTGTTCTATCGCGGGCTTGCCTATCAAAGGCTGAAACAGCCCGCGCGCGCCATCGCCGATCTCGGTGCTGCGATATGGCTCGGGCTTTCAGGCTCCGACAAAGTTTCGGCTACGGTCAATCGCGGGCTCGCCTATCAGGCAGCGGGCTTGAGCGAGCAGGCCGAGGAGGACTTCTCGGCGGCGCGAAAGCTCGGCGGCCGCGATGCGGTTGAGAAGCTGCTTGCCGCGAGCGGCGCGTCCTCACAGGAGACGGCGGGGGCGGGTGCCCTTGCGACTGAGGTTCGGCCCGGATCGGCTCCGTCGCCAGCTGCAGGAACGGGGCCCGGCTCGGGCTTCAATACGGCGATGGCCTCCGCGCAGACGCCTGCGGCTGCGCGAAACGACGCGTCCGATTCGGGCGGATGGACCACGACGGATGATTCAGCGGGCGAGTCGCGCTTGTCCAGATGGTGGGGTTCGGTGCGCGAAGGAGTAGGCTCATTGCGGCCCGGCTCGGGCAGCAGCGAAAGCGCGCAAGCGGAGCCCGCGAGCGCCGAACCGGCTCCTGCGGCACCCCCCAAGACGGCAAGCGCCGAGCCGAAACCTTTCGGCGGCAGTGGTGTCGAGCGCACGCAGCCGAATGCCTCCAGCGCCAGCGCCCCAAGCGTCGAGGTCCCTCCACCAATGGAAAGCTCACCGGAGTCGTCCTCCGGGGAATCGCGAATTTCGCGATGGTGGGGATCGGTTCGCGAAGGGGTCAGCTCGCTGCGGCCAGGTTCGAGTGAGGAAGCGAGCGCTGAGACTGCGGGCGCGAGTGCCACAGGCTACCGCTTGCAGCTGACGCCGACCCGGTCGGAATCCGAGGCGCGGGACCTCTGGCAAACCGTGTCTGCGCAAAACCCCAACCTGGCGGGTCAGTCGCATCGGATCGAGCGGACGAGTATGGGCGATCTTGGCACCTTTTACCGTCTTCAGATCGGACCTTTCCAGGACAAGGCCGAAAGCACTAAGCTTTGCAACGCCCTGAAACGGAGCGGCGTCGATTGTTTCCTCGTCGCCCCATAACGGACATGCGACGGTAAAAGAGGCCGGCTAGGGTCCAAGCAATAGAAGCCAGACGACCTGCCGCCCCGCGCCCCATGCAGATAGACAACAAAGCAAAGCCAGCCACGCACTCGCCGGAAACTGGCGAGGACCTTCTCCGGCCGCTCGTGATCGCGGGGCAGGAGCCGAGTTCGTCCCATCTCGGCGCGCGGCTTCGGGGCTATTTCCTGACGGGGCTAATCGTCGTTGGGCCGATTGCAATCACCATCTATGTGGTGTGGTGGTTCATCAGCCAGATCGACAACTGGGTGAAGCCGCTCATCCCGCCGCAATATCTTCCCGAGCACTATCTGCCCTTCACCGTCCCAGGGGTCGGGCTGATCTTCGCTATTATGGGGCTCATCATTATCGGCGCGCTCACCGCCAATCTGTTCGGGCGCACAATCGTCAGTCATGGCGAGATGATGCTCGACCGAATGCCGATCGTGAGGGGCGTCTATCGTCTCCTCAAGCAGATTTTTCAAACCATCTTTTCCAAGACCGGGCACTCCTTCAAACGCGTCGGCCTGATCGAGTTCCCGCGCCGCGGCCTCTACGCCATTGTGTTTCTCGCCGGCGATCCTCCGCTCGAAATCGAGGAGAAGATCGGCAACGGCAATCCCATGATTACCGTGTTCATGCCGAATGGGCCGAACCCGACCACCGGCTTCATCGTCTTCGTGCAAGCAAGCGAGGTCTTGCCGCTGGATCTTTCCGTCGAGGATGCAGCGAAGCTCGTGGTGTCGGCGGGCCTCGTCGCGCCGGACCACCAGGAGCGCCTGCAGGAACTCGCGCGGCGCAAGGGCAAGCCCGTGCATGAGGAAGAGCCCGTCGTTTAGCTCTGCCTCGAGCTGGGTCTAGCCGGCCCGCAAGAGCTTCACCGCGTCGTCCCGTTCGAAGAGATAGAGCAGGGTCTTGAGCGCCTCGGCGCGCTCGCCCTTCAGCTCAGAGTCGCGCGAGAGGACGAGAGTGGCCTCATCGCGCGCCGCCTTCAGCAAGTCTTCGTGTTCGGGGAGTTGCGCGATGCGGAACTCCGGAAGCCCGCTTTGACGGGTCCCGAGCACCTCGCCGCCACCCCGAAGCCGCAGATCCTCCTCGGCGATCCGAAATCCATCCTCCGTGTTTCGCATCACCTCGAGCCGCGCGCGCGCCGTTTCCGACAGCGGTGCACGGTAGAGGAGGATGCAGGAGGACTGCGCGGCGCCGCGTCCGACGCGGCCCCTGAGTTGGTGCAGCTGTGCGAGCCCGAAGCGCTCCGCATGCTCGATGACCATGATGCTCGCAGTCGGAACGTCGACGCCGACTTCGATCACCGTGGTCGAGACGAGGATCGAGAGATCGCCCCCGGCGAAGGCCGCCATGAGCTTGTCTTTCTCATGTCCGGCGAGGCGGCCATGGACAAGTCCCACCCTTTCGCCGAAACGCTTGCGGAGATCGGCGAAGCGCTCCTCGGCCGCCGCGATGTCGAGCACCTCGGATTCGGAGACGAGGGGGCACACCCAATAGACCTGCGCGCCTTTGGCGATGGCGCGGTCAAGCCCATCGATCAACTCCTGTTGCCGCTCCGAGGCAACGGTGCGGGTCAGCACCGGCTTCCGACCGGGCGGCTTCTCGTCGAGGCGCGAGACATCCATATCGCCGTAATTGGTGAGAAGGAGGGTGCGGGGAATGGGCGTCGCCGTCATGACAAGGAGCTCGGCGCCTCGCCCGCCGCCTTTCGCCTGCAGCGCCAAACGCTGATGCACACCGAAGCGGTGCTGCTCATCGATGACGACGAGCGCGAGGTCGCGAAAGGCAACGGGTTCTTGGAACAGCGCGTGCGTGCCGATGAGGACATCGATTCCGCCTTCTTCGAGAGCGTTCAGGAGTTCGGCGCGCTCACGACCCTTTTCGCGGCCGGTGAGAAGGGCGATGCGAAGCCCTGCCGGAAGGACGAAGCCTTCGATGGTCTTGAAGTGCTGGCGGGCGAGAAGCTCCGTCGGCGCCATCAGCGCCGCCTGCGCGCCGGCCTCGACAGCAGCTGCCATGGCGAGGAGAGCGACCACGGTTTTGCCGCTTCCGACGTCGCCCTGCAGAAGGCGGAGCATTCGGTGGGAACTGGCGAGATCCGCGTCGATCTCTGAGAGCGAGCGGCGCTGCGCGCCGGTCAACCGGAAGGGAAGCGCGTCGAGGATTTGCTGCCGCAACTCGCCCGGCGCCTTGATCTCGCGGCCGGCGCCGCGCCGCAATCGCTGCCGGATCAGCGCGAGCGCAAGCTGGTTGGCAAGGAGCTCGTCATAGGCCAGCCTCTTCCGTTCTGGATCGGCGGGTTCCAGATCGGCGGTGCCTTCCGGCGCGTGCATCCGCCTCAGCGCCTCGGAGAAACTCGGCCAGGCATTCCGCATCCGCCAATCGGGATCGATCCATTCGGGCAAATCAGGAAAGCGCTCGAGCGCCTGAGCGATGAGCCTCCGCAAGCTCGTATTGGTGAGGCCGGCCGTGAGCGGATAAACCGGCTCCATGACGGGTAGCTTCGCCGACGGAATCTCGCCTCCGCCCGCCTCCTCGACAGGCACGACATGGTCCGGGTGCGGCATCTGCAGCCAGCCACCGTAGGACTCCAATTTGCCCGAGATGATGCGCCGGGAGCCGACCGGCAGGAGACGTTTCAGATAGGCGGGGTCGGCATTGAAATAGACAAGCTCGAGCGCGCTCGATTGATCCTCGACAAGGACGCGGTAAGGCGCGCGGGCTCCGCGGCGAGGACCTCCGGGTCGATGCTCGGTCACCGTCACCTCGAGCGTGGCGAGTTCCCCAATGCGGGCATCGACTATCCGCGGCGTCAGGTGCCGGTCGATGATCGATTGCGGCAAGTGCCAGAGCAGGTCGATGACCCGCGCATGCGCTCCGTGATGCCGCGGGGCAACGAGCTTGTTCAGCATGCCTTCGATGCGCGGGCCGACGCCTTTGAGGCTTCGGGCCGGGGCAAAGAGCGGTGCGAGGAGGGAAGGGCGCATTCTCTATGGTCATCGCCCAGCTTTGGCGGGCGAGTCAGTAATCATCGCGCCGGTCGTGACCGCAATCCTTGGTTTGCAAAACACGCGCCTCTCCCGGGCTTGACAGGGCGGAGCGCGGTCCGCTCTAACGCCCGCCTGCATGCCATTGTCCCTGAACGCCGAAGCCGGTCGATGAACAGCGACGACCTTCCCATGCGCCGCCGCCGGGCCCTCTATCGGGCAACGCATCGCGGCAGCAAGGAGTTGGACTATCTGCTTGGCCGCTTCGCCGAGCAAACGATCGAGAGAATGACCGAAGTTGAGATTTGTGTCTTGGAACGGCTGATCGAAGTTCCGGACCCCGATATTTCCGCGAGCCTTTTCGACGGACTCTCCTTGGGGGAGCCCGCGCTCGATGGACTGATGCAGCGCCTCCGCTGCTTCCACGGCGTCGTCCTCGGCAGCCGGAGAGGGGGCTGCTGACCCGTTGCCATGGTTGAGACGTTCAGAGGTCCGGAACTCCCCGTCGAGAAGCTGCTCGCCGGCCGTGCCGCGATTGCCGGCGGCGTTCCCGAAGGGCTCGACGCGGCCGTGCTCGGTGCGCTTGCCCGGAACGTCGGGCGCCCAGTGCTGCATATCGCCCGGGACGGCCCGCGAATGGCGACCCTGGAGGAGGCCCTCCGGTTCTTCGCCCCCGACGTGCGGCGCCTAAGCTTCCCCGCCTGGGACAGCGTTCCTTACGACCGGGTGGCGCCGAATGCCGAGACGGTGGCGGAGCGCATCGGCACGCTCGCCGAGCTGGCCGCCAACGATGGCAAGAGCAAGTCTCCGCTGATCGTGCTGACGACGGTGAACGCCGTACTCCAGCGCGTGCCGCCGCACGCATTTTGGCGAGACTCGACCGCGCGCCTCGCGCCGGGGCACGCGGTGAACATGCCGAAGTTGGCCGAGCGGCTCGAATGGCTCGGCTACGCGCGAGCGAGCACCGTCACTGACCCCGGGCAATATGCCGTGCGGGGAGGCATCCTCGACCTTTACCCGCCGGGCCGGGAACCGGTGCGCCTCGACTTCTTCGGCGACACGCTGGAGTCGGTCCGCGCGTTCGATCCCGACACGCAGCGGAGCCAAGGACGGCGCGAGGCGGTGACGTTTTTGCCGATGAGCGAGGCCCCGCTCGACGAAGCCGCCCGCCGGCGCTTTCGCGCGCGCTACGTGGAGCTGTTCGGCCCGGCGACGAGCGAAGACCCGCTTTATGAGTCGGTCTCGGCCGGGCGGCAGCATCAGGGCATGGAGCACTGGCTGCCGCTGTTTCACGAAACTCTCGAAACGCTGTTCGATTATGTGCCGGATGCAGTCGTCTCCTCGGACGCTCTTGCCGAGGACGCGCACAGCAAGCGGTTGGAGCAGGTCAAGGATCATTACGAAGCGCGCGAGCAGGCGCTCGAGCGTAAAGCCTTCGGCGCGCCGCCCTACAATCCCGTTCCTCCCGAGAGCCTGTTCCTCACCGATGACGAATGGCACCGGTCGCTCGAGGCGCGCCAGACGGTGGTGCTCGATCCTTTCGAACATCCCGAAGGTGAAGGGGGGAGAACGGTGGTGTCATTCGGCGGGCGGCAGGGCCGCAACTTCGCTCCTGAGCGCCAGCAGGAAGGCGCCAACGTCTTCGATGCGGTGGTGGCGCATGCGGAGCGTGTCAAATCGGAGGGCAAGCGCGTGTTGGTCGCTTGCTGGAGCAACGGCGCCAAGGAGCGCCTTGCGCCGCTCCTTGCGGAGCATGGGATCGGCGAGACGCGTGGCGTGTCGCGCTTTAATGACTTTCTGGAGGCGCCGCCTCAGGTTACCGGCTTCGCCGTGCTGCCGCTCGAAACGGGCTTCGAGGCGCCGGGCCTTGCCGTCATCGGGGAGCAGGACATCCTCGGCGACCGGCTCGTGCGGCGAACCCGCGCAAAGCGCGCGGCCGATGCGCTGACGGAGGTCGCAAGCCTCACTGTCGGCGATCTTGTTGTGCATGCGGATCACGGGATCGGCCGCTTCGTCGGACTGACGACGATTCAGGCGGCGGGCGAGCCGCATGATTGCCTCGAGCTGATCTATCAAGGCGGCGACAAGCTCTATTTGCCGGTCGAGAATATCGAGCTCCTCACCCGCTACGGCTCCGACGAAGCCGGGGTGCAGCTGGACAAGCTCGGCGGCGTGGCCTGGCAGTCGCGAAAAGCGCGCCTGAAGAAGCGGATCCGCGACATCGCCGAGAAGCTGATCAAGGTCGCGGCCATGCGCGAGCTTCGCCAGGCGCCCGTCATCACACCGCCGGACGGACTCTATGACGAGTTTTCCGCACGCTTCCCTTACGAGGAAACCGAAGATCAGATGACGAGCATCAATGCGGTGCTCGACGATCTCGCCAGCGGCAGGCCGATGGACCGGCTAATCTGCGGCGATGTCGGTTTCGGCAAGACCGAAGTTGCCCTGCGCGCAAGCTTGCTGGCGGTGCTCGCCGGAAAGCAGGTCGCCGTTGTGGTTCCGACGACGCTTCTTTCACGGCAGCATTTCAACACCTTCAGCGAACGCTTTCGCGGTCTGCCCGTAAAGATCGGCCAGGCCTCGCGCCTCGTCGCGGGCAAGGAACTCGCGGAGGTGAAACAAGGATTGAAGACCGGCGCGATCGATATTGTCATCGGCACGCACGCGCTACTCGCGAAGAGCATTGAATTTGCCAATCTCGGGCTCCTCATCATCGACGAGGAGCAGCATTTCGGCGTGCAGCACAAGGAGCGTCTGAAAGAGCTTCGGGGAGACGTGCATGTGCTGACGCTGACCGCAACGCCGATTCCTCGCACGCTTCAGCTGGCGCTCACGGGGGTCCGCGAGATGTCCTTGATCTCGACGCCGCCCGTCGATCGGCTTGCCGTCCGCACTTTCGTCACGCCCATCGACCCGATGATTTTGCGTGAAGCGCTCCTGCGCGAACGCTATCGCGGCGGCCAGAGCTTTTTTGTCGTGCCGCGCATTGCCGATTTGCCCGACGCCGCCGCCTTTCTCGAGGAACATGCGCCGGAGCTGAAGGTCGGAAGCGCACATGGACAGATGGGATCGCGCGAGCTCGACAGGGTTATGAACGCCTTCTACGACCGGCAATACGACGTGCTCCTCTCCACCTCCATCGTCGAGTCCGGTCTCGACATCCCCACCGCGAACACGCTGATCGTGCACCGCGCCGACATGTTCGGGCTGGCGCAGCTCTATCAGCTGCGTGGCCGGGTGGGGCGTGCGAAGGTCCGCGCCTATGCCTATTTCACCATCCCCGCCGATGCGCGCCTCACTCCCGCGGCCGAGAAGCGGCTGAAGGTTTTGCAATCGCTCGACACACTCGGCGCCGGCTTCATGCTTGCGAGCCACGATCTCGACATTCGCGGTGCAGGGAATCTCCTCGGCGAAGAGCAGTCCGGGCACATCCGGGAGGTCGGCTTCGAGCTCTATCAATCGATGCTGGAAGAGGCGGTGATGGCACTGAAGGGCGGGGAGGGCGCCGTCATCGAGGATCAATGGTCGCCGCGCATCAATCTCGGCACCTCGGTGCTCATTCCGGAAGACTATGTGCCCGATCTCCAGGTGCGGCTCGGACTATATCGCCGGCTGTCGGGCGTTGAGAGCCATGAGGCGAATGAAGCGTTTGCCGCCGAGCTGATCGATCGCTTCGGCCCGCTTCCCGAGGAAGTGAAGCATCTTCTCGACGTGGTTGAAATCAAATGGCTCTGCCGCCAAGCCGGCGTCGAGCAGGTCGACGCCGGGCCGAAGGGCGCCGCCATCTCCTTCCGTAACAAGACATTCGCCAACCCGGAGGGCCTGATCGCCTTCATTGGCAAGGAGGGGAAGCGCGTGAAGCTCCAGCCGGACCACCGGCTCATCTATTTCGGCGATTGGGAGACGCCGGAAGAACGGCTGCAGGGAACGCGCGAGCTGCTTCAGCGGCTCGTCGAAATCGCCGGTCGGGTGAAAAAGGCCGCCTAGAGTTTTAGGGCTGCGGGGCGGCCCACCAGGTATCGGTTTGAAATCCGTAAAGGGGAGTTTTCTCCGGACGCTGGAGCCTTCGCCAATAGGCGACCCACTGCCGTGGCAGGTGGAAGAGCGGGATGACGTAGTCGCCGGACAGCAGGACGCGATCGAGCGCCCGCACGGCCGAGACGAAGCCGTCCCTGTCTTCCGCTTCGAGCACCTTCTTGATCAGGGCATCGACCGCCGCGCTTTTCACCCCCGCGTAGTTGAATGAGCCTTCGCTCGCCGCCTCCTCGCTCCCCCACCGAAAGAATTGCTCGTTGCCCGGTGAGAGTGAGACCGGCCAGTCGAATTGAATCATGTCGAAATCGAAAGTCTGCTTGCGCCGCTGATACTGTGCGGAGTCGACCTGCCTGATGTGGGCATCGATGCCGAGTTGCTTCAGCGCGCGCGCATAGGTGAGGAGCAGGCGTTCTTCGGCACGCGTGGTCGCGAGTAGTTCGAAGGCGAAGGGCTCGCCGGTCTTTTCGTTGACGAGCGTTCCGTCGCGCAGCCGATAGCCCGCTGCCTCGAGGAGCGTGAGCGCCTCACGGCGACCTTCGCGGTTCTCGCCCGTTCCGTCGCTGACCTGGAAATCGAAGTTTCCGTCCATGATCTCAGGCTTGACCTCGGCAATGTAAGGCGCGAGCAGCTCGCGCTCGCGCGCATCCGCGGGGCGACCGTGTGAGCTCAGATCCGAACGCTCAAAGAAGCTCTGCGTCCGGGCATATCGACCGTGAAAGAGCGTCCGGTTGATCCATTCGAAATCGAAGGCCTTGATCAGCGCCTGACGGACACGAGGGTCGGCGAAGATCGGGCGCCGTGTGTTGAAGACGAGTGCCGACATGCCGGCGGGGGTGTCGATCGGCAGCTCCTCCTTGGCAACACGCCCCTTCCGTGCGCCGGGAAAATCGTAGCCTTCCGTCCAGCGGGTCGGGTCGTCCTCGATGCGAAGGTCGATGGCGCCGGACTTGAAGGCTTCGAACATAGACCCGACGTCGCGGTAATAGTCGACGCGGATCTCATCGAAGTTGAAGCGGCCGCGATTGACGGGCAGGTCCTTGCCCCAATAGTTCGGGTCGCGCTTGAAGATGATGCTTCGGCCGGCGCGGACCTGGTGGACGACGTAGGGCCCGCTGCCGATCGGAGGCTTAAGAGTCGTCTTCTCGAATGTTTTCGCCTTGATCGCGTGGCGCGGAAGCACCGGCAACAAGCCCATGATGAGCGGCATTTCGCGATCGCCGCTGTCGTCGAAGGTGAAGCGCACCTTTCGCTCGCCGGTCTGCTCGGCGCCGCTGACCTTTTTGTAGTAGGAGCGGTGGTTTGGACGCCCGTGCTCACGCAAGAGCGCGTACGTGAAAATCACGTCCTCGACGGTAATCGGCTTCCCGTCGGAGAATTTCGCCTGCGGGTTGAGGCTGAACTCGACGTAGCTCCTGTCCGGCGGGACGTCGACTGTCTCGGCGATGAGGCCATAGAGGGTGAAGCGCTCGTCGAGAGCCCGCGCCATTAGGCTCTCATAGACGTAGTCGCGAACGCCCTCGGCGCTCTCGCCCTTTACGATCAATGGATTGAGGCTGTCGAAGGAACCACGCTTTCCAAGCGTGAGGCGGCCGCCCTTGGGCGCCTGCGGGTTGACATAGGAAAAGGCGGATAAGGCGGACGCCTCGCGGGGCTCCCCATGCATCGCAATGCCCGAGCGTGGCTCGGCGGTAGCCGTGCCCGAGAAGACCGAGAGGAAGAGGAAAACCAGCGCCAGAAGGGCTTTCAAGTCACCGCGCGGGTCGATATAGATGCTCGCGCGTGTCCGCATGGCGAAAGGGTAGCATGGGCCGGGAGGAGCAGCAGGCCCCTTTGCCCCGGCAGGGGTGGGACGCGGAAAAAAGCGCCGAATCGGCGCCACTATCGTACAATTCTCGGGCGATCCCTTCAGCCACGTCCGTGCCGTAATTCGGGTATTGACCCTAGTTTGGGGACGCGGGCGGCACGGCCAGAGCGCCGGTTGCCGGGCCGCAAGAATGAGGAAAGGTCGACTATGATCGCGTCGATGGATCGATGGATAACGTTTCGCGGCATGTCGTGCTGCGTGGTGGTGGGCTTGGGGCTCGGTCTCGCTTCGGCGGCTTTGGCGCAAGAGACGCCCACGCCGACACCCGCTCAGCCGCCTCAAGCAGCTCAGCCGGGTCAACCCGCGCTGCCCAAACCCGCCGGCCAATCGGATGAAACTGCTTGGGTAAAGCTCTGCATGAAGAACGAGCAGACCCAGAACAAGCAGGTCTGCCTGATCAACCATGAGGGGCTCGAGCCGAACACCGGCATGGTGCTTGTTGCCGCAGCAGTGCGGACCATCGAAGGGGATGCGAAGCAACATCTCCTCGTGAGGCTGCCAACGGCCTATTCCCTCATCATTCCCGCAGGGGTGCAGATCAAAATCGACGATCAGCAGCCGCTCTCGCTGCAATACGCCGTCTGCTTTCCGACCAGCTGCCAAGTGCAGACCGAACTGACGCAAGAGATGTTCGACAAAATGCGCAAAGGCAAGCAGATGATCGTCGCGGCCGTGAACATGCAGCAGAAGACCATGGCCTTCCCGGTTCCGCTTTCAGGGTTCAGCAAGGCTTATGACGGAGCGCCGGTGGACAATGCTCAATATGAGCAAGCGCGCCGCGCGATGATGGAGAAATTCAAACAGCGGCAGCAGGAGCTCGCGGAGAAGGCCGCGGAGGCTCAGCAGAAGAAGGCACAAGGTGGCGCTCAAAGGCCGGGTGCCGCCACGCCACAAGCCACTCCAGCCACGCCCGCGACGCCGCCTTCGACGCCAACTCCTTAAGCCTCGAGGATCCAGACATCAAAAGGCCGCGCTCCGACCAAGCGCGGCCTTGGCATTTTAGCGCCGCCGTTGGCGGCGTCAGTGCTCCTGCACGTAGCGGAAGCGGAAGATCCCGTCCTTTAGGTCGTCGAAGAGTTCCGGCACCTGCGGATGGCGGAGCGGCTCGTCCGAGTGATCGGGCTCAAGGTTTTGCTCTGAGACATAGGCGATGTATTCGCTCTCGGCGTTCTCGGCGAGCAGATGGTAGAAGGGTTGATCCTTCGCGGGCCTGATCTCCTGCGGAATGGCGCGATACCATTCCTCGGTATTGTTGAAGCTCGGATCGATGTCGAAGATCACGCCGCGGAACGGATAGACCCGGTGGCGAACCACCTGGCCGATCTGAAATTTTGCATTGCGGACGATGGACATTGTCCTGCCCCCGGTCGAGTCTTGAGAAATAAGACTGCGCACCTCGCACAGTGTCAATTGCTAATGGCCGTGGCTAGGACCAGCGTCGATTTGACCACATAAATTGCTCGGGATTCTCACGAATCCAGGTCTCGAAGTGCCGCTGAATGGCCGCCGTAATGTTGCGAATATCCTCGGCCTGATTTTGGGTGCGCGGAATTCTGAGCTCGTTCACGTTAACATCGAAGCAAGCGCGATTGCCGATGCGCAAGGAGCGGCCGATCCAGATGCGGGCACCGACGCGACGCGCAATCATCGCGGCGATCGGCATGCTCTTCGCCGGGTAGCCGAAGAAAGGCACGGCAATGCCTTGCGCATCGTAGAGGTCCGAGATGAAGCCGAGCCGCCCGCCTTGGCGCACATAATCCATGATCAAGCGCGCGGTCTTCTGCGTCTCGTCCGCGCCCGGCGCGCGGCCGCGCCCGAACAGGCCGCCGGGATAGAGCGCCTTCCGCTGGGCTCTCAGATAGCGGTCTACGTAAGGATTCTTGACTTGCCGGTACACGCCGGCAGGCCGGACGCCGGCGAGCGTCACCGGCCACATGCCGATTTCCCAATTTCCCATGTGCATGGTGACGATCAGGGCCGGCCCCATCTTGTCCTTGTAGCGGCCGATCCAATGCCCATTCGTCACATGCAGCCTTGCAGGGTCTTTTAGGATCCGGTCGATGTTCATCGTCTCGACCATGACGCGCCCGAGATTCTCCCACATGCGAAGCGCGATCTCCTCGCGCTCGACAGAGGTCTTGTCCGGGAAGGCGCGTTCGAGGTTTGCGAGCGCGCGCTTGTGCCTGCGGTTGAGCGGCGCAACGAACCGCCAGATCTTCGCGGACATCGACCCCGCCACGTCGATGGGAAACAGGCGGACGCACCCGATGATGATACGAAGGCCGAGATATTCGAGCCGGTATTTGAGGTCGCGCAGCGGCGGGATCTTAGA
>WUUC01181588.1_pt1 | contig 16884 bp, 14 predicted proteins | sample 6278441 | NCBI WGS metagenome assembly WUUC01 (sample SAMN13675441, study PRJNA597444) | soil metagenome | isolation source: soil | place: USA: Washington | collected 2017-10
TCGGTCTGGAAACGGAAGACGAGCGTGGTCGTCGCACCATCGAAGATGGAGAAATCCTCCGTGCTCGGGGCGCCGCGGCGAAACAGCAGGCGCCGACAAATCTCCAGGTCCACCTTCGAGTCACCTTCGAGCCGCCTAGTAGACGGCCATGCCGTCCTTCGTGCCTGCCGCAAGAGTAAGGAAACGAAGCGTCAAGCGTCGTTTCCGCGACCTGAGAAATCCGTTCCGATCCGCAGAGGCCGGCGCGGCTTTATAAGGTCCCCTATCACACGCGCAATAGTGCAGTTGAAAGTTCTTGTCGAAGCCTCTGGTCAGGTGGTGTCCGTTGGCCGCCTCCGGCAGTCGCACTCTCGCCGGCTACGAAACGGACTCGCCTGCAACGGCGCCTATACCGCGTATGGCGACGACAGGCGGGCGCTACCTGTGGCGCTTGTCCGCGGCGGGCTGCGCCATCGGATCTTTCAGCAGCTGTCCCACGAGCTTGTAAAAAGCGGGCTGGTGAAAGTAGGCGGCATGCGCAGTAAGGGCGCTCTCCCCAGTGGAGTAGCGGATATCTCTGACGCCTTCGAACACCGGCTCGGCCAGAAAGCCGATGACGTCGCCAGGATCGTACACGTTGAACCAGTGCTTGACGTTCTCCGGCTTCGGTACCTTCCGCGGGTGCCGGATGTCGGGGTCGCTGGCACAGAACAGCTTCATGTCCTCGAAGTGGCCCACCTGACTGCCCACGGCAATCCAGAAGTCCACCTGGAGCTCCGGATCGTATGTCTTCAGGATCTCGTACAAGATGTTGCCACCCATCGAGTGGGTCATCACGATCAACGGCTCGCCTGGGCGCCGCTCCGTGCGAAGCGCTTGCAGCACCTCCTGGATAATCTTGCCAGGCCGCGCGCGTGTGCCGCGATCGCGTGCGTAGATGAACGCGTCTCCCATGAAGCGCGAGGCATTGCGCTGGGCCGCCTGGCGGCGATTGCGGATCACCGCGTCGCTTACGGCGCGCAGCAGGCGCTGCTTCGCAGCGTTCATCGCACTCGACAGGTCGCTCGCCGTCCCGAGCAGCTCGACGTCGGGGGCGGGTTGCAGGTCCGGCAAAGCCGCGGCAAGCAACGCGGCCGCCTCGGCTTCGGTCGTGGCACGAAGCACTGCGTCGCCGATGTCCGGCTGCTCCAGAAGCCGTTGCAGTTGGTGCTCCAAGGCATCGTCGTCGGCACGCTCGTCGTGTAGCGGCGCCTCACTGATCAGCATGGCCCGCCCCGAGATCAGCTCGGGCGCGGACGGGTCGGCCTCCGCGCTGAGCTCCTGCAGCTGCCCCAACGTGGGAATGGTCAGGATGCCGTAGCCCTTCTCGAAGTAGTTGAAGCTCACCGCATACTGCCCCCAGTACGGCCACAGCATCTCCAGCTCATACCCGAGAGGTTCCAAGACATGCTCGCGCACCTCAGCGCCGATCAGCTGCTTCAAGTGGCTGTACTTGCTGTCAGGCCCCGTATCGCGGCTGTTGACGCCATGGATGAAGACAAAAGGCATAGCGATCTCCTTGTGGTCAATCTGAAGAAGCGGCGGTGAGCTTGCCGTCGGCGTTGCGGCCGAACACGCAGCGATGGCGCTGGCGGCCCATCCAGTCGATATAGTCGAGCTCGATCTTGTCGGTGCCCAGCGTGAGCTCGCAGTATCCGTGGTTGCCGCGGTCCGGGCGGATGGCCTCGCAACCGAAACGGTTGTCGGTCTCCAGAAACAACAGCGGAGCCGGCGTGGGCTTGCCGGCGCGCTCGCGCTCGTAGGGGAAGCCACCGTGTCCGATGCAGCTTCCGTAAAAGTTGAATGGATCGTTGCGCTGGAAGAGCGCGCAGTAGTGGGTGTTGCCCCAGAACCAGAGGTCGATCCGTGCCTGCGCGACGAACGTTTGGAGATCCGCGAATAGGCGGGTGGGCTTCGTGCCGCCGTAGCAGTAGGGCTCGTTGGAGCTCAGTAAGATGGTGGTCCACTTGTGGGCCCGCGCCTCGGCTAGACAGGTGCCGAGCCAATCTTTCATCCGCTTGTCGTCGTACCGCGAATGGCCGAACCACTCGGTGTCGATGCCGATCAGCTGATAGCCGTCGCGCAGCAGGCGGAAGTAGGTGCCTTCTTGGCGCTGACGTGCCGGGTCGGCATTCCGCTTCTTATCCAGGTATTTCAACCAAGGCCGGCCCTTGGAATACATTTCGTGGTTGCCTGCGAGCAGAAACAGCTCGGTCCCCGCGTCCAGCACCGGTCGCATGGGCTTGTCGAGATACTCGACGACCTCCTCGGATTTGCCGGCGTAGTAGACGTCGCCCAGGTGGATCGCATAGGGGTACGCGCGCTTTGCCAGCCGCGCGGCGAGATAGCGCGAGTGATAGTAGCCGTTGGCGAAGTCCGAAAACAGGGCGATGCGCAGGTCCTTGCCGGGTTCGCGGTCGAGGCGGTAATTGAACCGGCTCGCGTGTTCATGGTGGAACCGGAAGGGGCCCAACACCGCCAAGCCGGCGTGAAACAGGGCCGCGCGTAGTCCGCCCGCCAGCGCGTAACCTCGCCAGTCCGCTTTCTCTTCGAATCTGGTCAAGCTCGTGTCGATGGGGATCTGTTGCGGGTCGTACAGGTCGAATGTGAAGTCCGGTGGGGGAGGCTGAGGCAGGCTGCTGGCGGTCGCCTCGAGAGCGTCCGCTGTGGGGCCCGGGTTGCTCAAGATCGCCTCTAGCTCGTCGAGCATTTCCGCGGCCTCCGCGGCGGAGACTTCCGGCTTCTTCTTAAGCTCGGCGAAATAGTGCTGCACCGCTTCGGGGTCGGTCTCGAACAGATGCCGCAGCTGTGGAACCTGCTCGGGCAGCAGCGGCGTCTCGGTCTCCGTGAGGAGGGCGGCCGCGAGCGGCTCGGCGTCGGCCGCGCTCTCCATCGCTGCGCCCGCTTCCAGTCGAGTTGGATCGCTGGCCGCCTGCGGCTCGAGGGCGCGATACAAGCGGTGATAGTCGCGATTCATGGCGGATACTCCTTTGGTGGCAGCCAGTTGTGGCGCTGTTCCGGGTGGCGGCTCGAGCGCGCATCCTAATGACGGCGTTGCGCACCAATCCGTCAGACATCGACACTCGCGGAACGCGGCCTGATACTGTCTGACGACTCGGCGCGCGCGGCCGTCCATCTCGGAAGGCGCCGCTGCCCGAGCTGCCGGCGTGCGCACCCTCCCGCACCTTCCGGGTCTCCGCTCCGAGCGGCCCAATGAGCTTCCGCAGCGCATCGAGGTAGACGATGACGAGGACTGAATGGTACGAAGCCGGTCTCGGTGACACCCATGTCTACCTGCTGTGCCCGCCGAACGAGGGCACACGCATAAAGCTGACTGCGGACAAGCATTACGTCGGCGCCGACTCCGCTTCCTGGTTCATGAACAAGCAGAGTGGGCGGCATGGTCGTACTGACGGTCAGGGATGCCAAGCGCCGCGTCGATCAGTTGACCCAGGCGCGGGAAATGCCTGGACCAAGATTCGAGACGCTGCGCCACTGGCCGTCGAGGCACGCTCGGCCGCGAGCCCGGAGCAGCCCGAGCTGCTGAAGGGAACAACCTCGAGGTGAGCGAGTTCGAAGCGGGAGCCAAGAGGGGCAGAACGCGGAGGGCGCGATCGAGCCGCGCATGTGCGCGCTGAGCAACTGACGAATCGAGTGAGGAGCGGAGGGCACGATGTCTTGCATTCAGTCAATCTCGGTCGAGTTTCATCGCGTGGGAGATCCAGCCGGGTCCCTGCTAAAGGGCGCGGAGTATGTTCGGACGTTCGACACGGACGGCACGAGCGATGGCCGCAGGATGCCGCTCGGCCAGCGCGAGTTCGAAGAGCTGCTTTATCAATTGCGCTATCCGAAAGGAGGCGCCGCGGAAGCCGCCGAGGCCGCGCGCGAGACGCTGGCCAGACATGCGTGCGATCTGCTCTCCGGGCTTCCGGCGTGCGAATGCGACCTCGTTCAGTTGGACGTGGTCGCCAACGTGTCCGAGCTGTGGGCGTTTCCTTTCGAGGCCGCGCTCGCGAAATTGGGCGTGCAACCCATGGTGCTCACACGCAGGATTCGTGGCGGATTCTCTGGCACGGCACCAGCCTGGCCAGCCAAGCCCAAGGTGCTGTTCCTGCACGCAGCCACCGCGTCAGGCATCCCTCAAGCCTTGATCGACGCACACGAGCGCGCACTGCGGAACGCCCTGGAGCCCTGGAGCAAAGGCGGAACGCTCAGTCAGGACAGATATGCGCAGCATGCGGTCTTCGGTGGGTCCGACATCAAGCGGCTAATCGGCGAGGAAAAGCCTACCCATCTTCACGTGCTCGCTCATGGAAAACAGATCAAAGATGAGGTGCTCTCTGGCGGTCCGTGGGGACTCTTCTTGGGAAAGGACCCGGCTGTCCGGCCGGAGGAGTTCGCGGGGGCCGTCACAGGCGGCGGCATGCGGCCCGTCGTCGTCACGCTGGCGACTTGCGACGCGGGCAACGTCGGCAACCCCTCGCTCGGCCATGCCAGTCTCGCGCAGGACCTGCATCGCGGGGGCGTCCCTGTTGTGATCGCTTCGCAGTTGCCGTTGACGCAATCTGGCTCGGTCGTGCTGGCGCAAGCTTTCTACACCCCGCTTCTCTGCGGTGTGGACGTGCGGTGCGCGCTCTTCCAAGTGCGCCAGGCACTCAAGGATGCCAAGGAGAGCGGTCACGACTGGTTGAGCCTCGTCGGCTACGTCCGCCTTCCTGAAGGCTACAACGACTACGTGCTGGAGGTGGGACTGCGGGCCGAGCTGGGCATGCTGGACGCCGCTCAAGTCGAGGCGGACCGCCTCAACCGTGAAGGCGGATCGGATTCGGAACTCGAGGCAGTCGAGAGGCGGGTGCGCGACCGCCTGCGGTCACTCGAAGATCGCCGGGGCAACGCGAGCTGCGAGCGGCCTGAACGCGCGCTACCTCTGAGCGGAGAATGCGCTGGTCTGATCGCCAGCTCCAACAAACGTCTCGCGGAGCTGCTGTTTCAACGCAAGCAAGTGGAGGCGTCGAGGGCGGCGCTGGAGGCGGCGCGTGTCGCGTACCGTGAGGCCTACGAGCAGAGCCCGCTCCAACATTGGTGCGGGGTTCAGTACCTGGCACTCGATGGTGTGCTGACCGGAAGCGTCGCAGCGCCGGATTGGCGACGTGTGCAAGCAGCCGCCGAGTTCACCAGCCTCACCAAGGGAAACGACGCATATTGGGCATTTGGCTCGCTGGCCGAGCTGTTTCTGTTGTCGCCGTTGATGGGCGGGCAAAAGCGCTTGGACGACGCGCTCGCCGCGCTACGCGCGCTCAAGCAGCAGGCCCCGGTCAGCGACCCATTCCCTCTGGAGTCCACGAGGCGCCAGCTGCAGCGTTACGTGAGCTGGTGGACACGAGGCCACGGATTTCTTGCAGGTCAGCCCGACCTCGCGGCAGACGCACAGTTTCTTCTCGAGCAACTCCAAACCATTCAGGGAACCCCGTTATGATCAAGCAAGACTACATCGTCCTGACCATGCCTGGTGGAGGCAGCCTCGAGATGTTGGGCACGGCCGAAGCGGCGGAGGCGCTCGCGGGCGCCGAGTTGCGCGTCGAGCCCGCGCTGTTGTCGAAGGAGGCGCAGGACATCGCGCGAGCGCCCGAGACTCAGTGCATGGCGCCGGTGATCGGGGTGCAGCTCACCCAGCCGCGGGAGGGCGCCGACGCAACCGCGCTCGACACGCAGGGGGCGACCTGGGGCGTCACGGCAGTGGGCGCGACGCGCAGCAAGTTCAACGGCGCCGGGGTCAAGGTGGCCGTGCTCGACAGCGGCATCGCGAGGGGCCATCCGGCGTTTGCCGGGAAGTCGATTCTCGAGAAGGATTTTACGGGAGAAGGCGACGGCGACGAGAACGGGCACGGGACTCACTGCGCCGGGACCATCTTCGGCGGCGACGTGAACGGCCTGCGCATCGGCGTGGCGCCCGGTGTCTCCTCCATTCTCATCGGCAAGGTCCTGAACAAGAAGGGCGGGGGCACCACCAGGCAGATCTTGGATGGCGTGCTGTGGGCCGCGGACCAGGGCGCCAACGTGATCTCGATCTCGATCGGCTTCGACTTTACCGGCTTCGTGGAGCGCCTGGTTCAGAGCGGCGTCGCCCCCGCCGCCGCGACCTCGATGGCGCTCGAGGGCTATCGAGACAACGTCCGCCTCTTCGACGCGGTGGCAGACCTGGTACGCGCAAGGGGCGTCTTCGCTTCCAAGGCCATCTTAATCGCGGCGGCAGGCAACGACAGCAACCGGCCTCAATACGAGGTTGGAACCGCCCCGCCCGCGACCGCGCAAGGCTTCATCTCCGTGGGCGCGCTGCGCAGCATCCCCGGTAACACCGAAGTGTTCGGCGTCGCCAGCTTCTCCAACGCACGCCCCATGGTCTCCGCACCGGGCGTCGACATCACCTCCGCAGACCGCGCAGGCGGCCTGAGCAGCAAGAGCGGCACAAGTATGGCGACGCCCCACGTCGCCGGCGTGGCCGCGCTGTGGTGGCAGAAGATCCTGGCCGACGACCCGAAGGCCGACGTCTTTCAGCTGAGCGCACGGCTGGTGGGCGGCGCGCGGGGCAAGATCTTGATTCCGACTGACGCGCCATCAAATGCGGGCAGCGGGCTGGTGCACGCACCGTAGTTGCCACTGGTCATCGGGCAGCCCGCAGCGACCTCGCCGAAGTGAGTGTCACCCGATGGTTCACAGCGTCCAGGTGCCCGGCACCTGGAAAGTATTCCACGGCAATGACCAGGCTCACCGGAATCCGAAGGCCGACACCAACTCGGCAGTTGTGAACCCTGCTGAGGTCCTGGAACGGCAATAGCCGGTGTCCTTGCGCGCGCTGTGGCTTTGCGCGCCAGCGGGTGCCGCAGCGCAGCACTCGAGGGGCTCACTCGCGGCATCGTTTGCCGTTCTCGTTCGCGAATCGGGCGCGATTGTCGGCGGCATGGCGATTGCTGAAGACCACCGGGAAGCACGCGTCGGGAATTTCTCCCGCGGAACAAAGGAGAGCAGACATGAGCAACGCTAGTAAGCGGGCCGAGGGCGCCGCCGAGGAGCTGGGCGGCAAGATCAAGGGCGCCGTCGGCAAGGTCATCGGCAACGAGCAGATGGAGGCTGAAGGCAAGGCCAAGGAGATCAAGGGCGAAGCCAAGCAGCAGGCGGCCAAGGCAGCGGAGCGCGGCAAGGGCGCCGTTGAGGAGGCCGTCGGCGCGGTGAAAAGCCGCGTGGGTGCCCTGATCGACAACGAGCAAATGGAGGCCGAGGGGCGGGTCAAGGAACTCGAAGGCGAAGCGCGCCAAGAGGCGAACAAGCCCTGAGCTCGTTTTCGACCTGGGAAGTCCAAATCCCAGGGTGGCGCTCGTCCGAGCGCTGCCCATGTCTTTTTTGTGATTGGGCACGCGTGCAGCGCGCGTGACGCCGCGCGCGCGAAGCAGCGTGTATCCTGAGCGAGGTGGACGTCGGGTTTCTGTTCGCCTCGCTTCTCGTCAGCTTGCTGGGCTACGTCGCGTTCGCCTACGGCAAGCGTCAGGGACGCTTTCCACAGCTAGTCACCGGGCTGACGCTGATGGTTTTTCCATACTTCGTCGACAGCGTGCTGGTCATGCTGCTGGTCGCTGCCGCCCTCGGGCTGGCGATGTGGCTCGCGCTGAAGCTCGGCTGGTGAGCTTCAACCATCTCTACCCGTCCGCGTAAGGCTCGAAGCGGCGCCGCTTGGAGGCCAGCAGCATGCGCTGAAAGGGATTGTCGTCGCGCCACACGTCGCCCGCCAAGGTGCTGATCAGGCCGCGCTTCGTCATCGGGTCGGGTTCGCGCGCGAAGAAGAAATGTTCGACCAGCTTGGTGTGATAGAAAGCCCCTACCAGGCTGCCGAACGTGGTGTAGGCCACCGCCATGTGTTCGGACACAGGGCGCGTCAGATCGGGGTCCGCTTCGCGACCTTCGCGCAGCGCCGGCGTCAGCACGTCCGCGAACTTCTCGCCCCCGAGCATGGCCAGCGACACGCCCGAGGAAAACACGGGGTCCAGGAACAGCGCGGCGTCGCCCAGGCACGCCCAGCGCGGTCCACGCGTCTTTACGTTCTGGTAGCTGAAGTTTCGGATGATGCGCAGATCGGTCTGGTGGCAGCCCTGCGTCAGGCGCTGCAGCATGGGCGAGGCCGCGTAAGTGCGCTCGAACAGCTCGGTATCGACGCCGCGCTTGCGTGTGACGACGCCGACGCTCACCCGGCGTCCTGCGAGCGGGATCACCCAGACCCAGCCATCCTCGACGATCAACACGCGGATGTTGCCGCGCCCGGCCTCGGCCAGCTCGTGCCAGACGGCCGAAGGCAGACCTTCGTAGTGGCGGAACACAGCAGCCAGGCCGAACTCCTCCGTGCGCCGCATCGACTTTTCGCGGTGAGCAAACAAAGCGTCCTGTCCCGTTGCATCGATCACGTAGCGAGCACGCAGGTTGCCGCCGCTGGTGAGCACGTCGACGCCTTGCTCGTCTGGAACGATCTGACTCACGCGCACGCCGGGCGTGAACTTGGCGCCGTCGCGCAGGGCACACTCCAGCACGCGCAGATCGAACTCGGAGCGGTCCACCTGGTAGGCGTGGTCGGGCGTGCCCGGGAGCCCGTCTGCGAACAGGTAGACGGCGTGGTCTCCGGTCCGCTCGTCGAAGAACTCCGCGCCGCCTTTGTACAGGAAACCTAGCGCTTGCATGTCCAGGCCGAGCCGCTCGAACACCGCCAGGTCGCAAGGCAGCAGCGACTCGCCGATGTGGAAGCGCGGGAAGTTTTCTTTGTCTATCAGCAGCACGTCGAAGCCCGCGCGCGAAAGCAGGGCGCCCGCGGTCGCGCCGCCAGGCCCGGCACCGATGATGATCACGTCTTTCATACGAGTCCGAGGAGCAATGAGGTGTTGATGCCGCCGAAGGCGAAGTTGTTGTTCATGGTAATTCGCGCGCGCGTCTGACGCGGCTCCTTGCCCACGTAGTCCAGCTTGGCGCAGCGCGGGTCCACGTTCTCCAGCGTTCGGTTCGGCGCCAGCCAGCCCTCGCGCATCATCACGATGCAGAATGCTGCCTCCACGGCGCCGCACGCGCCCAAGGTATGGCCGGTGAACGACTTGGTCGAGCTGATGGGCACGCGCGCCCCGAGCACCTTCTCGGTGGCCAAGCTCTCCGCGATGTCGCCCACCTCGGTGGCGGTGGCGTGCGCGTTCACGTAGTCCACGCGTGAGGCGTCGAGCTGCGCGTCGCGCAGCGCTAGGCGCATTGCGCCGGCCATGCCCTCGGCCGAAGGATTGGTCACGTGGGTGCCGTCGCAGTTGGTGCCGTAGCCCAGAATCTCCGCGTGGATGCGCGCACCGCGCGCCCGCGCGTGTTCGTAGCTTTCGAGCACGAAAGTACCTGCGCCTTCGCCCACCACCAGTCCGTCGCGCCGCGCGTCGAACGGCCTTGGCGAGAGCTCGGGATGCTCATTCTGCACGGACGTCGCGTACATGATGTCGAACACCGCGGCGGTGCTCATGTGCAGCTCCTCGGCGCCGCCGCACAGCATCACGTCGCTGAAACCGGCGCGGATGCTCTCGTAGCCTGCGCCGATGGCCTGGCTGGCGCTCACACAGGCCGCGCAGGTGGCCAGCACGCGCCCGGTCACGCCGAAGTAGGTAGCCAAGTTGGCGGCGCAGGTATGGCTCATGAACTTGAGATAGTCCGTGGACTGCAAGCCCAGGAGACCACGCGAGATGAACAGCTTGCGCGTCCACTCTTCGTTGGCTTGCGCCGAGCCCGCCGTGCTGCCGTAAGCGATGCCGGTGCGACCGTCGTGGAGACGCGCTTCGTTGAGCTCGGCATCGCGCACGGCCTGTTCGGTGGCGTACAAGCTGAGCAGACCCACCCGCCCCATGCTGCGCACGCGCTTGCGCGGGTAGCTCAGCGAAAGGTCGCGCACCGGTGCGCCCAGGCGCGTGCGCATGTGCTGAATCTCGGCCCACTCGGGCATGACGGTGATGCCGTGTTTGCCCGTTCGCAGCGCTGCTGACACGGCTGCCAGGCTGTGGCCGATGGGCGTGCAGAGTCCGATGCCTGTCACGACCACACGAGTACGACTCACGAAAGCCCTCCGTCGATGCCGATCACCTGGCCCGTGATGTAACCGGCTTTTTCACTGGCAAGGAATGCTACCAGTTCTGCTACCTCTTCGGCCTTTCCGAGGCGCGCCATCGGGATCAGTTTCAGGGCCTGCTCCACGGGTGCCTCCGCCAGCATCTCCGTGTCGATCAGCCCGGGCGCTACCGCGTTGACCGTGATGTGGCGCTTGGCGAGCTCCAGGGCCAGCGACTTGGTAGCGCCGATCAGGCCCGCCTTGGCCGCCGCGTAGTTGGTCTGGCCGCGGTTGCCGCGCACCCCGGAGATGCTGGAAATGTTGATGATTCGTCCACGACGGCGGCGCACCATCGGCATCACCAAGGGCTGAGTCACGTGATAGAAGCCGTCCAGCGTGGTGCGCGTGACCGCCTCCCAATCGGCGAACGGCATGGCGGGAAAGGCGTTGTCCCTGGCGATGCCGGCGTTGTTGACCAGCACGTCGATGGGCTCGTCCTGGGCAAGCAAGTGCGCGATGGCCGTGCTGGTTGCCTCACGATCGCGCACATCGAAGCAGGCCAGCAGCGCACGGCCGCCCGCGGCTTCGATCTCTGCCCGGACGCGTTCCGCCTGCTCGTGCTGGGTGCGGTAGTTCAGCACCACTTCGTGGCCGGCTCGAGCCAGCGCCTTGGCAATGGCGGCCCCGATGCCGCGGCTTGCGCCCGTCACCAACGCGCGACTCATGAGGGAGACCTCCGGTGCAACGCCCTTCTGTACACGCTCAGCTGCGCACGGGCCACCTGCACGCCCGCGCGCTCGACGTCGCACTCGAACGAGGCCAGCTGATCGTCGCCCCAGACGCGCTTGGCCGTGACGATCAGCGCGTCTCCGACGCGAAATTGGTCCACTTCGAAGCGTGCCTCGGGGATGGCGATCAAGAAGCCTGGGCGTGGCCGCACTTGTTTCTGGCAGTCCCAGAGGCCCACCAGCGCGGCTACCGCCTGCGCCATCCACTCGACGGCGATCAATGGATCGACCGCCCCGTCTTCGACGAACACGTGATCTTTGCGCACGGTCAGCTTGCAGCGCACGAGGTCGTCCTCGACGCCGCAGACTTCGTCCAGCCAGAGCATGGGGGGCGCGTGCGGAAGCAGCTCCTCGATGGCAGGAAAACTCATGCTGCATCCCGCGCGTCGATGTCCACGCACCAAGGTTCGGGCTCCTCGCCGACTGCCAGTGTCGACACGGCGCGCCCTTCGAGCGCCCGGCAGAGGTCGACGCACGGCGCGAGCGGATGATTCAACACATTGAACACGCTGCCTTCCGGGGCAGCGGCCTGACGGCGCAGGTTAGAGATGCGGCCGCACGTCTGCGGTCCGGGCGCGCGCGAGAGCACGAAGGCGGCGGCCAGCGGGCCGTGCTGATGCTCGCTGCTCACGGCATTGGGCACCGGTTCTTCCGCGAACACGAGCAGCACGTGGGCCGCCTCTGACTGGGCGAGCAGCGCGCCGGCTTCCAGCAGGCCCATGGCTACCGTGTCCCAACCGGCAGCGATGGCGTTCGCCGGTAGATGACTGCGCGCGCTGATCGAGAACAGCCCGGCCCCGGTGTTGTGCACGCTGTGGCGAAAGCGGGCGGGCGACGAGGTGCCCTCCTCGAGCGCCTGCGCCATCAGCCGCTCCGCGGCGACGATTTCGCCGAACGCCGAGGCGAAGACCACCTGCATCTGCGCGGCGGGCAGCTGCGCCCGCTCGAGTGCGCCCTTGGCCACGTGCATGAACATGCGCGTCACGTCGGATAGACCACGCCGCAGGCTCGGCGTGAGCAGCGCGAGGTCCGGCTTAGGCGGCTGGCCGGCCGGGTCGACTTGCAAGTGGCTGAAGCCCGAGACGTACATCGCGGCCGTCATGGTGCCGTGACCACCAAGCTGACGTTGTTGCCACCGAAGGCTAGCGCGTTGCTGAGCACGGCCCGCACCTGCGTGTGTGCCGGTTGCGTGAGCACGTGGATGGGCAGGCTGGGATCAACCGGCGCAGCGCCGGCACTGGCCGGCAAGCCGCCATGCATGATGCTGAGCACCGCAAACGCGGCTTCGCTGGCCCCGCAGGCTCCCAATGTGTGGCCGGTGAGCCCCTTGGTCGACGCGACGGGCACACGCCCCCCCACGACCTGGTGCAGAGCCGTCGCTTCGGCCGCGTCGTTTTGCGCCGTGCCCGTGCCGTGCGCGTTGACGTAGTCGATGGCAGCGGGCTCGAGCCCGGCGTCGCGCAGCGCCTCACGCATCGCTAGCGCCGCCCCCAGGCCCTCTGGATGGGGCGCGGACATCGAGTGCGCGTCCGAGCTTTCCCCGACGCCGGCCAGCACGGCTGGGCCCTCGCCGTCGTTCTCGAGCAGCAGCATTGCGGCAGCCTCGCCGATGTGGATTCCGTTGCGCTCGGCGCTGAAGGGACGGGCGGGCCGCTCGGACAGCACGGAAAGGCCGTGAAAGCCGCGCAAGGTGGTCTCGCAAAGCGCATCCACGCCGGCCACCAGCACCGCATCGCAGGCGCCGCTGCGCAAGAGCCGCCGCGCGCAGGCGAGCGCCTTGGCGCTGGCGGTGCAGGCCGTGGAAATGGCATAGACCGGACCACTCAGCGCCAGCAGCTCGCGCAGGTAGCGCCCGAGCGCGTCGAAGGAGTGTGAGTTGCGCAAGCTGAAGCCGGCCATGCGCTGGCCCGTCTCACGGTAGTGGCGGTAGGCTGGCTCGGTGCTGTCGAGTCCCCCCGTGCTGGTGCCGACCAGCACCGCGATGCGCTCGCGCCCGTAGCGCGCCCGCGCCCGCGCAACAGCGCCCTGCAGCTCGGCCAGCGGGCGCATCGCGATGCGCGCCAGACGGGTATCGTAGGCACGATACGCGGGCGGAAGCGGATCTAGTGGGCCGATCAGGCTGCCGCAGACCGTGGCGAACGGCAGCTCGAACGGGGGGGCCTCGACCCGCGGTTCACCGCGCATCAAGCCCTTCCAGACGGCCTGCACGCCATCGCCAAGGGCATTCGAGAGCCCCATTGCGGTGATCACCTGCCGCTGCTGATCAGGCATGAGCGATTCGGCGTAGCCCACCGAAGACTGCGATTCAATCCCCCGCTGCCCGCGGCGGCCCCCCGCTCAGCGGCTGGCCAGGACGGAGCTCAGTATCTCGAACATCCGGGCGATTTCTGCCGATTCGACGTTCAGAGCCGGCATCAAGCGCAGCACGTTGGGACGGGCGGCGTTGATCAGCAGGCCGTGATCGAACGCACGGTCCCGCAGCCTGGGAGCCTCGCCGGCGTCCAACACGAAAGCCCACAAAAAGCCACATCCCCGCAGCAGCAGGCGGTGCTGCGCGGCCAAGCTACGCAGGCCCTGCTCCAGCTCGCGCATCACCCGCTCGCGTTGCGCTGCTTGCCCGGGATCGCTCAGCGCGCTGAGCACGGCATTGCCAACCGCGCACAGCAGGCTGTGGCCCGCGAACGTTCCGCCGTGGTCGCCCGCCTCGAAACACGCGACCTCGCTGCCACACAACAGGGCCGAGAGGGGCAGACCGCCACCCAGCCCTTTGCCCAAGGTCATGATGTCGGGCCGAACGCCTGCGGCGGAGTGCGCGAACAGCGGCCCCGTGCGTGCCATGCCTGTCTGGATCTCGTCCAGGATGAGCAAGAGCCCATGCCGGTCGCACACCGCGCGCAGCTGCGCGAGATAGCCGGGAGGGGGGACCACCACGCCGGCTTCGCCCTGGATAGGCTCCACCATGACGGCCACCGTCTGCTCATTCAGCGCCTGCTCCACGGCCTCTACGTCGCCGTAGGGCACCTTGCGAAAGCCCGGCACCGCCGGAGGAAATGCCGTGTCAAAGCCCGCCTTGCCGGTGGCGCAGGTCATCGCGAGGGTGCGACCGTGGAAGCCGTCGAGCGTGGTGATCACCTCGTAGGCGCCGCGCTTGTGCTTCTGGCCCCACTTGCGCGCCAGCTTGACCGCGGCTTCGTTGGCCTCCGCGCCGGAGCAGCTGAAGAAGACGCGCGCGAGCCCGCTGGCCTGGGCCAGGCGTGTTGCCAGCGTCCGGGCTGGCTGATTGTGATATGCGGGGCCAACGTTGAGGACCGCGCTCAGCTGCTCATCGATGGCGTGTCTCAGCGCAGGCGGACTGTGGCCGAGGCAGTTCACGGCCCAGCCCTGCACGAAATCCAGGTAGCGCCGGCCGTGCTGGTCCCAGAGATACGATCCCTGGCCGCGCACCATCACGGCGTCTGGGCGAGGCGCGAACTGCATCAGGTGTTCTGTCGTCTGTTCTGTTGTCATGGCCGGTCACGTCCGTTTCTCCGTGGGAGAGGTCGAACGAGCGGCGGCGCAACACGAAATGAAAAGGCCGCCACTCGGGCGGCCTCTGGTCAGTGTCCTGAACCCAAACCGCCCTAGCGACGAGCGCACGCCGCGCGTCGAGCGCGAGCAGAGCGAGCATCCGGGCGGGCGGCGAGATTCAGCACAGGACGATTTGTACCCGCGCCGTGAGCGCGCAGCAAGGGGAATGCCGCACGGCCGCCCTCGGCGCGTAGGCAGACGTGCGCGTGCCCTCTTCGCGGAGCCGGCGCTGCGGACGCAGGCCACCGCGTCATAGGCTCCTGCGATATTTGCCGCCGACCTCGTAGAGCGCGCGAGAGATCTGACCGAGCGAACCGTATTTGACCGCGTTCATGAGCTCGGCGAACACGTTGCCGCCGCTTCTGGCCAGCTGCTGCAGACGTTCGGCGGCAGGCTGCCAGCGCAGCGCGTTGCGCGCCTGGAACGCGCGCACGGCGTGGACCTGAAATTGCTTTTCTTCGTCGGTCGAACGGATGAGAACGGCGCGCTCGTGCTCTCGGGTAGCGTCGAGCTGCGCGACGAAGGTGTTCACACCGACGATGGGCAAACTTCCGTCGTGCTTCTTCCTCTCGTAGAGGAGGCTCTCGTCCTGGATCTTGCCGCGCTGATACATGGTCTCCATGGCGCCGAGCACGCCGCCGCGCTCGGCCAGCGCGTCGAACTCCCTGTACACGGCCTCTTCGACCAGATCGGTCAGCTGCTGCATGAAAAACGAGCCTTGCCACGGGTTCTGATTCTTGTTGAGCCCGAGCTCGCGGTTGATGATGAGCTGGATGGCGACTGCACGGCGCACACTCTCCTCTGTGGGGGTCGTCAGCGCTTCGTCGTAAGCGTTGGTGTGCAGTGAATTGCAGTTGTCGAGCAAGGCGTAGAGTGCCTGCAGCGTCGTGCGGATGTCGTTGAACTGAACCTCCTGCGCGTGCAGCGAGCGTCCGGAGGTCTGGATGTGATACTTCAGCATCTGGCTTCGCGGGCCGGCGCCGTAGACGTCGCGCATCGCGCGCGCCCAGATGCGGCGGGCCACGCGCCCGATGACCGCGTATTCTGGATCCATGCCGTTCGAAAAGAAGAAAGACAGGTTGGGCGCGAAGTCGTCGATGCGCATGCCGCGTGCCAGGTAGTACTCCACGATGGTGAAGCCGTTGGCCAACGTGAAGGCGAGCTGGGTTATCGGGTTCGCGCCCGCCTCCGCGATATGGTAGCCGGAGATCGATACGGAGTAGAAGTTGCGGATCTTCCGATCGATGAAGTACTGCTGAATGTCCCCCATCATGCGCAGTGCGAACTCGGTCGAGAAGATGGACGTGTTCTGCGCTTGGTCCTCTTTCAGGATGTCGGCCTGGACCGTCCCGCGCACGACCGAGAGCGCCTCGGCGCTCAGGCGCGCGTGCTCTTCGGCGCTCAGGACCGAAGGCGCCACCAGTTCATCGCCGCTGATGCCCAGCAGCGCGAGCCCCGTGCCATCGTGCCCTTCGGGCAGCTGCCCCTGATAGGTGGCAATGGTTTGCCCGCGCGCGCGAACCTGCTCGTGGAGCTCAGCGATGCGCCGCTCCGCCGCGGCCCAGCGCCCCTCCGACTTGAGGAATCGCTCGATGCGCTGATCGATCACGGCGTTCATGAACATGGCGAGAATCATGGGCGCCGGTCCATTGATCGTCATCGAGACGGATGTCGTCGGCGCGCACAGGTCGAAGCCTGAATACAACTTCTTCATGTCGTCGAGGGTCGCGATCGACACGCCGGAGTTGCCGGTGCGGCCGTAAATGTCGGGACGCGTGTCGGGGTCTTCACCATACAGCGTCGTGGAGTCGAACGCCGTCGAAAGGCGCGCGGCCGCCTGGCCGTGCGCCAGATAGTGGAAGCGACGATTCGTGCGCTCCGGACCGCCTTCCCCCGCGAACATCCGGATCGGATCCTCCGCTTCGCGTCGATACGGGTAGACCCCGCCGGTAAACGGGTAGCTGCCGGGCAGGTTCTCCGTCAGCACGAACTCGAGCGTCTCGCCCCAGCTGCGAAACCGCGGCACGGCAATCTTCGGAATCTGATTGCCGCTCTGGGACTCGCTGAAGTTGTCGCCCGTGACCAGACGGCCACGGACTTCGTACGCATGTTTCGCCTCGCCCACGTCCCGCGCGCGACCGGGCCAACTCTTGAGCTGGGCAATACCTTCCGGGCCGATGCGAGCCAGCGCCCGATTGTAGGCCGCGCGCAAGTCGCGCCGTGTGGCGTCTGTCGTGGCGTCGCTCAAGGCATCGTCTGCGCAAGGTTCGAGAGGCGCCGGCAAGGCCACGTCACCCAGTGCCTTCAGCGACTCATAGAACGCCTGCGCCTCTTGCGCGGCTCCAGCGCAGGCCTCGGCCGCATCCCGAGCTCGCCTGCCGTGCTGGGCAACCTCGGCCAAATAGC
>WUUC01067562.1_pt1 | contig 16880 bp, 16 predicted proteins | sample 6278441 | NCBI WGS metagenome assembly WUUC01 (sample SAMN13675441, study PRJNA597444) | soil metagenome | isolation source: soil | place: USA: Washington | collected 2017-10
AACCGCGCTCCGGCCGACCGAACCCCACGGACCCAGGAGATGCGGCGGACCTGAGCATTCCGTAGGGTTACTCATGCAAGGGCGGGTCATCGGCATTGTCGCCAATCCCACCCTGAAAAACTCGCTTGTCAGCCCCGAATCTTTCCGCCGTCCCCAACTATAATCCAGCCGATGTTTTCGGCAAATCCGACTCGGCCATCATCTTTAATACGCTGAAAATCCAGGCCCTGTAAACCGTTAACCGGAAACCCTAAACCTAAGGCCAAGCTCCCTAGGCACCGGAAAAGCCTCGGATCCCAGGAAATTTCTCAACCGGAACGCATGCCCGTCGCCTTTTATGACACCTCGCCGGCGAATTGTTTGATCGTGTCGAGGAACATCGGAATCGATATCGGCTTTGAGATATAAGCCTCGCAGCCGCCCTCCCGGATGCGCTCCTCGTCCCCCTTCATCGCAAACGCCGTGACGGCGATGACCGGGATCTCGCGCAGTTCGTCGTCTTCCTTCAGCCATTTCGTGACTTCCAGGCCCGAGACCTCTGGGAGCTGAATATCCATCAAAATGAGGTCCGGCCGGTGCTGCCGGGCGATGGCAAGAGCCTCCATGCCGTTCCGCGTCTGGAGCGTCCGATAGCCGTGCGCGTCGAGGAGATCGTTGAAGAGCTTCATGTTAAGCTCGTTGTCTTCGACGATCAAAACCGTCTTGGCCATGGATCGGGGCTCCCGCGAATCGGCCCTATCATGATGGGCGATGTTTCCGATCTGCGCCATGTTGCTGATCCCCTTGAGCCCGGCGGCGATTCTACGCCGCCTCTGGTGCGGAGTGTCGCTCCCACCCGTAACCAAAGTCTTTAGACGACCGAGGGACGGCCGTCAGTTTTGCGGTGTGGCTAGCGGCTGGAAGACGCCGGGGTCGCGGGGCAGGCTTCGGTTTTCAGATATTCGAGCGAGGCGAGCTTCCCGGCGATCGAGAAGTCCCCATAATCGATTAGAAGCTCGCGGCTTACGCCGTTGCCGTAAAGGCGGAAATCGATCTGATAGCTCGGTGTGAGGTCCCCCGGCTTCGGCTCGAAATAGCCTATCGAAATCGGCCACGAGGGCAGCTCGACGAGACCCTTGTCTTTGGCGGCGGACTCAAGCTCCCGTTCGCTTCGCGCCGGCACCAATTTCCCGATAAAGGCTGTCGTGTCGTAAACTTTCTGGCCCTTCTCCGACCCATCATAGATCTGCGCCTGAAGCACCGTCTTCCCTTCGAGTGCCGCCTTGATCAAGGCCAGGCTGTGCTGAGTCGGGAATAACACCTGCCCGGACAGCTTCAGTTCGGCGCGATTCGGCTGGCTCAGCTTCACCTGAACGGCGGGGTCGCCGCTATTGCGCGTCGCCCTGCCCATAGTCATGTCGTTCAGCTTGTCGTTCAAATATTGGGACGACTGGAAGCGAAACTTTTCGCCGTCACCTTGCTCCCAAGTCGATGAGCGCAAATCCGTTCGGTTCGACTGCCCTTGCGAGTCGGTCATCTGTGTGACCATCCGCATGTTCAGCGAATAGCCGTTGCATTCGGAGCCGGAGAATTCGAACACCATGCGCCCGTCGATACCGGTGATGCCGGAGGCGGAACGGGTTTCGGCAAGCGACATCTCATAGATGGCGCGGTGTGGGACGAGCTTGAGCGGCTCCTTCGCCGCAAACGCAGAGGCGGGGGCGACGGACACAAGTAGCAGCAAGGATGCCGTTGCGAGTCTTAGGACAATTGGTTGCATCCCAATCCCATCCGCCGTCAGCTTGAACTGTCGTTTCACGACCGGGGGCCGAGATTCTTGGCACCAACCGGGGACGCCGACAAGGGTTCCGGGCGCCGGGTTGCGGAGCCATCGGATTTGGCCGATGGTCGCGGAAGGACATTCGCGGAGCACAAGCGATGCAAGGTGATATCGAAGCCCGGCTGCAGGCCCTTGACCTGGTTCTTCCGGAGGTCGCTTCCCCTCTTGCCGATTATGTGCCCTACCTTCATTTGAACGGGCAGCTTTACATTTCCGGGCAGCTTCCTTTCGAGACCGGCAAAATCGCCGTTACCGGGACCCTTGGTGCCGGGCTGGAGGTCGCCGATGGCCAGAAGGCGGCGCGACTCTGCGCGCTTAACATCCTTGCCCAGGCGAAGGCCGCTCTCGGCGATCTGGACCGCATCGTCCAACTCCTGAGGCTGAGCGGTTATGTGAACGCCGCGACAGGATTTTCGGACCACCCCAAGGTGATCAACGGCGCCTCGGAATTGATGGTGAAGGTCCTCGGCCCGAAGGGGCGGCATACGCGCATTGCGGTCGGATGCTCCAGCCTGCCGCTCGGGGCCGCGGTCGAGGTCGATGCGCTTTTCGCGGTGAATTAGCGGCTAGCCGGCTGGCCGGCGATGGCGGGACGCAAGCTCAACTGGCTGAAGCGGGCGAAGGCGATCGCCCATCGCGGGCTGCATGACGCGCAGCGTGGCGTTACCGAGAACAGCGCTTCGGCAATCGAGGCCGCCATCGAGGCCGACTATGCCATTGAAGTCGACCTTCAATGCGCGAGCGACGGCCTGCCGGTCGTGTTCCACGACAAGGCCCTCGACGGGCTGACCGAGGAGCAGGGTCCGGTCCGAGCACGGGACGCAGTAAGCCTGTCGGGAATTGCTCTGCGAGGCAGCGGCGATCGAATCCTCACCCTGCCCGATCTCCTGGCTCTGACCGCCGGGCGCGCGCCGCTACTCATCGAGATCAAGAGCACCTGGGGGCAAGACCCGAGATATGCTACGAATATCGCCAGGCAACTTTCCGGCCATTCCGGCGATGTTGCCGTCATGTCCTTCGACCATAGGCTCATCGCCGAGATGCGGCGCACCGCGCCGTCCTTGCCCCGCGGACTGATATCCGAGCGTTTCGAGGATACGCGCTATTGGAACAACCTCTCGAGCTTCCAGCGCTTCGCCATGCGCCATCTCCTGACCGCCGCCATAGCCCGGCCGGATTTTGTGGCCTACGATGTGAGGGCCCTCCCCGCGCTTGCGCCGTGGATCGCGCGCCGGGTCTTCGGGCTTCCGCTTCTCACTTGGACTGTGCGGGACAAGGCGGGCAGGACGACGGCTGAGCGCTACGCCGACGCGATGATCTTCGAAGGCATAAAGCCCTAACGATGGGTGACATCGAGCAACGCGATACGCCGCCGGATTCGCGAGAAGAGCGCGCCTTTACCATCGAGACCGCAGCAAGCATTGCGAAGGTCGAGGTGGAAGCGTGGAATGCTTGCGCCTTTCCCGCAGCCTCAGGCGGAAGCTTAACTCGTTATGCCAATCCCTTTATCTCGCATGCCTTCCTGTCGGCGCTCGAGGAGAGTGGCTCAGCCTCGGCGAGAACGGGCTGGCTTCCGCATCACCTTCTCCTGAAGGATGGCTCGGGGCGGCTGCTCGCCTGCATGCCCTGCTATCTAAAGTCCCACTCCCTCGGAGAATATGTCTTCGACCATGGGTGGGCGGACGCCTATGAACACGCCGGCGGCGACTATTACCCGAAGCTGCAATGCGCGGTTCCGTTCACACCGGTCACCGGCCGGCGCATTCTCGTCCCGGAAGGCTCGGAGCGACCGGAGCATGAGTTTCTCTTGCTCAAAGCGGCCGCGGCACTAGCGCAACGCGGGCACACCTCCTCTTTCCACGTCACCTTCCTCACCCGCGAGGAGTGGGTGCTTGCTGGGCAGCTCGGCTTTCTGCAACGCATCGACCAGCAGTTCCATTGGCAGAACCGCGACTATGAATGCTTCGACGATTTCCTCGCCGCCCTCTCCTCGCGTAAACGCAAGACCATTCGTAGGGAACGGCAGGAGGCGCTTCCCGCCGGAATCGAGATCGAAAGGGTCACGGGCAACGATCTGACCGAAGCTCATTGGGATGCCTTCTTCGCCTTCTACATGGATACCGGCTCGCGCAAATGGGGCTCCCCCTATCTCAACCGCAATTTCTTCAGCTTGATCAGCGAGCGCATGGCCGACCACATTTTGCTGATCCTGGCAAAACGGGATGGCCGCTACATCGCCGGCGCGCTGAATTTTATCGGCGCCGACACGCTGTTCGGCCGCTATTGGGGCGCGATCGAAGAGCTCCCCTTCCTGCATTTCGAGGTCTGCTACTACCAGGCGATCGAATTTGCGATCCAGCACAAGCTCAAGTCCGTGGAGGCCGGCGCGCAAGGCGCGCATAAGCTCGCCCGCGGCTATCTGCCGGCGACGACCTACAGCGCGCATTTCTTCGTGGATCCTGCGCTCCGGCACGCCGTCGCCGACTATCTGAGGCGTGAGCGCACCGCCGTTGCCCATGAAGCGGCGCTGCTCGAGGCAGAGTCGCCTTACCGGCGCTGCTGACGGTTCTCCTTCCACCTTGTCATACCGGCGAAAGCCGGTATCCAGTAGTCGATGAACCCTGTGTCATCGTCTCGTTCGGTAATATCGGGGAAGCAGCATGGCTTATGACCGCAACAACGTGTTCGCCAAGGTCCTCCGCGGTGAGCTTCCCTGTCACAAGCTCTATGAGGATGCCGACACCCTCGCCTTTCTCGACATCATGCCGCGCAGCGATGGACACGCGCTCGTTATCACCAAGGAAGAGGCGAGCGACCTTTACGACGTTTCGTCCGACAGCCTCGCGAGGCTGATGGCAGTGGTGCAGCAACTTGCGCCGCAAATCAAGGAAGCCGTCGGCGCCGACGGCGTGCTGATCCAGCAATTCAACGGACGTGCGGCCGGCCAGACGGTTTTTCACCTCCACGTCCACATCGTCCCAATCAAGGAGGGGCGTCCGTTGAAACCTCACTCCGGCACCATGGCGGATCAGGCGGAGCTCGCCGCGACAGCGGAAAAGATCAGGGCGAAGCTCGCAGGAGCTTGACGGCATACCCATGAAGGTCACCCTGCTTGGCACCGGCGCGCCGCTCCACCCGAAGCGCGCCATGACCGGCATGATCGTCACGGCGCGCGGCTGCCAGCCCCTCCTGGTCGATACCTGCGGAGGCCTGGAACTCTCCCGTCAACTCGAACTCGTCGGCTTCGACCGTGCGAAGCTCCGCAACGTGATCGTGACGCACCGGCATCTCGACCATGCGGGCGGGATGCTGGACCTTTTTCTCGCGCGCATGCGTCTCGACATTTACGCGCTTCCCGACACGCATCAGGGCATCGCGGCGCTCATGTCTGGCGGCTTCCCCGAATGGGACCTCGATCCGAACATCGAAAGACACGAAATCAGAGATGAACCGTCGCACGACATTGCGGGCTTCAGGGTCGAGTTCTTTTCGGCAGTTCACCGTGTTCCCACGGTGGCAGTTCGCATCTCGAAGGGACGGAAGGTGTTCGCCTTTAGCGCGGACACGATTGCTTGCGAGCAGGTTAGGCTTTGCGCGCGCGGTGCCGACCTTTTTCTCTGCGATGCTCTTTGCGCCGAAGCCGACGGCCCTAAGGCGGTCGCCCGCGCACGCGCGACGATGCATGCTACGGCGAAGCATGCAGCGCTCATGGCAAAGGAGGCCGGGGCTCGCGCGCTCGCTCTGACCCACCTTGCGCGCTTTGCCGATCCGAAAAAGGTGCTCGCCGAGGCAAAGGCCCATTTCCAGGGGCCGGTCAGTCTCGCCGCGGACGGGAAGAGCTACGCGATCTAGGGACTAACGTGAGCCGAGCGGCACCTTTGGCACGAGGCTCGAGCTCTGGTTTCGCCTTGGGCCCGTTCGCCTTCCCGGCGTGCGGCGCGCACCCCGCTTCGCTTTCGGCCCAGGCTTTCCGCCACTTGGCGTCGAGCCGGTCGGGTCGGTGTCGGGATCCTGATCCTCGGTATCGTCTGGATCGAGGTCCTCGTCCTTGCGAGGGCGGATCGGAGCGTCGGGTTTGATGTACTCGAAGCTCAGCCGCTTCTCGCCCGACTCCTCGACGAGCGTGACCCGAACCGTGCCGCCATCCTTCAGCCTTCCGAAGAGGATTTCCTCGGCAAGCGGCTTCTTGATGTGCTCCTGGATCACGCGGCCGAGCGGGCGGGCGCCGAATTTCTCGTCATAGCCGCGCTCGGCAAGCCAGGCATTCGCTTCGGGCGTCAGCTCGATGGTGATGTTGCGGTCGCCGAGCTGCGCCTCGAGCTGGAACACGAACTTCTCGACAACCTTCGAGATGACGTCCGGCGAAAGATTGGCGAAGGGAATGACCGCGTCGAGACGGTTGCGGAATTCGGGGCTGAACAGCCGCGAGATCGCCTCTTCGTCGTCGCCCTCACGCTTCGTGCGGTTGAAGCCGATGGCGGCCTTGGCCAGGTCCGTGGCGCCGGCATTCGTCGTCATGATCAGAATGACGTTCTGGAAGTCGACCCGCTTGCCGTTGTGGTCGGTCAGCTTTCCATGATCCATGATCTGGAGAAGGATGTTGAACAGATCGGGATGCGCCTTTTCGATCTCGTCGAGGAGGAGCACGCAATGGGGATGCTGGTCGATGCCGTCGGTCAAAAGCCCGCCCTGGTCGAAGCCGACATAGCCGGGGGGCGCGCCGATCAAACGCGACACGGTGTGCCGCTCCATATATTCGCTCATGTCGAAGCGGAGCAGCTCCACGCCCAACAATTTGGCGAGCTGACGCGCGACCTCGGTCTTGCCGACGCCGGTCGGGCCCGAGAACATGTAGCAGCCGATCGGCTTTTCCGGCTCGCGCAAGCCGGCGCGCGACAATTTGATCGCCGCGGCGAGTGCTTCGATGGCCCGATCCTGGCCAAACACCACGCGTTTCAGATCCCGGTCGATGGCCCGCAAGATCTCTGCGTCGGATTTCGAGACGGTTTTCGGGGGAATGCGCGCCATGGTGGCGATGGTCGACTCGACCTCCTTGACCCCGATCACCTTCCGCCGCTGCCGCTCCGGTACGAGCATTTGCGAGGCGCCGGTCTCGTCGATGACGTCGATCGCTTTGTCGGGAAGCTTGCGGTCGTGGATGTATTTGGCAGACAGCTCCACCGCCGACTTGATTGCCTGGCGCGTATAGCGGACCCGGTGGAAATCCTCGAAATAAGGCTTTAGCCCCTTCAGGATCTCGATCGCGTCGGTGACGCTCGGCTCGTTCACGTCGATCTTCTGGAAGCGACGGACGAGTGCCCGGTCTTTCTCGAAGTGCTGCCGGTACTCCTTATAGGTCGTGGAGCCGATGCAGCGCAGCGTTCCGGACTGAAGGGCCGGTTTCAATAGGTTGGAGGCGTCCATGGCACCGCCCGACGTGGCGCCCGCCCCGATGACCGTGTGGATCTCGTCGATGAACATGATCGCGCCCGGATAGGCCTCGATCTCGCGCATCACCGCCTTGAGACGCTCCTCGAAATCGCCGCGATAGCGGGTGCCGGCGAGAAGCGCGCCCATATCGAGCTGGAAGATGGTCGATTCGGAAAGAACTTCGGGCACGTCGCCCATGACGATGCGGCGCGCGAGCCCTTCGGCGATGGCCGTCTTGCCGACGCCCGGATCGCCGACGAAAAGCGGGTTGTTCTTCTGACGGCGGCAGAGGACTTGGATAGTCCGCTGGATCTCGGCGCTTCGCCCAATCAAGGGATCGATGCGGCCGGCTCGCGCCTTCTGATTGAGGTTGACGCAATAGACCTCAAGCGCATCGGCGCCGCGCTTCTTCTCGTCGCCACCCTCGACGGTCGCAGCATCGTCATCCACCCCACGCACGGTGCGCGGCTCGGACATGCCGGCCCGCTTCGCGATCCCGTGGCTGATGTAGTTGACCGCGTCAAAGCGGGTCATGTGCTGCTCTTGCAGGAAGAAGGCGGCGTGGCTCTCACGCTCGGCGAAGATGGCGACGAGCACATTCGCGCCGGTCACTTCCTCCCGGCCGGAGGACTGAACATGCGCCACGGCGCGATGGATGACCCGCTGGAAACCGGCGGTCGGCTGCGCATCGCTATGCGTGTCGAGCACGAGCCCCGAGAGCTCGTTGTCGAGGTAGCCGGTGAGCTTGTCGCGAAGAAGGTCGAGATCGACGTCGCAGGCCCGCATGACCGCCGCCGCGTCGCGGTCGTCGATCAGGGACAGGAGCAGGTGCTCGAGCGTCGCATATTCGTGGCTACGCTCATTGGCGTATTGCAACGCCCTCCTCAGCGCCTGTTCGAGACTGGAAGAAAACGAAGCCACCTAGTTCCTCACTCTTTTTCCATCGTGCACTGCAGCGGATGCTCATGCTGCCGGGCGAAGCTCGTCACTTGCGCTACTTTAGTCTCTGCCACCTCGTAAGTGTAGACGCCACAGATGCCGACACCCTTCTGATGGACGTGGAGCATGATGCGAGTTGCTTCCTCGGGCTGCTTGTTGAAGAAGCGCTCGAGCACGTAGACCACGAAATCCATGGGTGTGTAGTCATCATTGAGGAGCAGGACTTTGTAGAGGCTCGGCCGCTTTGTCTTCGGCCGGGTCTTGGTGATGATGTGTGTGCCGGTGTCGCTGCCCCGGCGAGAGTCGCCGTTCCGCGCCATCGTCAACCTCTATGTGGTCCCTGCTCTTTCATCTTCCAAGCGGACGGCGAACGCCCTTTGCGTTTATCTGATCCATTCTAGCGGCATCATGCAAGTCGCATCAAATCCGCTCGGTTCCATGGAAAGACGATAGTGACGATTGCTGACAGGAAAACGGCAAAAAAAACGACCCGAGAGTAAACCCCCGGGTCGTTTCGATAGGTCAGGTGGAGTCTGGGAAGAAGCTTAGGCAGCCCGCTTGTTAAAAGCGGTTTCGACCGGCTTGTACGCGTCCCGGGCGAGGCCGACATACATCTCACCGAGCTTCGATACCTCGGCGATGTAGCTGTCATACGCCTTCTTGGCGTACTGAGACTGAATCTCGACGGCCTGCTCGACGGACTTCGCGCCGATCAGCTGCTCGAAGGCACGGGTGCCGTCCTCGAACGCTTTCTTCGAGTAGTCGGTCACCTCGGCGGCGATGGCCTGGAAACCCTTGTTCCACTCGCCGAACGACTTGACGGCAGCGTCGAAGCCGTCCTTACCCACTTTCTGGAACTCTTCGAAACCTTTGAGCATCATAAGCCCTCTCTAAAACCGGTCTGGGAGGTTGTTGCAATCGCGAGCGAAATATATGCATTGCACAATGATCGGTCAATAGTTTTTTTGCACTGCACAATAGCAGCGCCTTTTACGCCTTAACACTTTGGCAACGGACGGATTTTAGCCTCTCCCGCAGGCAGTCAAACAGGGATGCGCCGGCCCGGGGATTCCCCTGCCGGCAGCATTTTAACAGGGAGAGGGGCTAAGACCCTTCGTCTTCGGGTGGCAAAACCTCGTCACAACACCTCCGCTCTGCTTCGCCGTGGAGCGCGGCTCGGCTTTGCCTCTATTCTCATCACGGCGATCGTCGCCTTGCCTTTGAGCGAGGCTTTCGCCAAGCCGCGGAAGCGGGCATCGCGCGGCAATGTCATCGCCGCCGCCATTGTGGTGGACATGAACTCGGGACGCGTGCTGCAGGCGCAGGCTGCCGACACGCCGCGCCACCCGGCGTCGCTCACCAAAATGATGACGCTCTATATGCTCTTCACTTATATGCGAGCCGGAGCGGTCCGCTACGACTCCGAACTCGTCGTAACGCCTCATGCGGCGAGCCAGTCGCCGACCAAGCTCAGCGTCAAGGCAGGCCAAACCGTCCGGACGGCGGATGCCATCAACGCCCTCGTCACGCTTTCGGCCAACGACGTCGCCGTCACGGTGGCGGAAAACCTCGCCGGCACAGAAGCGAATTTCGCCCGGCTGATGACGCAAAAGGCGCGCGAGATGGGCATGAGGAGCACCGTCTTCCGCAACGCTTCCGGCCTCCCGAACGATGGGCAGGTCACGACGGCGCGCGACATGGCGATCCTCGCGGACCGGCTCCTGCGCGAATTCCCGGACTATTACGGCTGCTTCAAGACCAAGGTCTTCGCCTATAAGGGCCGCAAATACCGCAACCACAACCGGCTCTTGTTCGATTACAGGGGCACGGACGGCATCAAGACGGGTTATACGCGCGCGGCCGGCTTCAATCTCGTCGCCTCGGTCAGGCGAGAGAACAAACACCTGGTAGCCGTGGTGCTTGGCGGCCGGACGGGAGCTCAGCGCGACGCCGCCATGCGCTCCCTTCTCACTGCCAATTTCCCGAAAGCGGCGACCTCTGCTTCCGAACCGCTCGTCGCCGCACGTCAGCCAAGGCCATCCGAGCCGAAGGCTGTTGCCGGGTCCTCGCCGAAAGGCCTGTTCGCCCTTGCCTCGATAGCAGGGCTGCCGGTACGCATGGGAAAGAAAGAGGACAAGGAGCCAATAAAAACTGCCCCTCCTCCCGCGCCAACGCCCCTGCGGCTCACAGTGGCTACTCCCCCTGAGCCTCCTGCCTCACCTCCTGCCAAGTCAAAGCCGGAGTCGAAGGCAAAGGCCAAGAGCGGGCCGTTCCACGTTCAGGTGGGCGCCTACGGCACCGCCCAAGAGGCCGAGAAGCGACTAAGCGACGTAAGACAAAAAGCGGCGAAGATGCTCGCCGGCCACGCGCCGCTCACCGTCCCCTTCAACAAAGACTCGAGCCAATGGTATCGGGCGCGCTTTGCCGGCTTTTCTCAGGATCGAGCCAAGAGCGCCTGCAAGGAGCTGAAGCGGCTCGGTCTCGATTGTGTGGTCATGCAGGCCAACTGAGCGAAAACCTCACTTCACCCAAGCAGGACGTCCTTCGCCTCATTGATGCGGGCGGCCAGATAGTTGGAACCGCCCTGGTCAGGGTGCAACTTCAGCATCAGCTTGCGATGCGCGGCGCGGATCTCCTCTTCGCTTGCACCGGCCTTGAGCCCAAGCACCGCCAGCGCCTCATCCCGGCTCATGCGGCCCTTGGCGGGTTGCGTCTCTGTCCGCCCGTCTTCCTCGCTGTCGCGCCACTTCGGAGTTCTGAAGTCGAGAAAGGCTTCCAGCAACAGAGCCCCTTGATGGTCGCCTGCCCTCAATTCGCGAAGCAACTCCAAAAGCTCACCGTCTGAGAGCGATGACAAATCCCGCCCGGCGAAGCGGCCCTTGAGGCAGCGACCGTCGAGATCGCCGGAGTCATGGTCGAGCTCCATCTCCAGCCAATCGGAACGCACGCCGGATTTCTGGCCGGGCGTCTTCCGGGCCGTGCCATAAGGCGAGCTCCCCCCAAAGAGCGAGCCCAACGGAATCCCAAGAAGGGCAAAGCCGAAGGCGGCAAGCGGAATGGCGATCGGCAGGGCGCCGCGTGCCGTGAGGAAAATGGCAAGTCCGAGCAGGATGACGCCACACACCTTACGCAGCACGGCGGCGAGCCTCTGCGGATCCGCCCGTGCGAGCAGCCGCACGCCGAGGATGAGAACGACAAGGGCCGCAACGCCCGCGAGGAAGGCTACCATCTAGGTTCCAGATCAGCCGAGTTGCTCCAGGAGCCGCTGCGCCGCTCCGCTCTTCGTCTCGGCACCATGTTTCTCGAGCGCCTTTCGGCCGCCGCTTGCGTAAACGGCGACCGCGGAGAGCAGCTGCGAGAGCTGGCCCGCGGAGCCAGCATCGAAATGGGAATAGGCGCCCCGCGTCAGCCGGGCGAGCTCTTTGAAGGTCCGTTCGGCTTTTATGTCATGTCCTTCCTGGAACAGGAACATCGGTACCCCGAGAAGCCCGATCTCGCCCGCCAGCTGGCAAAGCTCGTCGATCTCCTCCTCCATACAGTCGCCGACATAAACAACGGCGTTGACCTTCGTCTTCCTCGCCTCGCGAAGGACATGGGTCAGCACTTTGCGGATTTGCGTGAACCCGCCTTGGCAGGCCACGGTGGTCATGAGCCGCGCGAGCGCGTCCGCGTCCTGAACCCATCTGCTCGCGCGCGTCTCACCGAAGCCGCGGAAATAAACGAGCTGAACGTCGAGCCCGCCGGCTTCCTTGACGGCGTGGAACATGTCGCCCTGGAGCTTCAATGCGAGATCCCAGGTCGGTTGCCGGCTCATGGTTGCGTCCATGGCGAAGATAAGCCGGCCGCGCCCAGCGTGCGCCGCCGGCGCCATTGTCCGCGCCCGGGTGAGGAACGTGTCGATCTCGGCGCTGCTAGACTGGGGCGTCTCGACGGCAGCCGTTTCTTTCTTGATCGGCGTCTTAGATTGAGCCGACATGAGATTCACTCCTCCCATCGGCGCGTGCCCAGCATCAAGATGGACCCGCTCATCTCAAAGGACAATGGGCGGGCTACTCGCCCTCGCCGCCGGCCGCGAGAAGCGCAGCGTTGCCGCCGGAGCTAGTGAGGTCGGTGGTGCGCACGCGCTCAAGCGCAAAACCCCTCAAATAGTTCGGCCCGCCGGTTTTCGGGCCGGTTCCGGAAAGGCCCTCGCCCCCGAAAGGCTGTACCCCGACGACGGCGCCGATCTGCGTGCGGTTGACATAGAAATTTCCCGCCTTGACGCGCGACGCGACGAAGTCCGCCGTGGCGGCAACCCGGCTGTGCAGCCCGCAGGTCAGGCCAAAGCCGGTTTCATTGATCGCATCACAGACTTCACCGAGCCGGTCGCCGGCAAACCGCACCACGTGGAGGATGGGGCCGAAGACCTCGCCTTTGAGCAGGCTCAAAGAGGGTATTTCGTAGATTCCCGGGGAGACGAAGGTTCCGTGCCGAGCCCATTCCGGCAAGCGTAGATCGATCAGTTCGCGCGCCTCTTCTCGCATGCGGACTTTATGCGCCTGGAGCGACTTCTTCGAAGCCGGATCGATGACAGGGCCAACGTCCGTGGCGTAGTCTAGAGGATCCCCGATCGTCAGCTCCTCCGCCGCCCCCACCAGCATGTCGAGCATTTCGTCTGCGACGTCCTCCTGGAGGAAGAGAACGCGGAGCGCCGAGCAGCGCTGCCCGGCGCTGTCGAACGCCGACACCAACGCATCCCGAACCACCTGCTCCGGCAGCGCGGAGGAATCGACGATCATGCAGTTCTGACCGCCGGTCTCGGCGATCAGTCTGGCGATGGGACCGTCGCGAGCGGCAAGCGCGCGGTTTATGGCGATTCCCGTTTCGGTGCCGCCGGTGAAGGCGACGCCGTCGATGCGCGGATCGCGCACTAGCGCGGCACCCACCGTCTCGCCGCTCCCCGGCAGAAGATGCAGCACCTCCGGTGGCATGCCGGCCGCATGCAGATGCCGGATGGCGCGCGCCGCGATGAGCGGCGTCTGCTCGGCGGGCTTCGCAACCACCGCATTACCCGCAGCAAGCGCGGCCGCGACCTGCCCAGTGAAAATGGCAAGCGGAAAATTCCAGGGAGAGATGCAGGCGAAAACGCCGCGGCCATGCAGCGACAGCTCGTTTCTCTCCCCCGTCGGGCCTTTCAGCTCGGTCGGCGCCGAAAAACTCCGCCGCGCTTCAGCGGCGGCATAGCGGAGATGGTCCACGGCTTCGCGAAGGTCGTTCTGGGCGTTGGACAGCGTCTTCCCCGCCTCGCGGACGAGGAGCGCCATCAGTGCCGCACGATCCTGTTCGAACCGGTCCGCGGCGCGGTCGAGCAGCGCGGCACGGCTCTCGCCTCCTCGCGCGTCCCAGGCCTGGGCCGCAGTCCTGGCGGCAGCAAGTGCTTTGTCGATGGCCTCGCCATCCGCGGCGATGCACGTGCCGATACGCACGCGATGGTCGTGCGGCGATGTTATCTCAACGGCTTTGCCGGTCTTCCTCTCCTCGCCGGCGACCATGGGAGCCGCACTTGCAGGAGCCGCAAGGAAAGCCTCCAATTCGCTAATCAAGGTCTCGCGCGTGTCTCGATCCCAGAGCGGCACGCCGAGGCTGTTCCGGCGCTCGGGCGCGAACAACATTGGTGGCGGCGGGATCAATGGATTCGCCTTCGGGTTTCGTTGCGCCGCCTTCTCGACCGGATCGGCAACGATCGCGGCGATGGGCGCTTCATCATCGGCAAGCCGGTTGACGAAGGAAGTATTGGCACCGTTCTCAAGCAGGCGCCGCACGAGATAAGCGAGAAGGTCTTTGTGACCGCCGACCGGCGCATAGATTCGGGACGGCTTTCCAAGCCCGTCCGGACGAAGCACCTCGCGATGCAGCGCTTCGCCCATTCCGTAAAGCCGCTGATATTCGAACGGCCGGTTGCCGGCGAGGACGGCGACCGCCGCGGCAGTATGGGCGTTGTGCGTGGCGAATTGCGGGAAAAAGACGTCGGAACGGGCCAGAAGCGCGCGTGCTGCGGCAAGGTAAGCGACATCGGTGTTCGCCTTCCGGGTAAACACCGGATAGCTGGAGAGCCCCGCTTCTTGAGCCCATTTGATCTCGCTGTCCCAATAAGCGCCCTTGACGAGGCGAACAGGGATCCTCCTGCCGCTTGCGGAGGCTGTCTCGGCGAGCCAATCGATGAGAGGCAGTGTTCGCTTCCCATAGGCTTGCACGGCAAGGCCAAGCCCGTTCCAGCCGGTAAGTTCCGGATCGGCGAGGAGCGGCGCGAACAGGGAAAGGCTGAGCTCGAGGCGGTCCTGCTCTTCGGCGTCGATGGTCAGTTGCAGCCAATGCTCCCGCGCGGAAAGGGCAAGCTCCTTCAGGCACGGCAAGAGCTCGTTCATGAGCCTCTCCTCCTGGGAGGAGACGTAGCGGGGATGCAGCGCCGAAAGCTTCACCGACAGGCCGGGCCGCGAATGCAGCTCCGCATCCGTTCTTTCAAGCGGCGATCCCGCCCATTCTCCGATGACGGTGAGCGCCTCGAGATACCGAGCCGTGTAGCGCTCCGCGTCTTGGTCGGTGCGCGCCGCCTCTCCGAGCATATCGATCGAGAACCGATAACCGGCGCTCATCGCATCTTCGGCATTATCGAGCGCTTCCTCGATCGTCTCGCCGAGCACGAATTGCTTGCCGAGAATGCGCATCGCCTGGCGAAGTGCCTGCCGGATCACCGGCTCCCCCGCCCGCCCAATTAACCGCTGAAGCATCCCGCCAAGATCGGGGCCCTTGTCCGCGCCCCAATCCACCACATTGCCGGTGAGCATCAGCCCATAGGTCGAGGCGTTGACGAGTAGAGAGCTCGACCGGCCGAGATGCCGCTTCCAATCGCCGCTGCCGATCGTGCCGGCGATCAGTCTGTCCGCTGTTTCTGCGTCCGGAACACGAAGCAACGCCTCTGCGAGGCAGAGAAGAAGCACCCCCTCCCGGCTCGATAACCCGTATTCCTGCAAAAAGGAATCGACACCACCTGCCTCACGGCGTCCCGCTCGCGCAGCCTTCACCAGGCGTTCCGCGAGGGCGGCGATCTTGGAGCTCTCGTCCTGCGTGAATCGCGCCTTTTCGATAAGGCTGGTGACGAGGGTATCCTCATCGGCGAGGAGAGTTTCGCTCAGGCCGGCGCGAGTCGGCATAACGGCGTCCGACAATTTCGGCTTCAACCGTCCCATGAAGGGAATCTAGTCATTCGAGCCGCCCGCGTCATTCCGGCGGCGTCTCAAATCCAGTATGAAGCGCCGCGATGGCTCGGCGGAGCAACGGAGGCCTTTTTCTCGTCCATGAGCAAGCCCCTGGAGACGGTCCGAGCGGTCGCCGCGCTTCGCGCCCGCGTGGCGCAATGGCGAGAAGCGGGCGATCGCGTCGCGCTCGTCCCGACCATGGGCGCGCTGCATGCCGGGCACCTCTCCTTGATCGACATCGCCAAGGCTGAGGCGGACCGGGTCATCGCCTCGATCTTCGTCAATCCAACCCAATTCGGCCCGCGTGAAGACTTCACGAGATACCCCCGCGACGAGGCGGGGGACCTTGCCAAACTCGCGTCAGCCGGGACCGACCTCGTCTATGCGCCGGCCATGGCAGAAATGTACCCGGAAGGATTCGAGACGCGTGTTAGCGTACCAAGCCTCTCCCAGGACCTTTGCGGGGCCGCGCGGCCAGGTCATTTCGAGGGAGTGGCGACGGTCGTGACCAAACTCCTCATTCAAGCGGCGCCGGACGTCGCGATCTTCGGAGAGAAGGATTATCAGCAGCTGCTGGTCATCAAGCGCCTCGTTCGTGATCTCGACATTCCGGTACGGATCGTTCCCGGCCCCATCGTCCGGGAGCCGGACGGCCTCGCCCTCTCCTCCCGCAATGTCTACCTCACGCCGAAAGAGCGAGCCGTCGCGCCACTCCTGTTCCGAACTCTGAGCGAAGTGGCCGAAGCTCTGGCCGAGGAGGAAACTTCTGCGGCAGCGGCCGAGGCAGGCCGGACCAAGCTCGAGGGACAAGGCTTTCGCGTGGATTATGTCGCCGTCCGCGATCCCGAGACGCTTGTGCCTATCGCGGGCGTACTCGCCGGTCCCGCACGCGTGCTCGGCGCGGCTTTTCTCGGAGCGACCCGTCTCATCGACAACGTGCCGGCGGCGCAGGAACTAGAAATCGATGAGCCGTAATTCTCGTAGCGCCGCGCGCATCGCCGGCGGCATGTCGCCGGGCTCCTCGGCGATGGTACGCAAATCTGCCGGCGCATCGGCCGGTTCGAGGTAGCGCCACCCCTGAAAGGCGCGCCGAGTCTGGGGCCGGGTCGCGACAAGCTCCTCGGCAAGAACAATCCCGCAGCACGCCGTCCCATCGTCCTTGCGATCCGGACGAAGGTCGAGGATGCGCTGGCGGGCGAGAATGAAGCCCTTGATCACCCAATACAGGGAGCCGCCGTCCAGCACGTCGTCCCGCCGCCTCGGCGCTTGCAAGGTGCGATGGCAGAGCTCAGCCCGCTTGCCCGACTTGCGCAAGCTCTGCAGGCGCTCCGTCTCCCAAGCCTTAAGTTCCTGCACGTTGTCGACCCCCACGCAGAGCTTGACGAGATGAACGGTCATGCCGCCTCCAAAGAGACATTGTTGCTGTCCATGCTACCCCGATCCCATCGCCGGTAAAC
>WUUC01139915.1_pt1 | contig 16879 bp, 9 predicted proteins | sample 6278441 | NCBI WGS metagenome assembly WUUC01 (sample SAMN13675441, study PRJNA597444) | soil metagenome | isolation source: soil | place: USA: Washington | collected 2017-10
GTAAAACACTGGATCTGATCTGTCTCGGCCGCGCTGCTGTGGATCTTTACGGTCAGCAGTTCGGCGGTCGGTTGGAGGACATGCAGAGCTTCACGAAATATCTCGGCGGCTCCTCGGCAAATGTTTGCGCAGGCGTTGCCCGTCTTGGTCTGCGCAGTTCGATGTTGACGCGCGTCGGCGATGAACAGATGGGACGTTTCGTGCGCGAAGCGCTTGCGAAAGTGGGAGCAGACGTCAGTCACGTGAAGACCGATCCCGAGCGGCTCACCGGATTGGTGATTCTGGGCATCGAAGGCGCGGGCGCGTATCCGCACATTTTTTTCCGCGAGAACTGTGCCGATATGGCGTTGAACATTGCGGACTTTGATGAAGGTTACATCGCAAGCAGCCGCGCGATTGCGGTCACAGGCACACATCTGTCGACACCCAGCACACGAGCTGCAGTGGAACAGGCGTTCCGCTGGGCGCGCGCGCACGGCACGCGCACGATTCTCGACATCGACTATCGGCCGGTGCTGTGGAAGCTCACCAGCGCAGGCGAAGGCGCCGCTCGATTCATCGCCAGCGCAGCAGCGACCGAATCACTTCAGTCGCTACTGTCCCAATGCGATGTCGTCGTCGGCACGGAGGAGGAGATCTGCACGGCCGGCGGCACGGAAGAGTTGCTTGCTGCGCTTCGCAACATCCGTGAGCACACGTCGGCGTTGATCGTATTGAAGCGCGGCGCCGCAGGTTGCGTTCTGTTGGAGGAAGAGATTCCTTCTCGCCTCGAAGCGGCTCTCAATGTGCCGGGATTTCCCGTCGAGGTGATGAATGTGCTTGGGGCAGGCGATGCGTTCTTGAGCGGATTTCTTAGCGGCTGGCTCAAGAGTGCTCCACTGATTGAATGCGCGCGACTTGGAAACGCTTGCGGCGCGCTTGTCGTGAGCCGGCATGCCTGTAGCCCTGCGATGCCGAGTGAAGAAGAGCTCGCCGTGTACCTGTCGCGCGCTGCCGCGGTGACACGTCCGGACTTAGACGCGTCGATTGCACATCTGCACCATGCGACGACGGTGCGACAGCGTCGCGAGGACGAGCTTTATGTGCTCGCGTTCGATCATCGCCGCCAATTGGAGGATCTCGCAGATGAATCTGGCGCACCGCGCACCAAGATCGCTTCGTTCAAGCATCTCATTACGCGTGCGGTACAGCTCGTCGCGCAGCGCAAGCGGCTCGGCGATCGAGCCGGTGTCATCGTCGATGCGCGTCACGGCAACGGTGTGCTGGAGCAATTGAAGGGAGGCGCCCTATGGGTCGGCCGCCCGATCGAGATGCCGGGATCGCGACCGATCACGTTCGACCCGCCAGATAATGTCGCACTACACATTCGCAGCTGGCCGACGAACCACGTGGTGAAGTGTCTCGTGTTCTATCACCCTGAAGATTCGCTGGCGTTACGCATGCAGCAGGAGCAGCAAGTGCGCGAGTTGTACGCGGGGCTGGTCGAGTTGGGCAGAGATCTGTTGCTCGAAGTGATCTGCACAAGCCAAGGTTCGCCTGTGGCTGACGACACTACGTTGCGAGTCATGAAACGTTTCTACAACTTGGGTGTCTGCCCGGCGTGGTGGAAGCTCGAGCCGCAATCAGAATCTGCCTGGTCGGAAATCGGTGAGCTCATCCAAGCGCGGGATCCTTGGTGCAACGGTGTGTTGTTGCTGGGGTTGGATGCGCCGGAAGAGTCGTTGCAACGCGCGTTCGAGGCTGCTGCGAACGCTCCTGTGTGTCGCGGCTTTGCAGTTGGACGCAGCATTTTCGGTGCCGCCGCTCGCGCATGGTTTCAGGGCGCAATGAGTGATGAAGCTGCGATCGCAGATATCGGCGCGCGATACGAGCGGCTCATCGATGCATGGATGCAGTATCGAGTCTCGCCCGCGGCAGCAGCGGCTCAGACGAGGTAGCACGATGTCGAAGACCGTACGCCTCACGATGAGCCAAGCGCTGGTTCGCTATCTGGCCGCGCAGCACACGCTGATCGACGATCAAGAGGTAACGCTGATCGCTGGAGCGTTCGCGATCTTCGGGCATGGCAATGTCACGGGGTTGGGTGAGGCTTTGAGCGACGTGCGCGCGTCCTTCCCAACGTATCGAGCACACAACGAACAGGCGATGGCGCACGCCGCGATCGCCTATGCGAAGGCTTTGCGTCGTAGGCGCTTGCTGGCGTGCACGGCTTCGATCGGACCAGGTGCGACGAACATGGTCACTGCGGCGGCACTTGCGCACGTCAATCGTCTGCCTGTGTTGCTGCTGCCGGGCGACGTGTTCGCAAGCCGACGGCCGGATCCGGTATTACAACAACTCGAACATGGCAGCGACGCAACGATGACGGTCAACGATTGCTTTCGTCCCGTGTCGCGTTTTTGGGATCGCATTACACGGCCAGAGCAGTTGCTTCGAAGTTTGCCGCAAGCGATGAGTGTGCTCACCGATCCCGCCAAATGCGGACCGGTGACCTTGGCGTTGCCTCAGGATGTCCAAGCACAAGCATGGGATTACCCGAGCGAGTTCTTCTCACAACGCATTCACCGCATCGTGCGGCTCGGCGCGGACCGTCAGCAGCTCGCTGCAGCAGCGGCGTTGATCGCCAACGCCCAGCGGCCGATCATCATTGCAGGCGGTGGCGTTTTGTATTCCGACGCGTCCGCGCAGCTCGCAACGTTCGCCGAAACACATGGCATCCCGGTCGCTGAGACACAGGCAGGCAAGGGCGCGCTCGCGTGGAATCACCCGCAGAGTGTCGGTGCGATCGGTGTGACCGGCTCGGCCGCAGCCAATGAGCTGATCGCATCCGCCGATCTGATCATTGCGATCGGCACTCGACTGCAAGACTTCACGACCGGCTCTGGCGCTTTGTTGAACAAGCCTCAGCAGCGCGTGCTTGCAATCAACGTCTGCCGTCTGGATGCAAACAAGTACGAAGCGCACGCGGTGCAAGGTGATGCGGCACGCACGATTGAAGATTTGCAGTCGCTACTGAGCATCCCGGTCGCGCGCGTTCCATGGGCGGCGCGCGTGGAAGAACTGCGAGCACGCTGGAGCGACACGGTACAGCGTGTGACGGCCGATGTAGGTGCTGCGAGGCCGACCGATGCGCAAGTCGTCGGGGCTGTGAATCGCTGGATCGGCTCACGCGGCACGGTCGTTTGCGCCGCCGGCGGTTTGCCAGGTGAACTGCACAAGCTTTGGCAGACGAGCGACTCCGACGGCTATCACGTCGAGTATGGCTACTCGTGCATGGGCTATGAGATCGCGGGTGGCTTGGGCGTGAAGCTTGCCTTGCCGGACCGCGACGTCACGGTCCTCGTCGGCGACGGCAGTTACTTGATGATGAATTCCGAGATCGCGACCTCCATCGCAATGAATCTCAAGCTGACCATCGTGCTCCTGGACAATCGGGGTTTCGGCTGCATTCATCGCTTGCAAACCTCGCGCGGCGGCGCGCCGTTCAACAACCTGCTGGAGGACGCGCAACCGCAGGTTGACTTCGCTGCGCACGCGCGAGCCCTCGGTGCGCACGCGCAGAAAGTGAGCGGCATTCGCGAACTCGAAGCGGCGTTGCAGGCCAGCCGCGCGATCGAGCGCACGGTCGTCATCGTCATCGACACGGATCCGCACGCGAGCACGGAGGAGGGCGGCGCGTGGTGGGACGTCGCCGTGCCGGAAGTCTCGACGAGCGCCAGCGTTGAGGCCGCGTACTCAACGTATCAAAGCGAACTGGACCGCCTCAAGGGGCATTCATGAGTATTCGAATCGGTATCAATCCGCTCACGTGGACGAACGATGATCTTCCTTCGCTCGGGGCGGAAACGAGTCTCGAAACGTGTCTGCGTGAAGCGCGCGCCGCAGGATATACGGGCGTGGAGCTCGGCAACAAATTCCCGCGCGTCGCCGCGGAGCTTGCACCGATCTTGCGAGCGCACGATCTCGCGCTAGTCTCCGGTTGGTACAGCGGTCGTCTGATGCAACGAGACGTCGAGGCCGAGTGGGACTCGATGAGCGCACATTTCGAATTGCTGCGCGCGCTCGATTGCGAGGTGATGGTGTTCGCAGAAGTGTCGCGATGCACTCATGGAAATCAGCGCGCGCCTTTGAGCCAACGCCCGCATATGTCTGGAGCGGAGTGGCCGATGTTCAGCGAGCGGTTGAATCGCCTTGCCGAGCGCATGCACCGCGAGGGGTTGAGATTGGCATATCACCATCACATGGGAACGCTCGTGCAGTCTCAACAAGATGTGATCGAGCTCATGTCGCGCACGAGCACGGCGGTAGGTTTGCTGCTCGACACGGGTCATCTCACCTATGCGCGCGCACATCCGGCAGCTCTGGCAGATCAATTCGCGCAGCGCATCGTGCATGTCCACTGCAAAGACGTGCGTGCTCCCGTGCTTGAGCGCGTGCGCAATCGTGATTCAAGTTTCCTCGATGCTGTGCTCGACGGTGTGTTCACGGTTCCAGGAGATGGCGTCGTCGACTATCGCGCAGTGCTGTCACCCATTGCCAAGGCCGGCTACCGAGGCTGGCTGGTCGTTGAGGCCGAGCAAGATCCAGCGATCGCCACGCCGGCCGTTTACGCGAGGATGGGCTTCGAACATCTAGCGCCGTTGGCGACAGAGCTGTTCGGCACGTGACGTCACCGTTTGTCGCTGGGCGAGCACGACGCGAACACGCATTGATGATCAGACCTGCGCCGCCGTAACGGCATGACACGTCAACGTCGCAGGAGCTGCCCGCGTGTCGCATTCGTCTCGCAAGCTTCTGGCAGCAATAATTGCCGCGCTCCTGTCGGCATCGGCCGCAGCGCAGGAGGCGCACACGTCCTCGCGCGTCGTCGCGTACGAGCCCTCGTTCTTCAGCAGCGCGCAGCCGTACTCCGCGTTCGACATGCTGGCACTGCTGCCCGGCTATACCTTCAGCGAGTCCGACCCGGACGTGCGCGGATTGGCCGGCAGCGCGGGCAACGTTCTCATCGACGGTGATCGCCCGGCAAGCAAACAGGAATCACTAGAAACTCTGCTGCGCCGGATACCCGCAAGCTCAGTGAGTCGCATCGAGTTGCTGCGCGCCGGTGCGCGCGGTGTTGATATGCAAAACCACTCCGTGCTCGCGAACGTCGTGCGGATCCGCCAAGCGCAAACGCGCGGCTCCGCTGAGCTGGCTTCTGAGTTCTACAACCGCGGACCAGCCGAGCGGGCATTCGATGCCCCGCGCATTGCAGGGGAGCTCTCGCGTCAGACGGATGAGAAACGTTTCGAAGTAGCCGCGGCGTTTTACCGGACCGTCGATGATGAGCAGGGTGAGGGCCACCAACCGCGCATCGCGCCGGATGGCACGTCGATTCGCGAGACGAACTACGCGAAAGATGAAGGCGCGCGAGTCGCCGAACTCTCTGGCTCGTATGAGGCGGCGCTCGCTGGAAAACTGATCCTCAATGGCTCCTTTACCGAGGAGAAATTCCGTGCGGACAGTCTCGAACTCGAGACGTTTCCGGGTGCGCAAGCCGAGTCAGCGGTGGAGCTCGAGCTGGAGAGGCAAGGAGAACTCAGCATTCACTATCAGCGTGCCGCCAGCGAGCACTTGCAGCTCGAATTCGTCGGCATTCACCGTCGCGGGCGCGAGGAGGAATCGGAGCGGGAGATCAAGGCGGACGAAGACGCATTGTTCCACCAGCGATCGAGAACTGGTGAGTCGATCGTCCGCGGCGTATTGCGCAGGATGGATGATGAATGGACTATCGAGGGCGGCGTCGAAGGCGCGCTCAATGTGCTGGACAGCAATACTGAGCTGACAGAGAACGATATGCGCGTCGCGCTGCCTGCTGCGAACGTGCAAGTCGAAGAGCGGCGAGGAGAAGTCTTTGCGGCCGCGACTTGGCGGATGGATGCGCGTTGGACTCTTGAAGTCGGCTCGCGCTTCGAGTCTTCGCAACTCGATCAAAGTGGCGACACTACTGTGTCCAAGTCGTTCGTCTTCGCGAAGCCCCGCGCACTGATCGCTTTTGCCCCGACGCGTGACGCGCAGCTGCGCGCGCTGCTCGAACGCAAGGTCGGACAACTCGACTTCGATGACTTCGTTACCTCGACATCGTTATCGGCGGACACGATTACTGCGGGCAATCCGGATCTCGAACCGGATCGGACGTGGCTCGCGGAGCTGGCGTGGGAACAGCATTTTCTGGCGAGCGGCTCGCTCGTGCTCGCGGCGCGTCACGAAAGAATTTCGGCGCTAATCGATCGCCTCCCCATCCGCACGACATCCGAGCCGATCGACGGCGTCGGCAACATCGGGGACGGCGAGCGCAGTGAGCTTCAACTGGACATCAGCGTGCCGCTTCAAGCGTTCGGACTAACGACGGGCTTGCTGAAGGCGACAGCGCTGTGGCGCAGTGGCCGCGCGGTTGATCCGACAACTGGAGAGCGCCGCGCTATTTCTGAGGACATGCCGTTCGAGGCGGCACTGCACTTCACGCAGGACCTAGCGCAGTGGCGCGCCCGCTGGGGCTTCGATGTGGAGCTCGCGCGCGAAAGCCAGGAATTCTTCATCGATGAAATCCGCACCGAGAGACTCGGGACGATGGTGAATGTGTTTGCCGAATACGAGCCTGGCGCTGCATGGAAACTTCGCGTGTTCGTCAACAATCTCACTGATAGGACGGCCGAGCGGGAGCGGCGGGTCTACGCCGGTCTGCGCGACCGTGCATCGCTCAGCTACATCGAAACGCGCACGCTCCAGATCGGACCGCATGCCGGTGTGAGCGTGCGGCGTTCATTTGGTCTGTGACGATCGAGAAGAAAGATCGGCGCAAAACGCGCGCAAAGGAAATGCAGAACAAAGGAATGCACTTCTTCCTTTGCGTCATTTTGCTGCAGTGACTGCTTCTACTTCCGAAGCACCTCCAGCACATCCGCCCACGAAACGTATTTAAAGTTCTGTCGCTCGCGTGGCATGAGATTTCGACCGTCCTGCACGACGAGCATGCCCGCGGGAAACTGCGGGCCAAGCGGCGCGCTGACGACGTCGAGACCGTCAGTTTCGGACGCGCCGTCAATGCCGAGCTCGCCGTTTGCGACTACATGGACCTTGCCGAGGAACTCGTTCGGTGCTTCGCGGCGATACACCGCGTAATTGTTCTCGCCCTGATTCGATACAACTAAATAGCCGGCGCCGTTCGCTTCGTAATAAATCGAAACGCCTTCGACATCGTCGTTAAGGTTGCCTTTCTCGACCGAGTCGATCGATGTGCGAGTCGTGCCGCCATCTGGCTCTGCCGAATACTTCCACAGTCCGACGTCTTCCTCAGCAACATACAGCTGGCCAAGTTCATCATCGGCGACGCAACCTTCTGCTTGCGAGCCGACGGCGATTTCGCGAACTTTCTCGATCCCGACGCGGCCGCCCCGCTCGATAAGTTTCCATTGAACCTGTCGGCCATCGACGCTGTCGTTCGCGAACACATAGAACGCGCCCGACTTGGCGCTGCGATACATGCACAGGCCATACGGATCGGTGAGTCCCGATGCGAGCGCGCCGTCGGCGATCGAACTCAAGCGCCTCGTCGCCGGATCGAAGGTGTAGAGGCTGATGGACTTCGTCGTGCGATTCGTGGCCGCGACGATGACGCTCGGCTTGCCTGCGAGCGCAAAGCCATCGCGCAGATCGACGTTATTCATGCGACCGTCCGGAAGGGTCTGGAGTACCTTGCCGGCGAGATCGAAGACAGTGAGGCCAAGTTTCTTGTCGGTCGCGATCACGACGCTGCGTGCAGGCTGCTGCGCATCTACCCAGATGGCAGGATCGTCCGCTGCATCACCAAAGCTCGCCGCGGGCGTCGTCTCAACGCGCGGCGAGACGGTGCGTGTCGCCGTCGTCGAGGCCAACTTTCCTACCGCACTATCTGCCTTGGCAAGGCCAAGCGAGGTGACGATGCGTTCCAGCGAAACCAACTTGTAGTCGCCGGCGTCTTCATCGGCGATGACGGCGAGGCCGCCGGGAAACGCTGCACCGAGCGGGGCTGCAACGATGGTGATGCCTTCGGCGTCGCCCACCTCCAACGGAGGAGCACTGACGCTGAATTGCTTGCGCTCATCGCCTTGCAGCGAATAGACGTTGTACGCACCGCGGCCGGCATCGCGCGCGAACAGATATGCCGTGTCCGCATCGCTGCGATACACAGCGAGTCCCTTCACTTCCTCCTGCAACGTGCCACGCGGCTCGACCAGATCGAGCGCTGTGCGCGTCGCGTCGGATTCCGACTCGGCGTCGATGCGCCAGATGCCGACCGACTCTTCACTGAAATAGACCACTGCGCCGACATCATCTGCGATGCAGTGGCCCACGCCTTTTCCGGCTGCAACGCGACGAATGAGCCGTCCGTTGACTTTGCCATCCGTGTCCACGAGCTCCCATTGCTCGAGCAGACCCTGCGCCGTCGACACATATGCATACAACTTACTCGTGAGCGCGCTCATATATGTACACAAGCCCGTGATCTCGTCGTTGATGGCGAGCGGCTGCGCCGTGATTTCCGTCAACTGTCGTTTAGCAGCTTCAAGTGCGTACACGCGCACTGCGCCCAAAGGCTGATCGCTTGCAATGACCAGATCGCGCGGTGCGCCGCCAATGGCCACGTCCTGCCGCACGTCCACGAAGTCGGACTCGATCGTCTCGAAGCGGGCGAGGCGCTTGCCCGCAAGATCTTGCAGCTCAAGTCCGCCTTCACCCCCCGTCACCAGCAGCAGACTTTGCTGCGGGTCCGTTTCATGTCGCCACACGGCCGAGTCGTTCGCGGCGTGACGATAGGTCGGCTCGCTCGCAAGCTCTGGAGCGATGACCGTTGGCTCGCTCGCTGAGACGGTAGCGCCATCTGACGCTTCGTTGCGCTTGCAGCCTGGAAGCGAGAGCAGGGCGCTTCCTATCAACAATGTGTGTCGAATTGCTCGTCGCATGTCTGGTCGTATCACTGTGGCCGGTCCTCAATCTGAAATGTTCGAAAGGATCGAATCGGGGTTGGAATATTTGTTCCAATCTTTTAATCTACTGGAAATGATATTTCAACCGGCAAACTTGGCTGTAAGTAAGACCGCTCCGCTGGGGACGTGTTTGCGCGAGAAGTGCAGACCATGATCGCGCGCGAATATGACACCGTCGTACCTCGCTCGCTCTGGAGTGCATTGCGGCGCTTCTTCGCAACCGGTGCCGATCGTCCGCAGCTTACCGATCAGTCGGCCATCGATTCGCTGTATCGGTATCACCGGCTGCGCGTGATGTTGGCGATCACCCTTGGCTATGGCGTGATCTATACATGCCGCCTCGCGCTCGGCGTCGTGAAGAAGCCTTTGATCGATTCGGGCGTCTTCGGTCCCGCTGAGCTTGGCCTCATCGGCTCCGCGCTGTTCTATACGTATGCGCTCGGCAAGCTCACGAACGGCTTTCTCGCCGACCACGCCAACATCAAGAAGTTTCTCGCGCTCGGTTTCCTGCTCACCGCGCTGTGCAACATCGGCATGGGTTTCTCGACCGTGCTGTGGCTTTCGGTGTTGCTGTGGGGGCTCAACGGCTGGTTTCAAAGCTTCGGCGCGCCTGCAGGCGTTGTCGCGATGACTGCGTGGTTCAGTAATCGCGAGCGCGGCAGGTACTACGGCATCTGGAGCACGGCTCATTCAATCGGCGAGGGCCTAACTTTTCTGGTCGTCGGCACGATCGTGGCGGCGCTTGGTTGGCGATGGGGTTTCTGGATTCCAGGGATCACGGGCGTGGCAATCGCCGCATTCGCTTATCGATATGTGCAGGACCGGCCGCGCACGCTCGGCTTACCTGCGGTGGCGGATTGGCGTAACGATCATTACGCACCGTCGAGCACACAACACCTCAGCACGTTCGCGACGCAACTTTCCATTCTGAAAATCCCGGAGATCTGGGTGCTGGCGCTGTCGAGCGCAACGATCTACGTGACGCGCTATGCCATCAACTCGTGGGGCGTGCTGTATTTGCAAGAGGCGCGCGGCTATTCACTGCCGATGGCGGGCACGCTGCTGATGATCAGCACGCTTGCCGGCATGGTCGGCGCGGTGACGTACGGCTTCATCTCCGACAAAGCATTCAATGCGCGCCGACCGCCTGCGAACCTGTTGTTCGCGATCGCGGAGATCACCGGACTTGTGCTGATTTTTTTTGGACCCGCGAATACCGCCGTGTTGACGATTGGAATGGTGCTGTTCGGGGTTGGACTCACAGGACTCGTCACCGCGCTCGGCGGATTGTTCGCCGTCGACATCTGCCCGAAGCGCGTCGCCGGCGCAGCGATGGGCGTGATCGGCATCTTCAGTTACATCGGCGCTGCGGTTCAGGAGAACGTGAGCGGCTATCTCATCGAGCGCGGCATGACATTGGCGAACGGCGTGCGCACCTACGATTTCGATGCGGTGATTTGGTTCTGGCTGGGCTCGTCGGTGGCGTCGATGTTACTCGCTGCAAGTTTATGGCGAGTGAAGCTGCGTGAGTGATCGAAGGATCACTCGGGAATCTCTGGTCAATGAAGCGTTGACCGCAGTGTAACTTTGTTTCTGGGGGAGGATTTCGCTTGCAGAATTTCGATTTTGTTTCGATCGGCGCTTACACCAAGGACACGATCGTCAATCGCACGGGCACCCGTCTCGTCAATGGCGGCGGTTACAGCTATGCGGCGCATGCCGCGAGAGTCGCAGGGCTCAACGTCGGCGCGATCACGCGTCTCGCGCCGGCCGACAGGGAATCAACCGCGTTGTTACGTGCCGACAGTGTTGAGGTGATCGTTCACGAATGCCCGCACTCCACGATCATGCGTCTGGAATATCCGACCGACAATGTCGATGAGCGCATCCTCACCGTCACCGAGGTGGCCGACCCGTTCACGACTGACCACGTCAAGGGAATTCGTGCGCAGGCAGTGCTCGTCAGTGCATCGATTCGCGGTGAGGTTTCGCTCGAAGTCGTCGCCGCGCTGCGCGAAAGCACGCGGCTCGTGGGACTCGATGTGCAGGGCTTCGTGAGAATTCGCGCGGACGACGGTCAACTCAAGTACGAGCGTTGGCTCGAGATGACGCGAGTGCTCGAACTCGTCGATGTGCTGAAGACGGACGCCGTGGAAGCGGAGTTTCTGACGGGCGAGCGGGACATCCTTGCCGCCGCCAAGCGTCTCGCCGCCTATGGTCCGTCGGAGATCGTGCTGACGCATCGAGACGGATTGCTCGTGCTCGCGAATGGCAAGACGTTCGCGTATCCGTTTCGCCCGGAGCAATTGCGCGGACGCAGCGGTCGCGGCGATACCTGTGTGGGCTCGTATTTGTCTCGACGTTTGCAAGCCGATCCGGCGGACGCGACCCGCTGGGCGACGGCCCTGACAAGTCTGAAGCTCGAAGCGGAGGGTCCGATTCAGCGCGCTGCCGCCGACGTTCGAGCAATGATCGAGAGGCATTATCTATGAGCTCGAAGCAACATCTCGCGTTGCTCGGATCGGCCTGCATGGTTGCGCTGCTCGCCGCGTGCACATCGGGGCACACACCTCGCGAGACTGCCGCAGCACCTGCTGTCTCGGCACCTTTCGAGTCAGTGTCATTGCTTGCGTTCGGCGACAGCGGCTATCACTACGATTACTTAGGGCCAGAGGATTACGAGACGATCGTTACGCAGGAGCAGTTTCTCGCGAAAGAGCGAGCAGATTGGATCGAAGACAAACGGCCGATCGAAGAACTTGCGTATCCGCCGACGTACCGTTTGCCGAGCAACGGCAGCATCGTTGCCGCGAGCGGAATTCAAGCCGTTGCCGATGCCATGCGCGAGACATGCATTCAACATGGCTGCGACTTCGCGACGATGCTCGGTGACAACATCTATCCCGATGGCGCAACGGGTGGACGCGACGAGCGGGATGCGCAGCGCTTCCAGGATCTATTCGTTGAGCCCTATGCAGCGCTCGGCGCCGGCAAGCCAAGCTTTCGAATCTACTCAGTGCTTGGCAATCACGATTGGCGGACGTCGCGCGAAGGTGCTTTCGCCCAGGTGAAGTTTCTGGAAAGCACGCCACCTTTTTTCATGAACGGGCTGTTTTATCGCGCGCAGCCATTGCAGGAACGCGAAGACGTCGAGGTGTTCGCGATCGACACTGAAGTGCTGCTCGCATCGACAGTCGTGCGCAAAGCCGTGCTCGCCGATGATGCGAGCGAGGTCGTACACGATCGACTCGAAAATTACGCCGCGTGGATCAAGCCCGCCAGCGATGCAGAGCGCAACATGGTTGCTTGGCTCGAAGCGGCACTGAAGAGTTCCAGCGCTCGCTGGAAAATCGTCATCGGTCATCATCCGCTGTGGTCGACCTCGGGCGGGAAATTCGAGCAGGCGAGGGCGCTGCGAAAGCTCATCCTGCCAACGTTGTGCCGATATGCCGACCTTTATGTGGCGGGTCATGAGCACACGCTCGAGGTGCACACGGATGACTGCAGCGAGGCGCTGCCGGGCGAGTCCTTCGATCCGCTTCTGCATGTGGTTTCCGGCAGCGCTGCGAAAATGCGGCCGATCAATTCTGCGTTCAGTCGCAATCAACAGCGGGCCAATCCTCAACTGAGCACGGTCTACGCGAAAGGGCTCGTCTGGGGTTTCGCACATCTGACGTTCGAACAGGATCGCGTTCGAGTCAAGATCTTGGAAACGGCGAGCGATGGGTCGGCGCGCACCAACGTCGGCTTCGAGAAGTCATTCGTGCGGCGTCATTCGCGCGGTCGGGATTGAAGGTTCGGGAGATTCAAGTGGGACAAGCTTCAGTGAGTTCGCGCGCCCAGCGCGTGCTCGGCAATTTCATCAACGGACAGCTGACGGCGAGCACCTCGTCGCGACGCTCTCCTGTGTTCGATCCTGCGACGGGGCGCGTCAGCGCGGAAGTCGCCCTCGCGACGGCACAGGAAACAAATACGGCGGTCGAAGCGGCGCAGCTCGCTTTCCCTGGATGGGCGCAGACCTCCCCGTTGCGTCGTGCCCGAGTTATGTTCAAGTTCAAGGCGCTATTGGACGCGCACGTCGACGAACTGGCGTCGATCATCACTCACGAGCACGGCAAGGTACTCGCTGACGCGCGCGGTGAAGTGACGCGCGGACTCGAGGTCGTGGAGTTCGCGTGCGGAATCCCGCATCTCCTTAAGGGCGAATTCTCGGATAGCGTCGGCCGCGAGATCGACAGTTGGTCGTTGCGTCAGCCGGTCGGCGTGTGTGTCGGCATCACGCCGTTCAATTTCCCGGTGATGGTCCCGATGTGGATGGCGCCGATTGCGCTCGCTTGCGGAAACACATTCGTGCTGAAGCCGTCCGAGCGGGATCCTTCCGCGAGCTTGTTGATCGCGCAACTCTTGAAGCAGGCGGGCCTGCCCGACGGCGTGTTCAACGTCGTGAACGGCGATCGTGAAGCTGTAGCGACGCTACTGACCCACCCGGATGTTCATGCCGTCAGTTTTGTCGGATCAACGCCGGTGGCACGTTTCATTTACGAAACCTCGGCAAGCCACGGCAAGCGCGTGCAAGCGTTGGGTGGCGCGAAGAATCACATGGTCGTCATGCCGGACGCTGACCCGCGTGCGGTTGCGCAGTCGCTCATGGGCGCCGCATACGGTTCGGCGGGCGAACGCTGCATGGCGATTTCGGTTGCCGTCGCGGTCGGTGGCGCCGCCGATCCCCTAATTGCTGAGCTCACCTCGATGATCAAAGAGCTTCGCGTCGGTCCGGGAACGAGTGAAGGCGTCGAGATGGGGCCGCTGATCACGCGCGAGCACCTCGAGCGCGTGCGTGGGTACATCGCGAGCGGCGTCGAGGAAGGCGCACGTATCGTCGTCGACGGGCGCGCGCAGCGCTTCGGCGGAAACGGGGAAGGATTTTTCCTCGGCGCGACATTGTTCGACCAGGTCGAATCGCACATGCGGATTTATCGCGAGGAAATTTTCGGTCCGGTGCTCATCGTAATGCGCGTGCCGAGCTTCGAGGCGGCGCTGGAACTGGTGAACGGACATGAGTTCGGGAACGGTACATCGATCTTCACGAATGATGGCGGTGTCGCGCGTACGTTCTGTCATTCGGTGCAGGCGGGCATGGTCGGCGTCAACGTGCCAATTCCGGTACCGATGGCCTTTCACAGCTTCGGTGGTTGGAAGCGCTCTTTATTCGGCGATCTGCATGTTCACGGCAGCGACGGCGTGCGCTTCTATACGCGACTGAAGACCGTCACGTCGCGCTGGATGGCGGGCCCGCGGCTCGAGGAATCTCACTTCACTATGCCGACCATGAAGTGAATGCGTGCAAGCAGTTGGTTGGAGGTCGACGTACGACGCTTGCGCAAGATGATCGAGGCGGGTGTTCCAGCACCTGCTATAGCGCTCGAACTTGGCCGCTCGATATCGGCCATCAAGAACAAAGCGCTCATGCAAGGCTATCGAAGAGTTCAATCGATGATTGAAACTGGTGAGATTTCGATTGCGAGCGACATCGTGCGGCGCGCCTAGCGATCGGCATCGAAATCGACAATTAGAATGGTAGGTGCACTGACCCCACTGCCTATGTTCTGCGGCAGGTCAGGGACGGGTAGGAGTGATTCATCAGATCACTGCGTTCGTGTCCGATCGCCTGCTACAAACCACCGTCGGCTCGGCCCGGAAGTTCCCGTTGTCAAGACAACCGTGCTGCGACCGGCGCACGCGCGAGTGCCGGATCCCGGTGAGACGGCTCACTCAAGCGGCCTTCTGCCCGAAGACACCCTGAACGGCGGGGCGGATATTTAGAAATCTCATCTTCTGAACTCGGTCGTAACCACTTAGTAACAACTTCCCGCTGCGTCAGTGACAACCTCTGGTCTGGCGCGCTGGGCCGGGCTTCGGCGCGCCTTGGAATTGCTCAACTTCGAACGCGGCGTTTCAGCGCTTGTTGACGGGTTCCATTGAGCAATTCAGCGCTCGAGTTTCTACCGGGTGGTGGCATCGATAGGCGTCGCTTGGTCGATCGCTGCCGTGCGACAAACGAACCTCGGATCGGTGTTTGGCAAAACTCAAGTTCGCCAGGGGGCATGCTTACAAATGAAAACGTCGAATAGCATCGTTGTCGGATCGCGAAATACACGAGCATTGACTCGCGTTTTTGCGCTCACACTCACAGCGTTAGCCGGGGGCTGGTGCTCGATTACGTACGCGAAGCCGATCACCTTCAAAGAACCCATCACGTTCAACAAGCACATTGCGCCGATCCTGCAACGTAGTTGCCAGGATTGTCATCGGGTCGGTGGCGTGGCGCCGATGCCCTTGGAGACTTATCAACACGTGAAGCCTTTTGGCGGCATGGTTGAGTTCAAGACGAAAATCCGCACGCGAGCGGGTGCAATGCCGCCTTGGTACGCCGAGAAGGACATCGGAATTCAGGATTACAAGAACGACCCTTCACTGAGCGACGAAGAAGTCGCGATGATTTCGAGCTGGGTCAAAGGCGGCATGCCTGAAGGCAATGCAAGCGACGCGCCGCCACCTCGCAAGTTCGCCGATGCGCAGGCCTGGTCGGCCGGAACACCGGACTTGATTGTGAAAACCAAGCCGGTCGTGAAAGAAGCCAACTCGCCCGACTGGTGGGGCGAAATCGACAGTGTTCCCGTCGGCTTGACCGAAGACCGTTACGTCGCCTCGGTGGAGGTCAAGGAAGTCAATGATTCCAATGCCGCCGCCAGTACCGGTCGCGAAACCGTCGGTGGCCGCTATATTTTCCACCACATGATCTGGAGCACGAAGGTTCCGGATGCACAGGGCAACATGCCTGCGCTGTTCGATCCCACGACAGTCAACTGGCCCGTGCATGAGGTGGGTCGCAATGCCGATGTCTTCGACCCGGATGCGGGCAAGCTGTTGCGAGCAGGTTCGTACATCGTCTCAGACTCGGTTCATTTGCACTCGAACGGGCGTAAGACAACAGGTCACCTGGAAATTGGATTTCGCTTCCATCCGAAAGGCTACAAGCCGAAATACACGCCTGCGCTGCTCGGCTTGGGTAATGGTGTCGACATCAGCATCACGGGTAACCAGAAAGACCAGCAGCTGCATGCGTACACGGTGCTGAACGAGCACACCAAGATCACTTCGTTCGAACCGCATCTGCATGCGCCGGGTGAGCGGATGTGCCTCGAAGCAATTTGGGGATACACGGTCGAAACCTTGTCGTGCGTGGGCTACGACCACAATTGGGTCCGGGGCTACACCTTCGCGGACCACGCCGCGCCGCTGCTGCCGAAGGGCACCGTGTTGCACATTGTCGGCTACATGAACAACTCTTCCTCTAACAAAAACGTGCCCGATCCGCGCAATTGGCAGGGTTCGGGAAACCGTTCAGTGACCAACATGTTTATCGACTTGGGTAATCGAGTCACCCTCAACCAAGAGCAGTTCCTGAAAGAGATGCAGGAGCGTCGCGAGAAACTCAAACTAACCGCTAACGACCATGTCATTGGTTGTCCCTTGTGCCTGGCTCCCTTGGTGAATCCAGCACCGCCGCCACCTAAAGAGAAAACCGCGGCGAACTGAAACTCGGATCAACATCGAAGTCATACAGGTGGCCAACGCCGAAAGTGCGTGGCCCATACCAGCGATAACAAGAGACCGTTAACACATGAACATTTCCAAACGTGAAGCGCAGCGCAAACTGCGCAGCGCGGCTCAGGCGGCGTTTGTTGGATTAGTGATGCTGCTGAATCTTCCGGTTGCTCAGGCGCAGCTCTCATACTCCAAAGGGCAGCATATAGAGCCGGCGTATGAAGGCTGGGAGCAAAATCCGGACGGCAGCTTCAGCTTCATTTTTG
>WUUC01028339.1_pt1 | contig 16872 bp, 17 predicted proteins | sample 6278441 | NCBI WGS metagenome assembly WUUC01 (sample SAMN13675441, study PRJNA597444) | soil metagenome | isolation source: soil | place: USA: Washington | collected 2017-10
GGTCGCCACGATCGGCACCGGCAAGCTGGCGCTGAACATGAAGGAACGTGCGGCATGCTTGATATGATCGATGACATCACGACTGCCGAGGAGCAGGCCGCCGATTCCGCCGAACACCTTCGAGAACGCGGTCATCAACAAAGGCACGCGCCCTTCGAGTCCCAAGTGCTCGAGCGTGCCTCGTCCGTTCTTGCCGACGGTCCCCGAGCCATGCGCGTCGTCTACGATCAGCACGGCGTCGTAGCGTTCGCAGACCTCGGCGATCTCGCGCAGGTTGCCGATGTCTCCATCGAGCGAGTAGATGCCCTCGACGAGCACGATCGCGTTCTTGCGCTCCTTCGACTTGAGGACGCGCTCGAGGCTCTTGGCGGAGTTGTGATTGAAGAAGCGCACCTCTGGAGCGCGCATCGGCGTGCCTGCCGCCAAGAACGTGCCATCCAAAATGCAAGCGTGGCTCAGGTTGTCGAGCGCGAGCGTCACTTCGCTATCGGCGAGCGCCATGATGGCTCCCACCATCGCTTGATAGCCCGTCGTGAAAATGACGGATGATTCATAACCAAAGAAGCGCGCCAGGCGCTCCTCGAGTTCGACGTGAGCGGTCGTCGTCGCTTGTGGGCGCGAGCTCGACAAGCCGCACGCGAACACGTCGATCGCTGCTTTGGCGGCCTCTTTCGCCTTCGGATGGTTGGTCAGGCCCAAGTAGTCGTTGGAGCTGAAGTTGACGATCGGTTTGCCATCGATCGTCGTGTGCAGACCACCGCTCTCGAATTTCCGATAGTAAGGATAGACCTGGCGCTCTTGGCCTTCGCGAATGCGCGCCACCTCGGCACGAGCCTTGTCATCGATGAAGCTCATGCCTGCTTCGCCTTCCTCAAAATCACCACTGACACGTTGCCGTAGTAGCCCATGGCCGTGACGAGCACCGTACGCACTTCGCGCACGAGTTCACCGCGGCTCAATGGCGCAGGCTTGACGCCCGACAACCAACCGACCGAAGCGAGCATCGCCAATGCGCCGGCCGCGCCAAAAGTTTCGCCCCACATCGCTTTCGGAAACACGGTCGGCACTTCGCAGCCGAGCACGCGCGCGAGGCCCTCTTCTTCGGCCATATCTACGCGGTTGACGCCGCTTTCGGCGCTGCACACGAGATCGATGTCGTTCGGCGCAATGCCAGCATCACGGAGCGCTGCCCGCACCGCGCGCTCGACCGCACGATCCGAGGCATGCACGAGTTGCGCATCGGAGGCGGGCGGTTCGAACGCCGTCCCGCAGCCGATGATCTCGGCGTGCACGGTCGCACCACGCGCTTTGGCGTGGGCGCCGTCTTCCACGACGAGTAGGGCCGCGCCTTCGCCGAGGTGCGTGCCCAAACTCGTGACCTCGCCGGGCTCGCAGCGACTGTCGCCTTCGCTGATGATGCCGAGCTTTTGGAAAGCCAAGTAGAGCGGCTCGGTCAACACCTCAGCCCCGCCAAGCAGCAGCACATCGGCGCGGCCGCAGGCGATGTGCGTCTCGGCGGTGAGCACCGCATCGAGCGCGCCGCAATTGCCATCGACGATGGTGACGTTCGGTCCTTCGAGGTTCTCCCAGATGCTCGCGTAGCCGGCCGCGCTGTTGATGACCGTGTTTGGAAAGCGCGAGGGATTGAGAAAGCGCGGGCTCTCGAGCTCCGCAACGCGATTGATCTCGGTGATGCTGTCGAGCGATCCGTACGCTGTCGCTGCGCAGATCCCCACCCGCTCGGGGCGCGAAGCGAGGAAAACGCCTTCGCGCTTGATGCCGGCATGTTCGAGCGCGTGTTTGGCAGCCACGATCAGCATGCGCGTGAGCCTGTCAAAGTTGCGCAGCCCCTTGTCGCCCAGGTGTTGCGCAGCGTCGAAGTTGCTGACCTCCGCGACTTTGGCGTTCTTGAACCGTTCATCGCTGAGCACGCTCTTCGAGCCGCCGAAGGCGCTATCTTTGGCCGCTTGCGCATCGCTGAGGGCCGCTGCGAATGCCTCGTAGCCAACGCCGATCGGGCTGACGACGCCGAGCCCCGTAATCGCGAGCACGCGCATCAGCTCTCTCCTGGCCCACGCCGCGTCAGCGGCGCCGGCAACACGAACGGCCGCGCGAACGTGACCACCGCATCGTAGCCGCCGAAGGCCAGCGAATTGTTGAGCACGATCTCGGCCTTTCCCTGCCGCGCATGATTGGCCACGACCTCGAGCGGGCACGCTGGGTCGAGCTCTTCATAGCCGATGGTAGGCGGGTAGATGCCCGTCAGAATCGTCTCTACGCACGCCACGGCCTCGAGCGCGCTGGCCGCGCCCATGCAGTGACCGAGCATGCTCTTGATGCTCGAAACGGGCAGACGGCGCGCGCCGAAAACCACGCCGAGCACCTTGGCCTCGACCTCGTCGTTGGCGGGCGTACCCGTGCCGTGCGCGTTCACGAAGTCCACGTCGCTTTCGCGAATCCCGCTGGCGGCGATCGCCTCGCGCATGGCCGTGATGCTGCCTTTGCCCTCGGGATGAGGACGCGTGATGTGGTGCGCGTCGCACGCCAAGCCGTAGCCACCGACTTCGGCCAGCAGCGTCGCACCGCGCGCCCGGGCATGCTCCTCCGACTCGAGCACCAAGATCGCCGCGCCCTCACCGATCAGCAAGCCTTTGCGATTCTTATCGAACGGCTGACAACGCTCGGGCGCCATCGCCCCCAAGCGCACGAACCCGGCGTACTGCACTTTGTCGAGGATCTCGCTGGCGCCGGTGATCACCACGTCGGCCCGGCCCGCGCGAATCTGGTCGAGCGCAAAACCTATCGCGTAGTTGCCTGCAGCGCAGGCGGCCGGCAACGTCTGCACCAAGCCGCGCGCACCCACCGCACGGGCCACGTGCACCGGCAGCAGCGTGGTTCCGTAACGCGCTAGTTTTTTGCGCTCGACCGCTTGCTCGCCCCGATGAAGCCACGCGCTCTCGAGCTCCGAGATCACGTCTACTTCGCCCATCGTCGTGCCGAGGACCACGCTCACGCGCTCGCCGTCGAGCTTGCTCGAGTCGAGCTGTGCATCGGCGACCGCCATTCGGGTCGCGGCGATGGCGAAGGCGGAACATCGTCCAGCGCGCTTGGCCTCGGCGCTCGTCAGGTGGTCGCGCGGCCGAAAGTCCGGCACTTCGCAGGCCAGATCGCGGCCCAGCTCGCTCGTATCGAAGAGCGAGACCTTGCGAGCCCCCGACCGCCCAGCAAGCAGCGCATCCCAAAAGGGCTTTCGACCGAGGCCGAGGGAGCTAACGACCCCCATGCCGGTCACGAATACACGACGTGACATTGGGCGCCACGCTTTACCTTATCGGCTCAAGCGCCGCCACCACGCACAGGGCGCGTAGATGAAGACGGGTTCAGAAGCAACTGTGCGCGCTGAAACACGTCGTGCTATGTCGCCGCGCCTCATGGCGCCCCCTCCAGCCACGTTCGTCGACGCATTCGCTCGTCTTCCCGATGACGAAGCGCGCGGCTTTCGCTTTGTGGGTGGGGATGGGGTCGAGCGCTATTTTTCGTTTCGCGCCATGCGCGACGAGGCTGGGCGACGAGCTGCGCTGCTGTTTGCCTCCGGCGTCAGCAAGGGTGACCGCGTCGCGCTCGTGATCGGTGAAGGGCACGACTTCGTGCTCACGTTTCTGGGCTGTGTACTGGCAGGCGCCGTGCCGGTGCCGATTTTCCCGCGTGCCACGTTCAAAGCCACGCAGGACTACGTCGATACCGTGGCGCATATTGCGGAAGCCGCCGCCGCCAGCGTCCTGCTGTGCAGCGCAGGCAATGCCGCGTTATTGGCCCCGGCGCGCGAACGCGTTCCCACGCTCGCGAGGCTTGAAACCGTCGAAGACTTGTTCGCGCTCGACCGAACGGTGCCCGCCTTCGTTGCGCCCGAGATCCAGGCCGACGATCTGTGCTTTCTGCAGTTCACCTCCGGGAGCACTGCTCGGCCCAAGGGCGTGATGGTTTCGCACGCCAATCTGCTCGCAAATGCCCGCGCGTTCCTCGGGCCCCACGGGCTCGATCGCCGCCCGGACGATCTCGGCGTCAGCTGGCTGCCGCTCTTTCACGACATGGGCCTGATCGGTTTCGTGCTCGGGCCGCTCATCGTCGACATCCCGGTGGTTCTCCTGCCGACCGCCACCTTTGCGCGCGGGCCGCGCGTCTGGCTCGAAACGATCGCCAAGCACCGCGGTACCATCACCTACGCTCCCAACTTCGCCTACGCGCTGGCCGTCAAACGCCTCAAGCCCAAAGACGTCGAAGCGCTCGATCTTTCATGCGTGCGCGTCGCGGGCTGCGGCGCGGAGCCCATTCAAGCGGATACCTTGCGTGCGTTTGCGCGAGCCCTCGCCCCCGCCGGATTCCGCGAAACCGCCCTTTTGCCCAGCTATGGCATGGCCGAGTCGACGCTCGCCGTCACTTTCCATCCTCTCGGCACGCCGATGATGGTCGATTCGATCGCCTTGCAGGGTCTGCAGAGGGGCGTGGCGATCCCGGACGCAGGTCCCGATGCGCTTCCTTTCGTCAGCTGCGGCGTAGCCTTTCCTGATCACGCCCTGACCATCGTCGACGAGCACGGGCAGCCGCGGGCTGAGCGCGAAGTGGGCGAGATCGTGGTCCAGGGGCCGAGTGTCACGCGTGGTTACTTTCAGAACGAAGAGGCCACCGCAGCGGCGCTGCGCAATGGCGCGTTGCACACGGGTGATCTCGGCTATCTGGCCGATGGCCGGCTCTACGTGTGCGGACGGATCAAGGACCTCATCATCATCCGCGGTGCGAACTTTCATGCCCAAGATTTGGAATGGGCAGTGTCAGAGCTCGAAGGGGTCCGCCGGGGCAACGTAGTCGCGCTAGGACTCACACTAGAAGGCGAAGAGCGACTTATTTTGGCTGTCGAATGCACCTCGACCGAAGCAGACGCCGTCAAAGCCAAGGTCGCGGCGCGGATCAACGAAGCGTTTGGGCTCAATCCCTATGAGATCGTGGCCGTAACGGTGGGGAGCCTTCCCAAGACTTCGAGCGGGAAGCTACAGCGCCGCAAGGTGGCCGATCTGTATCGCGCCGGACAGTTAGAGCGCCACCACGGCTGATTTTGAGCCACACTGTTCCGGGCAGAAATAGATGAGGCGTCCCCAAGCGTACTAAGCGAGTGGACGGCGACCGAAGGTGCCCATACATTTCGCACCGCCGCCCGGGACCCTTAGTTCGCTCGCGCCGCTTCCGCGCGCTTCGACAATTGGCTTGCGCGGATTCGCGCGTTTCGACCCCTGCGATGTTTCCACTGTGATGAATACTCTCGAGCGCCCCAAATTGATCCAGATCTTTCGAGAACTCGCGAGCGAGATCGCCGAGAAAGATTTCAGCCACATCCAAGAGGATAGTGCGATCAAAGATCTCGGTATCGACTCGCTGGCGATGCTGGAGTTGGTGGGCTCGATGGAGCGCCTGTTGCGCGTACGCGTTCCCGACGACCAACTCGTAGGCCTCGAGACGGTGAAGCAACTTCTCGAACTCGTGGAAGGGCGCATCGTTCAGCAACCGGTCCACGGGATGAGCACACCATGAGCAACCTCAAAGAGAAACTGCGCACGATCGTCGCGGAAGTGAGCGAGATCGAGGAAATCCCCGATGAGATGCCGTTTGCTGAGCTCGGCATCGATTCGATGATGGCACTCGAAGTGGTCGCCGAAGTCGAGCGCCAGTACAAGCTGAGCGTGCCCGAGGAAGAGCTCAAAGGCCTGACCAACTTCAAGGCCGTCTACGATCTCTTCTCGAGCAAGATCGCGTCCTAGCAGCTAACGGCTTCCGAGCTCGCCGCTCGTGCATCGCATCACGTATCGACGGTGACGAGCCTCTTCGTTGCAGCTCTTGGCGAAGGCCGCCGTCAGCGTTTGAGCAATAGCTCTCCGCTCGCGATCTCGAAGACCCGTCCGCCCACTTCGATCTCAGGCGCGTCTGCTTTGCCTTGGATCTCGAGGTAGAGCCGCGATGGCCGTCCCATCTCCACGCCCTGCTCGACGCGCACCGAAAGCGGCCCCTCACCGAGGTAGCGATGGCGCAGCAAATAGAGCGCGAAGCAGGCATTGGCGCTGCCGGTCGCCGGATCTTCGGGCACACCGTGACCTGGCGCGAACATGCGCGCGTGGACGTGATTGTCGGCGTCGACCGTCTCGCTGGTGAACAGGAAGATGGCATCCGGTTGGCCGTCGCGAAAACGATCCTCGCGAAAGCGGGCGCGCTGCGCGGCTTCCAAGCTGCGAAGCGGCACGAACGTAAACGGCATGCCGGTGCTGATATCTTCGATCGGAAACCGGCTGTCGAGATCTTCGAGGCCCAAATCCAAGAGGCGAGCGAGCAACCCGGCATCGTGCTGCTGCGCAACGCGCGGCCGTGGTGGCGTGAGAAAAGCCCTGCCCTCCAGGTCGAAACGAACAGGCACGCGACCCGCTTCGAGTTGGAGGGCCACCTCGCTCGGCGAAGACGGCGTCAGGTGCGCACGAATGACAGTGGCGGTTCCGAGGCTGGGATGGCCCGCAAACGGCATCTCGTGCCGCGGCGTGAAGATGCGCACGGGCCAGCTGCCGTCCGGCCTGGCGCGGGGTTCGACGAAGGTCGTCTCCGAGAAGTTGAGCTCGCGCGCAATGCGCTGCATGTCGGCCGTGGGGATATCAGCATCATTGAGTACGACTCCGAGCTGGTTGCCTTCGAGGGGTCGTTCTGCGAACACGTCCAATAGCCAAAATCGCGACATGCCCTTCCTTACCATCGTTGCAGACGAATGGAGGGTGATTCGCCCGCCGAAATGCAGACGGTACTAACGCCTCGGTGAACTCAGGTCAGCCAGACCAGGATCGTCTCGGCTTTGCCCGATCGGCGAGACGCTCGCCGCGGCCGCTTCACCGCTGCGAATGGCGTCGGGGATGCCCACGCCCCGATACGCATTGCCCGCCACGGCAAAATTCGGGATGGCTCGAGCGCGCGCTTCGATGCGTGCCACACGCGCGAGATGTCCGAGCTGGTATTGCGGCATGGCGCGGATGTAGCGAACGACACGGGTCAGCTCAGGTCCCGTGCGTACGCCCATCAACTGGCGCAATTCGCGCAAGGCGAGTGCCGATAGCTCCTCGTCGCTGCGCTCGAGCAAGTGCTGGCCGTTGTAGCCGCCGACGAACACACGAATCAGCGCCCGTCCTTGCGGTGCACGACCGCGATACTTCACGCTCGCCCAAGTGGAAGCGATGATGTTGCGCCCTTCGATCGTAGGTACGACGAAACCGAATGCATCGAGTGGATGCGCTATCGCCTCACTGGGCCAGGCGAAAGTAACCGTCGCCGCGGAACCGTAAGGAATCCCGTCGAGCTCGGAGGCGAGTTCGCGATCCAGCGAAGCGACCACCTGGGCCGCCACGTACGCGGGTAAGGCGACGATCACACCGTTGAAACGACGCTGCCGACCGTGCACTTCGACGTAAAAGCCTTCGCGATCGCGCGTCAGTGAGGTGACCTGCGCGTTCAGCTCTGTCTCTTCGTGAACCGCCTTCGCGAGGGCATCTACGAATGTCTGCATGCCGCCTTCGAACGCCGCGAACAAGCCGTAGCGCGCCCCCGCCGCACTCTCATCGACCGTGGAGGACGCTTGGCCGCTGCGCGCGCGCAAACCACGAATGACCGAGCCGTACTTGCGCTCCATTTCGACGAAGCGAGGCATGGTCGCCGCCAGCGACAAGCGACTGGGGTCGGCGCCGTAAATCCCGCCCACCAGCGGTTGCGCCATCGTTTCGAACAGCTCGCGGCCCAAGCGGCGGGTGGCGAAATGCGCAAGGCTCTCATCTTCGCTGCAACGTCGCGCGGGTAACGCCAAGTCGATCGCCGCGCGCGCCTTACCGGCCCACGTCAGCAAGGGCGAGCCGGCAAACGCAGCAAAATCAGTGGGTGCGAGCAGCGAAAAACCTTCGGGCACCCGCACCAGACGCCCGCGATGCACGAGGTATGCGCCGCGTGCTTCGGTGCTGGTCTTGATGATGCGATCACGCAGGCCGAGCCGCTCCGCGAGCGCCAGCGCCCAAGGCTTCTCGGTCAGGATCGAATCAGCACCGGTCTCGATGACGTAGCCGTCGCGCTGTTCGCTTCCCAGTAAACCGCCGACCCGCGGACCACCTTCGAGCAGGGTCACTTCGTGGCCAGCTTCCTTCAGCCGATACGCCGCGGCCAGGCCGGTGATTCCTGCACCGACGACGGCGACCTTCACACGGGCTCCACGAGCGCCACTTGAACGGCATCGGCCAAAGCGGAGATGAATGCGGAGTGCGAGCCCAAGGTCGGCGTGCGATGCAGCCGTAATCCAAGCGCTGCGGCCTTCTGCTGCGCTTCCACATCGAGGTCGTAGAGCACTTCGACATGATCACAGAGAAAGCCGATGGGATGAATCACCACATCGCGCACGCCTGCTGCGGCCTCGCGCTCGAGCGCCTCGAGCACGTCGGGTTCGAGCCACGGATCGCGGGGATTTCCGCTGCGACTCTGAAAGACCAAACGGTGTGTTCTGACTCCTACCAGCGCAGCGACCCGACGCGCCGTCTCTTCGAGTTGACTGACGTACGGTGAGTCATTCGCCATGGTCACGGGAATGCTGTGGGCGGAGAACAACAGCGAAGCACGTTCGCGTTCATCGAGCGACAGGCGCGACAAGGCGCGCGCCAGATGACACGCGTGGGCTTCCATCACGCGCTCCGACAAGCCCCAGCCACGCACGTAGCGGACGCGCGGCGCGCCATCGCCAAGCTCGAGCCGAGCCGCTTCGACCGCCTGCTTGTAGCGAGCGACCGAGGCCTCGGTTTCTTGCGCAGCCATGATCAGACCGAGCACTTCAGCGTGCCCGGTGCCACGAAACGCGCTCAATGCGTCCTTGAGCCAAGGCGACCAGTGACGCATCCCGATGCGCAGGTCGATCATCAGACCGCGCCGCGCTAGCTCCTGACCGAGCGCATCTGCCTGACGTTCGGTGTGCTCCGTAATGGGCGAGCGTCCACCCAACAGTTCGTAGTGATGAACCACGCTCTCGAAGCGCTCCTCCGAAACGGGCCTACCCGCGAGCACATGGCGAAGGAAGGGTCGAACGTCCTCAGGCGCGTGTGGACCGCCAAACGCGATGACCAGCAAGCCGCGCGCCTGGCTCATCGCTGACTCACCTCGTGAACGTGGTCGACCAATGCTTTGACTTGATCGACGCTCGCCTCAGGAAACAGGCCATGACCGAGGTTGAAGATGTGGCCAGGGCGCCCTGCGGCCGATGCCAGCACCGCGCTCGCGCGCCGCCGCAGCTCGTCTCGAGGTGCAAGCAAAGAGTAAGGTTCGAGGTTGCCCTGTACGGCTCTGGCACCGAGCGACTGCCACGTGGGGCCGAGTTCGACGCGCCAATCGAAGCCGATCACGTCGCCGCCAGCGTCGTGCTGATGCTTGAGCAAGGTGGCGGTGCCCGTGCCGAAATGGATGCTAGGCACGCTCTTGTCGAGCTCCGCGAACAAACGCTTCATGTGCGGCTGAACGTAGCGAACGTAGTCGGCTGGCCCGAGCGCGCCGATCCAGCTGTCGAACACCTGAATGGCTTGCGCACCGGCTTCGATCTGAGCGTTCAAGTAGTCGATGACCGCGCTGGTAAGCTTGGACATCAGCGCATTCCAGGCGCCTTCGTCCGAATACATGAGCCGCTTGGTCTCCCGGTACTCTTTCGAACCGCCGCCTTCGATCGCATACGAAGCGAGCGTGAACGGAGCGCCAGAGAAGCCTATCAGCGGCACACCTTTGGGTAGCCCGGCACGCACCAACCGCACCGTTTCCATCACGTAGCCGAGCGAGGAGCGCGCCTCGATGCGCTCTTTCACGGCGTCGATGTCGCGCGGCGTACGCACGGGCTTTGCGATCTGTGGACCATCGCTGTCGGTAAACTCGAAACCGATGCCGAGCGGCTCCAAGATCAGCAAAATGTCCGCAAACAAGATGGCCGCGTCTACTCCCAACTGCGTGATCGGCAGGATCGTGACTTCGGCCGCAAGATCGGAGCGCCGACAGAGCTCGACGAAGCTGACCTTTTCGCGAATGGCTCGATACTCAGGTTGGTAGCGGCCGGCTTGGCGCATCAACCAGATGGGTGTGTGATCGGCGGGTTCACCACGACACGCTTTCAAGAATGCGCTCATCAGGCGAGAGTTTAGCAGCCTCTCGCCGCCGAAAGCGACAAGCTCAAGAGGCTCGTTTTCGCGCCAGCACGTCGCGTGACGTGCGGGCGGCCTCACGAACCAAGTGCGCCATTTTGCCGTGCTCGGGCTCGAAATCAGGCGTCAGCTCGAGATTGCCCATGGCCTCCGTGCAACTCGGCCCTACCGACCCTATCGCGACCCGGCCGAGTGCCGCGCGCAGCGCCTGCTCCTTGCCCATGCGCTTGGCGACTTCGAGCAACGCACCGACTTGGGGCCCCGAAGTAAACAGCACGATGTCGACCTGGCCTTCGCAGAGCGCGTCGATGTTGCGTTCGATGGGGGAGATGTCGTCCGGCAACCTCCAACGGTAGACGGGCACCTGCATGACCTGCGCCCCGCGCGAAGTGAGCGCTTCCGTCAATCGTTGGTGCGGCACGCCGTACTGCTGCAGCGCGATGAGCTTTCCGGAAGGCGGCAAGCGCTGTTCGAGCGCACCGAGCAAATCTTGCCAAGTGTGGGGCTCGGGCGCCGTCACCTGCGCCTTGAGTCCGGTTTCTTTGAGCGCTCCGACCGACTTCGGCCCGCGCGCGCACAACATCGTGCGTTCAAGCAGCGCGCGCAGCTCGTCTCGAGTCGCCAGGGGTGCGAGCAGCTCCACGAGCTTGCGATGGCCGACGCCCGTGAGCACCAACATCGCGTCAATTTTGCCATTCTGAAGCGCTTGAAAGAACTCGCGCAGCTCCGTGCCGAGTTCGATGGGCGCTTCCACGATGGTGGGCGCACTCAAGGTGTGCCCCCCTTGTTTGTGCACGAGGCCCGCGAACTCCGTGCCGAATCGCGACTCGAACAACGCGACGGTGAGCCCCGACAGCAAAAGATCCGACATGCGCTCAGCGTGCAGCGCGCTCTCGCTCGGCACAAGGCAGGCTACATCGCAATCGGCGGATCGGCAGACAGGCCGAGCAGATGGGCGCGCAGCGGCGCCATCACGAAGATCGAGCCGGCGACGACCACCAAGCCACGCTTGCCGGCAAGCTTCTGCGCCTTGCGCAGGGCGGCGATCGGATCGTTCACCGCGCTGCCCCCAAAGCGCCGCTCGAGGTCGGTTGCGGCAATCGCACGCGGACTGCCTGCTGTCGTCAACATCACGTGCTGCACGTGCGGACGAAGCAAGGCCAACATCATCGCGATCGGCTTGTCGGCGAGGGCGCCGAACACGAGCACGCGCTTGGGAAAGCGCTCACGCAGCGTCCCCAGATGTCGAGAGAGCTGCATGCAGGCGTCGGGATTGTGAGCCGCATCGAGCAATACGCTCGGTGCGCCCGCGATCAATTCCAAGCGCCCAGGCCAGCGCACGTTTTGAAGGCCGCGCTCGACCGCCTTGTCCGCGATCGCGAAGCCCTGCACGCGCAAGCTTTCGACGGCGGCCTGCACCGTGCGCACGTTGTCCTGCTGAAAGGCGCCTGACAGCGCCGAGCCGAGCACGTCCCCCCCATCACAGGGGACCGGAACGAGTGGCGCTCGACGCGACTTTGCCACGTGTTCGATCACTTCGTGGGCCTCCGCGCCTTGCGGAGCGAGCACGACAGGCACGCCTCGTTTGATGATGCCGGCTTTCTCAGCGGCGATCTGCTCGATACTGTCACCCAACCGATCCTGATGATCGAGCGCGATGTGAGTGATCACGCTCAAGATCGGGTCGACGACATTGGTGGCATCGAGCCTGCCGCCGAGCCCAACTTCGAGCACGGCGACATCCACCTCGGCATCCCGAAAGATCTCGAAGGCGAGCAACGTGCAAGCTTCGAAGAACGTGAGTTCGGGTGTCCCACGCGCCGTCAACCAAGGCGCAAGCTCGCTTACGCGCTCCGCGAACGCGCGCATCGCAATCGGTTTGTCGTCGATCCGAAAGCGTTCGACCATGCGGTGGAGATGTGGCGACGTATACAAGCCCACGCGCAAGCCGCTCGCGCGTAAGATCGAAGACAGCATCGCCGAAACACTGCCCTTGCCATTCGTGCCTGCGACGATGATGCAGGGATAGGCACGCTGCGGATCGCCGCGCAGCGACAGCGCTTTGCGCATGCGCCCCAGGCCCAGCTGAACACCGCGCGGCGCAAGGCCGTAGAGAAGGCGGGCAGCGTCGACGTAGCGCATGGTTCAGTCGAGCAAGTGCGAAAGGATGCGCGCGATGTTGGCGCGCAGCTCCCCGCGCGGACTAATCAGATCGATCATGCCGTGCTCGATCAGAAATTCTGCGGTCTGAAAACCCTCGGGCAACTGCTGCCGAATCGTGGTCTCGATCACGCGTCGGCCAGCAAAGCCGATCAAGGCGTAAGGTTCCGCGATATTCACATCACCGAGCAAGGCAAAGCTCGCCGCCACACCACCGGTCGTCGGATTGAGACACACGCTGATGAACGGCATCCGCACGTCGCGCAACCGGCCCAGCGCGGCGACGGTCTTTCCCATTTGCATCAGCGACATCACGCCTTCTTGCATGCGCGCGCCGCCCGACGCCGACAGTAAGATCACAGGCTGCCGCTGCTCGACGCCGCGCTCGAACATGCGCGCAATCTTCTCCCCGACCACGGAGCCCATCGAGCCACCCATGAAACGGAACATGAAGGTGCCTAGCTGAACGTGGCGACCGCTGATCTGTCCCTTACCGGCTAGAAATGCGTCGCGCAGTCCGCTGGAACGCTGCGCGGCTTTGATGCGATCGACGTACTTTTTCGAGTCCGTGAAGCCGAGGAAGTCTTTTGCGCCGAGCCCCTCGTCGAGCTCCTCGAACGATCCTGGATCGGTGAGCAAGTCCATCCATGCTTCGCCACTCATCGGATAGTGGTGGCTACACTGCGGACAGACTTCGAAGTTCGATGTGAATTCTTCGGCGACCAACGTGACGCCGCACTCGCCACAGCGTCGGAACAACCCCGCACCGAGCGTACGCTTCTCGGAGGCATCCTGCCCCGGACGGTTTTTGCTGAACCAGCCCATGCTTTATCGCGATCCTCTCGTGCGCCCGCGAGCCCGTCTTACATCGAACCTCGCAGCGACTTGAGGGCTAGCACCCAGCCACGATCGCAGCCAGATGTCGCCCTGAGCGCGCGCCGTCGCGGCGATACGAAAAGAAGCGCGTTGGATCGCCCACCGTGCAGCCCTCGACATGGTCGATGTTGCCGATGGAAAGACCGGCGCGAAGCAATTGGCTGGTGACGGCCAGGGCGAGGTCGACGTGCGGCACCGCAACGTGGTGGAGCACGACGCGTTCATCACCGACGGCGCCGGCAATCTGCGCGGCCACATCCGGACCCACCTCGAAGGCACGCGCGCCGATGTGAGGCCCGAACGCGCACAGTAGACGCGCAGGGTTTCCGTTCGTCGCTTCGCAGAGCGATTCGACGGCAACGCCGATCACGCCTGCCACGATGCCTCGCCAGCCCGCATGGACGGCTGCGACGGCTCCTGTGCTCGGATCGGCAAACAACAGCGGCACGCAATCGGCGACGCGAATACCGAGCGCGAGCGCGGGCTCCGTGGTCACCAGGCCGTCGCCCTGACGTTGTCGAAGATCGACGGGCAGGTCGCCGAGCTCTACACGAAAGACTTGGGCGCCGTGCACTTGGCTGAGCTCGTACAGCGCGTTCTCCTCGAAACCGACTTCGCCAGCAAACCTGCGATGATTTTCCGCAACCGAGGTTGCGTCGTCGCCGACGTTGCGGGCCAGGTTCAGAGAGGCGAACGGCGGGGCACTCACGCCGCCTGTCCGTAACGAAAACCCGTGGCGAAATCCCGCACGTTCCAAGAGCATCGAGCGAAGCAGCAGCACGCCCCTTGTCTATCACGAAACCGCGCGATACCACCCGGCCATCATGTCGCTGCCGTTTCCATCAGCTGAGTGGGCCGAAGCCTATCGCCACGCCATCAATCAAAATGTCGCTTACAAAAAGTCCGCGGCAGCATGGGAACAAGGCGCGATCGCGCTGGTGGCACTCGCCGACGCACAAGCAGGCCTCGCCGAGGCTCACGGCATGATCCTCGATCTCAAGCACGGCAGCTGCAACGGAGTCATCCACACGACGGATCGCGCACGCATTGATCAAACTCCTTTCGTGATCGAAGCCAGCTACGCCAACTGGAAGGCCGTCATGCGTGGCGAACTCGATCCGGTGCGTGCCATGTTGGGCGGCCAGCTCAAACTCACACGCGGCCACTTGCCCACCATCATCCGCGACGTCGAAGGCGCGCGACAGCTCGTGCTCAGCGCCAGCGCAATCGACACCGCCTTCAGCGGGTGAACCATGAACGCCCCCGTAATCGAACTCTATCCAGGGGCTGAAGAAAGCCCCTTCGCATCGATGATGGTGACCTTGATCCGCCAAAATCTGGCCGATCACGCCGACAAACTCGCGGCCTTTGCACGCATGCGCGGGCGCGTGGCGTTGGTCGCCCAAGACCTGGATGCCGCCGTCACGCTGCGCTTCGAAAACGGAAAGCTGCGCGTTCACAACGGCATCTTCGGCATCCCCGATCTGGTCATTCGCGGCAGCAGCGACGCCCTGGTGGATCTCACGCGCATGCCGCCCCACCCGCGTGCGCGACACTTTCCAGATTTGCGCAGCGATCCCGCGCGCGCGTTGGCCAAAGCCTTTCGTGCCGGCCAGATTCGCGTTCATGGCTTGATCGCCCACGCTTCGCTGGCGCTGCGCTTTTCGCAGGTCATGTCCGTTTACTGACGACGCACGGTCGAGTCTTACTGCCGCTCGTCACGATGGGCTGCTACAGCCCGCGGCATGGAACTGGAGCAATCTCACCGCTTCGCTGTGCAAGAAGCCCGTGAGCGCATTCGCGCCCTTGGCGATTATCTTTCGCAGAAGCACGGCATGACGGTCACCTGGACCGACGCCGACCACGTGTCGATTCGCGGCAAATACACGATCGTGACCGTCGATGCCAACCTCAGCCTCGAAGCCGACCGCGTGCGTGTGACGGGAAAAGATCCGGGCATGTTGTGGCGTCTGCCGGCCAAAAGCTACGTGCAGAGCAAGCTCGCGAAATACCTCGATCCAAACGAAGCACTCGAAGCGCTGCCGCGCGTCTAACGCGGTGTCAACTGCGTCCGAGCGCGCCGCTGTCGGCCTGGGTTGGCAACACGTTGGTTGACGTGGTGCGTTCGCGGATGGGCGGCGGAATCCACGAGATCGAAGGCGGCTTCTTTCCGCCTTTCAGCTCGCGCAAGGCCACGCGCAGCGCGGCACCAAAGCCTCGCTCGCGGTCGAGAAACTGCGTTTTCAGCTGCTCGGTGCCACGGATCAACGCTTGATAGCGCGTGGGCTCCTTCATCAAGCGGCGCAGCGCGTTCGCCCACGCCTCGATGTCTTCGGGGGGCAGCACTTCGACTGCTGCGCGCACATAATCGGCCGGACAAGCGGTCGAGATCAACGCGGGCAGGCCTGCAATGATCGCCTCCGCGACGACCATCGGCTGACCTTCGCCGACTTGATGCGTGCTCGGCACCACGAGTACGTGCGCTTGCGCGAGCTTCGCCCGCATCTCTTTTTGCTTCAGCTGACCGTGCAGCCGAAAGACGTTCTCGAGGCCGAGCTCGCGGGCTTTTTCCTGCAGCGCTTCGAACGCAGTGCCACCGCCACAAAAATCAAACTCGATCGGCACGCCTTCCGCACGCAGTCGACGGGCGACCTCGAGCAACAAGAACACGCCTTTGATCGCTTCGACGCGGCCGACGAAAAGTGCGCGGAAAGGCGTCGACGTGGGGTCGCGCAGCACGGACGCACCGAACGTTTCGGCACGGTAGACCGGCAGGTACTCGAGCAAAGGCGGCGCGTGCTCGCCTGCAAGCGCTTTGACTTGCTCACCCACATCGCGCGAAGGCACGAGTACCGCAGCGGCATCGCGGAGTACGCGCGCATTGAGACGATTGAGAAAGCGCGAAACGGGACGTTGCTCTTCGTTCGGAGCCAGCGCGCGGTTGTGATAGGCCGGGATGACTTTCACGCCTGCCCACTGCAACGGTCGAAGCGAAAACCAGTGCGCCGTCCCTGACGAGACCACCACCACATCGGCGCGACGGCGAAGCGCTTGCACGTCGAGTCTCAAGCCCGAGAGGGTCATCGCGAGATGGTAGAGCGGCCCTTTGGCGTTGGGCATGATCGGCCGGCAGTGGTCGATCGTGAAGCCGTCCGCTTCGAAATGCTGCGTGGGCGAGCGCTGAGCGACGACGTGCGCGTCGACGTCCAACTCGCGACAGGTCTCGAAGACCTGACTCGAGAACGTGATCGACATCTCACGCTCGTCGACGAGACCCTCGCGCCAGAGCCGGAAAGTGCCCGCGACATCCCCCGGACCCGCTGCGTAGTAAATGCGCTTCAGAGTCACCAAGACTCGATATAACGGACCGCCGCAAGTGCCACAAGCGTTTCGATTGCAATCTGACGGCATAGTTGCGGTAGCTGCTGCAAGCGAACGCAAGAACGACGCAAGGTCACACGCCGCGCGTGCAAGACACTGCAGTGGGCGCAGCAAGCGGCTTAAACGCAAAGGGCGACAGCCTCTCAGCCGTCGCCCGGTGCAGAAGAGAGGACTCGAACCTCCACGGGTTGCCCCACCAGATCCTTAGTCTGGCGCGTATGCCAAT